>Ga0209211_10003818_pt1 | contig 24101 bp, 29 predicted proteins | sample RifGroA2_FD_183992 | JGI IMG/M metagenome (GOLD analysis project Ga0209211, IMG submission 183992) | Groundwater microbial communities from Rifle, Colorado, USA - Groundwater A2 (SPAdes) (version 2) | ecosystem: Environmental > Aquatic > Deep subsurface > Groundwater | place: Rifle, Colorado...
CCACATTGAAAAAATCGCCCTCGATCTTTTTAACGATGGCCGCGCCCAGTCCCTGTATGGCGTATGCCCCTGCCTTGTCCAGCGGTTCTTTTGACCGTATGTACGCTTCGATCTCCTTCATGCCCAGTTTCCTGAACCATACCCTCGTTTCAACAGACCTCGACAGCTTCCGGCCGCTCTCAGTGTCCATAATCGTAAACCCTGTAATCACTGAATGCTCCATGCCGTTGAGCATCTTCAGCATCCTCCGTGCCTCTTCCGCTGTATGCGGCTTGCCGAGCAGTCTGCCTTTAAATACAATAAAAGTGTCAGCCGCGATTATGAGCGTGTCCCGGTATTTACCCGCAACAGACCTTGCCTTTTCCAGGGACAGAGACCTTGCAAGCTTATGCGGCCCTTGTCCTGAATCCATATCTTCCTTGTAATCACCCGGATCAACCATGAACTTCAGGCCTGTTAGTGAAAGAATCTCCCTTCTCCGTGGAGAAGCGGATGCAAGTATTATATTTTTCATGTCACCCTGCTTCTGAATTGGCGCCGACAGCAAGGTAGAGATAGCCGAGGGCGATTATAAAGGACACAAGGCCACTGGAAGGGAACTCTATGCCAAGCACTGAATGAAGGGCCTGGAACATAATGCCGGGGGTATACGATACAACCGCAAGGCGCACCAATGTCTGATAACTCAATGCAACTCCAAACCTTTTTGCATAGTATGTGCCTATAAAAGCGCAGAGGAAGACTTGGGTAACGTGAAAAAGCCAGGAGAAAAAAAGCACAAACGGGAAAAGGATTATGGCAAACCAGGTCCTGAATAATTCGATCCAGTCGTTTACCCTGTTCTGATCAATAACAAGCTTATCAATACCGGCGAGATCAAATGTGCGGATACCAGCCGGATATTTTTTAAAAACAACCTGCGTTTTTGTCACGAGCGCAACTGCCTTTGAATTTTCTATTGATTTAAATTGACCGGTGGTATCAATAATAATAAACGGGGTCTCTTTTGCGGCCTTGTCAGGATAATTTATGAAATAAGGCACCGGCTCCTTTATTGAAGCCACACCGCGGGAGATTGTGACTGTCGGCACCTGACTCACAACAGCAGGGGCCGCCTCTGTCACATATTCTGAAATGTCTGACTGGAACCGGACGGTTTCAGACGCCCAGTACAATATTAAAATGAACAGCAGGTAAACAAAGCCATAGCCCTTCCAGCTCCTTCCGACGTCCTGATAAAACTGACGTGAAAAAAAAGACAGATAAAGGGCATGAATAAACGAGTATGGTTTCTTGTCTTCAGTTGTCATCAGCGAGCCTGAACAGGGTGCATTTAATAGTTCTCAGCAAAAAGCTCATAGTGGGCCTTGGGGTGGTCACATGCAGGACATTTCTCCGGCGCCTCTGCCCCTTCGTGGACATATCCGCAGTTCCTGCACTTCCATTGCTGTGCAGTGTCTCTTTTGAACACCTTGTCCTTCTCGATATTATCCAGCAATGCCCTGTATCTCTTTTCATGACGTTGCTCAACTGCAGAGATATGCCTGAATACCGCAGCAATGAGCGGAAAGCCTTCCTCGTCCGCAATGCGGGCGAACTCAGGATAAAGCACGGAGTGCTCAAGCCTTTCACCGTCCGCGGCTGCCTTCAGGTTCTCCTTTGTGCCCCCGATTACTCCGCTTGGAAATGACGCGACTACTTCGGTCTCTCCGCCCTCCAGGAATTTAAAAAATCTCTTTGCATGCTCTTTTTCATTATCAGCAGTTTCAATAAAAAACGCTGAAATCTGCTCGTACCCCTCTTTCTTGGCAGCCGAGGCAAAATACGTATACCTGTTCCTCGCCTGCGACTCCCCTGCAAAAGCACTTAGCAGGTTCTTTTCGGTCCTTGTGCCCTTTACGCTTTTCATAGCCACTCCTTTAGCTTGTAATCGGCAGATTACGGCAGCCACCCCGTTGCTCTCAGTAAATATAATAATCAAACGACCGAAATATCACAATGTTTTCTCTGTGCTCTTGCCTGGAAGGAGAAGTACCTGCTTTAAGCAGCGCACGTTTTTTTATTGTGGCAGCTGCATTTCCAGCTCAAATATGATATTCGTCATAGCGCCGGACACTCTCCGGGGGTAAACTAAAATCAAGAAGAGGGAAAGAGGATGTTTCAAAAAAATACATTAAAATGGGGTGATAACATGGAAAGATATCTGAACAAGGGCATCAAAGAGGTCATAACTGAATTCCCGGCGGTAGGTCGCATTCTCGAGGAGTATAGCATCGGCTGCGCCACGTGCGGCGTAGGCACGTGCCTTTTGAAAAGCATAGTTGAGGTCCATAACCTTGCGCCGGAAGAGGAGCAGGAATTGATGGGAAGGATAAGCCTTGTCATCTATCCTGAGCGTGACATCTCAATAAGACCGGCCCAGGTACAGGGCAGCGAAATCAGGACCAGGGAGATAAGATATTCCCCGCCCATGCAGGGACTGGTGAATGAGCATACCGTTATAAAGAGGGTGCTGGCAATGATACCCCTTATCACTGAGGACCTGGATGTGAGGAGGCCTGAAGACAGGGCCTTGGTCCTGAATACGATTGATTTTATCCGCTCTTATGCAGACAGGTATCACCATGCAAAGGAAGAAGAGATTCTTTTTAAAGAGTTTGACGAGGGTCTTGAGATGGTGAGGATCTTTAATGAGGACCACAGGATAGGCAGGGCGCATGTAAAAGCGATTATAGAGGCCCTGGAAACAGGGGACGACCAATCAATAAGGGAACACTTTGCAGGGTACAGGGAACTTCTCACAGGACATATCAGGAGAGAGGATGAGGTGCTCTACCCCTGGATGGACAGGGAGCTTTCCACATCGCAAATAGGCCGCCTGTTCGCCAGGTTTGAGGAAGTGGACGAGCGGTTCAGGGAAGTATGGGTAAAACAGGAGGCTTTTGTACAAACACTTGAAGAGAAATATCAATATGCGGAGGTAAGATAAGATGGCATTCCAGGAGTGCCCCCGTTGCGGGAAAAAGTTCAATTTCTGGCAGCGGGCCATCGGCGAAGCCAACGAGCATCTGAGCTGCTGTGCCGGACCGGGAAAAAAGAGGGACCTTGCATATCTTGCGGGTATATGCAGGGGCTGCCCTGCCGGGTGCCTTGAAAAAGGAGAATACGCAGACAAGAAATAGACTCTTTATCAGCAGGGGCCGACTGCTTGCAAAGGTCCAAGTCATGTGATATATACATAATAGCTGACATGCACAGCTATAAAATGACATTGGATCGAGGTGGAAAAAATGGGCCAAAAAAAAGTTTTTCGGAATATCCTTGTTTTCTGGCTTTGTCTTTTGTTTTTAGGCGGCAGCATGGCCTTTGGACAGGGAAAGGACATGCTGAAGACGCCAAACGGTCTCTCTTTTGCCGACATCAAAGGGTACGAGACCTGGCAGGTGGTAGCTCCAAGTTACAGGCCTGACAAAAAAGAGGTCAGATACATCATCGGGAACAGTACAGTGATCAGCGCTTATAAGAGTGGTGTCCCTGAAAACAACAAGCCTTTTCCTGACGGCTCAATCCTCGTAAAGATAGCGTATTCTGAAAAACCGCATCCGGCCTTTGCGCAGGCCCTTGTGCCTGACGTCCTCCAGAGGATTGAATTCATGGTAAAGGACTCCAAAAGGTTTAAAGATACCGGGGGCTGGGGATACGCGAGGTTTATCTACGAAGCAAAGACCAATACTTTCAAGCCATACGGCGACAGCCCGTCGTTCGCAAGTGAGTGTTACAAATGCCATCTGTTAGTAAAGGACATGGACTATGTATTCACAAAATATTCAGAAAGATGAATAAAAGGAGGACGCAAGATGAAGAAAGCCATTGTCGTAACTGTTTTGTCTGCATGTGTTTGCTTATTCACAGGCGCGGGGTTTGCAGGAGAGGGGGCAAAGGGGAAAAGCGGGGAGGAGCTTTATAAGGAGCACTGTGCAGTGTGCCATCCTGATGGGGGCAATATCATTAATCCCCAAAAAACACTGAATAAAAAAGAGCTTGATGCCAATAAAATTAAATCAGCGGCTGATATCGTTGCCAAAATGAGAAATCCCGGGCCTGGCATGACAAAGTTTGACAAGAAAATGATTTCAGCCGGTGATGCAAAAAAGATCGCAACATATATTTTGAATACATTTAAATAACCAGGACTATTCATAAGTTATGCATAGACAGGCCAGAAGCAGGTGCCTTAAGCACAGGACATAATATTTTCGCTAATTAATACTGCCTGTCTTGTGACATGGGGCTGAATAATCTGGTAGGCGGGTCCACACACTCTATGTTTCACTGGCGCCTATATGCCCAGGTCTGCTACTGCGTAAATGTGGAGATCTTATTGCATCCGGCCTTGGATTGTTTGCGGTATTTTGGTGCAACGGAGTATATACAACCCTTACGAGAAAGACCGCTTTTGCCTTTGGCAACGGCAATAAATATATCCTCATAGTAATGCTCCTTCCGAGCTAAAGACTTTCGCTCTGCAGGCGTGCAGTTGTTCAATACTGAATGCTTCCTATAAAATAAGAAAGTGTTGAAAATTGGAGATGTGACTATACCTTCGTCCTGCCTGCTTGCGCCTATGGCGGGTGTAACAGACCTGCCTTTCCGTATGATCGCCCGCTCTTTTGGCTGTGAATTCGCCTTTACCGAGATGATCAGCGCTCGCGCCCTCGTTTACTCCAACAAAAGCACAAAGGAGATGCTCGCTACAGGCCCGGCGGACAGGCCGCTGGGTGTCCAGTTTGTGGGAAATGATCCGGATATGCTGCGCGAGGCGATAGACCTGCTTGGGGGCTATGGACACGATATTCTCGATTTAAATGCCGCTTGTCCTGTGAGTAAAGTAACCAGCAAGGGAGAAGGGTCCGGGCTTCTCAAGGATCCGCATAAATTAAAAGGCCTGCTCAAGGTGATGGTAGATAATTCAAAAAAGCCTGTCACGGTGAAAATACGCGCAGGATGGGACAGGGAGTCTGTTAACGCAACAGAGGTCGCACTTCATGCACAGGATGCGGGAATAAAAGCCCTGTTCATCCATGGAAGGACGCGGGAGCAGGGTTACAGCGGCAAGGTGGATTATCAGGTGATCAGTGAGGTAAAAGAGGCGCTTGCAATACCAGTCATAGCAAGCGGCGACGCGCTTTCTCCAGTATTGATAAAAAAACTGTTTGATGAGACAGGGTGTGACGGTGTTGCAATAGCGAGGGGTTCTTTTGGAAATCCGTGGATATTCAGGGAAACTGTCGAATATCTTAACAGCGGGACAATCCCGCCCAGACCGCCATTGGATGAAATAACAGCCACAATAATATCGCACCTGGATTTATGCGTAAAGCATTACGGAGAAGCTACCGGCGTCATTATCTTCCGCAAGCTATTTGCATGGTACACAAAGGGCATTCACGGCTCGAAACACCTCAAGTCAAAGGCCTTCCTCGCAAAAACCAAAGAACAGATGACGACAACTATAAATGAACTGTCTGCAGAAAAAAAAGAACCGTAAAATACAGGTAAAATGTCAGGGCCGGAGCAGAAGCAGGTGCCTGAAGCAAAGACTTCACGCGATACATTATTAATCTCCAGACCACTATTAGGGGATATTACCAACAACCTCTGTTTATTCACCGGGACCGGACTCTAAATAGATTTTATCGCATTTGTGGAGGCTTTGCTTCAGGCACCTGCCATTTTATTTCAAATTTCTGATCACTGCCTTCAGGATGTCGGCCCTCGTTATGATCCCGATGAGCTTTTTCTTGTCATCCACAACAGCCAATCTCCGTATCTTCTTTTCATCCAGTATCTGAGCGGCCTCGGCAATGGTTGCACCGGGCTTTATTGTAATTACGGGCGATGCCATAATATCACCGACAATATCACCGATCTTGCGTTCAGGAAGGGGCTCTCCAAGAATGTGCTTTAACAGGTCCTTGAATGTCTGCTCCCTCCTGATCCCCACCATCGAAAGAATGTCAGCCTGGGTAATCATGCCTATAACTTTCTCTTCTTTGTCCACAACCGGGAGCCCGCTTATATTTTTTTCAGACAGGATATGCGCCACATGTATGATGCTCTCAAATTTCAGGACAGAGATGACATCCTTGTGCATCACGTCCTGCACAAAGATCTCAGACCCCATACTTGATTTTATATGCCCTCCGGTGCTTTCGTTATGAGCAGTAGTCATGAAATTCTCCTTGTAATAATATTTGAAACCGTCAATCAGTTATTTTCTTATTTTACAGAAAAAAATCTTATAATGCAGTAAATTAATAGGCCCATAATCCATAATAATTGACTTGTTTAACTGCTGATGTTCTTTTCAATCCTGATCAGGTCGTTGGTCCTGACCCCGGCTGGGACTTTCATGAAAATAATATCGCTGTTCCTTGCAGAAGCTATCTCCGTTCCCGATTCATCTTTCATGCCATCTGCGCTAAAAGTCATTTCCTCAAGCCCTGGAGAAAGGAACTCCACCGAATCTCCGGCATCAAGCCTGTTCCTCAAACCAACCCGTGCAGTGTCATCCTTTACCTCGATGACCACGCCGACCAGCTCATGGCTCATCCTGTAGCTTTCACCCTCAAAGTTATAGTCCGTATCAGGCTGCCTGCCGAAAAACATCCCTGTTGTATACCCCCTGCTGCTGAACATCGAGAGCTCCCTACGCCACCTGTCATTTACAGCATACCTTTCTCCGCTTGCAATCATGTCAACCGCCTCGCTATAGACCTTAACAACACCCGCAACATAATTGATCCCCTTCATCCTGCCCTCAATCTTGAAGCTGTCTATCCCGGCCCCAGCAAGCAGGGGCAGATGCTCTATCATGCAGAGGTCCCTGGAACTCATCAAATAAGTGCCCCTGTCGTCTTCAAAAACAGGGAAATGCTCTCCCTTTCGCTTCTCTTCCATAAGTGTATAGTTCCACCTGCATGAGTTTGTACACTCACCCCTGTTGGCGCTCCTGGATACAAGAAAGCTGCTTATATAGCACCTGCCGGAGTATGAAATGCAGATTGAGCCGTGGACAAACACCTCCAGCTCGATCTCTGTCTTGTCGCGTATCTCTTTAATCTCCCCGATCGAAAGTTCCCGTGAAAGCACCAGTCGCTTTGCCCCAAGGTCCTGCCAGAACCTTGCAGATTCTGCGTTTGTAATGTTCGCTTGTGTGCTGACATGAACATTTATCTCCGGCGCCCTCTTCCTGAACATGGAAAATAAACCGGGGTCTGACACTATAACAGCATCAGGCTTTATGTCCCTGAGCTGTTCAATGTGTTCTTCAAGGGCGGGTAAGTCCCTGTTGTGAGGAAAGATGTTTGTGGTTACATATACGCTGACGCCCTGTTTATGGGCATAATCAACAGCGCCCTTAAGTTCTTCAGGCCCAAAGTTCCCTGCCTTACACCTCAGGCTGAACCTTGAATCCCCCAGATAAACAGCGTCAGCTCCATAGTGTATGGCGGTCTTCAGTTTTTCAAAGTCGCCTGCGGGAGCAAGCAGTTCAGGTTTTTTCATATGCTATTATTTTACTTTCTCCGGTGTGATTAATTCCATGCATACAGGCGCAAGCATGGTTGCAGGCAAACATGGCGAGGCCGGACCAGTCCCACTTTTATAAGACCCCCGGAAAGGTCATCCCCATCTCCAGAGGGCTATTACAAATATAATGAGGAAGACAAGAACGAGATTCATGTAGGCAAAGAAATAGAAAAGCCTTTCATAAAAAGGTGTTGATGTTTTTTGACGTGATTCTATAAAATTCCCGACCAGGGGCATTGCCAGGATTTTGTCTTCTTTATGGGGCGCGGTTTTTAAGGCATCGGTCAGGTCATGTCCTGCCAGGTGCTTTTTAAGGTGTGAGCCTTCCTTCCAGGCCCTGCTCGCTGTTACATCGTAAATTATTCCGTTGAAAGCGACATAAGCAGGCCGTCCGTCCTTGCCGTCAAAGCTGTGTAATTCTTCAACAGAGAGATCACGTTTCCCGCCTGTTACCTCTGGTATGCCTTTTTTCTTCCATTTTGCCCTCATTCTGGGGCCAATATAAAAGGTAACTATGACTGCTGTGGATACCATTATCAGGAACAGGATGATCTTAATGCCCAGTAGTATTCCAAACCTTGTTGTATACATGACTTCCCATGACGGTATTCTTGAAATAGTGAGCAGTACGCCGGAGATCGTCAGGATTATAATAGAGGCCCAGCCAAGGAGCAATTCGCCCTTGGGGAGTCCTCTTGAGGCATAAGCCGGTTTCAGCAGTATGTGGACATAGAGTATTGTCCCAAACCAGGCGATTGCAATAAGCAGATGTACATACCCTACAATGAAACGTACAATCTTCTGGATCTTTGTCAAAGGCCTGTAAAGGCCCTTTACCTTAAGGTCGTCTACAAATTCCTGCCCGGTCTTTGTAAGAGGACCTCCTCCGATGGCCTCAATATGGCATTCACTGCATTGCAGCCCTGTCTGCCGGGCGTATTCTGTTGTCGCTGCGGTGATGGCAGGGAAGAAGGACAACGCAAAGAAAAGCGCCAGGATATTGGAGAACAGTTTTTTCATGTTTGTCCTTATCAAATGTCTTCTCAGTGCTGGTGATGTTCTTCAGGCCCGGCTTTTTCAGGCTCCGCATGATGATGTCCACCATGTGCAGTAGCATCCATGTGCAGCCGCTCTGCGTAATGTGTAAAATCAACATAGGCTTCCACGAATTTACGACCGGCCTCGATAGTGTTGTCAGCGTGCCTTTTCGCTTCTTTAGCGCGTTCAAATCTTTCGCGTATGCCTTTAGCCACAGCGTCACCCACCATCTTTACAAGTTTGTCAACAGAACCGCTTTCCAATGCCCTGTCTGCTGCCGCGACTGCTGGCTCAACAGCTTCTCCCGGTTTCAGGCCTGTATAGGGAGCGCCTTCACCCTCTCTGTGGGTCCTTACCAGTGTCTCAAAGAAATACATATCGGCAAGCTCCCGGGCCTCATTGCCTTTGGCCCTTACTGCCAATGTCTTTTTGAAGGCCTCTTTGATCTCGCCCTCTTTTTCTTTCTTTACCCATTTAAGCAGCGGCGTTATATCGCCTTTATCCAGCGCTGTTTTCGCAGTCATTACTACCGGACCGTCAAGCGTATCGCAGTGGGCACTCACAGCATAAGGGACAGACCAAATTGCTATGCAAAGGGCCATTATTAACACGCAATTTAAACTTAAACCTGATTTCATCCTCTCCTCCCTTGAATAAAAATATAAGTATTTTTATATTACAACCATAGTATAACAATCACGTTAAGTCAAGATTTCATATGGTTTCAATCTCTTTGGCATGATTGTTTCAAACATATGACAATACTGACCCTTTTCTGTCGCTGATTGTTATGACGGAAAATCATAATGGTCAGTCTTTATATGTTTCGTATAGCTCTTCGAATTGCTTATGCGTGTTTTTAAATACCTGGAGTATCGCGGGGTCGAAGTGTGAGGGCATTGTCCTTCCATCTCCCTCAGTGATAATCCTGAATGTTTTTTCATGATCAAACGGGGGCTTATATGACCGCCTGCTGCGGAGCGCGTCATACTGGTCGGCAATATTCATGATCCTGCCTTCAACAGGGATATCTTCTCCCTTAAGTCCTGTCGGGTATCCACCGCCGTCCCATCTCTCGTGATGGCTTATGGCTATTCTTGACGCCATTTGCAAAAATTCAGAGGTCGACCCCTGCAGAATTCTACATCCAATCACCGTATGGGTCTTCATAAGGGCAATTTCTTCAGTATTAAGTCGCCCTGGTTTCAGGATAATATCGGATGGGATGCCTACCTTGCCTATATCGTGCATGGGGCTTGCATGAAATATCACCTCCTGCCCTTCTTCGGACCAACCGAGGCTCTTTGATATAAGACGGCAGAAATAGCTTATTCTTTTTATATGCGCTGCTGTGTCCTCGTCTTTAAATTCGGCGACGATAGTCAGTCTCTGGATAGTGTCGACGTAGCCTTTTTTTATCCTCGCCTGTGATTCCTTCAATTGTTTATTTGATTCTGACAATTCGCCGAGGGCCGAGAGCAGTTCTATTGTCCTGTGTTCTACCTCGGACTTAAGTGTTTCATTGTGATGCTTAAGAAAATCCTCAAACTCTTTGACCTTCAGAAGGTTCCTCACCCTGACCATAAGTTCCGTGCTGTCGATAGGCTTGGCAAGAAAATCATTGGCCCCGCACTCCAACCCCCTAATCCTTGATTCCTTGTCATCAAGGGCGGTCACCATTACAACAGGTATATGCGCTGTCTGGGGTGCCTCCTTGAGCCTTCTGCATACCTCATATCCATCCATCTCCGGCATCATGATATCAAGCAGGACGAGATCAGGTGTAAAGGCCTTTGTCTTATCTAAAGCCTCCAGACCGTTTTTTGCAGTCTCAATTACATACCCGTAATTATTAAGTATTGCGCTGAGGAGCTTGAGGTTCCTTTCCTCGTCGTCCACAACCAGGATTTTCTTTCTGTTATGTGTTTCGGCCATATGTTTTCCCTTTTAACAAAGATTCAATGGTCTCAAGCAGCTTTTTCTGATCTACCGGTTTTTCAATGTAGCTGTCAAACCCTTCTCCGAGAAACTTTTCCTTATCGCCTGCCATTGCATATGATGTAAGCGCAATAACGGGTATCTTGCATAAGGCCTGTTCTGATTTAAGTATTTTCAGGGCCTCATTCCCGCTCATAACGGACATTTGAATATCCATGATAATCAGCGCCGGCATTAAGTCCCTTGCGAGTTCAATGCCCTGTTGACCGTCTTCAGCCTCTATTGTTTCGTATCCAACGCTTTGGAGTATCACCCTCAGCAGTTTACGGTTCGTTGCATTGTCATCAACAACAAGTATTTTATTCATGGTTGTCTGTCGGGTATGGTAAATATAAAACTGCTCCCTTTTCCTTCCTTGCTCTCAACCCGTATTTCCCCTCCATGAAGTTCAACGAACTTTTTGCAAAGGTTAAGGCCGAGGCCTGTTCCCGCATATTTCTTTAATAATGTCGTCTCAAGCTGCTGAAACGGCTGGAACAGCCTCTTCTGGTCTTCAGGCGAAATGCCGATGCCGGTGTCTTCAACGGAAATTTCGATAGTGTCCGGGGACAGTCCCGATTCTACGACTCCACTTCGCTCCGTCCGTAAATCCGGGACAGTCCCCTCCATGACGCGTCGCGCCCTCACTGTAATTGTACCTGAATCAGGAGTAAATTTTATCGCGTTGCCCAACAGATTAAACAACACCTGTTTTATCTTTCTCTCATCTGCAGTTACCAGTCCCATATCGTCCTGCATATCAGTTTGCAGATGTATCCTGTGCTGTATCGCTTTTTCCCTGATCATGTACAGGCTCCCTTCAATCAGTTCATTTATAGAGACCTCACTGAGATCAAGTTCCATCTTGCCTGCCTCGATCTTTGACAGGTCAAGTATATCGTTTATCAGCGAGAGGAGGTGCTTGCCGCTTTCAAGGATGTCGTTGATGAATTCCTTCTGATTGTCTGCAACAGGACCTGCCATATTGTTTAACAGGACCTCGGAGAACCCCATGATTGCATTGAGGGGGGTCCTCAACTCATGTGACATATTGGCAAGAAATTCAGACTTGGCCCTGTTTGCGGATTCAGCGATCAGTCTTGCTTCCTCAAGTTCCGAGTTTTTCTGTTTTATCTCTTCTTCAGACCTTATCCTGTCAGTAACATCATTTTTTATGGCTATAAAGTTTGTAATGTTTCCCTGCTCATTTAATACCGGGGCCACTGTCATTTCTTCATAATAAAGTTCGCCTGTTTTTTTTCTGTTGATAATAGTCCCCTTCCATATATTGCCCGATAATATGATTTTCCACATGCCTTTAAAAAGTCCGGGAGGGTTTTTGCCGGAATTGAGCAGTATCGGATTTTTTCCTAATGCCTCCTCTTTGACATATCCCGAGACTGCAGAAAAGGCAGGATTAACGTATTGTATTATTCCGCTTTTGTCGGTTATTACGATTGATTCCGCTGCCTGCTCTATGGCATTAAATAATTTTTTAAGCTCTGCATTGGCAGTTTCAAGTTCTGCTGTCCTTTCTCTTACCATAATTTCAAGTCCATAGCTGTAATCTCTTAATTTTTCCTCCATTTGTTTCAGTTCTGTGACATCCTGGACAGTCCCGGACATATGGACAGGCCTTCCTGTTTCATCAAAGTCCACCTCCGCCTGTTCATGGACTATACGTTCTGAGCCATCAGGCAAAACAATACGGTGATCGATACTGCAAGTGGTTTTTTCAGACAGGGCACTATCAACGGATTTTATTACCACTTCCCTGTCATCCTGATGCACAAAGCCCAGGAACGCTTCATAGGTTGGCTTAAATGACTGCGGTTCAACCCTGAATATCCGGTATACCTCATCAGACCAGTACAGCCTGTTTTTCACAATATCCCAATCCCAGCTCCCTAAATGGGCAATTCTCTGGGCATTTACGAGACTTTTTTCAATTGATATCAGATGTTTCTCGCTCTCCCGGAGTTCCTGTACCCTTTTCGTTCCCTCATCAAAAAGCTGCTTTATTGTCTGTGACATGGAGTTGAATGCGCTGCCGAGCATGCCTATCTCATCGCTGCTTTTTATATCAACACTGACTCCGAAATCCCCCCTCTCGATCTTGGATGCCGCATTTTCAAGCTTTTTGACAGGCGTTATCAGAAACTTTTTTACAAATACGATCATTGATATTGATACGACTGCAAGAAAACAGAGAAAGATGAGTCTGTAGAAATCGAATTTCCTTAATTCCATTTCATAATGCAGTTCGAGGGACTTTACAAAGGTCTCAATCCTGGGGAGATTGGCACGAAAGGCTGAATGGCATTTTTGACAAGCCCCTTTTGCATTATCCGCAGGCTTTCCGATAATGTCGAGCAGGACAGGCTTCTGGTTGTTCTCCCATACCCCTATCAGGGCATTAAGTTGCGAGACCAGTTCCTCATCGTGTTTATGAATGGGTTTCAGTGTGAGATTTATTTCTCCGTCTCTCAGGCCGTATAGCACTTCCCCGTATTCGGACATCGCTTTTATTACCTCTTTTGTATGGAGGGGCCTATTGGGTGAAGCCAGGCTGGCTGTTATAAAATGCATATGAGATGCGATTTTATATGTCAGCATCCTTTCCCTGCCTGCGAGGTTAACCCTTCTGGCATCGCCCTTCATGTATTGAGTGAAGAAAAAGTCTCTCGAGATAAAGGAGCCGATCAGCAATAGAAATATTGCGCTTACAAAAAGGTATTTGGCTGCGAGGGACTTAAATGTAAATATGGGGATTTTCATTTGTATAATTAGAATATCATAAAAGAGTGGCAAGAGGATGTTAAAATTTTGTAAATTTTGCATAGTATCAGTGAGTTGTGCCGTTTAATCGCTGACACAACCCACTGATGTCATTATCTGCTCGTGGCGTTTAAGGCCAACAGTAGGGGACAGTACCTGCTTTAGGCAGAGCCTTAAGCTCACCTGCTTCTGGTGCTTAAAGCACTTACTGTTAGTGCCCGTGTTTGTGCTGCATACCAGCCGGGGCGCTGCTGTCCGTCTTCAGGCTTTCAACCTCGCCGCTGCCGAGATGATACATTGCAGTGACCACCTTCAGTTCCCCGGCCCCTATCAGGTGCTTCAATACAGGGCTTTTGAAAATTGCATGGTTCTGCATAAGCGCGTTTGTTTTGATTGCATTGTCCAGGACCTCTTCTTTTGTGCCGCCCTTTGACCGGGCCTTTTTGACGGCCGGGAGGATCTTTCTTATGATCGCGCCGATGTTCCCTTCAGGCTTTCCCTTTGCATCAAGGGCCGCTGATACAGCGCCGCATTTTTCATGTCCCAGGAGGATTAAAAGAGGTGTGTGGAGATGCTCGGCGGCATACTCGATGCTTCCCAGTGATATTGGGTCAAGCACATTGCCCGCAACCCTTACTACAAAAACATCACCCAGGCCCTGATCAAATATGATCTCAGGGGACACCCTTGAATCAGAGCATGCAACTACAATTGCCGCAGGGCCCTGACCTTTGGAGAGTTCCTTTCTCCTTGAATCCCCAAGGTCTTTTTGTGCCAGACTTCCTGAAACGAACCTCTTGTTTCCGTCCATTAGCTTGTTGAACGCTTCATCACCCTTCATTGCGCCGGCAAAGGCAAGGCTGATGGAGATGGCTACTGCAAAAACCAGTGAAACATAAAAACTTCTCCTGAACATAAATCCCTCCGAAAGATAAATTTGTGCTACAGAAAATATAGCCTATGATTAATACAATATTCAGGAGGTCAAAATCAAGATTGTGGACAGCGGGCTTTACATCTTATTGGAATTGAGCCATATTATCTCATCGGTCCAGAAAGGCAGGTTCGACCAGATTGTTATTTGCCTGAATTCGGTCCCCGGTTTGATTGGAACGTCTGAAGACAGACAGATATATTTTTTCTTGCTGTTCAGGAAACTCCTTTGGTAAAAATCATGATTGATGCCTGTTGTAGTGATCAGGGTTGCATATGGAACTGTCCTTACCCCATCACCTGACAGCATGCTCCATGATGAAGGGTCCTGTTTGAAATCATTTGGTATTTCCATGCATACCCGGTCTGAATGACCTTCTGCCCGGAGCGGGGTTTTTGGAGTAAACATAATCTTTTGCTTTGTTACATTTACAGGTTCAGTATTAAGGATTATTTCATCTTTTGAACTGCTGCAGGCAGTAAAAAAGAGGAGCAGGAACAATAAGCATGTAATTGATGAAGATGGGTTCCCGGGTATTTTCATGTGTTAGGGTTTATGTGGATTTCCGGTCATAATCTTTACCATTATAACAGAAGCCCTGGCCAAAATGGTTTATGTTATTCCGCTTCAGTCTGGTAGAAGCCGAGGAATATATACAAAAGTTATATTTGATGAGATAATAGAACTTATCTTTTTATGTCAATTTGATTTGAACGGCATCTTCTGGGATAACGCTGAGCGATAGTGATATAATGTAGTCAATGACAATTTCAGACAAAGGGTGGGAAAATGCCGAAAATGCTGTTCAACTGCCTGGATAAAGTATAAGTCGGGCCTTAGGATTTATGACCTCTACAAGAAACCTTGCTGTTACAGCGCTTACCAGGATATTCCAAAAAGCAATAAAGCCGAAAGTCGCGCTAGAAGAGTTGTATGGCGATATGGATAAAAGGGAACGGGCATTCCTTATGGAACTCGTTTGCGGCGTCCTGAGGCACAGGGACTATCTCGACTGGATGTTTAAAGGATTTCTCAAAAAGCCATCCGGACTTTCCATCAACACCTTAAATAATCTGAGGCTTGCCCTTTATCAGGTCTCATTTATGCGTGTGCCTGAATGGGCCGCTGTCAATGAAGCGGTTGAAATAGAAAAATCAGGCAGGGGGAGGGTCCAGCTTGTAAATGCTGTGTTGAGAAATTTTTTAAGACACAGGGAAGGGGTTGTTCCGCCCCCGAAGGAAGACCATGTCAATTACATATCAATTACAACATCCCATCCAAAATGGCTTGTGAAGAGATGGATAAACAGGTTTGGGTTTGATGAGGCATTAAGGCTTGCAGAGAAAAACAACGAAATACCCGCGCTCACAATCAGGATGCAGGATGAGGCAACAAAGGAAGCTGCGATAAAGATGCTGGCTGAAAAAGGTATCACTGCCCGCCCCTCGGAATATTCGCCTGCCGCTATAGTCCTGGAAGACACTCAATCATACGATACATTGTCCGAAATCCTGCCTTTTAACTATGTTGTGCAGGACGAGGCTGCCCAGATCGTGACTTATCTGCTGGGTCCTGTTCCGGGTGAAAGGATACTTGATGCCTGCGCTGCTCCCGGGGGAAAGGCCACGCACATTGCCGGCCTTATGAAGGATACCGGAGAGGTGGTAGCTGTTGAGTCTGATGAAAAGAGGATTGAACAGTTAAAAGAGAATGTTACAAGGTCAGGATTGAAATCAGTCAGGATTGTTCACAGTAATGCTAAAGACCTCGATAAGACCGTCTCCTCTCTCTTTGACCGGATACTTCTTGACGCTCCATGCTCTGCAATAGGTGTTATAAGAAGGAACCCGGATGTGAAATACAGGCATTCGGCAAAAGACCTTGCGAGGTTTAAGGAAAACCAGACCGGCTTGCTGAATTCAGTGTCACGGCTTCTTAAATCCGGGGGCATTATGGTATATTCCGTATGCTCTACAGAACCTGAAGAGGGTGAGGAAGTTATTAAGGGTTTTTTACAGGGCAACCATAATTTTAGTATTATAAAGAGTGAGTGTGACTTCCTGGAGCCTTTTGAAGTGCCGGCCAAAAACAGCGGAGTGTTTTACCGGACCTTCCCGCATAAACACAATATGGACGGTTTTTTTGCTGCAATACTGAAGAGAGATTAATTATCATCACAAATGAAGAATTTCATAAAAATACCGGTTTTCATAATAATCCTCTTCGGTCTTGGCATAGTGTCAGGACATTTTACCTTTAAGCTCATGAGCTTAAATAAGACGCTAACAGTCCCTGACCTGACAAGCAAGAGCATGATAGACGCTACCAATGACCTCAGGAGCAAGGGCTTATATATTAGGCTTGAGGGTGAAGGGTATGATTCAAATATTCCGCAGGGGTATATAATCCGGCAGGACATCCCCCCCGGGAACAAGATAAAGGAAGGTCGTGAAATAGGCGTTGTATTGAGCAGGGGGCCGAGGATAAAATTTGTCCCTGACATAGTAGGCCAGCCGCTTGATGCTGCCGAGGGCCTTCTGAAAGAAAAGGGCATACGGATCGGCAGGATAATTTACGTACATTCAGAAAAGGCGCAAAAAAATGTAATAATAGCCCAAAGACCGGAAGCAAACGAGAAGAGCGCTGAGAATTTCCAGGTGGTCGTGAGTCTCGGGGACTATTCAGAGGAGGAACAATGATAAAGATTTCGCCGTCCTTATTATCTGCTGATTTTACAAGACTTGGCGAAGAGGTAAAGGCAGCCGAGACAGCCGGCGCTGACATGCTCCATATTGATGTTATGGACGGACATTTTGTCCCAAATATAACCATAGGCCCTGCGGTTGTTGCTGCTATTAACAGGATAACCGACCTGCCGCTTGATGTGCATCTCATGATAGAGGACCCGGACAGGTTCCTTCTTGATTTTGTGGAAGCCGGGGCCGATTATTTAACAGTCCATGCTGAGGCTTCAACTCACCTTCACAGGTCTGTGCACTGGATAAAGGAGCGCGGCATAAAGGCGGGTGTTTCGATTAATCCGGCCACACCTATCTGGCACCTCGATGATATATTGCCTGATCTCGACATGGTATTGCTGATGTCCGTTAATCCGGGATTTGGGGGCCAGGCATTTATCCCCTTTGTACTTGAAAAGGTGAAGGCTGTAAAAAACATCATTAAACAAAAAAAACTTGGTACAGTAATAGAAGTTGACGGAGGCGTAAAACTGGACAATGCAAAGCAGATAGCAGATGCAGGTGCAGACATCCTTGTGATGGGCTCTGCCTTTTTCGGGTCAGGGGATTATGCGGGCCTGATGAAAAAATTCAGGGGGATAACAGGTCAATAAAATGAAAGACAGGATATATGGATTAATAAAAGAAGGTGAAAAATTCAGGGATGTGTCAAAGTATGCCGAGGCATTGGTGCTTTTTAAGAAGGCCCTCGCAATCAGCAGGAAGGCGAGCGATCTCGACGGCATCCTCGATTCAACCCTGGCGACTGCCGATATATACAGGATGATCGGTGGTTTCGACGCTGCTGTAAAGAATTATGAAGAGGCGCTCGAAGTCTGCGAGGCCCTAGGAAACAACCTCACTGCAGCTGACTGTATGGTCGGGATAGGCCTGTCCCTGAGGGCCATGGGCCTGTGGAAAGATGCGATTAAATTCATAGCCGGGGCAAAAAAGACATATAAGAAGGAAGGCGATAAAAAGGGCGCTGCTTTTTCACTCTGGGCTGAGGCAGGCGCACTAAGGGTCGCAGGCGACATAGGCAAGGCGATTGAAAAATTCAAGGAATCAAAGACCGCCTTTTCCGCAGTAAAATTCAAGTCAGGAGTCGCTTATGCCCTGTGCGGGCTCGGCGGGGCGCATAGGATCTCAGGCAAGTACAAAGAATCACTCGAGTATTACAAACAGGCGAACGGCATGTTCAGTGCCCTGAAAGACAAGTTCGGCACGGCATATTCCCATTGCGGCATAGGCAATGCATACAGGATGGCCAACAAATACAGCGAGGCGATGAAGCATTTCAAAAATGCGACCCGCATCTATAAGGAAATCGGCGACATTGTCAGCTACTCATACACACTCTGGAGCATAGCCAACGTATACAAGATAAAGAAAGACTATGCAAATGCGATGCTCCATGTGCAGACAGCCCAAAAGAACTTTAAGAAAACAAGGGACCCCAGGGGCATTATCTATTGCGAAATGACTCAGGGTGAAATAGCCTTTATGCAAGGCAAAGAGGCCCTTGCTGTAAAGAAATTCAAGTCAGCCCTCGAAGGCGCAGAACAGCGGAACTTCAAGCTTGAGACATGTCATGCCAGGATGCTCCTGTCCCAGACAAAGGCCTGTGTGCCCTTCAGTAAAGACGCCTGTTACAAGAAAATAGGAGTAGATACAGGGTTGATGGCAATTCCGACCAATATGCCTTAAGGTCTAGGATCAATCTAATAGCCCCATGTCGCTCAAACGTTTCAGTCCGTCGGGTGTTGCGCAGGGCATGATTAAATGCCACCTGCCGCTGTCCCTAATGATGTACTTTTCTGCGATCTCCGTGATTGCTGAGCGATCAGGTAATTGCTTGCGCCCGAATTCAAAGCGCACAATATGGCTAGGACGCAATGGAAACTCAAACCCTTTATATGGAAGCCTGGCATCTGCTGCTAATGTTTGGACGCTGACTTTCGCGTCAGAAGGGATAGATTGAATGGTCTCAGCCCGCATAAGATAGTTCTCATATTTAGGCTCTGCCCTTAAACATTCAAGAGACTTCGGATGTAAAAGCGTTTTAATGCCTGCAACACTGGGGGCGTTATATGTTTTTATCAGCCTGGCCTTGAACCTCTCACCATCAGAATCGAGCATCTCAGCCATGGCGGCTAACGGGCTGATAATAGTCAGGACCAACAAAAATTTTACTATTTTCATGATCTTTCCCGCCCCTCTCGTTAATATTTCGGTGCGTTCCATGTTCATGCTATCAGTATGCCAAATATTCACTATTGCTCTCCGGCAAGCACTGCCTGATGTGTCCGTTGTCCTCATTTCCGCGGTTTATAAGCTAACTTTGAAATTTTGCCATGACATTTAATGGGATCGTTCATGAATTTTGGCGGTGAATCAGGTAATATATTGCCGTAAGTTTGAAGTAAAGAAACTATTGACATGACGTAGCTTATAAGCTACAATAGAAATGAGATCGTATCCATTTGAAATTGAATATTATGTTGCAGAAAACGGTAGCTTGCCGTTTAAAGATTGGCTTGATGGTCTCAAGGATATTGCCGGCAGAGCAAGGATACGTATCAGGCTCGACAGGGTGAGATTGGGCAACCTTGGAGACAGCCGGTCTGTAGGCGGCGGTGTTTACGAATTGAAGGTTGCACATGGTCCCGGCTATCGTATCTATTTTGCGCTTGAAGGCGAGAGGGTTGTTCTTTTGCTGATGGGCGGAGACAAGTCAACTCAGTCAAAGGATATTGTAAAAGCTAAATCATTCCGTGAAGACTGGATGAGGAGAAAAGAACATGCGTAAAACATCATCGTACCAGAAAGACCTGATAGAGTCACTCAAAGACCCGTGTGAGGCGGCGGCATATCTGAATGCGGCCATTGAGGAAGGAGACCGTTCTGTTTTTCTGCTTGCCATCCGCAATGTCGCAGAAGCGCATGGCGGGATGACTGCCCTTGCTGGAAAAGCTGGCCTGAACAGGGAGAGCTTGTACCGGATGTTATCGAAACGCGGGAATCCAGAAATCAAGAGCCTGTCGGCGTTGCTTCACGCCATGGGGTTAAAGCTTGCTGTTGAGGCTGAGTCGCGCACCTGCGAGGCGGCATAAGGTCGTCCCTTTTCGTAGTCTGCAAAGTTCTAAAAGACACTTCTTTTGTCCTCACCTAAACGCTCCTGATGTATTCGTTGTCCTCATTTCCGCGGTTCATTAGCTCACTCTGAAATTTTGATCGAAACATTCCTGATTTTTTGCGTTACTTCGTGTAATATAGAGCCTATATAGAGAACTGAAGAAGGGAACAGGCATAATCAGTTTGAGTTAGTACCCGTATTCAGGAAGATAAGAATCTTAATTATGGAAAAATGGCTTAAAGGATTTTTAAAGGATGGCGTTTTTGGCGACGTATCTGAAAAGCATTCGCGTATCATGGCCGCTATTCGAGGTAAAAATAATCGTACTACAGAAGTGCGACTAAGAATGGCGCTAATAAGAGCTGGCATTAAGGGATGGAAGTTGCACGCAAAAGAGCTTCCAGGTCACCCTGACTTTTATTTTAGCAGGGAGAAGTTAGCAATTTTTGTTGATGGATGCTACTGGCATGGATGTCCAAAATGCGGTCATATCCCTAAGACCAGGTCTAAATTTTGGGAGGCAAAAATAAAGCGAAATCGAGCGAGGGACAAAATAAAGAGAATGGAATTGCGCAAGATTGGAATTTCGACTGTGCGCATATGGGAGCATGAATTAAAAGACAATAGAAATCTCGGACGAGTAATTGAAAAAATTGATAAGTTAATCAGACAGGAGTAAGAAAGGCGTCCCATGAAAAAAGATACAAGAGACGAAATCATCAAAATTCTTCATAGCTGTATTGATCGCACAATAAAAAGGGTCTCAAAAAGTAAAAAATACCTGCCTTTCCATGAAGCTTTATTAACAAAACAGCTTATAGCCGCATCTGCATTTGAGAGATCGTTTTCTACATCTTTTGGACAAGGCCCTATTGAAGAAATATCACAAAAATTGGCGATTTCAATGGGCGCTGAGTGTTTGCGACAGAAGGAAACCCGAGTTAATGTCAATAAGGGAGCAGTGGATGAAATAGATAGAATATTAAGTTCCTTGCGTAGTGGGGACGCATCGCCTAATTGGGAAAAGGAACTGGCAAGGGTCTCAGCTTTTACAAAAGGTGATTTTGTACAAAGGAGGGTCTTGTCTGACTTATGGATCAAGAAAGACTCAGTGGAAAGCTTTATTTCCATTAAAACCGTTAAGCCAAATATTGACCAAACTGAGATTGTAAAGAAAGATATGTTATTGCTGAAAGCACATGATAATACATGCCAGACATATTTTGGATTGTACTATAATCCCGGTGGTCCTGATCGAAAAGATTATAATTGGTCGGTCCCTTCAAAAATATTTGATATGATCAGTGATAAATGCGTTTTAATAGGACAGGAGTATTGGGACTTTGTTGGTGGTAAGGGAACATATGCATCGCTGCTTGATACTTTTAGTGAAGTCGGAGAAGAGACACGTGAGCAACTATCAAAAATCGGCCATTAGAGTGTCCGAGTGTTTAATAATCCCATCAAAGCATTATCGTGCAGTTAAACTGCCAGGGCAAGGAGTGGTGCTTGTCTCCTTTCAAATTCTCTTTCCCAACTGACTTCATCTGTATTTATATAGCGCGAGTATGGGAATCCAGGGTGCTGTTTGATCTTTTTACAATTCATATAATTAATGATTAAAGTGCCTACGGCTTGTCCAAGACTTGCAGGTACCGCGTTCCCTATTTGTTTGTATTGTTCTACTATGCTGCCTTCAATTATCCAATCATCTGAAAATTCTTGCAGCCTTTTATATTCTTCGATGCTTAATGGTCTATCTTCAGTCGGATGTGCCAAATCTGTAGCTGGCATAGCTGGATGTGTTACCAGTGTAGGTGATGGTTTGTCCCACGCTAATCGGCGTAAAAAACCTGTTTTCCCGCCACCTGCAAAAAATGATGCCCCTAAAGCTTCTTTTTGAAGATTGACTGGAAGGTCTTTCCAGTATTGTCCTGGTTTAAGCATGCGGTAAAATACAAGCCTTTTTTCTGGAAACGATAGGTGATGTTGGCCTTTCTTGGGTAGTCCTTTTATGGCCTCACGGAATGTCCGCCACTTTGGTAGCCCAAACTCTCCATTTTCAGAATGCGTTGGCGTTAAGTAAGGTAACTTATCACCGTTTCGAGAACATACGATTATGACCCTTTCTCTTTTTTGGGGACTCCCGAAATTTGCTGCGTTGTATAGATTAAAGCTTACACTATAACCGGCATTTCTTAATATATCTAAAATATGCTTTAAAGCTCCACCTTTTCCCTCATCTGGAGAGAGAGGGCGAAACCCTGGGCCTCGTTCATTATGTGGCCTATGAATTAATGGTGCAGAAAGAATACCACGGACATTTTCAATAACAGCAAACTTTGGTCGAAGTTCGATGATTCTTTCAAGAAAGGTCAGTAAAACATTGCCGCGATCATCTGCAAAACCTTGTCTATTCCCAGCAGTACTAAAAGCTTGGCAAGGAGGGCCACCGATTACGAGGTCTATTTCTTGCTTTTTGCTCAGGCCTGCAGCAAGACGTATCTCTGCTGCATCGTGCTTTGTTATGTCGCCTAATAATGCAATATTGGGCCTGTTCCTTACTATTGTTTTACGGCAAGCATTATTAAACTCACATGCAAGCCGTACGTCGAAGCCTGCTCGTTCAAGTCCTAAATCAAGCCCCATGGCCCCACTGAAAAAGCTTAAAGCAATCGGGGAGCTTAGATTATTAGAGGAAATGCTTGTTGTGTACGGTGCTTGGTCTTCTGCGATCCCGCAGCTATTTTTATGAAAATAATTATTGACATCATGTTCTTCAAGTACCCACGTTTGTCCCACTCGGACACTGGGAATTTTGCCTGACCGACATAAACTTCTAACTTGTTGTGGCGAAAGGGCAAGTTTAAAAGCCGCATCTTTAACGCTACACTTGGTACTTCCCATAATTTCTCCAGCGAAAGTATTTAAAGTACCTAAATCTTAGCAAATTGATAATTTTATGTCAATGTCTTTTTTGGGAGCTTCAGGCTTGGCATTATGGCATTTTCCTTTTTCGCAGATTTCAAATGCTCTATCCATTTTTTTATTGACTGCTTTCGCCTCTGTCTTGGTTAAAACGTCAAAATCTTCAAATGGTGTATCAGGGTGAAAATTCAGGCTATACTTCCCGGTAAGCTCTTTGAAAAAAAATCTCACATCGCCAATCGTTTCCATTAGTTCCTCCCAAATTAGTGCTATGCCATCTCGTCATCTTCATCACTGCCAACCACTGATCAAAAGTATTTCTGAGACTCAAAGCTCCTTGTGCTTATTCAATAAATCAACAATCGCTTCCTCAAGGAGCTTATACACCTGAGTATCTTTCTTGAGAGCCAGCATTTTCAGCTTCTTCGCCAGCTCAGGATCCAGCCTGACCCCGAAAACCTTATTGGGAGATGAAGTGGTCGTTGAAGGTGTATTTTTTCTGCCCATTTAACAGTCCTCCTTTTATTGTTAGGTTAGGTTAACTTAAATTAAATTAACATGTCAACAAAACAACATGTTGACATGTTAACAGCTAAATGTTATCATGATAACAAGCTAACACATAGTCGGGAAGGAGGCAAGGCCATGAGCAGCAAGAGGTGTTATACTAGCTGGAATATAAAAGGCATAGCTGAAAATGTCATCGGGGAAATTGAAGAAGACGGAGAAGAGCTTGATAACGTGCTTGATGATTATTTGCAAAGAACCTATTGGAGTATTTACAGCAGAGAACCTAAGGATGCCATGATAGTTGTGGAGTTGGTAAAGCAGTATATCGAAGAGATAGAAAGCCTCTCATGAGAGGCTTTGAGTATAATAGTCGGCCTCTGTGTCGGATTCAGACTTGGCATTATGGCATTTGAAAAGAAGATAAAACCATCAGCAAGCAAGCTATAAGGTATGACTAAAAAAGCACAACGCT
>Ga0209211_10003822_pt1 | contig 24081 bp, 24 predicted proteins | sample RifGroA2_FD_183992 | JGI IMG/M metagenome (GOLD analysis project Ga0209211, IMG submission 183992) | Groundwater microbial communities from Rifle, Colorado, USA - Groundwater A2 (SPAdes) (version 2) | ecosystem: Environmental > Aquatic > Deep subsurface > Groundwater | place: Rifle, Colorado...
CTACGACGAGGTCGTAAAAAATGCGCCGCTCGACATGCTACTCTCAGAGACGGACGCGCCCTATGTGACGCCTACCCCGCATCGCGGCAAACGCAACGAACCGCTCTATGTGCAGGAGGTGGTTCACGCCATCGCGCGTATCCGCAATGAAGAGCCGGAGACGGTCGCCCGGCAACTCGTCACGAACGCATCACGCATTTTCAATATCGCATTATGAGACCCGACGACAATGCGGCGGATAAAGACAAGAGCCTTGATGCGGCGGAGCAGAAACTCTCCGAGGTTAAGGCCAGGCCGCTCGAAGTAGGGAAGATTCTGGCGCAGCATCGCGCCACAGAGGAGCGCGACCGCGAGGCGCACAAGAAAGCGGAGGAAAAACTCGAAGCGACGCACAGCGCGGGGGCCCAAAAGCGCAATGAAATGCGCGCGAGGGAATTGGAGGCGACGGCTCAAGAGCTACGGGAAAAGCAAGACCGTTTTGAAGAGACCAAGCGTCTGGAGGCAGAAAAACAGCGACGGGCGGACTCGGAGCACGGGGAGGAGGATGCGCACCGGCACTAAGCTTCGGAACGCGCCCGTTTGTTGCGGGGGTCCACCCGCTGTGTTAAAGTGCCCGCTACATATGGCAGATGAAGCAGTTGTTGATGCGGTGGAAACCGGCTCCGGTGCGGATGATCTTCGCATATATGAGATCGGCTATTTGATCGTGCCGAGCGTCAAAGAAGAAGACCTTGAAAAGATCGTCTCGACGGTCCGAACCGAGATAGAGAAAGCGGGCGGCTCATTCATCGCGGAGGGCGCCCCTTCAATGACACGCCTCGCATACCCGATCGCCGTGCGCCAAGGCGACCGCACGGAGGAGCACGACCGGGGCTACTTCGGGTGGATAAAATTCGAGGCCCGTATCGAGGTCGCGCAGGCGCTTGATGCGGCTCTGAAAAGCAACGCGAGCATTCTGCGTTCTATCGTGTTCCGCACGGTGCGCGAGGATACGCGCGCCAAGATGAAGGCGCCGACACTGCGCGAGGTGAAGCGTACCGATACCATTAAATCAACGCCGCGCCGTGCTGAAGAGCCGTCGGTCGCGGTCTCCGAAGAGGATCTCGACAAGGCGATTCTCGGCATCACCCAAGAATAGCCGATTGCTTTTTGTATTTTGTGACCTACTATTACCGAGAGCCTGATTTAACAAAATCACCTACTGGGTAGAACCTAATTCCTAATCTCGATATGTATTTGAACAAAGCACTCCTTTTCGGCAATCTGACCCGCGATCCGGAATTGCGCGCGCTTCCCTCCGGCATGAACGTCTGCAATTTCTCCATCGCGACCAATCGCACCTACAAAGACCGCGACGGCAAGAAGCAGGAGCAGACGGACTTTCACAACATCGTCGTCTTCGGGCGGCAGGCGGACACGGTGTCGCAGTACCTGAAGAAAGGGAGTTCGGTGTTCGTCGAGGGGCGCATGCAGACGAGAAGTTGGGACGACAAAACAAGCGGCGAGAAAAAATACCGCACTGAAGTCGTCGCCGACCGCGTACAGTTCGGACCCAAGGGAAGCGGAGGCGGAGGCGGAGCGAAGCGTTCGGACGACGCGGAAGTGTCCGATGAGGCTTCCTCGGGCGGACCGGGTATCGAGTACCCGAAAGACGATATTAATCCGGACGATATACCGTTTTAGTAAGTACTAAGTACTAAGTACTAAGTACTAAGTACTAAGTACTAGGTTCTAGAAATCAAGAAAATACTATGAGCAACAACATACTGACGCAGAATGACATCCAGCACGTCGACTATAAGGATGTCGACCTTCTCAAGCAGTTCATCAATCCCCACGGGCGCGTGCTGGGGCGGAAGCGATCGAATCTCACGGCAAAGCAGCAACGCGCGGTCGAAGCCGCCATCAAGCGCGCGCGCTTCATGGGGCTTCTGCCCTATATTCAGAAGTAGCGTCGCAGGCCGGTGCTCTCACGGTATAATGCGCGGCAATGGTACGCGTCGGACCGCACAAAAATGCTATCTCGCTCGAAGTCACGCACGAAGCGTGGCTCGTTGTCGCGAGCTTCGTAGTTTCCCTGTTCTTGATAAAAACGGACGCCATCGCGTACGTCACCCTTTTTGCGGCCGATTTTACGAGCGCCGTAAGTTTCGTCATCGGAATATTTTTTACATCCGTCCTGACGACGACCCCCGCGATCATCGCATTCGCCGAACTCTCTTCTTACGTTCCCGCATGGAAACTTGCGCTTATCGGCGGCGCAGGGGCGGTGTGCGGAGATATCATAGTATTTCGCTTCGTCCGCTCGCCCTTGGTCATCTACATTGTCCGCGCGGCATCGCACCCGTGGATGGTGCGACTCGGTCGCACCCTTGCACGGGGGCCGTTTTGGTGGGTCATACCCGCGCTCGGCGCCGTCATCATCGCCTCGCCCTTGCCCGATGAGCTCGGACTCATCATGATGGGGCTCTCTCACATCCGCACGGCGACATTTATTGTGCTCTCATTCATGATGAACGCCGCAGGTATCTTCGCGATAGCGACAGCGGCGCAGGCATTGCTCCAACACTAATCCGGAGGGTACCGGAGCGCAGTTTTTTGACGGAAGAGTGGCTCAAACCGTCAAAAATACCGCGCTCCGGTACTCCGCGCCTGCCATCCCCTAGACCCTTTCGACGTATTCGCCGGTTTCGGTATTGACGCGGATGACGTCCCCGAGATTCACGAACATAGGCACATCGAGGGGAGCGCCCGTCTCGAGCGTGACCACTTTGCTGCCGCCCTGCGCGGTGTTGCCGCGGGTGTTCGGCGGCGCCTCCGTCACTTTCAGTTCCATTTTTATGGGGAGCTTGACGCGGAAGAGCTTCTCGTCGAACCAGAGCGTTTCCACTTCGGTATTTCCTTTGAGAAATTTTCCGGAATCGCCCATCATTTCATCGGTGACCGAGAAACGTTTCGATTTGTCTTTCACGTCGTGGAAAAACCACTCACCGTTCCTCGCATAGATGAAAACCGCGGGCCGCGTTTCAATCTCAGCTTCCGTCAGTTTATCGTTCTGCTGGAAGGAGTGCTCAATAGAATTTCCCTTGATGAGGTGACGCATCTTCGTCTGATTGACCGGCCGGCGTTGCTGCTTCTGCATGATGTTGTTCCACGTGCAGACGTACGGCTCCCCCTCGATGAGGACGGCGACCCCGGGCTTGATGTCGTTGTATGCCAACATTGCTGGGTATTCTATTCAAAAATTCCCGTTTGTCCAACTCAATATGGTATAGTGGTGTCATGAACCTCATAACGATTCCTAAAAAGCTCGCAGGAAAAGGCGATTTGGTCGTCCTTCCGCGTGATGAGTACGAGTCTTTGAAAGCGCGCGTTGTTCCCGAGGTGCGCATGACCGTCGGCGAGAAGAAGGCGCTTGCAAGGGCGAGGAAGGCTTTCAAAGAGGGAAAGCTGCTTTCACTTGATGCTTTCAAACAAGAAATGGGACGTCCGCGTCGAGCGGGCCGTCACTAAGGCGCTGCGCAAGTTTCCGCGGAGAGACTCGGATACGATCGAGGCCGTTATCGTTGGCATGCCCAACGATCCGTATACTGGTGACATTCAGAAAATCGGCGGCGAGGAAAACACATGGCGCCGCCGCATCGGTTCGTATCGAATTTCCTACGAAATATATCCCGACTTGAGGCTCGTTATCGTTTTCAAAGTCAAACGCCGCACCTCGACGACGTATTGAATATCCGGCGGTTTAACCCCCGGAGTCGGACAGTCTAAATATCTCGGTCGTCGATGATGCCCGTTTTTGCTTTACACTACCCGATCCACCCGTCAGTGGTATCATGCCTAGTATGAGTGTACTCGATAGAGCCTTGAAGGGTCCCGCCGACCGACCGGACGCCATCGGAGGCGGGGAGGAGGTGGAAAATCAGGAACTAAAAGAAGGAGCCTCCCTAGGCAGTGTCCTGCAGTTTTCCGACCGGCTCACCCGGCTCCGCAACGACCGTTACCTGAAGACCCTTCCTCAAAGGATGACGCATCTTAGCGTCGGAGGTGCAGAAATATTAACGACATTCCAACGTGTGAAGCCTGAAAGCAGAATGCGGGAAATCCTGCCTGATGTAGCCGCGACAGTGCTCTTGCGTGCGATGACGATGCTGCAAAGCTTGGAGGGACGCGAGGGGATCATACATGCTCTCAAACAGAAGTATCCCGAGAGTGGTTGCAGTTATTGTGGTTTGAAGCCGTGCGGGTGTGAGGTCGCAAGACCAGAAGAAAAGAAAGGGGCGGAGTCTTCTGAAGCGCAGAACAATTGGTCTTTGCGAGAATGGCAAGAACACCTGAAGTCAGTGTATGGGGAGGTGAACGACAGACGGGGATTAAATTTTGTGTGTGATCGGTTAAATGAGGAGATCGGCGAAGCGGGCGCTGCCGGACTTCAAATGGACATGCAACCGGAACTGGCGGAGCAATTTAGGCGGGAAGCCATCAGTGAACTAGCCGATACCGTTGCGTGGGCATTAGGTGTTTGCAATGCGGTAGATACGGATATGGAGAAAAAATTCCTTGAGCGCTATGGGAAAGGATGCCCGAATTGCGGACAACTCTCGTGTCAGTGCGGTCCGTTCGCTTTCGTACACGAAAGAAAATTCAATAGGTAAAAGAAAACCGCCCCGGAGCGGGGCGGTTTTCTTTTTAATGACGTTTTCCTACAGGCGACGTAGAGCGAGGGAAATGGGAAAACTTTCCTTTTCACATTTCCGAGCCGAGGAGCCTGAAAGGCGTACGCCTTACTTCCGGCACGTGTAGTGCAGGTCGTAGTCCGTTGCTTCGAAGAATTTCTTCGCGAATTCAGCGACGACGTTCGGATCGTAGTACTTGCACGAGAATACGTCCAAGTACACGGTGTTCGTCTGGTTGGCGAAGTGACCGGAGATAAGCGAGGTCTCGATGAGCTGTGTCATCGAATAACCCGCTACCCGCTCGTCCTCGCCGAAGTTGACGACGACGGTCTCACCAAAGCGCTTCATGTCGATGCGCTCGCACAACTTAACGACGAACTCCTTGATCTTATCCGCGCTGCGGATCGTTGCGGGATTGCATCCGTGGATGTCAATGCCCGAGTGCAAACCCCAAGCGTCGATGAGCTGATACTTGGTCCGTATCGCTACATCGGTGGATGTTGTTTTCATCTCTGATGTGCACAATTAATTATTCTGACAATAGGAGCTGGAAAAAATTCCGGCCCTTATGTGCCCCGCGAGCGGAAATGAATTACCTTTTCATTTCATGCGCGCAGCACTGACTGAAAAGAACTGATATCGCTATAATACACACTCAGTTCAAAATGTATATAGTTTCTGACGAAACTGTGCATAACTTGTTACAGAGATACATCGGCTGTCCACTGTTGCCAAGCGGACTTTTTGTGTATGATGCCGTCTAATGAAACGCACGATCCACGTAGAATTTCCCGGACGACTGCTTATCGTCGGCTTCGGCTCGATCGGGATGGGGGTCCTGCCGCTCATCCTGAGGCACATCGGTATCCCGAAAGACAGGATCACCATCATCACCGCGGACGAGCGGGGACACGCGGTCGCCAAGCAGGAGAAGATAGCATTTCACATCAGCCCCTTGCGTCGCGGGAATTATAAGAAAATCCTCAACACGTATCTGCAGCGCGGAGACTTTTTACTCAACCTTTCCGTCGAAGTGTCCTCGGTCGACCTCATACGATACTGCCAGGAGAGGGGTATTTTGTATCTGGATACCGTCGTCGAGCCATGGGCTGGCTTCTATGAAGACCCGTCTTTGAGCCTTTCGACATGCTCCAACTACGCGCTTCGGGAGACCGCCCTTGCGCTCAAAAAGGGGAGTGCAGGCAAGGCGACGGCCGTCGTCGCGCACGGGGCGAACCCCGGCATCGTGTCGCATTTCATCAAGCGCGCGCTTCTCCGTATCGCCAAAGATACGAAACACGCGACAGGGGTGCCGCAGTCGCGCGATGAGTGGGCGACCCTGATGCGGGACCTGGGAGTCAAAGCTATTCATATTGCCGAGTACGATTCGCAGGTCACGGGTTCTCCGAAAAAAATAGGCAGGTTCGAGAATACGTGGTCGGTCGACGGGTTTCATTCCGAGGGAATAAATCAGCCGGCGGAATTGGGGTGGGGCACGCACGAGAAGGGACTTCCTCCCGACGGGCACCGGCATTCCTTTGGATGCGGTGCGGCGATATATCTGGATGGCCCCGGCGCGCGGACACTGGTGAGGACGTGGACTCCGGAGCACGGGCATTTTCTGGGGCGCGTAGTGACCCACAATGAGTCGATATCGACGGCGGATTTTTTCACGCTCCGCAAAGGAAAGAAAATCGCCTATCGTCCGACGGTGCACTACGCGTACCGACCCTGCGACGCGGCCATCCTTTCCATTGAGGAGGATCTTGGCAATAACTCGGAGCTCCAAAAAGAGCAGAGGATATTCCTTGAAGAGATAAAAAGCGGCATGGATGAGCTCGGCGTTCTTCTCACGGGGCACAAGAAGGGGGCGTACTGGTACGGTTCGCAGCTCACCATCGGGCAGACGAGGAAACTTGCCCCGTATCAAAATGCGACGGGCTTGCAGGTAACCGCGGGGGTCTTGGGTGGCATGGTCTGGGCTATCGAGAATCCGGACCGCGGCGTCGTCGAAGCGGAGGAGATGGATTTCGAGCGCGTCATGGAGGTCATCGACCCGTACATGGGGCGCATGTACGGCGAATATACCGACTGGACGCCGCTCAGGGGCCGCGACATGAAGTTCTCGAAGAATGTGGACGCCTCCGACCCGTGGCAGTTCAAGAATTTCCGTTTCAATTAATTGCCCGCTGAATTATCTGAACGTATTGTCGCAGGAGGAACTTCTCGTAAAGCCGGCCGCTTGCGCTTCTTTCTCGGAACAGAAATACTGCTCGCCTTTTTTGGCATCGATCGTTACCGTTTCGTAGTTGGGGCATGCGGGCAGAAGGTATATCTTGCCGTACCCTTTTTCAGAAATATTGCCTTTGATATCGCAGCCTTTTGGGTGGGGAGCGGAATCTTGTTCGCGCAACTTGGATTGCGAGGTTGCAACAGTAGGGCAGGAAGACCAGAGACCGCGCTTCCGGATCTCGGCCTCGCTTGCGGCCGTACGATAGGTGGAGTCGTATTTGGTGGTTTTTTCGCCCGTTTGCCGGCGGACAAACCCTTCGCTCAATAATTCGGCATTGATGATACGGATACCCTCGGCAGGGTTCTCCGGGGTAATAATGACGTGACGCAGAAGGCGCCCGTTGTCGTCTACTGCCTCCTGGTCCCGCTCGAATGTGAAGGCGTATCCGCGGAGCTTACCCTCGAGCGCCTCTCGCGCCTCGACCGCAAAGCAGTCTCCCTGTTCGGGAGCGTTTACGCCGAAGAGTCGAACACGGATGTCGGACTTCTGATCGTCTGAAGGAATTGCGAGCGTATCGCCGTCGATCACACGGAACTCGGTATGCGGTCGCGAGTCGAAATTGGTGCCGTAAGGTCCGTAGTTTTTGTAAACGCTGTATCCGCCAAAACTCCCAAGTGATGCAACGAGCGCCAATACCGCGACGATCGTCGGATTCGAAAAGGGAAGCGTGTTCTTTTTTGCGCCGCGTTTCCCCGCAGTCATGTGGAAAGTGTAACAGGATTTTGGAATGCATCTCCCGTTTTTCCCACCCGGCCATTCGTAGAAATATTTGTTTGTCTATCAATGTGGTATAGTATTGGGATGGCAGACAGCAAACAGGCAACCGTACTTCCGGCGCGCAGGGTGTCCGAGGTGCGCAAACAACTTCCGGAACAATGGAAACGCGCAGCAGGCATGATGCGGCATCACGCGCGCGGGCTCAAGAGCTACATCGCGCGAGTGCGCAAGGAATGGGAGTAAACGCATGACGATCGACTCGAATATCGTCATCGCATTTCTTGCGGGTGAGGAGGGGGTTGTGTCAGCGTTGTCGGAGTGGAAAAAGGCAGGTCGCCCGTTACTCCTTTCGACGATTGCAGAAGCCGAGGTACTCGGATTTCCGGGATTCACGCACGAGGAGCGCGAGCGCACGGGGCGATTCATCGCTGAGAATTTTGTGTCTGTCGCCTGTGACCGTTTTATTGCGCACCAAGCGGCAATATTGCGCGGCACGATCAAGATTGCGCTTCCCGACGCCATCATTGCAGCGACTGCGCTTGCGACCGGTACGCCGCTCATCACACGCAATGTGCGTGACTTCAAGAGTGTTGGAGGATTGGAGATTATAAGGCTGTAGTTGAAATTATGGGATGGCAATTCGCAGTTGTAAACGGTCGACTCGCAGAGATATATTTCGATGAGCTGAAAGGCAACAAGAGGCGACTTCGTGGCCACTGTTACGTGAATAAAAAAGAGTTCAAGACAAAACAGGAACAGAAATGGATTGCAAAGGATATCAAGCACAACCGTTTTTCATATCGCAAGAAGCAATACCGACCCCTGTTGTCGGACATGAAGGGTTCCTGACACCCTTTCCCTGTGTATGAACTCAAACGTCGCACCTCAACGACGTATTGAATGTTCGGAGGTTAAACCTCCGGAGTCTCAAGAGCCCATTTTACGGGGATTTGTATAAAAGAAGTCGAAATGACGCAATCTCGTCCGTTGCGACCGAGACATCAGGGGCGACCGTCAAGGCCGCCCCGATTTTTTTGTCTCACTCTTCCGTGCTCGCGGCAGCGCTTTTCGCGACGCCGCCCTCGTTGAGCGCCTTCTTGATCTCTTTCAAAAGCTGATTGAGGATGGGCTTGTTCTCGCGCAGGAACGTGCGGGCGGCGTCGTAGCCGCGCCCGAGCTTGTGTTCCCCGTATTGGTACGAGCCGCCGGAAGATTTTTCGACGATGCCGTACTTCTCGCCGAGCGCGAGCGCCTCGCCCTCTTTGGAGATGCCTTCGCCGTAGAGCATGTCGAATTCCGTCTGGCGGAAGGGCGCGGCTATTTTGTTCTTCACTATTTTCACGCGGTGGCGGCCGCCCATCGTCTCGTCGCCCTTCTTTATCTGCGCGATGCGGCGGATGTCGATGCGGACGGATGTATAAAATTTGAGCGCCTTGCCCCCCGGCGTTGTTTCCGGATTGCCGAACATGACGCCTATTTGCATGCGGATCTGGTTGATGAAAATGACGATGGTCTTGGTCTTGCTGACGATTGCCGTGAGCTTGCGCAGGGCTTGCGACATGAGGCGGGCCTGTTTGCCCACGTGTTGCGCCCCCATGTCGCCTTCAATCTCGTCTTTGGGCGTGAGCGCGGCGACGGAGTCGATGACGATGACGTCTATCTTGCCGCTTCTGACGAGCGACTCGACGATCTCAAGCGCCTGCTCGCCGGTGTCCGGCTGTGAGACCAAGAGGCTTCCGATGTCGACGCCGATCTTTTTTGCATATTCGGGGTCGAGCGCGTGTTCGGCGTCGATAAATGCGCAGACGCCGTTCTTCTTTTGTGCTTCGGCGATAACGTGGAGGCACAGCGTCGTCTTACCCGAAGATTCCGGTCCGAAGACCTCGATGATGCGGCCGCGGGGAAGGCCGCCGATGCCGAGCGCCCAATCCACGCCGATGGAGCCCGTGGGAATAGCGTTGACGTCGACTTTCGGTTGCGCCCCGAGCATCATGATCGAGTCATCGCCGAATTTTGTTTTGATATCGGAGATAGCGCGCTCAATGTCCTTGTCGCTACCCGTGCCGGTCGTCTTTGGGGGAGCCTTTTCCTTTTTGCCGAATTTTGCCATGTGAGCAGTATACGGAATTATTCCTGTGGCGCTACGGCAGGTGTGGAAGACGCATTCGCAGAGGTGCTCGTTGCACGGTAGACGATCTCAATCGTGCGCTCGGTCGTTTTACCGTACCTGTCCCGCGCCTCCAGCACGATGCGGTTGTACCCCGGTGCGAGCACGTACGGCTCGGAGAACGCTCCCTCTTCCGTTACCACGATATCCTTGCCGTTCATGGAAAGCGAGGTGATGCGCTCCGCATGCCCCTCAAGCGTGATGAAAGGCTCAGAGACTTCCATGGCGCGTCCGGATATCTCTATCGACGGGCCGCTGAGAAGCCCGCGCCCTTCAAAATATGCGTATCCCGCGACGATGAGGAAAAACCCTATGAGGACGATGCGGGTGAAGCGGCTGTCGCGGTAGGGGAGCATTAGAGGTAAGTATCAGGTACGGGCCGGCAAGTATCAAGTATGGAGAGCGGAATGCTATCCTATACGGTATGAGGATTGCGGTGCTCGACGGACACATGCTGAATCCCGGAGATAATCCGTGGGATGCGGTCGCCGCGCTCGGCGACATGACCCTCTACGACCTCACACCGGCCACGGAGGTCATCGAGAGGTCGGCTGACGCCGACGTCATCGTCACGAACAAGATCGTTCTTTCGAAAGAGGTTCTTGACCGCCTGCCGAAGTTGAAATTCATCACCGCCACCGCCACGGGGTACAACACTATAGATCTTGCCGCCGCAAAGGCCCGCGGCGTCTCCGTTTCCAACGTACCGGAGTACGGGACCGACTCGGTCGCGCAGTTCACATTCGCCCTCATCCTCGAGCTTGCGAACAGCGTCGGCCATCACAATGATGCGGTCCAAAGTGGGCTCTGGAGCCGGCAACCCCATGTTTCGTTCTGGGAAACGGATCAGGTCGAGCTCGCGGGCAAAACCCTCGGCATCATCGGGTACGGGCGCATAGGGCGGCGAGTGGAGGAAATAGGGAAGGCCTTCGGCATGCGGGTGATACATGCGGGCCGGGACCCGCTGGATATCGACCGTGTCCTCGCCGCATCCGACGTCGTATCGATGCATTGCCCGCTCACCGACGGGAACGCGGGAATGGTGCATCGGGGATTTCTTTCAAAAATGAGATCGACCGCATTCCTCATCAATACGGCGCGCGGCGGGCTCGTAAACGAGCAGGACCTCGCCGATGCCCTGAACGCGGGTAAAATCGCAGGCGCGGCGGTCGACGTGGTCTCGTTCGAGCCCATCAAACCGGACAACCCGCTTCTCACGGCGAAACATTGCATCATCACACCGCACATCGCGTGGGCGAGCCTCGAAGCGCGAAAGCGGTTGATGCAAGCGACCGCGGAGAACATCCGCGCGTTCCTCGCCGGCACACCCGTCAACGTCGTGAATCCCTAGAACACAGGTTGTCTACGGGCAGTCCGGATGTATGCTTATAACGCTAGCAAATGCGGCCGCGTCTGCTGGAGTTATATACCCTCGCCAGGCTACACGTGCAGATGAAATAGTTTCTTTAATCGATCTTCGTCCTCGATGCGATCCAGTACCCCGTAGAGGATATATTTCGACAGTTGAGATTCGTTTTTGATCAGTTGCACAAGTTCTTCGCATTCGTGCGGAAATATCCAGATGCTATGTTGTAGCTTCACGAACCCCGCCCTTTTGAGAATGATCCTCACTTTGTTGCGCAGTGGTGCATACACTTCAGGGATATCGAACGCTGCGATGCGCCACTTGGTATCCCACTTTCTTGTTTTGAGCAGTTCAAGAGTCTTACCGACAGCTTGCCCGAGAGCGTTTTGTCCGGCCCCGGTAATGTTTAATCGCTCTCCGCGCGTACGGATATAGTCGAGCGCAACCAAACGCTCTATTGCAAGTTTACGACGATACCGATAGTTGGCATGCTCGCGCGCAAGCTTGAACATGCGCCGTGTCGATCGGGCAGAGAGCAGAAATCCATAGAGCAGATCGCCGGAAGAAAGATCGTTCAACACGTCACGTTCAATAGAACCGAGTTGTCGGGTGCGTTTGTTGCGCCGTATACGTTTTTCACTAGACATATCGTTATATAACTCTAGCTTATGCGGCCGCATTTGCAAGAGTTATCAGCGTTTAAACGGATGGTATACCAAGGGCCTCCAAGACTTTTTCGGTCTCAAGAAAATTCGACAGTAATACGGTGGCTCCGGCCTGTTCGAATTCTTCTCTCGGATGACGAGGGCCGATCAAACCGATTCGGTTAACAACCCCTGCGTCAACTGCCGCTGTAATATCGCGCCACGTGTCTCCGATCACGTAGACTCCCGGCTCGCTCACGCCAAAACCTGCCCGCTCGACCGCAATTTTTACCAGGTCGCTCCTGTATTCGTGCGGATCATCACCATACCCGCCGACCGAAAAATATCTCCAGATATCGACGTCCCCCAGCTTCAACCGAGCCAGAGATTTGTGATTGCCTGTTACGAGTCCGAGGGCAATGTCCCGATTTTCCAACTCATCAAGTACTTGCTTGACTCCCGGCAACAACTCGACAGAGCCTTTTCTGAATGTCTCAGGTATACAGGAGGCGACTTTGTTCATGAGATTTGGCAATTCAGCCTTAATCTTGCTGTCGTCCCAACCCGCAGACTGTAGTAGGAGCGTTAAAATTTGCGGTTCGGTCATTCCGCCGGTCCTCAACCCTTCAAGGCTGACTTCGAGACCATATAGGTCGCGGATTGCAGCGACGCGAGCAGTGTCCGGAGGACAGTTCACCAATGTGCCGTCAACATCAAAAAGAATCAGGCGCTTCACGAATATATTATACGCGTTCCTCCTCGGGTTCGCTTTCGGGTTCTCGCGCAAGCTCGTCCGCATTGCCTGCGCCGATGATGTCGCGCGGCTTGGCGCCGTCTGCCGGACCGACGACACCGCGCTCCTCGAGCATATCAATGAGCTTCGCGGCGCGTGCATAACCGACGCCGAGTTTTCGCTGGAGGTACGAGGTAGACGCCTTGCTTGCCTCAAGCACCGTTTGTTTTGCCTGACCGTAGAGCTCGTCATCATCCTCCTCGTCCATCATCGAGGAGAAGATTGCGTCGGTGCCGTTTGCCATCCTCGATTCGCTGAAGTCTATTTCGCTGTGGAGCACTCCCTCGCTCCCCCTCACGATGTGGGCCACGACGCGCTTCACCTCGGTCTCGGAAATAAGCGGTGCCTGGATACGCCGCGGTTTCGACATCTCACCGGAGAGGAAGAGCATGTCGCCCGCGCCCAAGAGCTTCTCGGCGCCGCCCATGTCGAGGATGGTGCGCGAATCTATTTGGGAGGCGACCTGCAACGCGACCCGCGCGGGGATGTTGGCCTTGATGAGGCCGGTGATGACCTTGACCGACGGGCGCTGGGTGGAAAGGATGAGGTGGATGCCGACCGCGCGGCTCATCTGCGCGAGGCGCACTATCCCGCCCTCAAGCTCGCGCGGATAGGTGGACATGATATCCGCAAGCTCATCGATAACGACGACGATATACGGCATGGCCTCGGGCATTCTTTTTTCCTCGTCCGCTTTTCCGCCGGAGGCGGATCCGCCTCCGGCGGACGCGACTGCGGGTGCAACGATATTCTCATGGTATGAGGAAATATCGCGTACCGCTTCAGCCTCAAGGATGTTATAGCGCCGTTCCATTTCCTTGGCGAGCCACTTGATGGCGAGGATGGCCTTTTTTGCATCGGTGATGACGGGAGTAAGGAGATGGGGAATCGAATTGTAGAGCGTGAGCTCGACCCGCTTGGGGTCTATCATGATAAAACGCAAGCGCTCCGGTCCGCAGCGGTAGAGGAGGCTGACGATAAAGTCGTGGATGGCGACCGATTTTCCGGCACCCGTCGTACCGGCGACGAGGATATGCGGCATACGCGCGAGGTCGGCAAAATGCGCAGTGCCCGTTATCGAACGACCGAGTGCCACGAGAAGCGGCTTGTCGGAATTCACATAGGCTTCGTCGGAGATAAGGGGAGCAAGACCCAAGGTCGTCCGCGAAATGTTGGGCACCTCGACCCCTACTTGTGATTTTCCGGGGATGGGCGCCTCGATACGGACGGGGGAGGCGGCGAGCGCGAGCTCAAGATTGCTCTGCAAGGCGATTATTTTTGAGAGCCGTACGCCTTCCGCGGGCTTCATCGCGTAGCGCGTGACGGTCGGGCCGATGGATGCTTCATCCATTTCGACCTGTATGCCGAAATTCTGGAGCGTGCGTTTGATGATGTTCATATTCGCTTTCACATCACCGACTTCGGGCTTGCCCTTGTTCTTGGCGAGTATGGAGACAGGCGGGGGAATGTACGTACTTCCCGTCGCGGCGATGATGGGGAACCCGTCCGAGTCTGTCTTCGGTGCAGTGTGCGGTTCGCGGATATGGTCCCGTTCGTGCGGCGCACTCTCATTCTCTTCCTGCTCGACTTCAACCTGAGAGGCGGACTCTGCCGCGTCCGTTTCAGGTTCGACCGAAAGTCCCGTCACGGGGACATCGGGCTCGGCCGCCTCATCTTTCGCAAACACGGCGCGGATGCGCGCCCGCCAACGCGTGAAAAGGGCTCCGAGGTGGATGTCGAAGGCCACGATGAGCGCGGCGACGATGAACGCAAGCAGGAAGACGACCGTCGCGGCACTGTCGACCGCGGCCAGCGCCGGTTTTGAAATAGCCGCCCCTAATACACCGCCCCGGCCGGGGAGCGCGAGGTCCACCAATCCCAAAGCGGAGAAGAGGAATACCGCCATGCTGGCGAGTTGTATCGTGCCGAAGTGCCGCTCGAACGAACGCAAAATGACGATAGCGAGGAGAACGAGCGAGAGGGGAAGGAGCATGTAGCCGACGCCGAGGAGCCACGAAAGCCATTCGTACAAAGTCGCGCCGGCAGTACCGCCGACGCCGAAACTTGCGAGTATGAGAAATCCCGAGACGGCGATGAGGAACACGGCCGAGACCCCGCGCAGAGCCTCGTTGCTTATTCGCGGCTGCCCCAGGTCGCGGTCACCTCGATCTTTTGCCTCACGCTTGCCTCCGCGGCGCTTTTCTTTCATAGCGCCATCATACACTATTCCGCTATGCCCTTTTGGGTATTTTTTGGAGCAGTTTCCAAATGCTTAACCGGAGCGAGGGGCGGGCTTCTCCGCGGTCTTCGCAGGCGCGACGGCGCCGAGACTGAGCGCTGCACCAGCAGGTGCAGATAGCGACCGCGGGAAGTCCGTCCTGAAGCGAAGGTTCGGAAACTGCTCTAAACCCTCGGAATATCGGACCGTATCGTACACGTTGCAGATTTCTGTGTCCTATATATAATCGTTCGGTATATAGGACAAGACAGGGACGTCCCAGATACATACAATGGACAACACAAGGGACATTCAACGGGGTGACCAAATTTCCAGATTTCTCGATAATAAGTCGATTCGCACCAACCCGTTCGGTCCAAACATATCGGGTGAACGGGCGTATCAACGCGCCGAGCGGCTTGCCGTAGCACTCCACCTGCTTACGAACCATATTGCGGAAAGTGAGCCTTCACGCGAGGCTACGCGGAGAGCGGGGATAGATCTTCTATCGTGCGTGCTCGATCTGCGCGACGAGATGCGGTCGCCGCGGTCCGGCCGCTTCCAGTCGGCGGTCAGCCTTATCCGGGAACTTATTTCGCTGGTCCGCACTCTCTGTATTTCCGGATTTATATCTCCCCACAATGCGGATATCGTCGTTGAATCCCTCGATGAGCTCGGTAATTTCCTGACGGCCTCACAGCGCTCGACTCTCTCCGAGAGCGTGGTCCTGAACAAGGCCGACCTTGTATCCGGTGGCTTTGGGGGGGCATCCATATCGGACATAAAGGACAGACAAGATGTAAAGGACAGAAACCAGTCCTCCGGTACATCGACTATAAGACAAGACTCGGGAAACGCTGGGGCGGAATTGCTGAGGCGCGAGACGGCGATCATTGAGGTTTTGAGGTCAAAAGGACAATTGGGGATCAAAGATATTTCGGCGAATCTTCCCGAGTATAGCGAGAAGATGATACAAAGGGGATTGGCACATCTCACTACACAAGGAAAGGTGAAAAAGGCAGGGTCAAAGCGCTGGAGTCGGTACTCGCTTGCATCGTAAGGATTTTTGTATCGGAATATAGCCCTCGATTTTGTCCCGGAGATTTGATTGGTTTTGTATGAAGACCGCCATAAGGACCGTAAGGTTTTGCCTACGGCGTCGTCACCCTTAGTTGACTCCTGTTCCGATGGAGGATATTCTGTGCCGGTAACTCGTGATTCACATTGAAGCGCAGCGAAGCCCTATTGGGCGCTTTTTTGGCCATGAGTTATCCACAAAACGGAGTTTCGCGCCGCATAGCGCCGTAAGCCTGCTGGTATATAATTGTGCCGATGCGTCTCAGCCGAGATTGCATTAAGAAGCAGGAGCGGCAAAGCGTGCTCTCTGTTTAGTTCTCTGACATTTTTATAGGGGTATAAATATTGTGCAGGCGAACATCGCCTGTGAAGAATTCATGTACGGCAGATGAACATCATCTGTCCGTGCGCAGTTGCCGCACATTCTGTATCGTCCCGAAAATTCCGCACGACTGCATGACGGACCAAATTCCTTACTGCTAACCTCATCTTCGAATGGGGATGGGCTAGCAAAACGCATATCGCTTGATGAGCGGACAAAACGGAAGTGCGCTTTCGTTTTTCCCGCAGTGAGAGCGGTATCAGGGCGAAAGCCCGCACACCACAATAATTTGTTTTGTTGGTGTTTGGGCAAGCCCGAATTATTAGTTGTCTTCGGTTATTAGTAGTCATTAGAAGGCACACAAATGTATGCGCACTCTCGTCGAAAGAGCGCGCGTGCGGCCCTGATCGAAAGATCGGGGTGCAAAGGTCAAATAAAAACTATGAGTAAAGCATTAGCAACAAAGAATGTTGCGACAGTGCTCGTGGCTGTTGCCATGATCTTCGGATTCGCGTTCGCGTTCGCCACACCGGTGAAGGCTGATGTCATCTCCGATCTTCAGGCGCAGATCCAGGCATTGCTCGCACAGATTTCAGCACTTCAGGGCGGCTCGGGTTCCCAGCAAACTGGAGGACTCGCCTGCATCAACTTCACGCAGAGCCTCACTGTAGGTTCGACGGGAAGCGAGGTCATGGGACTTCAAAAGTTCCTGAACAGCGTTGACGGTACACAGATCGCGACGACTGGAGCAGGTTCTCCGGGTAACGAGACTTCATACTTCGGCGGGCTTACGCGCGCTGCGGTATCGAAGTTCCAGCAGAAGTACGGCATCACGCCGACGGCTGGTTACTGGGGTCCGATCTCGCGCGCGAAGGCCAACAGCCTTTGTGCGGCGGCTCCGACTCCGACACCGACTCCGACACCGACTCCGACGGGTCCCGGCGTAACGGTCGCTCCGGCCGTACAACCGGCAAACTCGCTCGCTCCGGAAAGCGCATCGCGCGTTCCGTTGACGGCGTTCACGCTCACCAACAATTCGGGTGCAGTGGTAACGATCACGGGTGTGACGGTCCAGCGTGTCGGTCTCGCATCTGACGCTGTGTTCTCCGGCCTCGTCCTTATCGACGAGACGGGTACCCAGCTCGGCAATTCCAAGACGCTCAACTCCAACCACCAGGCGGTGGTCGGCGACAGCTTCAACATCAATCCCGGCCAGACAAAGACTCTGACGGTCGCCGGTAACATGGCGGCTGATCTCAACGACTACTCCGGCCAGGTCGTCGGTGTTTCGGTCATCGGTATCAACACCAGCGTCTCGGTCTCCGGCTCGCTCCCTATATCGGGCGCACAGCAGACGATCAACTCGACGCTCGCGGTCGGCACCCTGCCGGTATCGGTCGGTCCTTCGGACCTCGACTCCGCGCAGACGAGCGAAGCCATCGGTACGACAAATCGTGTCGGTGCGGGTCTTCGCGCGCAGGCAGGAGCCGCAGAAGATGTGTGGGTCAAATCGATCCGTTGGAACCAGTCCGGTTCCGCGGCGACGGCTGACCTCGCCAATGTCGTGACGACTGTCGATGGTACGACGTTCCCGACGACAGTCTCGACGGACGGCAAGTACTACACGACGGTCTTCCCGGGCAACGGCATTCAGATCCTCAAGGGGCTCCAGAAGGAGTTCGTTGCGAAGTTTGACATCGTCGGCGGTCCCGCCCGTACGGTCAACTTCGACCTCTACAAGGCAACGGACATCTTTGCGGTCGGCGGTACCTACGGGTACGGCATTACGCCGACGCAGAGCGAAGACGGAACGGTGAGCACGGCTACGGAACTCACGACCGGCAGTCCGTTCTTCTCCGGTTCTACGTTCACTATTAGCGCGGGTACGGTCACATCGCTCTCGCGCGCGAACGAGGTCACCGCTCAGAACGTCGTTGAAGCGTCTCCGAACCAGATATTGGGCGGATTCGCGATGGACGTGAAGGGTGAGCCGATCTCGATCCAAAGCCTCATCTTCCACTTCGGTAACACCTCGGCGACAGCCGACGCAGTCGACATCACGAACGTTTCGCTCGTGGATGAGAACGGTGCGGTCGTCGCAGGACCGGTGAACGGCGTTGCATTGGCTTCGAAGGTCACGTTCACCGACACGGTGACGTTCCCGACGGGCCGCCACGTCTACACCCTGAAGGGTCAGCTTGGGACCGACTTCGCCAACGGCGATACGCTCCAAGCTTCGACGACACCGTCTACCGACTGGTCCAACGCGACCGGTCAGTCGACAGGCAACACCATCTCACTCTCGGCTCTCTCGAACATCGTCACGGCCAACATCATGACGGTCAAGGGTGGCGCGGTTGCGCTCTCCATCAACGGTTCGCCTGCGGCGCAGACTATAGTTGCGGGTGTCGCCGGACTCACGGTCTCCTCGATCAAGTTCGACGCGAACCAGTCGGGCGAGGACGTGCGCTTCAATTCCGCGAAGTTCTGGTACAACGAGAACGGTACATCGCTCGGAGCCGGTGAAGCTCCGACGAACTGCTTCGCGTATGACGGAGCGACGCGCTTGAACTCTACGGCCATCAGTCCGGACAACACCTCGGCAGCAGATGACGAGGATCACACCTTTACGTTCGACACGGCCCTCGTCGTTGCCAAAGGCACCGGCAAGGACGTGACGATCAAGTGTGATATTCCCTCGGGTGCTGTCGGTGGCTTCAACTGGGGTCTTGAGTCTGCCGCAAGCTTCGCCGCGACCTTCACGGGTACGGGCGTAGCCTCGACGCAGACCATCACTCCGACCACCCCCAACACGGGCGGAACGGAGACTTCAGGAAACGAAATGACGGTTACGGGAAGCGGCGCTCTCACGGTCGCACTGGACTCCTCAAGTCCGGCGTACGCGCTCGCGGCCGCAGGAAGCACCAATGTAGTGTTGGGCGCTCTGCGCTTCAACGGCACCAACGAAGCGATGCGTCTTGAGAGGGTAGCTCTCCAGATGTCGAACGCTGTGGCATCGTCTTCCCCGGCGGACCTCACACAGGTCACCATCTGGGACGGCGCGACACAGGTCGGCACCGCATTCTTCAGCGGCACCAACAGGAACGCGACCTCTACTCTCTCGAGCACGGTCATCATTCCGGCCAACGGTTCGAAGACCCTGACGATCAAGGGCGACCTCGCTCTGCAGGGTACGAGCCAGGCGGGTACATCGGGTGCCTTCATCCAAGTCGACTACGACGACGATGATTCGACGGGTACACGTGCTATCGGCCAGTCTTCCGGCGCGACGACCAACAGGACGGCGAGCGCGGACTCGGCTGTCGACGGAGTGCGCGTATTCCGCTCACTCCCGACCGTTGCGAAGATCGCAGTTCCAAGCACGAGCCTCACTTCAGGCACCATGGACCTCTACCGCTTCAGCGTCAGTGCTGATGCGAAGGGCGACGTGAGCCTCTACCAGATCGTCGCGAACATCGCGACATCGACAGGCTCGGCGGCGAACGGTACGACGACCCTGACCAACTTCAAGGTCTACGCGTACACGAACTCCGACTTCACGGGTCCCGTATCGGGCTTCACCGACGGTCAGGTGGTTGCGACCATCAACGACGGTGTTGCCGCGAACGGCGACACGGAGCTCCAGCTCTCTGCGATCCTTACGATTCCCGCAGGCGCGACGCGCTACTTCAAGCTCGTTGCTGACATCACGGGAACCAACGGAACGACGAACTGGTCAGGCTCGATCTCGACGAAAGTCTCCGGTGACTCGGCATATCCCGCCCTTGCGACTACGGTCCGCTTGGCCGGAGCCGCTGTCATTGACGAAGACGGCAACGATGACTTCATCTGGTCTCCGAACTCGACGTCTACGACGCCGGCGTTCGCGAACAACGACTGGACGAACGGATTCGGTGTCGCAGGTCTCTCGTCAGGAGGCACAGACTCGACGATCCTCTTCAGGTAGTCCGGACACTCGGGACTCAACTCCGGTTGACTCTTGAGCCTCTAGACATCTGGACGCTCGTGGCGACAACATGAGCAGCAAAGCCCCCACGGTAAAACGTGGGGGCTTTTGCATTGGGCACCTTCCGCATATACAATATGACGTCTATGGATCCATTTTGGAAAAGCAACGGCGTGATAGTAGGCGCGGTCGTACTCGGCCTCGTCGTTATCGGCGCGGCGCTCTGGTACACGGGAGCCGTACAGATAGGAGAGCCACGCGCGCCCTCGCTTGATAGCGAACTTTCCATCTCCGCGGACCTGCCTGAAGATGTGCGTGCTCTGGTCGTGCAGAGCGTCGAGAAGCTGAAGTCCGAACTCCGTGAGGACCCTACAAAAGTTGCGGCATGGCTCGACCTCGCCATCCGGTACAAGACGGCGGGAGATTTCGACGGCGCGGTGCAGATCTGGGAGTATCTGGCGGCAAAATATCCGACGGACCCCGTCCCGCCGCACAACCTGGGCGAACATTATTTCCACACGGCCAAGAATTACCCGCGAGCCGAGCAATATTATTTGGCCGCCATCGCAATCGCTCCGGAGTTCCCAATAAATTATCTCGACCTCCACGACATGTACCGTTATGTGTACAAAGAGGACACGACTGCGGCAGTGGATATTTTGAATGAAGCCCTTGGGAAAGTGAGCACGACTGAAGGCATTGATGTCCTCATTGCGCTTGCCGGCTACTACAATTCGAAGGGGGATGTTGAAAATGCACGCACGAACTACACGCTGGCACGCGATGCCGCAAAGCAGTTCGGCAACAAAGCACTCGTGGAAAGACTCGACGCGGAATTGAAGCAGCTCAAGTAATCCTCAACGCTCCTTTTTATGGGAGCATCCCAAATTTTACACCGGGGTGTAAGCGGACGTGCCGCTTTCTGGCTCCTCGGCTCGGAAGTGAACATGAGTACCTGTTCACTTCTCTCGCTCTACGTCGCCAGTAGAAAAAGGGATGCGGGCACATATCCCAAAATTCTTCCGACCGTGAGTAATTTTGGATATCGGAATTTTGCGGTTTTTCAGCCACATTTTCAAGATTAAAGACGGTTCATTTTGTGATATCGTGTCGACATGTCTCGAAAGGCATCTTTTGCCTTCGTCTTTTGCGCGGCGATTTTCCTCGCGCCACTCCACGCGCATGCGCAGGAGGAGGTCGAGATCTCATTTGAGCCGACCTTCCGAGCGGAACACGCGGGATTCTCTCTGTACGACGGCAATCCGGTCGATCCGTACGTTTTTCCCGATGAGGTCACCATCCGCTCCTCCGAACTCACGAGTGTCGATGGGGAATGGACGGTGACCGGGCTTACACTGTGGTTCCATGACGTACCGGAAGAACGCGGTGTATACATGCTCGCGCGCGTGGGCGCCGACAGCTTTGTCTTGGACGGAGCGCCGGCTCGTGGAGATAATTACGACCTCGCACACGCGGCATTCAGCTCGAGTGCCACGAGTACGCACCACTTCACGCTCTCGATGCCGTTTTTCGGAGACGCCGCGACCCCCTCCGGCAGGTACCTGTTCTTTGCCGCCGAATTGCCCGAAACGAAAACCGTGTACGATGAGACTACCCGGGTAGAGACAACGTCACCGTATACCGATGACGACCTCGCCGCGTGGCTTGCCGACCCTTCTTCAGCGGATACATTTGGCCCGGCCGTGTCAACGCTCGACATCGTCATCGAGTACATAAACGACGGTCCTCCGCCGTGCACGGAGGATTGCTTTTCCAATGTGCTCTTTTTGCCCGGCATCGAGGCGAGTCGCTTGTATGAAAACGGTGAGCGATTATGGGAGGGAAAAGACGATCAAGTGGAACTCCTGTATCTCGACGACAACGGTGCGAGTAAGAATCAAAATATCTACGCGAAGGGCGTTATAGACGTATTTACCGGCGCTCCGATCAGCGTCGCGATATATGATGCTTTTTTGGGCGATCTTGCGCAGAAGAAGTCCGGCGGAGTGATAGAGGACTATGCGGCTGTCGCATACGACTGGCGTCTGTCGATACCCGATATTCTCGCCAGTGGAACAGAGGAGCCGAACGGCGCCATCTATTACAACCGCGCCACGAGCACGCCGTATATCGAGCAAACACTCCGTAGACTTGCTGATTCTTCGCGTACCGGCAAAGTTACCATCGTGACACACTCGAACGGCGGCCTGCTCGCCAAAGCACTCATATCGGAACTGGGAGACGAGGCGGATGATCTGATTGACAAAGTAATCATGGTCGGTGCGCCGCAATTAGGAACTCCCAAGGCAATCGGATCGCTCCTGCATGGTTACGACACCGGCATTCCTTTTGTCATGTCGGACGAACGTGCGCGCGATTTTGCTCACAATGCGCCGATGGCATACCAGCTTCTGCCGGATCCGGACTATTACCAAAACACCGGGGTTTCAATCGGTACGCCGCTTGTCACCTTCGAACCGGGTACTTCGACGCAGGCGTTCATAGATGCGTATGGAAATGTGATCGGCAATGCCGACGAACTGCACCGCTTTCTCATCGGCTCGGAAGGGCGCACGGTGCCTGCGTACGATGACACCGCGAATCCGTCCCTTGTGCGCGAGACGCTCCTCACTGAAGCGGAACAGCTGAAGCAATCGATCGGCGCGTCATGGCAAGCGCCCGCGGGTATTACCGTGCATCAGATCGCAGGAATCGGAGAGGACACGCTTGCGGGGATCACGTATTGGACGACACGAACATGTACGAAGACGGTTGTCAGCTTCGGTAGGCCGATATGCCTCTCTTACGAAGACAGCCTCACGTATACGCCGAATGAGGTCGTCGACGGCGACGGCACCGTTGTTGCGCCGAGCGCGCTTATGATGAGTACGTCGACGGAAAACGTGAAGCGGTGGTGGGTGAATCTAGCGGCGAGCAATGGCGACAATGGACGCTTCTGGTTTTTTAGATTGAATCATAAGAACATACTGGAAGTTCCAGAAGTACGTACTTTCATCTTTAAAAATCTCATTGAAAAATCTTCTGATGTAATGCCGTCGTATATCTCGGCCAACACGCCGCAGATAGTGAGTGATCAGCGTCTCCGGTTTATCCTCCATTCTCCACTCGCGCTCTCCGCGACCGACGTCGAGGGAAATGAGATAAGCGCGGATACTGCAACGATTCCCGGCGCAACATACAAGCAATACGGCGAAGTTCAGGTAATCACCGTGCCCGCCGATTCGCACCCGACCGTGACGCTCACCGGCACAGACTCCGGATCGTTCACGCTTGAAGCGGAGGAATACAACGGGAACGCGCTTACCAATTCCGCATCGTTCATCGGGGTACCATCTGGAGCAAACACCATCGCCACGATTGCGTTTTCGGATGGGACGGTAGACGGGGCCGGTAACCTTGCGATTGACTACGACGGGGACGGCTCCACAGACGTTGAACTCCCAACGGAAGAAACCGTTTTGTATTCGGACTATATTAGCGAGAACGAAGAGCCGGAAGAAGCACAAGAAATAACGAGTCCCGCGGCTCAATCTGGGGGAGGCGGTGGCGTCATCGTTGGGCTAATAGGCGCGGATAATACAAACATCGCCACTTCTACGGCAACAAGTACAGATACTGAAAGCGCGACTACGACCCTAGCGCTCGGAGTAAGCGTTCAGCTAGAGCCATCAGTAGAGATAACTGATGAGACGAAGTCCATTCCGCCACCCGAGAGCGCTCCTCAAATAGTGGTTGTAAAAGACACGCGAGCTGACGTCGCAACGGAACCTGTATCTGTCGAAGAAGAAGCAATATCTGCTCAACCCCAACTTGCCTCGGC
>Ga0209211_10003825_pt1 | contig 24071 bp, 17 predicted proteins | sample RifGroA2_FD_183992 | JGI IMG/M metagenome (GOLD analysis project Ga0209211, IMG submission 183992) | Groundwater microbial communities from Rifle, Colorado, USA - Groundwater A2 (SPAdes) (version 2) | ecosystem: Environmental > Aquatic > Deep subsurface > Groundwater | place: Rifle, Colorado...
GGCCTGCCGGTGATCAATGTCGCCGGCTGCCCGCCCCATCCCGACTGGATCACCGAGACGCTGGCGGCGCTGGCCCACGGCCGCATCGGCGCACAGCATCTCGACGATTACGGGCGACCGCGTTTTTTCGCCGATCAACTGGTGCATCACGGCTGCCCGCGCAACGAATATTACGAGTTCAAGGCCAGCGCGCAGAAGCCCTCGGATCAAGGCTGCCTGATGGAGCACCTCGGCTGCGGCGGCACCCAGGCCCATGCCGACTGCAACCAGCGCCTGTGGAACGGCGAGGGCTCCTGCCTGCGTGGCGGCTACGCCTGCATCCGCTGCACCGAACCGGGTTTCGAGGAGCCCGGCCATCCGTTCGAGACGACGCCGAAAGTCGCCGGCATTCCACTGGGCCTGCCCGCAGACATGCCCAAGGCCTGGTTCATCGCCCTGGCGGCGCTGTCCAAATCGGCGACGCCGGCGCGGGTGCGCGAAAACGCCACGGCCGATCACCAATTGCGCGCACCTTCAGTCAAGCGGGGCAGGAAGCGGGGATTCAATGAAGGCTAACCTAGGTTCTTTCTGCACCAGGCGCGGCGGCTGCGGCTGAAATGGGCACACGACGCATCGTCGGACCCTTCAATCGCGTCGAAGGCGATCTCGAAATCACGCTTGACATTGCCGACGGACAGGTTGCGGCCGCCTATGTGAACTCGCCGATGTACCGGGGCTTCGAGCAGATCCTGCAAGGCAAGCTGCCGGCCGATGCGCTGGTTCTGGTACCGCGCATCTGCGGCATTTGTTCGGTCGCCCAATCAGCCGCGTCGGCCCTGGCGCTGGCCGATGCCGCCGCGATCGAGCCGCCGCGCAATGGCCGCCTGGCGGCCAATTTGACCTTGGCGACCGAGAATCTGGCCGATCACCTGACGCATTTCTACCTGTTCTTCATGCCCGATTTTGCTCGCGCCGACTATGCCGGCCGCCCCTGGCACGCAGCGACGGTCGAACGCTTTCGCGCCACGCTGGGCAGCGCACCGAATCAGGTCCTGCCGGCACGCGCCCGCTTCATGCAGATGATGGGCCTGCTGGCAGGCAAATGGCCGCATACGCTGGCCGTGCAACCCGGCGGGTCGACGCGGCCCTTGCAGAGCTCGGAGATTTTCCGTCTGCATCGCAGCCTGCGCGAGTTTCGCGAATTTCTTGAGACCGTCACCTTCGGCGCACGCCTGGAGGAAATCGCGGCGCTCGACAGTCGCGCCAGTCTGGATACATGGCGGACGCAGCGCGGCGGCGGCGACTTGAGGGCTTTCCTCGCCATCGCCGAGGATCTCGACCTGTGGCATCTCGGGCGCGGCACGGACCGCTTCATGAGCTACGGCTGCTACGGCGAGGGAGATCGGCGTCTGTTCCCTGCGGGCACCTGGCATGCCGCAGCGGCGGCACTGGATATCGCGGCGATTGAAGAGGACATTACTCATTCGTGGTATGCCGCCGCCGGCTTGCCGCAGCATCCCGCCACCGGCAGCACGCTGCCGGTGGCGGAAAAGGACGGGGCCTATTCCTGGTGCAAGGCGCCGCGCCTGGCCGGGCAGGTGGTGGAAACCGGCGCGCTGGCACGCCAGATGGTGGCGGGGCATGCCCTGGTGCGCGACATGGTTGCCGTCGGTGGCGGCAGCGTCGCCGCCCGGGTCGTGGCGCGTTTGCTGGAACTGGCACTGGTGCTGCCCGCCATGGAGCGCTGGCTGGCCGAATTGACGCCGGGCGATCCCTGGTGCATTACCGGTCAGACCGCCAATGAAACCTCGGGCGTCGGACTCATCGAGGCGGCGCGAGGGTCGCTGGGGCACTGGATCACCGTGCGTCGCGGTCGCATTCACAACTACCAGATCGTTGCGCCGACGACCTGGAATTTCTCGCCGCGCGATTCCCAAGGACAACCCGGAGCGCTGGAGCAGGCGTTGGCGGGCCTGCCGGCCAGCGCCACCGAGCCGCTGCCAGCGGCCATCCATCACGTCGTGCGCAGCTTCGATCCCTGTATGGTGTGCACGGTGCATTGAAAATATGTGCGCGCCCAATCCTGGGCTTGCGCACCGCCGAACGACGTTCCGCTCTCGCGGGAAAGCCATACCGGCGTCGAACTTGAGGTCCGATCAGGCCTCGATCATCTCCAGCTTGCGCATTTTTTCCCACAGGTTCTTGCGGCTGATGCCGAGCAGGGCGGCTGTGTCGGCGATGCGGCCGTCGCACTCCGCCAGCGCACGGCGGATGTAGGCGCGTTCGCATTCCTGCAGATGGTCGCTGAGCGGTTGCCGCAGGGCGTCGCCATTGGCTCCCGGCGCATCGCTGGAGCCGAACAGGCTGTCGGCGTTCAGCATCGGCGTGAGCGAGAGCACGCTGGCGCGCTCGATGCAGTGCTGCAGCTCGCGCACATTGCCCGGCCAGGGATAACGGGTCAGCGCACGTTCCGCCTCGGGGGTCAGGCTGCGCCGGATTTCGCCCCTGCTGGCGCGTTCGTCGAGAAAACGCGCCGCCAGCCAGAGAATGTCCTCCTGCCGGTCGCGCAGCGGCGGCACATGCAGGTGGATGACATGGATGCGGTAAAACAGATCCTCGCGGAAGCCGCCTTGCTCGACCGTGGCTTTCAGGTCGTGATGGGTGGCGCAGATCAAGCGGATATCGACCTTGCGCGCCGCAGCGCCGCCAACATGGACCACGGCCCGATCCTGGATTGCGCGCAACAGTTTGACCTGCATCGAGGGCGGCATTTCGCCGATCTCGTCGAGGAACAGGGAACCGCCATCGGCCTGCTCGAAGACTCCGCGGCGCTCGCGATCGGCACCGGTGAAGGCGCCCTTGTCGTGGCCGAACAGCTCCGACTCGATCAGATTTTCGGGGATCGCACCGCAATTCACGGCGATAAACGGCGTCTTGCCCTCGGGGTCGCCGGCCTGATGCAGGGCGCGCGCAACCTGTTCCTTGCCGGCCCCCGATTCGCCCGAAATCAGCACCGCGCTGCGGCTGGCCGCAATGCGCGGCAGCAGCCCTTCGATCTGGCGCATGCTGGTGGAAATGCCAAGTCGGGCCGCGGTGTCGACCGCCGGCTGCTGGCGTTCGCACAGGCTGCGGATCTTGCCGATCAGTTCGCCGACATTGAAGGGTTTGGTGACGTAATCGTGGGCTCCCTGCTTGAGCAGGCGCACCGCCTGGTCGATGGCACCGTAGCCGGTAATGAAAATGAAGGGGGCGACGGTTTGTTGGCCATCCAGCAGGTCGCGGAACAGTTGTTCGCCGCTGATGTCGGGCAGGTTGATGTCGCTGACGATCACGCTGTAGCGGCGCTGGCCCAGCCCGCGCCGGGCTGACTTGCCGTCGCGGTACCAGTCGCAGGTGAAGCCCTCGAACTCGAGTCGTTCGGTGAGCGCCTCGCCGATGATCGGATCGTCCTCGATCAGGCCGATGCGGTGTTGCATGAGGTTTCTCCAAGTGGCAGATTGACCGTGAATTCGACCTCGCCGTCGTCATTCCTGGCGGCAATGCGACCCTCGAGCTGGGTCACGATCTGGTAGGTCACCCACAGGCCGAGGCCATGGCCGCCGGCGCGAGTCGAGGCGAAAGGCTCGAACAGGTGGACCAGTTGATCCTCGCTGAGGTGGGCTCCGTCATTGCGCACCACAATCGACAGGCAGGACTCGGAACCTTCCTTCCTGCCCAGCCACAGGCTGACGTGGCCGCCTTCGGCCGCTGCCTGGACGGCATTGAGCAACAGGTTGATCAGGATCTGGCGCACCAGGCTGGCCGGCGCCGGTAGTTCGGCGGGCATCGCCGCCGACCAGCCAAGCCGGATGCGGCGCTTGCCGACCTGCGGTTGTATCAGGGTATGGATGTCGTCGAGATCATGCTGGTTCAGATGTCGCGCCTGGACCCTGGTCTGCACCAGCAGGGCGGCGACGGTATCGCGGATCTGCATCAGGCCGCGATCGATCAATTCCAGGTTGCGCACCACTCGCGGGTCGAGATCGCCGCGCAACTTGAGCGTATCGACCACGGTGATCAGGCCGGCCAGAGGATTGTTGATTTCGTGCGCGATGCCGGCGGTGAGCTGGCCGATAGCGGCCAGCCGTTCCGACTTGACCATTTCGTTTTCGAGCGCGGCCTTGTCGCGCAACGCCAGCACCATGCGGTCGTAGGCCTGAAACAATTGTCCGAGTTCGTCGTCGTAGGGATACAGGTCGGGGGGCAGGGGGTCCGGTACCGTGCGCAACATCAAGCCCATGCGCTGTGCCAGATCGACCAGGGGAGTGGCCATGCGGCTGCCCCAGTACCAGTTGATGGGAATCAGCACCGCCAGTACCAGCAGACCAATGCCCAGGCCCTGCCAGATGGTATCGACAAACCAGGGATGAAATACCGATTTCGCGTAGCGCAGGACCAGGTGGCCCAGTTGCGCATCCTTGTCGGTGATGGGTAGGGCCAGATAGAGGTAGCTGGAGTCGTCGGGCTCCAGTACCAGCGGCCACCTGGTTCCGGCGGGGGCGTTGAGCTGCGCGCTCAACAGCAACCAGTCGGCACCCAGTGTTGCGGCCTCGCTCAGCATCGGCAAGGCTTCGGGATGGCTGGAAACGAAGACCCTGTTGTCCCGTGCCAGTACCACCACGGCATCGACCTGGACCGGGGTTCGGGCGGATTCGGTGCGAATCGGCGAGCGCACGATTTCGAAAGCGCGCCAGACGTCGTCGTGCAGCAAGGTCGGCGCCACTGTGTTGGCCAGGGTATGCGCCAGATTGTCGGCGCTGATCACCACCGCGTGCTTCATGTCGTCGTAGGCCCGCGTCATCAAGGCGGCACCGACGACGAAGATCGAAACGCCGATCAGGAACGAGGTCCACAAGGGAATCTTGTGGCGAAAGGAAAGGTTGAACAGCCAGCGCATCAGGTTTCGCCAAAGGCGCGCATCATCCTGGCGACGCCGTCATACAGCGCCGGGGTGCCGGTGGTGAAGCCATCCAGGTAGAGCAAGCCGAGCAGGCGTCTTCCGGCGTCGCTGCGCGAGGTATCGAGCAGGTGGCGTTGCATCTGGTGGAAGTCGGCGTTGGTCACCGAACGATGGGCAACGAAGGGCGGGAAGCCATACTCCGGCGAGCGCCAGACCACCCGGGTGCGCGCGCTCAGCGCCGGCTCGACGTGGGCCAGGGTGTCCCAGATATAGCTGTCGACTGCGCCACCCTGCGCCAGGCCGCTGGCAACGGCTTCGACGACCTTGCGATGCGACCAGGTAAAGAAGGTCTTGCCAAAAAAATTTGCGGGATCGCGGCCCGCCTGACGAATTTCATAGCGCGGCGACAGGTAGCCGGTGTTCGAGTAGGGGTCGGCGTAAGCGAACACGCTGCCGGCCAGGTCGGTCATCGAACGGGTGCGCGTGTCGTCCTTGCGGACGATCAGATAAGACCGGTAATGCGGACGTCCTTGATACAGCGGCACCGCCAGCAGGCGTACCGAATCCTTGAGGTGCAGAAACGGGTAGTCGCAGATCCAGGCGAACTCCAGCTTTTCCAGCCGCAGCAGGTCCATGGTTTCGCGGTAGCTGTCGCGCTGCACGAATTCAACGGGCCTGCGCAGCGATGCCGCCATGAATGCGCGCCATTCGCCGAGCAGGCTGTGCTGGTCATGGAGAAATGCCGGAGTCATGCCGATGCGGATCTTGCTCGCGGCGGCCTGCGACTTGCGCGTGAGGCCGATAAGTCCGGCGGCGGCGAGGCAGCTGCTGTCGATCAGCCAGCGACGTCGGTTACGGTTCGGTAACGGGTTTACGAAGTCTTTGGACATCGCGCCTCCAGAAGTTACGGTTTGGTAACCATTCTAGCCGGCTATATCCCTATCAGACATATGGATTTTCGGAGGCGGACTTCAAGGCTATGAATTTACTCGGTATTTCGTCAATGGCATGGTTCTCGCGCAGCATTGAGCAGAAATCATGTCAATAGAGAAATCGTGAAACCCTCCTCCATCCTCCTGATCGATCACCGTTTCCGCGTCGGTCGCCAGCCAGGCCTGGCTGCGCCGGCCGCCGTGTCGCCAGCGCCGACTCTTGTCGGCGCATCGAAGCAGGGCAATTCCCGGCGGCTGGATTGGAGAATTCACGATTTCATGTTACCGGAAGGTAACGGTGATATTCAACCGCAATGAAGGCAACAACCTATAGGAGTCAATGATATGGAAATCGGACGAAGAGGTTTTATCAAGGGCATGGGCGCCCTCGGTGGTGCGGCGGCTTCAGGTGTCGGTTTCGATGCCCTTGCCGCTGCGGCCAAAGCCAAACCCGCGGCGGCAGCCAAATCGATGGAGGTCAAGACGTTCAAGTCCGGTTGCTCGATCTGTCCTAACTTTTGCGGCATCCAGGGCAACGTGGTGAATGGCATCGTCAAGTCGATCTATCCCGACGCGGCGCGCGCGGAGGTCTATAACCACGGCATCTGCCCCAAGGGTGCAGCGGGGATGTACAACACCTACGATCCGTATCGGCTGAAGAAGCCGCTCAAGCGGACCAATCCGAAGAAGGGCCCGAACGAAAATCCAGGTTTTGTCGAGATCAGTTGGGAAGAAGCGTTTTCGCTGGTGGCAGAGCGGCTTAGGAAGATTAAGGCCGACAATCCGTCGAAACTGGTTTTTCAATGGGGTCAAGGCAAGTACCTGATCGGCGACACAAATTTGAAAGCTTGGTGTGGCGCTTTCGGCACGCCGAACGGCGTACACCGGACGACGCTGTGCGAAGCGGCACGGCATGTGGCCGATGAACTGACCTGGGGTTACCACGGCCATCTGCCCGATCTGAAATACACCAACCTTCTGTTGAACTTCGGCGCCAACTACCACGAAGGCGAGCAGACCTCGCGCTGGCTCGACTGGGCGACTGCCCAGGGACGCGAACGCGGTTTGAAGACGGTGGTCATCGACCCGCGCCTTTCCGGCTGCGCCGCCAAGGCCGACGAATGGGTGCCGATGCGTCCAGGCAAGGATGTGGTCATGGTGCTGGCGATGTGCAAGCTGCTGATCGATGCCGGCACGATCGACGAGGAGTTCCTTGCGACGTGCACAAACTCTCCGCAACTGGTGGGTGCGGATGGCAAAATCGTCATGGACAAGGACGGCAAGACGCCGCTGGTGTGGGACAGCGTCAGCAATGCCGCCGCAGCCTATACAGTCAACGTCAAGCCGGCATTGAAGGGCAGCTACACGGTTGCCGGCAAGCCGGTACGCACCGCCTTCACGGTATTTACCGAGAGTCTCAAGGACGTTACGCCGCAGTACGCCGAGGAAGTGACCGGCGTCCCCGCTGCGACCATTGCTCGTCTGGCGGCGACGTTTGCCAAGGAAGCGCATATCGGCGAGTTCAAGGAAATCGACGGCGTCAAACTGCGTTATCGCCCGGTTGCCGCCTATACCTTCCGCGGACTTGCAGCCAAGGAATTCGGCGTGCAGAACTCGCGTTCGCTGCTGATCCTGAACTCCTTGGTAGGCGCGATCGACGGCGTCGGCGGCTTACTGCTGCACCACCCGAACAATCATCCGGAGTACCTGGAACCCGCCAAGTGCGACTATCCGCCGAAGCGCACGGATATGCAGCAGACCGTATTCCATCCAAACTCGCATCACAACATCGGCCAGCAAACCAACATCACGCTGCTCGACCCCAAGTCCTGGGGACTGGGGTACGTGCCGGAGATGCAGATTTTCTACGGCACCAATCGTGCGGTCTCTACCTCGAATGCCTGGCAGCAATTCGAAGGCATGACCAAGACGTTCAATGTGGTGATTGATATCGTGATGGGTGAAACCGCCTGGTACGGCGATATCGTCCTGCCCGACAAGACTTATCTCGAATCGTGGCACAACGCGCCGGCCAAAACGAGTCCCGAGCTGGGCGGCATCGTTGCCGCCATCCGCCAACCGATGACCAATCCCTTCAACCTCGAGCAGGATGCCAACTCGATAATCTTTGAACTGGCCAAGCGGGTCGGCATGCGCGACAATTATATTGAGAACCTCAACAAGGGCTGGAAACTCAAGGAAGTCACGTTCAAGCCAGGCCGCGACTACACGACCGAGGAACAAGTAGCGACGATCTGGACCGACAAGACCAAAAAGGATTTTTCCTACGCGAAGCAACATGGCTTCGTCGCCAAGGGGAAGCTGGATGCCAAGGGCAAGTATCTGCACGGCGTCGATCCCGTGTTCAAGGGTCCCGGCAAGCCGAAGTTCAAGCTTTATGCCGATCACTTCGTCGGTACCTATGAAAAGGTCGAGCAAGTCACCAAGGCCAACAACATCACCCGCATCGACTTGCCGAAGTACAAGATCGCCTACGCGCCGCTGCCGGGTAAGGAACACGCCTTTCCGACGCCGCATCGCGAGGCCAAGGACTTCCCCTTTTATCTCATCACGCACAAGCTGATGCATCGCTACCAGTCGGGCAACACGGTCAACAACGCGATCACCAACCAGGCGCTGGGGTCCGGTCTCGATACCAACTACGTCGCCATCAACACGCAGACGGCCAAGCAGATGGGCATCAACAACGGCGATACGGTGCAGATCGAAACCCGCGTCGGCAAGGTGAAGGGCGTAGCCAGGCTGACCCAGGGCGTGCGTCCCGATACATTGGCGGTGTCCTACCACTATGGGCAGTGGAGCCCCGGCTATGCGCCCGTCGCCAAGCAAGGAACCTGGATCAACCAGGTACTGGAGTTGCACCCGGACGTTCCGTCGGGCATGAACTCCTTCAATGACACCAAGTGCAAGCTGACCAAGGCCTAAGGGAGCAACCATCATGGCAAAATTTGGACGACTCATAGACACCAAGCGCTGCATGGGCTGCCGTTCCTGCGTAGCCGCGTGCGCGGTGGAAAACCATTTCACTCCCGATGCGCAATGGAACGCGATGATCGAGTACGAGGTGGGCACCTATCCTGATGTACACAAGATCTACAACACGATGAACTGCATGCACTGCGAAAAGCCGTCGTGCAAGGCGATCTGCGACAAGATCGGGGTCAAGGCGATCAGCAAGAACGAATACGGCGTGGTGCTGTTCGACTACAAGAAGTGCATCGGCTGCGGCTACTGCGCATCCGTCTGTCCCTATGGCGTGCCGCAGATGAATGCGGAGCTGAAGTCCCTGAATCCGGGCAAGGGCGCGCAGGGCATGGAGACCATCGCCTATGCCGAGCGGCATCCGACGCATCAGAAGAAGCCGAAGACGGCGGAGAAGTGCACTTTCTGCTGGCATAAGATCGAAAAGGCCATCAAGGACGGCAAGACCGACCGCATCGGCAAGGATCAGGATTACACGCCGGCCTGCGATCTGGTCTGCCCGACCCAGGCGCGCTGGTTTGGCGACCTCGACGACCCGAAGTCGGAAATTTCGATGCGCATCAAGGCGACCAATGCCGTGCAGCTCAAGAAACACTTCGGCAATGCGCCGCAGGTGTATTACACGTTGGACAAAGGAGCCAAGTCATGAAGACGACACTGTTTGCATCGCTGGTGCTGGGCCTGAGCCTGGCCATTGCGCCGGCCTTCGGCGCCGATGCCCCGGTGAAAAAGAAAATGGTCTTCACCGGCAAACCGTCGATGGCCGTCGAGGGCCGCTTCCACAAGCTGCATGAGAAGCAGGAGAAGCTCGATTGCAACGATTGCCACGACAAGGTGCAGGAAGACATCCTGTATCTGCGCAAGGACGATCGCATGTCGAAAGCGCTGGCGGACGAGGGCCAGGCCGACCGCAAGGGCTGCCTGACCTGCCACAAGCCCGGCTACAAGCCGAACGGTCCGCACTCGTTCTGGGGGGTCTGAGCTTGCGCACGACTTCGGCCGCGATCCTGGCGGAAAACGCCGGTCGACGCGGCCGCACTTACTGGTTGTTGGCGCGCGGCTTTGCCGAAGCGCCGAGCCGTGCTTTCTTCGGCGAATTGATCGCTTCGCTCGGGCCGGTCAATACCGCCGAGGCGTTGGGCGGGGAAACCGCAAATCTTGCGGATGCGGTCCAGGCGGCATTGGGCGAGGACGTTGCATCCGACGAGCTCGCCATCGAGTTCACTCGGCTGTTTGGCGGCATTTCCGAGTCCTACGGCAGCGTGCCCCCATTCGAATCGGTGGTGCGGACCGGCCATTGGGGCGGCGATTGCGTGCTTGCGGTGACTTCCTCCTATGCCGACGCCGATATTGTGCCGCCGCTGCCGGAGGCAAGTCCCGTCGATCATCTCGCGGCCGAATTGCGCTTCCTCGCCATTGCCTGTCAGCGGGAGGCCGAAGCCTGGGAGGAAGGCAACATTCGGAGCGCAATGGACTGTGTAGCGCGCGAACGCGAATTTCTCGACCAACATGTCCTGTGCTGGGTTCCGAAGTACTGCCAGAGTACCGAACGCGTTGCTGCAACACCGTTCTACAAGGCACTGCTGACGCTCACGCCACGCGCATGCCTGCTCGATCGCGAGGACATCGACGCCATCCAGGAATCCGTTCCTGCTTTTTCCACCGATGTCTGAGCCATTCATTCCTGCCGCGCTTTCGAGCCTCGCTGCTGCTGCACAGGCGGGGGGGCTGTCCGGGTTGCGCTTCATTCCCCCGGGCACGCTTACGCCGCACGATGGCGTCGTTTATCGATCCCGCGGCGTGGTGCTGGTCATTGGCGATTCGCCGGCGGCGGTTGCTGCCGCTCGCGAATTGTCGGCCCGAGCCCCCAAGTTGCGGATCGCGCTGTTTGTCCCCGGCGTAGGGAGCCAGCAAGACCTGCCGTCGAGCATCACACCGGTCGGCGGTCGCATCGTTTCTCTGGAGGGGCATCTCGGCCAATTCACGGCCGCGGTGCGTGTGGCCGTCGACAAAGTTGAGGATGCCGGGATATTCAGTGCCAATGCCGATCGACGATTCGATCTGGTGCTTGATTTATGCCGAGAGCCGCTGCTGAGGCAGGAAGTGCCGCCCTATGGCTACTATGCGCCGCGCGGCGATGCCGCCGCCACGGTTCGGGCGCTGGACAGCCTGCCGCAATTGACTGGGGATTTTTTCAAACCCGGATACGTCGCCCTCCGTCCGCAACTTTGCACGCATGAGTCGATGGGAGTGGCCGGCTGTCGGCGGTGCCTGGACGTCTGTGCCACGGAGGCCATCCAATCGAAGGGCGAAAGGATAGAGATCGATCCCTATCGTTGCCAAGGCTGCGCCAGTTGCGCCCTGGTGTGCCCGACCGGCGCGCTGACTTTTCTGCAGCCTGCACCGGGAGCGCTGTCGCACAGGCTGGATGAACTGCTGACGGAACGCGCAAGGGGAGGCAAGCCCTGCGTCCTGGTGGTACACGACGCGGCCACGCGCCACCTGCTGCCCTCCCTGGACGAATCCTCTGCGCTGCTTGAAGTCGATCCGTTGCCGGCATTTTCCGACGTACTCTGGATGACCGCTCTTACCCGCGGCGCAAGTGGAGTGGTGTTGGCGATTGCACCGACAACTCCTGCGAAGAGCCGCCTACTGCTCGAACAGAGGCTGAGAGAGTTGCGTGAGATTCTGGCCAGCGTCGGTGGCAATCCGGCGACGCTTGAAATCGCGTCGGCGACCGATGTCGAACCGGCGGTCGATCGCGTATGGCATGCGGCATCGCCGCTCGCACGCACTGCGGTGGTCAAACACGCCACCGGCAACGAGAGGCGGGCCGGCTTCCTTGACCTGGTCGATGCCTATGCTGCAGGAGATCTGGCCGGCGGCGGCTCGATCCGCGCCGAGCCCTGCGCTCTCCAGCCTGGCGCCGCTTTCGGCGCCGTTGCGATCGATCCGGTGAAATGCACGATTTGCCATGCCTGCACCCACTTGTGTCCGACCGGCGCCTTGAGCGGCCAACTGGATCTCGCGCCGCGTGTGCTTTTTATGGAAAGTCTTTGCGTGCAGTGCAACCTGTGTCGAGCCGGTTGTCCGGAACAGGCCATATCGCTGCAAGCCCGCTTCCTGCCGGATGCAGAGGCACGTCAAACCCCGCGCGAGCTTGCCCGCGATCAGTTCGTTGCATGCCGCGGCTGTGGCATCCCCTTCATCGGCCAACGCAAGCTGGCCATGAGCCTGGCACTTATGGAAAGCCACGCCAAGGATATGCCGGGAGGGATCGACAGCCTGCGAATGTGTCCCGATTGCCGGCGGCGCGAGCCGGATGGCGTCTGACCCATGGGGATCTGTCATTGGCTAGCGACACTTGTCGCGACTTCGCGACACTCATGTGGCTGATCCGACCCTGTTCGCGTGTCAGGATTCAGACTGAAATGGGTCCGATCGACCATGGCACAAGGCTTGCTGCCATTTTTCCGGCAGGCCAAAAACAAGGAGATCACGAAGAGCAAAACCGTTGCCAGGAATTTTCTGGCGCAGACATCCTCATCGAGACACTTCTGCAGTGGCGTAAGCGTTCAATTTTTCAGTAACCTAATTCGGAGCCTCCTCATGAAAGCCAAACACACCCTTATTCTGACCGGATCACTGTTCGTCGCGCTGGCCGGACTGGCGCCGGTCCATGCGGCGGTGGATGAAGCCGCGGCCAAGGCCCTGGCGAAGAAGAACGACTGCTTCAAGTGCCACGCCGTCGACAAATCCAAGAAGGGTCCCTCGTACAAGAAGATCGCCGCCAAGTACAAGGAAAAGAAACTGGGTGAGAAAGAGGCGATCAAGCAAATGACCGAAGGCAAGAAGGTCAAGCTCGAAGACGGCTCCGAAGAAGACCACAAGATCATCGAGACCAAGGACCCGAAAGAGCTGAGCAACCTCGCGCAGTGGATCCTGTCGCGATAGACCGTACCTCCCGCCGGGGCCTGCATGACAGGCCCCGGTAGTTTTATGTCCCCGCGGGACGCGGGGACGGTATCCCCTGGTGGGATTGCAGCGCGACGATTCAGGAATGGATCGGCTGAAAAAATAACGGAAGAGCGGGGAATGGGAACCATGCGTACCAACACGATTGCAGCCTGGCGAGCGGTAGCCACCGTCTGCCTGATCGGGATCCTCGGCAGCGGCAGCGTCGCCGCCGCCGTCGGCAAAGAAGCCGCCGCTGCGCCCAGACTCGACAACGCCAGCTGCCAAAGCTGCCACGACGGCAAGCACGGCAAGCTCGAAATGCTCGCCGCCAACGGCGAGAAACGCGACGTGCAAGCCGTCGTTCCCGACAAATACGCCAAGAGCGTGCACGCCAGGATGGACTGCGTCGCCTGCCACCTGGAAATCACCGACAACGTCACGCCCCACCGGAAATCGGCGACGGTGAAAAAAGCCGAATGCGCCCAGTGCCACCTCGACCTGTGGGAAGCCGCCAAGAATGACCAGAAAACCGCCGACAAACCCCGCCTCGGCATCGTCGCCGACAACGTCGCCGCCTACAAGAAGTCCTTCCATGCCACGCTGGACAAGGACGACCCGACCAAGCTCAAGGCCATCTGCAGCGACTGCCACAACGTGCACACCTTCGACGTCCCCGCGCGCGGCACGCCCGAGCGCAAGGAATGGCACCTCACCGTGCCGGACATCTGCGGCAAATGCCATGAGGACCACCTGGAAGACTGGAGCGCGTCGGTGCACGGCAAGGAAGCCACCGAAAAGCACAACCTCAAGACCGCCGTCTGCTCCGACTGCCACACCACCCACGACATCATCGGCAGCTCCTCGGACAAGGCCAAGCTATCGATCACCGCCAGCTGCGGCAACTGCCACCAGGACGCCTTCAAGTCCTACAAAGCCTCCTACCACGGCCAGGTCAACACCCTGGGCTACGCCTACACCGCCAAATGCTTCGACTGCCACGGCAGCCACGCCATCCAGCCGTCGAAAGACCCGGCCTCCAAGCTGCATCCGAAAAACCGCCTGAAGACCTGCCAGAAGTGCCACAGCGGCAAGAAAGACCTGCCCGAGGCGACGCCCGGCTTCTTAAGCTTCAGCCCGCACGGCACCAGCGACAACTTCGAGAAATACCCCGAGATCTGGCTCACCACCAAATTCATGGTCGCCCTCCTGATCGGCGTCTTCATCTTCTTCTGGGCCCATTCCATCCTCTGGTGGTATCGCGAGTACATGGATCGCAAGCACGGCGTGCACCACTGGCATATCCGTGCCGGTGCGCTGCCCACGGCGCCCCTGCCGGCGGACGAACGCCGCACCGACACCCGGCACGTGCGGCGCTTCGGCCCGCTGTGGCGGCTGGCCCACCTGGCCTTCGCCGTGAGCGTGATGACCCTGGTGCTCACCGGCATGGCGGCCTTCTACGCCGAAACCGGCTGGGCCAGGGCGGTGATGGCCGCCTTCGGCAGCCCGAAGACGGCCGGCCTGGTGCATCGCGTGGCCGCCTTCACCATGCTCGGCATCTTCTTCCTCCACCTCATCGCGGTAACGATCAACATCCTGAAGAAGTGGCAGGACTTCAAGATCTTCGGCCCCGACTCCTTCGTCCCCAACTGGAAGGACCTGGCCGACATCATCGGCATGTTCAAGTGGTTCATCGGCAAGGGGCCGCGCCCGGCCATCGAACGCTGGTCCTACTGGGAGAAGTTCGACTACTGGGCGGTGTTCTGGGGTATGGCGATCATCGGCGGCAGCGGCATGATGCTGGCCTTCCCGCACATCGTGGCCAAGTTCGCCCCGGGCTGGGTGTTCAACGTGGCGATGGTGGTGCACGGCGAAGAAGCCTTCCTCGCCGCGGTGTTCCTGTTCACGGTGCACTTCTTCAACAACCACTTCCGGCCCGACAAGCTGCCGCCGCCGGACGTGGTGATGTTCACCGGCACCCAGTCGCTGGACGAGTTCAAGCACGAGCATGCGGCGCAATACCAGCGCCTGGTCGACTCCGGCGAACTGGAGCAGTACCTGGTCGATGCGCCGTCACGGCCCTTCACCCTGGGCTCGAAGATCCTCGGCCTGGTGTTGATCGCCTGCGGCCTGTCTTTGCTGACCATGATCGCGATCGGCTTCTTCGGCGGCGCCGGCCACTGACGGGCTTCCCCGCGTCGAGGTGCCGGCCTCGCCGCGGGTCATGGCCGGCAAGAGTCGGCGCCGGCGCTACGGCGGTTTGTTATCGGCCGATGGATTCCCTGCTGGTGAAGGGGCGGCGTGGACCGGAGGCCGGCGCCGTGGTGCTGCGTTGAAGCCGGATCAGTGCGCTTGATCTAGGGCTCGCCCTTCGCCTTGATGCCGAGCCGGCGCAGCTTTTCCCAGAGCGTCTTGCGCGTGATGCCCAGGGCCTCGGCGGCATTCGTCATGTGCCCGCCATGCCGTTCCAATACCAGCGACAGGTAGTCGCGTTCGCAGGCCATCAGGTACTCGGCAAGGGACTCGGAGGCAGGCGCTTGCGCCGCGATCTCGCCATCGAGGCTGCCGCCGAAAAATGCCTCGGCGCCGAGCAAGGGTCCATTGGACAATATGCAGGCGCGCTCCACGGCGTGCTTCAGTTCGCGCACATTCCCCGGCCACGGATAACTAAGCAGCGCCTGCTCGGTGCGCGGATCGATACGCCGCCGCTCGCCGGCATGCGCCAGGTTGAACTCCTCGACGAAATGCCGGACGAACCAGCGGATATCCTCGGGTCGCTCGCGCAGCGGCGGGATGCGCAGGTGGATCACATGAATCCGGTAATAGAGGTCCTCGCGGAACTGCCCCGCTTCGACCATGGCGCGCAGATCGCGGTGGGTGGCGCAGACCAGGCGGAAATCCGCCGTGACGGGTTTTTCTCCGCCCAGGCGGGTCAGGCGATGATCCTGCAGCACGCGCAGCATCTTGGCCTGCATCGACAAGGGCATTTCGCCGATTTCGTCGAGGAACAAGGTGCCCTGGTGCGCCTGCTCGAAATAGCCGCGCTTGGCCTTGACCGCGCCGGTGAAGGCGCCGCGCTCGTAGCCGAAGAGTTCGGCCTCCATCAGCGATTCGGGGATCGAGGCGCAATTGACGGCGACGAATTCGCCGGTCGCGCCGATCGCGTGACGATGGAATAGGTTCGCGACATGCTCCTTGCCTGCTCCCGACTCGCCGGTGATCAACAACGCTGCCGCATGTTTCGCCAGGCGCGGCAGGGAGTCGGCGATGCGCTTCATCGCCGGCGAAACGCCGAGCGTTTCGTCGCCCGCATCGCTGACCGCACCGTAGCCTTGCGCCAGGTCGCGCACCTTCTGCACCAGGATCTCGACGTCGAACGGCTTGGTGACGTAGTCCGCGGCGCCGGCCTTGAGCAGTTCCACCGCGCGGTCGATGGTGCCGAACGCGGTCATGAACAGGAAGGGCGGCAGTCCCGGCTGGGTCTCCTTGAGTTCGAGGAACAGGTCGCCGCCGTTGCGGTCGGGAAGCCGTATGTCGCTCACCACGACACTGTAGCGATGGGCGCGGATCGCCTTGGCGCCTTCGGCGGCGGAATGGCACCAGTCCACCGCAAAGCCTTCCAGGCGGAACAATTGGCAAAGCGATTCGCCCATGATGTCGTCGTCCTCGATGAGGCACAGGCGCAGCGAGGATTCAGTTTTTGACATAGGGTATGTCGACTTTAAACGTGGTGCAGCCGGGTTCGCTGTCCACGGTCAGTCCTCCGTTCAGTTGCTGGACGATCTGGTACACCACCCAGAGCCCGAGGCCGTAGCCCTTTTCGCGCCCGCTGGCGAAAGGCTCGAACAGGTAGGCCATCTGCTCGTCGGGAATGTGCTTGCCGTCGTTGCACACCGAAAGCCGCAGCATGGCCGGTTCCGTGGTGAGGCCGAGCCGCACGTGGCCGCCCTGGTCGGCGGCGGCGATGGCATTGAGCAGGAGATTGAGCAGGATCTGCCGCAGCAGCGTCGCGGGCAGGGGCAGGGGGCTGTCCAGCGAACCTTCCGTGACGACGCTGACCGAGCGGGCATGCGCTTCGGCCTCGACCAGGATCAGCAGGTCGTCGATGTCCGCCGGCTCGAACAGACGGTCCTTGGGCTTGGTTTCGACCAGCAGCGCCGCCACCGTATTGCGAATCTGCGAGAGTCCGCGTTCGAGCAAGGACAGCGTCTGGTTCGCCAGCGGATCGCCGGCGCCGTGGCGCTGATAGGTCTTGATCGCAGTCAGCATGCCGCCGAGCGGGTTGTTGATCTCGTGCGCGATGCCGGCCGACATGCGGCCCACTGCCGCCAGTCGCTCGGTGACCAGCATCTGGTCCTCCAACTCCTCTTTCTTCTTCAGTTCGCCCACCATCCGGCCGAAGGCGTCGCCCAGTTGCCCGATTTCGTCGCGGCTCCGGGGCAGTTGCGCCAGACGCGCCGTTTCGAGGTCGCCCGGGACATGCCGCATGGCTTCGGCGAGGGCCAGCAGGGGGGCGCCCGTGCGCCGTGCCCAGACCCACGATACAGGCACGATCAGGAGAAGAACCAGCAGCGTGACGAATGCGGCCCGTCCCACCAGACCGATGAATCGCGGCAGGAAGGAGATTTTCGAATAGCCGAGAATGACGTGGCCGAGCGCGACGCCGTCGGCCACCAGCGGTGACATGACGAAGTAATAAGCGGAGTCGGCCGGTTCGATCACCTGCTGCGCGGTCGACTTGCCTTCCATCAGCGCGGCACGCAGCCGTCCGTAGGCGCCGCCCTGGCTCGCCGGGCTGCTGCCGATGGGGAAGACGCGCGGCCGGCTGGAAACGAACACCCGGAATTCGGCGTCCGTCACCAGCACCACGTCCGCCTGCAATTCGGGCGCGATGGCGACCGGGTCGCGGGCCGACTGGAGTATTTCGTAAGCGCGCCAGATGTCGTCGTGCAGCACCGGCGCCACCAGCGTATTGGCCAGTACGCGAGCCAGACTTTTGGCATGAGCCTCCAGATTCTGCCGCATCTCGTCGTATTCCCGCGTCACCAGGGCCGCCGTGACGGCCAGCGCCGTGCCCAACACCGCGGCCATCACGCGCAAGGGAATTTTCCAGCGCAGCGAGAGATCGGCGAGGGCGATCACATCAGGCGGACCCGCACCGCCATGCGCGCGATTTCGTCAAACAGCGACGGATGCCCGGCAATGAATCCATCCAGGCGCAACAGGTGAAGCAGCTCCGCACCTTCGGCATCGCCGGGCATGTCGAGCAGGGCCGCACGGAATTGACGAAGTTCCGCGGCGTCGATGTCCGGGCGGGCGACGAAGGGCGGGTGGCCGAGGTCCGGCGAGCGTTCGATGACTCGCGTGGCATCGGTCAAGGCAGGCTGCACTTCGGCCAGGGTTTCCCAGACGTAACCATCGACCGCGCCGCCGTCGGCCAGGCCGACGCCGACGGCCTCGACCACCTTGCGATGGCCCCAGGTAAAAAAAATGCGGGAAAAGAAAGTCGACGGGTTCTCGCCCAGGGCAGTGAGCCGATATTGCGGATAGAGGAAGCCCGAGTTGGAATCGGGGTCCGAATAGGCAAACACCTTGCCGCGCAGGTCGCTCAGGCTGTTTGTCTTCTCATCGTCGGCGGGCACGATGAGATAGGACTGGTAGTACGGCCGCCCCCGCCAGAGCGGCACGGCGACCAGGCGCAGATCACGCCGATAGCGTACATAGGGATAGCCGCAGACCCAGGCGAAGTCGATCTTGCCGCCGCGGACCAGGTCCAGCACCTCGCGGTAGTTGCCCCGCTGCACAAAGGCCACGGGCCGTTGCAGCCGGCGTTCGAGCCATGTCCGCCAGCGCGTCAGAAAGCTCAGCTGATCGTCAAGGAACACCGGCGTGAGGCCGATGCGCAGGGCACCGCGCTCCGCATGTGCGGGCAGCAGCGGCATTGCAGTCATGGCCAGCGCGGACTTGAGAAATATCCTCCTGCGCGATCTCGCCGAACTGTGATTGCCGTGATCCATGGCAGCGATGATAAGCGCGAACGCCGTCGCTTCAGCGCCGATTTCGGCGACGTTACATGCGCGTAGCACCTTGCAGCGCAACAATGAAGGCGAGTGTTACGCCGGCGTAACGGTCGATAAGCGACGGCGAAATTCCAATCTGCCGAAAACCATCGCATCGGCAAGGGCTTAGCGCCGGACTGCAATGCCTGGCCTGCATGTTGCGTAAAGGAAACGGCAGGCTGGTCGATCCGCGCGCCGGTGGGCGCAGGCGGCAACCGGAACAAAAACCGAATCACTGTATCCAGAGGAGGCAAGGCAGATGAGTGAAGAATTGAGGGTCTCCCCCATCGAGACGCGCGGCGTCGCCGGCAAGCGGCGTTTTGCCATGGTCGTCGATACGCGCCGCTGCATCGGCTGCATGGCCTGTCAGGTCGCGTGCAAGGCCGAATATGACACCCCGCTTGGGGTCAACCGGACCTGGGTTCCCTACAAGGTGGTCGGCAAGTATCCCAATGTCAAGAAGCAGTTCCTGCCGCGGCTGTGCAACCACTGCGACGATGCGCCCTGCGTGCGCAACTGTCCGGTGGAGGCCACCTTCAAGGTCGAGGATGGCGGTTTCATATTGCAGCGCTACGAGCGCTGCATCGGCTGCCGCAGCTGCATGGCCGCCTGCCCCTACAACGCGCGCTTCATGCTGCCCTCGCACCGCACCTACACGCCGATCACCAACGTGGTCGACAAGTGCACCTTCTGCTTCCACCGCGTGACCCAGAACCTGGTGCCGGCCTGCGTCCAGACCTGCATCGGCCGTTCGCGCGTGTTCGGCGACATCAACGATCCGAACAGCGAGGTCTCCTATCTGGTGGCGAAGAACGCGACCCAGGTGCTGCGTCCGGAGGAAGGCACCAAGCCGCACGTCTTCTACATCGGCGCCGACCGCAATGCGACCGAGTTCGGCCGCGACGCCTACCGCCAGCCTGAAGTGATGGAACTCGAGCGTTCCGCCTTCAAACGCAACTTCAAGATCTGAGAGGGACATCATGGGTGATTACGTCTGGTTTCACGATGTGTCGTGGCACGCGAGCTACGCCGTCTATTTCTTCGTCATCGGCATCCTCGCCGGCTTGTCGTTCATGTCCTATGGCTCCTGGATCACGCCGGCGCTGCGGCCGCTGCGCGAGAAAGCCGCCTATGGCTCGCTCGGCCTGCTGGCGCTGGGCGGCCTGCTGCTGATCGCCGACCTGTCGCAGCCGCTGCGCTTCCTCAACATCCTCAATCCCGCCTACCTGAACTTCACCTCGCCGCTGGCCTGGGGCGCGCTCAACATCCTGGCTTTCGGCGTCGCCTCGGTGATGTACATCATGGCGCTGCAGAAAGGCGACGAGGCCAGGGGCAGGCTGCTGGCGCTGGTGACGGCGCTGTTGGCGCTGGGCCTGCCGGTGTATACCGGCTTCGACCTGACGGTGCACCAGTCGCGGCCGGTGTGGAACTCGCCGATCATTCCGGTGCTGTTCGTCGCCATGGCGATTGCATCCGGCTCCGCCGTCGGTTCCCTGCTGGCGATGGGCAACGAGGAGGCGCAGAAGGTCCTGCGCCAGTACATGCTCTGGTCGGCCGGCGCCGTGGCCGTGATGCTGGTCTCGGTGATGGGCACCACCAACTACGGCGGTTCGGCTTCGGAACTCACCTTCATGATCATGACCACCGGCACCATGGGCCTGCTCTTCGTCGGCGTCGGCTTCCTCGCCGGCAGCGTGGCGCCGGCCGTCCTGCTGTTCGCGCCGATGGGCAAGAGCCAGGGCGTGCTGATGATTTCCGCCGTGCTGATCCTGGTCGGCGGTGCAGCCCTGCGCTACGTCCTGCTGATGGCCCCGCAACAACTGCAGACCCTGTTCTGACCGACCCCGAGGAGATATTGAAAATGGAAATGCCAAAAGTCACGCGTCGCACCTTCCTCAAGGTCAGCGCCACCACCGGGGCGGCCGCTGCCGCGGCACCCCGTCTGCTCAACGCCATGGAACAGCAGCTCGGCGGCAAGGATTTCGGCCCGGTCACCGGCGCCGAGCGCAAGGCGATCCCGATCAACTGCCACGTCTGCAACATCCAGGACGGCGCCATCGCCTACGTCGAGAACGACCGCGTGGTCAAGCTCGAAGGCAATCCCGAGCACGTCTCCACGCGCGGCCGCCTTTGCGCCAAGGGCAACGCCGGGATGTGGTACAGCTACGACCCGGATCGCATCCTGTATCCGCTGAAGCGCGTCGGCGCCCGCGGCGAGGGCAAGTGGAAGCGCATCACCTGGGACGAGGCGCTGACCGAACTGGCCGGCAAGCTGGACGCCGCGCTCAAGGAAGATCCCAACACGATCATGATGAAGTACGGCCGCAACCGCTCCGGCGGCGTCATCGACCGCTTCATGCAGACCTTGGGTTCGGCGACGGTGGTCAACCACACCTCGGTCTGCGAATCGTCGAAGAAGATCGGCATGGAACCGACCTGGGGGCCGGACATCGAGACGCCGGACTTCGCCAATGCCAAGTACGTGCTCAATTTCGGCTCCAACATCCTCGAAGCCGCCTATTTCCACAACCCGCTGTCGCAGCGCGTGACGGAAGGCCGCGTCGACAACAACATGAAGATCGTCACCTTCGACGTGCGCCTGTCGAACACCGCGGGCTTCTCCGACGAATGGATTCCGGTGCATCCGGCCACCGACGGCGCCGTGGCGCTGGCGATGGGCCACGTGATCCTGCGCGAAGACCTGCAGGACTCGGACTTCATCGAGACCTGGACCAATGTCACGGTCAAGGAACTCAAGGAGCACTACAAGCAATTCACCCCGGAGTGGGCGTCGAAGATTTCCGGCGTGCCGGTCGAGACCATCGAACGCATCGCGCGCGAGTTCGCCACCGCCAAGCCAGCGACCTTGTTCACCTACCGCGGTCCGGCCAAGCACATGTATGGCTCCTACAACGAGCGTTCCTGCATGATGCTGCCGATCATGACCGGCAACGTCGAGAAGAAGGGCGGCTATTGCCTGCCGCGCGGCATGGGCTGGCCGCAGCCGAGCCCGGCGCCGGGCAAGCCGAAAAAGGATTCCTACCTTTCGCATCCGCCGGATTACCCGCTCGCGGGACACAAGGTCAGCCACCTGGTGCCGTTCTGGATCGCCGACGGCAAGCAGAAGATCAACGTCTACATCAGCTACCAGGACAATCCGGTGTACACCAATCCGGGCTCGCAGGCGGTATGGGGCAAGCTGTTCAAGGACGAGAAGCTGATTCCCTACTATGTTTCCATGAGCCCCTTCATGGGCGAGGAGACGGCGCTGGCCGACCTGATCCTGCCCGACTGCCCCTACCTGGAGCGCTGGGAGCCGGAATCGATGCCCAACTCGCTGTGGCCGTGGCTCGGCATCCGCCAGCCGGTGCACAAGTCGCTCGGCGAATCGCGCGAGAACCGCATCATGATGCGCGACATCATCTGGAAGCTGGACCCTACAGGCTCCCGCGGCATGAAGCAGTTCTGGGCCTTCAAGGACGGCGAGGACTACATGCGCCAGCATTTCGACAACGTGCCCGGCCTCAAGGAAGCCGGCGGTCTCGACTTCCTCAAGAAGCATGGCGTCTGGCCGATCTACGGCAAGCTCGATCCGAAGACCGGCAAGGTCACGGACAAGACCGGGCGCGAGATCAAGGCCGAGTACAACATGTACAAGAAGGAGCTGTCGGAGGCCGACATGGCCGGCGCGGCGGTCGGCAAGGACGGCGTCATCAGCAAGAACGGCAAGGCCATCGGCGTCAAGCGCAACGGCAAGAACTACGTCGGCTTCCCCACCGGCAACCGCATCATCAACGTGCGCGTGGACAAGTGGGCGGAATACGGCTTCAATCCGATGCCCACCTTCAAGCGCATTCCGTGGCACGAGACGATGAAGGAAGACGAGCTGATCCTGGTCACCTTCAAGCTCAACGTGATGAAGCAGTCGCGCACCGCGGCGGTCAAGTGGCTGGCCGAGATCGCCCACAGCAATCCGATGTGGATCGGCACCAGCACGGCGGCCAGGATGGGCATCAAGACCGGCGACCTGGTACGCGTCGAAAGCCGCGCCGGCCACCTCGTCACCAAGGCCTACGTCACCGAGGGCATCCATCCCAGGACCGTGGCGATTCCGACCGGCTTCGGCCACTGGGAATACGGCCGCCTGGCCACGCTCAAGCTCAAGGAAAAGAAGAGCGATGCGAGCCACGGTGCCGACGATCCGGACCTCAACAATGTCTGGTGGGACGACAAGGGCGTCCATCCCAACAACATCATTCCGGTGGTGGCCGACCCGATCGGCGGTTCGCAGGGCTGGTTCGACACCGTGGTCAAGGTGACCAAGGCCGGACCCAACGACAAGTACGGCGATTCGCAAGGCGACTGGCAGAAGCACTACGACGCCTACAAGGAAACCATGCGCTACGCCTACACCGGCGACCTGCACCGCAAGATGCATCCGGAGATGGCCTCCTGGGCCGGCCCCGACAGCGTCAAGCACAAGGAAGGCGGCGGCCATTGAGATGCCCTGAGGAGGGATAGCCGGCCGCGCACCTCCCTTGCGGCCGGACGATTTCGGCCCGCCATCCCCGGTGGGCCGGCTTTTTTTCTTAGGAGCTGAGATGCTGAAAGCGGCACTGAAAATAGACGACATCGAAGAAATTCCCGCAGGGACGCACCGCGCTGGCGCCGGCGAGACGGCGGCCGTGCTTGCCTCGCCCGCCGAAACCGCCGCCGACTGGCGGGCGCGGGCCGGGGTGTACCGGCTGCTGTCCGGCGCCTTCGTCGAAGAACCGGGCAGCGAATTCATTGCGGCGCTGCGCACTCCGGCGGCGCTGGCCGAACTGGCCGAGGCCGGCCTGCGCTTCGACGCCGATTTCCTCGACACCCCGCATGAGGCCCTGATCGAAGCGCTGGCCATCGAATACACCCAGCAGTTCGCCTCGTCCGGCGGCTTCCCCGCGGTCGAGTCGGTGCGCCTGACCGGGCGCTACAAGCAGCAACCGAATTTCGACGCCATGCAGACCTACAAGCGCCTGGGTTTCGTGCTGCACCCCGGCCGCTTCGAGGTGTTTGCCGACCAGCTCGGCGTCGAGCTGATGTTCGTCGCCGAGCTGCTGGAACGCGCCGCCGACGCGCTGGAGCAGGGCGATGCCGTGACGCAGCGGCGCCTGGACAAGGAAATCAAGCGCTTCTGGACCCAGCATCTCGGACGCTGGGTGCGCG
>Ga0209211_10003828_pt1 | contig 24063 bp, 22 predicted proteins | sample RifGroA2_FD_183992 | JGI IMG/M metagenome (GOLD analysis project Ga0209211, IMG submission 183992) | Groundwater microbial communities from Rifle, Colorado, USA - Groundwater A2 (SPAdes) (version 2) | ecosystem: Environmental > Aquatic > Deep subsurface > Groundwater | place: Rifle, Colorado...
TACACGTCCGAGGAAATCACTCGGATTTCGATCACCGGTAGAGGTTTACAGCGAACTCCTGCACAATATGGAACTCGCTAAAACGGCTACTAAACATTAACTGTTGCGGTTGGTTATTGAATCCGCCCTGCCTTTTGCAATAATTCCAATCCGCGCTCTACCTTCCCTGCACCGCGCTCGGCACGTATGCAAAAACATGTTTCCGCATCGAACTCGGCCGGCATCAGCGTCGTCATCCCGTCGATCAGGCGAGTTAAATTACCCCCGGCAAAGCCGGGGGCTTATTGGGTGAGTCCCTCAAAGGGGCTGATAAAACCATGAGCCGCCCAAGGCGGCTGGGGGTTCTCCTTCCCCTTCAGTGAGAAGGCTGGGATTTGCACATCTACTCCACCACCCAAGCCCATCCCCTGATGGAACAACTAGCCATTCGACTAGGCCGCAAAATACAGCGGCCAAGTCGCTGGTTAACCCCAGCCCTCCCCTTGAAAGGGAGGAAGCTACAGCAATCATCGCCAAATTCGCATGGCCGCTATATAAGTCAAACTTTTGGAGTCCACCGGCAGAGCCGGGGGTTTACCTCACTTAATTAGTCAAAAACCTAAAAACTGCAATTTATCCTGATGAACTAACTAGCCATCTGACTAAGCGCGGTAAAACCTGCGCTAAGTCATTGGTTAACGAAAAGCACGGAATAAAACAATAAGTTGCATTGATTTGGTGATTCACCCATTGGGTATTCATTAGCAGCATTGAGTCCTTTGAATTTGTTTGTGTTTTTCGTGACTTTCGTGGACAACTGCTTTTTCTAGGTTGAAGGTTCCTTATTGAGCATCGCCTTCAGTCTCGCCAGCTTATCCATGCCCTCGCCTTTGCTGAGGGTCGGCGCAGCTTCCTTGTGGCCACCCGCATAGACCAGTTCTCCTTCCGGCATTTCTGTCAAAAAGCGGCTCGGCTCACAGGCCAGCCACTCCTTGCCGCGCTTGCGGCGGTTGCAGTAGCTGATTTGCAGGCTGCGCTCGGCGCGCGTGATGCCGACATACATCAGGCGGCGCTCTTCCTCAATCTGTTTTTCGTCGCTGTCGCGAAACGGCAGGATATCCTCCTCCGCGCCGACGATGAACACATGCGGGAATTCCAGCCCCTTGACGGCGTGCAACGTGGACAATGAAACTGCGTCCGGCTCCTCGTTTTTGCCTTCCAGCATATTGATCAGCGCGATAGTCTGCACCATATCGATCAGCGATTTTTCGTCGGCTTCGCCCTTGCGCTTGAGCCAGCCGGTAAATTCCTGCACGTTTTCCCATTTGCCTTGCGCCTGATGCGGCTCGTGCGAATCGTATAGCCACGCCTCGTAGTTGATCGCGCGCAGCAATTCATCGAGCAATTCGCCGCACGGGTCCTTGTCGGCGCGCTCCTGAATGCGGTTGATAAAGTTGCAGAAAGTCATCAGGTCTTCGTGCTGGCGTGGCGGCAGTTGCTGCTCCATCTCTATCTCGAAAGCTGCCTCGAACAGGCTGACATGGCGCCCCCCGGCATGGCTGCCGAGCTTCTCCAGCGTCGTGTTGCCGATGCCGCGCTTCGGCGTGGTGATGGCGCGAATGAAAGCCGGATCGTCGTCCGGGTTGGCGATCAGCCGCAGGTAGGCGGTGATATCCTTGATCTCGGCGCGCTCGAAAAACGACGTGCCGCCGCTGACGGTATAAGGCACGCGCTGGGTGCGCAGTTGCTCTTCGAACGCGCGCGACAGGTGATTGCTGCGATACAGGATCGCATAATCGGAATATTTGGTGCGGTGCTCAAACTTGTGCGCCATCAGCTTCATCACCACGCTCTCCGCCTCGTGCTCGTCATCGCGTGCCGCATAGATGCGCACCGGATCGCCGATACCGTGATCGCTCCACAGGCGCTTTTCAAACACTTTGGTATTGTGGTTGATCAGGTGATTCGCCACCTTGAGGATGCGCTGCGAGGAACGGTAGTTTTGCTCCAACTTGATGACGCGCAGCCTAGTGTAATCATTACGCAGATTGTGCAGGTTCTCGATACTCGCACCGCGCCACGCGTAAATGGCCTGATCGTCGTCGCCCACCGCAGTGAATGCGGCGCGGCTGCCCGCCAGCAGCTTGGTCAACTGGTACTGACAACCATTGGTATCCTGGTATTCGTCGATCAGCAGGTAATGCAGCCGGTTCTGCCAGCGAAACAAGGCTTCGGGATGCTCCTTGAACAACACCACCGGCAGGTGGATCAAGTCGTCGAAATCCACCGCCTGATAGGCGCGCAGCGTTTCCTGGTAGCGTGTATAAATGCGGGCATATGTTCTTGCCTTCTCGTTCTCGGCAGACCCGATATTTCCTTGGGCGGCCTGTTCCGGTGCGACAAAAGCCGATTTCCAGCTCGAAATCTGTGTCTGAATATCGCGAATCTCTTGTTTGTCGCCGGAATTGGCCAGTTCGCTGAGAATTTTCCAGCTATCGCCGCTATCAAAAATCGAAAACTGCGGCTTGTAGCCCAGCAGCTTTGCTTCGGCGCGCAGGATGTTCATGCCAAGCGAATGAAAGGTGCTCACCAACAGGCCCTTTGCATTCTTGCCCTGTAACAAGGCACCGACGCGCTCACGCATCTCATTAGCCGCCTTGTTGGTAAAAGTAATCGCGGCGATGTTGCGCGGCGCATAGCCGCACCGCTCCACCAGATGGGCAATTTTCTGTGTAATCACGCGCGTCTTGCCGCTGCCCGCACCAGCCAGCACCAGCAAAGGGCCGTCAAGATAAGTTATCGCTTCGCGCTGTGCTGTATTGGGCTTGTTCAACATTTATCCGGGATTGGAACAGACTGATCAGGGGTATTTCTGGAGAGGCACATGATGCCAAAGCGTCTGCATCAATAGGGCGCGTCAGGCTGGATGATTCTTCTTCAAACTGCAGATGTAGATTTTAGAGGCCTCAAAGCCGATGTTTGAATAATAACCAGCCTTGGGAAATCATGCCTTGGTTTTTGCTTCCATTTGGTTAGCGCGCGTCAGGCCAAAGAGACATAAAAGGTTTGACTGGCAGGGCAGTATTTGCACTTGCCGATGTGCCCGCACCTGTCGGCTTATCTGAGCTTGCCGGTGTGCCCACATCTGTCGGCTTATCTGCACTTGCCGATGATTGTACCGGGTTGCGCTTTATGTCTTTTTCATACCACTTTACGCAATCACCGCCACTTTTTACAGCTTCACGCAAAGCATCGTCGGCGTGCGCAAACAAGCCGACTAACGTATCGTCCTGATTCGCCATACTCACTCCCAAAGATACGCTGACAGGCGGTAACGCATCGCCACTGGGCAACACTATCATGGATCCACTGACGGACGCCCTCAGTCTTTCTGCCGCAATACAGCCTTCAGCCAATGAAGTGTTGGGCATGAAAACAGCGAATTGATCGCCGATGAAGCGTCCCGCTTGGTCATCCGGGCGCAAGCAGGACAACATGGTATGCGCGGTATCACGTAGCGCCTGTTCGCTGCCAAGTTGCCCATACTTGTCGCTAAACTCCTTGAACTGATCTATCTCCAGCAACATGATGCAGCTTGGTTTATTGTTTGAAATATCGCGGCGCAAATGGCGATCGAATTTCTCTTCCACCCATTGGCGGTTATATAGACCTGTCAGCTCATCGATGACGGCGGCTCCCGAAAACCCGTGATGAAGTTCGAGGTTTTCTGCCGCAATCCGCTTGTCAGGACGAAAACGCGCGCTTAACACGCTTAATATATTATGCGCGGCCTGATGCGAGATATCGATCAGTTCCCACATGGCATCGTGTCCGATGGCAAGCAATTCGCAGTTTGTGGCGGCTACGATGTATGTCAAATCATGGGCATCCCCAAGAATGGACATTTCCCCCGCACATTCCCCTTTACCGAGCATGGCGATAGGCTCGGCATCTGGGTTTGTTAATTGAATATTCAGGCGCCCGGAAAGAACAATATAAACCGAATCGTTGACCTCACCGGGAGCCAGGAGTGTTTCACCCGAATTCAAGGTGCGTATATTGGATTCGCTTAAGTTAGGGGTAAATAATTTGCCGGGCACCCCATGGAATAACGGGGCAGCTTCCAGCACTTTCAAAATTTCTGGAGAGAGATTCATGTCATTTCCTCCTTACAGTTAATCCACTTGATACGTGCAACAAGTTTCCAGTGCGCTGCGGGTGCGGGTGCGGGTGCGGGTGCGGGGCAATTTATCGAATGATCATTATAACTGGAATGCATCTGTATCGCGGATGCGCAACACATCCGGCTCATCGCCTCATTTACTCAATAGGCTGGAAATGCGTATATTCGCCACATCTAGGCGTTTCAGCAAAATGTACAGGAACGCATCGTCAAACTGGAAACGGCACTCCACCGAAGCCTTGGCCAGCACATCCAGATCGATCTCGATCAGGGTGGCATCGGTTTCCGCCCATATTGCGGTGGTACGCAGAAAATTGCTGTCGGGGAAACATTTCATTTCACCGAAACAGTCCCCTTTGCACAATCGGTCCAACTCACAATCCAGCCTCGTCACCTTTAACTCGCCGCTGGCCAGAATAAAAAACTCGCGGCACTGCTCATTTTCACGCAGGATGCATTCGCCCTTGTGCACCTCGCGCCAATCGCTGATGCGTAACACCTCCCATAGTTCGATATCCCCAACATTCTTGAAAAAATGCAGCGAACGCATGGTGTCAAACTTTTCCGTATCAGAAATATTTTCCTGAACCTCTGTGTTGCTACTGAAAAAGTGAACCAGGTCGCAAGTGAACTCTCCCCATGTCTGGTAACGTTGCGACAAATCCTTTTGTATCGCGCGCTGTACGATGGCATCCAGCTCTTCTGGAATATCTGGGCGAAGGGTTCTGGGCAGTGGCGGGGCGCTATGCATGATCTGATAGAGGAGGCTGTAGCTGTTGTCCGCATGAAACGGCAGCCTGCCGGTCAGCAATATGTACAACGTCACACCCAGTGAATAAATATCCGTCTGATGGCTCAACGGCTGATCCTGAATTTGCTCCGGCGACATATAGGCCGGTGAGCCGACGCCTGCCACCTGGGTCATCTGTTGGGATACATGCGGGTTTTCAATCAACGCCGATCCAAAATCCGCAATCTTGATGTCGCCTTCCTTCTGCATCAAAATATTTGCTGGCTTGATGTCGCGGTGTATCACTCCTTGCCGCTGCGCATATTCCAATGCATTGCCGCATTTGTAAATAATTTCCGCAACCGTACCAAACGGCAAAAGCCGATCTACTTTGGTGTATTTCTCAAGGGTTTCGCCCTCGACATATTCCATTACCATGTAATTCAGTTCGCCATCCAGAACCGCATCGATTATTTTTACGATATGCGGATGCGATAATTTTCCTGCCAGAGAAGCCTCTGTGAGCAACAATTTGCGGTACGCATTGACATTAGCAGCATTGCGCATGGCGATTGAATTGAATAACTTGAGAGCAACCTGCTGGTCGTTGAATTGATCCAACGCCAGATATACCGTGCTGGTCGCACCGCATCCCAACTTTCTGACAATTTCATATTTACCGACGCGTTTCATACATATACCCTGAACTAATGGCATCACCAGCACGGCTAGTAGATTGTCCCACTAAAACAATTACAAATAAACCGTTCGGCCTGATCTTGTCGAAGGCCAATATCGGCGGGCATCCAGCGGCTCGACAAGCTCACCGCGAATGGTAACTGTTTTACTGGAATGCACTCCTAGCAGGCTCCTGTTTCATTATGGATGCTGCGCTTGATACTGGCAACATTCTGTTATTTCACCATTAGTTCGATGCCCTTAATTTCTTCCAGATAGCTTTGTGCCTCGCGTTTCAATATGCCATGCGCATACAGGAAACATCCGGAAAAACTTTACCGTAATATCTGCCTTTATCACGTGAGCGAAGTAAATAGTAGTTCGCGCACCGGCCTGAAGCTCTTGCGATGCACCGCGGACACGCCATGCTCGCGCAATGCGGCGAGGTGCATGGCTGTTGGATAGCCTTTGTGGTCGGCGAAGCCATAGTGCGGGTATTGTTCGTGCAACTCGAGCATCAGCGCATCGCGTGCAGTTTTTGCCAAAATCGAAGCGGCAGAAATCGCCGCGACTTTGCTGTCGCCTTTCACTATCGCCTGGCTGGGAATACCGGTTTGCGGGCAATACAGACCATCCACCAGCACCTGCTGCGGCTTGATATTCAACGCCAGCACGGCGCGGCGCATCGCCAGCAATGTGGCTTGCAGGATGTTGAGCCGGTCGATCTCGTCCACTTCGGCATAGGCTATCGCCCAAGCCAAGGCGCGCTCTCGAATAATCGGAGCGAGTTTGTCGCGTTGCCGTTCGGAAAGTTTTTTTGAGTCGGCTAAACCATCGATGGGATTACTCGCGTCGAGGATAACCGCCGCCGCGCTCACCGGGCCGGCCAGAGGGCCTCTTCCGGCTTCATCCACACCACAAATGAGAATATTGGATTGCTGAATTTTCCTTCTCCCCTGCACCCATTTTGGTAGATTTGGCTAAGCGTAGCTCAACCTACGTCGTGTCCTTTAGAATTGTTGAGGGCAAATACGGCAGGATGGCCGCCGCCGCTTTCTGTGCGGTATTCTGGCGCAGAGCCCGGTGCAATTCGAGAAACGCCTCTTCGAGTTGCGCCACAGCACCCTTGTCGCTGATCAGGTTGAGCAGCGCCTGGGTGAGATTCTCCGGCGTGGCGTCATCCTGCATCAGTTCCGGCACAACAAATCGTTCGCACAGAATGTTGGGCAGCCCGTAATAAGGCTGGTAGCTCTTGCGCTTCATCAGCCACCACGAGAATGCAGGCATCTTATAGGTGATGACCATCGGGCGCTTGAGTAAGGCACATTCCAGCGTCGCCGTACCGGAGGCGACCAGCACACCGTCGGCGGCGATCATCGCGTCCTGCGCATGCCCGAACAGCAGCGTGATCGGCAGTTGTTGCGCGTCGCAATCATAGAGAGCCTGCTCGAAAATGCCGCGTGTTTCGCGGCTGACCAGCGGCACCAGAAAGCGCGCATCTGGCATCTGTTGCAGCACCAGTTTGGCGGTCTCGATGTAGGTACGCGCGAGATGTTTTACTTCGCTCTGGCGGCTGCCTGGCAGAAAAGCAAACACCCTGGCTTGCAGCGGAATGCGCATCGTCTCGCGCATCTCGGCACGCTTGGGATGATCCGGCAACATATCGGCAAGCGGATGCCCGACATAACTCACCGGTACGCCAGCCTGCTGATACAACTTCGGTTCGTGCGGGAACAGCGCGAGCATGTGGGATACGGCGTGCTTTATTTTATTGATGCGTTCTCCGCGCCACGCCCAGATCGACGGGCTGACATAGTGTATGGTGGGGATGCCGCGCTGCTTGAGTACCAGTTCCAGGTCGAGATTGAAATCCGGTGCATCCACCGCGATGTACAAGCTAGGTGGGTTAGACAGTAAATAATTCTTCAGCTTGCGGCGAATGCCGACGATCTCGCGATAATGACGCAACACTTCGATGTAGCCGCGTACCGCCAACTTTTCCATCGGAAACAATACGTTCATCCCGACCGCCTGCATCTTCGGGCCACCGATGCCAACGAATTCAACATCGGGGCGCGCTTCCTTCAGGGCTGCGATCAAGTGGCTGCCGAGCAGGTCGCCGGAGGCTTCGCCAGCGACGATGCCGATTACGATCTTTTTCTGCTGCATTGAATAATTACCTGTTGTTTCATTTTCAAACTCAAAAGTGAAATATCGTAGGGTGCATTCCATGCACCATTTTCATTGGTGCATGGAATGCACCCTACATAGTTACTTTGATTGAAGAATTACCGGTCAGCGGATAATGCCACGATCCGATGCGGCGAGAAAATCGGCCAGCGGCTGCAACTCGGGATGCTCCGGCAACTGCGCCCCTATCGCGGCTTTGGCTTCATCCAGGCTTAATCCGGACTTGTACAATGTCTTGTAGGCACGCTTGATCGCCGTAACCGCCGTACCCGAAAAACCGCGCCGCTTCAGCCCTTCTGCGTTGATGCCATGCGGCGAGCTGGGATTGCCGGAAGCCAGCACGTAAGGCGGCAAATCCTGCAACAGGATCGTACCCATGCCGGTGATGATGTGCGTGCCGATCCTGACGAACTGATGCACCACGGTGAAGCCACCGAGGATCGCGTAATCGCCAACATGGACATGCCCGGCCAGCTGCGCATTGTTGGCAAAAATGGTGTGGTTGCCCACCTGGCAGTCGTGCGCCAGATGCACATAGGCCATGATCCAGTTGTGATTGCCGACGCGCGTCACACCCACATCCTGTGCGGTACCAAGGTTGAAGGTACAGAACTCGCGGATAGTATTGTGGTCGCCAATTTCCAGCCGTGTCGGCTCGCCGGCATATTTCTTGTCCTGCGGAATTTCGCCCAGTGAGCAGAATTGAAAAATGCGGTTTTGCCGGCCAATGCGTGTGTGCCCGTTGATTACCACATGCGGGCCAATCACCGTACCGGCGCCAATCTCGACATGCTCGCCGATGATGGAATAAGCGCCCACCTCGACATCGTCGGCAAGCTGCGCGCCCGGGTGAACGATGGCGGTTTGGTGAATCATGGATGCCTCCCGAAATACAAGATCACGCCACCGATTTTACGGTGCACATCAATTCCGCTTCGGCGGCCAGTTGTCCATCAACCTCTGCTCTGGCACTGAACTTGAACACGCCACGCATGCTGCGCATCAGCGTCACCTTGATGATCAGTTGATCGCCGGGAGTGACCGGGCGTTTAAAACGCGCGCCGTCAATGCCGGCGAAGTAATACACTGACTTATCGTCCGGTTTACTGTCCATCGACTTAAACGATAACAGCGCGGCAACCTGCGCCATCGCCTCGATGATCAGCACACCGGGCATCACCGGATGATGCGGATAATGGCCGGGAAAAAATGGTTCGTTGATCGTGACGTTCTTCAACGCGACGATGTCCTTGCCCGGTTCGATCGACAGCACGCGATCCACCAGTAAAAACGGGTAACGGTGCGGCAGATGTTCGAGGATAGCGTGGATATCCATTTGTATGCTCATTCGTCTGATCCTTTCAATAATGCGATTTCCCGCTCCAATGTTTTGACGCGCTTCACCAGATCGTCGAGGTGGCGCAGATGGACGGCGTTCCTGCGCCAGTCATCGTTGCTGCTGAACGGAAATATCCCGCTGTAGCTGCCGGGTTCCTTGATGGATTTTCCAACCAGCGTAAACGATGAGATTTCGACATGATCGGCTATTTGCAAGTGCCCGAGAATGCCCGCACTGCCGCCGATGCGGCAATAACTGCCGATGGTGGCGCTACCGGCGATGCCCACGCATCCGGCGATGGCGGTATGCGCGCCGATGCGCACGTTGTGCGCAACCTGTATCTGATTATCCAGCTTTACCCCGTCTTCGATCACCGTATCGTCCAGCGCGCCGCGGTCGATGGTAGTGTTCGCGCCGATCTCGACATCGTTGCCGATCACCACGCGGCCGATTTGCGGAATCTTGACCCAGCGCCCCTCATCCATTGCAATGCCGAAGCCGTCCGATCCGATCACTGCACCGGAATGTGCAATCAGGTTATCGCCAATCACGCAGTCGTGATAGATCACCACCCCCGGATACAGCCGGGCATGGCTGCCGATGGTCGTATTTGCGCCTATACAGCAACCCTCGCCGATTACGCTGAATGCGCCGATTGTTGCACCCTCGCCGATTGCCGCCATTGCGGCGATGCTGGCCGTCGGGTCGATCCGCGCATTCGCGCCGATGACCGCACCGGGATGCACACCCGGTTTGGCTTCCGGCAAAGGATTGAGCATGGCTGAAACCTTGGCAAAATAGGCGTAGGGGTTATCCGAAATAATACGGGGCAGATCTGTCGAATCCATATCTGCTTGGCCAAGAATAATTGCACCGGCTTTTGTCGTAACCAGTTGTGCGCGATATTTGCTGTTGGTAAGAAAACTGATCTGGTTCGGCTGCGCCTTTTCCAGCGTGGCGATTTGGGAAATGCGCACCCCGGTGTCCCCCAGCACGCGCCCGCCAAGCTGTGCCGCGATGTCAGCCAACCGATAGGAGATATCCATCCTGCGTATCGCTTATTTGCTGTCCTTGCCACTGTCGGTTTTTTCACTGGCGAGATGCTTGATCACTTTGTCGGTGATATCTATCCTCGGGTTGCGATATACCGCTTCTTGCAGGATCAGGTCATACTTTTCCGCTTCGGCAATCGCCTGGATCGCCTTGTTGGCCTGCTCCAGCACGATGGACAACTCTTCATTTTTGCGCAAATTCAAATCTTCGCGGAATTCGCGTTGCATGCGTTGCAAATTCACGTTCATGCCGGTTAGCTCACGTTCCTTGTTGCGGTGATCGGCATCCGACAACTTGCCGCCATCCTTTTCCAGCAAAGTTTGCAATTCTTTCGCCTGCTTCATCAGTTTTTTGATTTCCTGATCACGTCCGGAGAATTCTTTTTCAATCTTTTTTTCCGCTTTAATCGCCGGTGAGGACTCACGTAACACGCGCTCGGTATCCACCACACCCACCTTAAAATCCGAGGCTTGCGCCGCACCCACGCCAAGCAACATAACCAGCACACACGTTTTTATCATCATTTTCATTAGGCACCCCTTACACATTTCAACCAGCGACTCGACTACCGCCTTCTGGCGGCTTGGTTAATCGGCTAATTGCTTTATCATAACCGGCCACTTGGCAACCGTTCTTTGCTTGCCTAGTGGAATGGCTAGTAGTTTCATCAGTAGTTCCACCAGTAGTTCTATCAGAACATCGAACCCAAGTTAAACTGGAATTTTTGCATTTTATCTCCCTGCTGCTTGTTAAGCGGCACGGCATAACTCAACTTGATCGGCCCTGCCGGAGATATCCAGGTAAATGCTGCGCCAGCAGAATAGCGCAATCCGGCGCTGCCCGGCAGATCGCCTTGACCATAGACCGCGCCAGCATCGACAAATCCGCTCAAGCGCACCGATTTCTCCTTGATTCCCGGAACCGGCATCAGCAACTCGGCATTGCCGATCACGCGCTTTGTGCCGCCCAATGCTTGATTGTAGATATCGCGCGGCCCCAGCGAGTTGGAATCATACCCCCGCACCGAACCGGTGCCACCAGCATAAAAATTCTTGAAAAACGGCATCGGTTTTCCGCCATAACCGCCTGCGACACCTGCCTCGCCGTTCAACAACAAGGTAAGATCGCTGCTCACCGGATGAAACCACTGGTGCTGGTAGTTGAGCTTGTAATAGCGCATGTCGAACACCGGCAACGCAATTTCCGCAAAGGCGCGCTGCACAGTACCCATAGTGGTGTAAATCGCGCTGTCGCGACTATCCCTTGTCCAGCCGATTGTTCCCAACAAATTGCTGTTGGACGCGCCGAAAGTATTGACATACTGCATCAAGCGCGCCGAAGGATTTGTCAACAACCCCAACCTGGTGCTTTCATAGGCCAAGCCATAACTGATTCCCTCATCCTCGCCTATCGGTACGCCGAAACGCACGCCTCCGCCCAGCGTATGCGATGAATATTGGCTCACCGCCGTGCTGCTCGAATCGGTATCGCGCTTATACACATCAAAACCGCGACTCACGCCGTCATCGGTAAAATACGGGTTGGTATAGGAGAGCGAATAAACCTGATTGACCTTGCTGGTGTTGATTTGCGTCGAAACATGATTGCCGCTACCGAACAAATTGGCCTGTGTGATACCTGCCATCAGCGTCAATCCTTCGCCACCGTTTGAAAAACCCGCACCTACCGAGAAATTACCCGTGGATTTTTCCTTTACCGATACATTCACATCCATCTGATCCGTGGTGCCCTGAACCGGAGGTGTCTCCACATTGACCTCGGAAAAAAAGTCCAGCTTATCCACGCGCTGCTTGGATTTCTTGATTTTCTCCATATCGAACCACGCGCTTTCTACTTGGCGGAATTCGCGGCGGATGACTTCATCCCTTGTTTTATCGTTGCCCGCGATATTGATGCGGCGCACATACACACGCTGCCCGGGGTCAACCACAAAATTGAAGGCTACCTGATGCTTTTCCTTGTCCAATTCTGGAATCGCATTCACGTTGGCAAAGGCGTAGCCTTCCTGACCCAAACGCTCACCGACTTTCTTGCTGGTCTCGGTCAGCGCCTTGCGCGAAAAGGTATCACCCGCTTTCACCTGAATGAGCTTTTCAACCTCATCCTTGGGTATCAGCGTATTACCCGCAATTCCGACCTTGGAAACAGTGTATTTCGCACCCTCGGTAATATTGATGGTGATGTAAATATCTTTCTTGTCCGGTGTGATGGATACCTGCGTGGAATCGATGCTGAACTCAAGATAACCGTTGTCCATGTAAAACGAGCGCATGGCCTCCATGTCGGCAGACAGCTTTTGCTTGGAATACTGGTCACTATTGCTGAACCAGCTCATCCAGTCCGGCGTGCTGAGTTTCATCATATCCAGCAATTCGCCTTCCTTGTAGGCCTGATTGCCGACCAGGTTGATCTGCTTGATTTTGGAGACTTCACCTTCAATCACATTGAACAAGATGCCGACGCGATTGCGCTCCAATTCCGTAACGGTGGCTGTCACGCTCACGCCATATTTGCCGCGCGCCACATACTGGCGCTTCAACTCCTGGGTAGCTTTGTCCATGACGCCTTTATCGAATATGCGCGCTTCGGCCAAACCCACATACTTCATGTTGTCCTTGAGCTGATCCTTGGAAAAATCCTTCACGCCATTGATTTCGATACTGGCTATCGAAGGGCGCTCGCGCACCAGCACGATCAGCACACCCTGCTCCACTTCCAGGCTCACATCCTTGAAGAACCCGGTGGCATATAAGGCGCGAATCGCTGCTGCCGCCTGCTGATCGTTCATAACATCGCCAATCTTGACCGGCAGATAGCTAAACACCGTGCCGGCTTCGGTGCGCTGTATGCCCTCGACGCGAATATCCTCGACGGTAAACGGCTCTATTGCCCAGGCGGGAGATAAACAGAGTAAGGAAATCAGTCCCGCCAGCTTTTTTAGTTTCATGTTTTAACCAGAGATTAGGCGATTAATATCGTTATATATAGCAAATGCCATCAGCGTGCCAAGCAACGCGATGCCGATCTTCTGGCCGATTTCCCAAGCCTGTTCGGATACCGGGCTACCCTTGACCAATTCGGCAGCATAATACAACAAGTGCCCCCCATCCAATAAGGGGATAGGCAATAAATTCAGCACACCGAGACTGACGCTGATCAACGCGAGAAATCCGAGGTAAGCCGCCACACCCATTTCGGCGGACTGCCCGGCATAGTCGGCGATAGTGATCGGGCCGCTCAGATTTTTCATCGAAATCTCGCCCATCACCATCTTGCCCAGCATTTTCAGGCTGATAATAGTGGTTTCCCAAGTCTTACGCAAAGATATGGCAAATGCTTCAAGCGGGCCATAACTTGCCTCGGTCAGCATCGCCTGCCATGCCGCATTGTCCACTTGCGGGCCTGCTCCAATTTTACCCACGGTTTTGCCGGATTCGCCAACGGCCTGCGGAATCACCGATATGCTTGATACCGCCCCACCGCGTTGGATATCGAACCTCACAGTTTGCCCCGGATGCGTGCGCACCATTTCCACTACCTCAAGCCAACGCTGCATCGTTATGCCATTGGCGCGCAGGATACGATCCCCCTCCTGCAATCCGGCGCGTTGCGCCACGCTGCCTTCGGCGATTTTGCCGATAACGGGCAGGATAATCGGCTGATAGGTGTGCAACCCGAGTTTGTCGAGAAACTCGCCATCCAGATCTTTTGCTTCTAGGCTGCTCATGTCGAGCAGATGAAAAAGATACCCGCCCTGCGCGCTGCGCGCTTCGATCTTGACTTCACCTTGTCGGAGAGCCAGCTCAAGTAACGTCCAGCGCAGCTCCTGCCAGTTCGGAATCGTCTCGCCGTTGACGGTGAGAATGGTTTCGCCCGCCTGCATCTGCGCAATGGCTGCCGGTGAGCCAGGTGGCACATCGCCCAGCACCGGTTTTAATCCCGGCACACCGTACATAAACAATGCCCAGTACAACACAATGGCCAGCAGAAAATTTGCCAACGGCCCCGCCACCACGATCGCCATGCGCCGCAGTACCGGCTGGCGGTTAAAAGCGTATTGCAAATCTTGCGGGGCGACTTCGCCCTCACGCTCATCCAGCATCTTGACGTAGCCGCCCAGTGGCACCGCTGAGATCACCCACTCGGTATCGCTACCGGCGAAACGCTTGCGGTAAATCTCCTTGCCGAAACCCACAGAAAAACGCAGCACTCTCACACCGCAACGGCGCGCCACCCAATAGTGTCCAAGCTCATGAAACACCACCAATAAGGCGATTGCACCGATAAAGGCGAACAAGGTGATCATGTCTGCCTGATTTTCTGTTGCGCGGCACGGCGCGCTTCATCATCTGCACCCAGCACATCGTCCAGATTGCCAACTGCATTAACCGACAGCGCATCCAACACCGCCTCGATCACACGCGGAATCGACAGGAAGGAAATTTGCTTATCGAGGAAGGCCGCCACCGCCACTTCGTTTGCGGCATTCAGTATTGCCGGTGCAGTACCCGCCGCACGCAACGCCTGATAGGCCAACGCCAAACAGGGGAAGCGTTCAAAATCGGGGGCGGTAAAACTCATTGTCGCCACCTTGAACAAGTCCAGTGGCGCCACCCCGGCATCAATGCGCTCTGGCCAAGCCAAGCCGTAAGCAATCGGCGTGCGCATATCCGGATTGCCGAGTTGCGCCAATACCGAGCCGTCCACATATTCGACCAAAGAATGAATCACGCTCTGCGGGTGTACCACCACCTGAATGTCATCGGCACCCGCGTTGAACAGCCAGTGCGCCTCGATAACTTCCAGCCCCTTGTTCATCATGCTCGCCGAGTCCACCGAAATCTTGCGCCCCATCACCCAGTTGGGATGCGCGCAGGCTTGTTCCGGCGTAACGTTTTGCAACTCGCTGAGCGGCGTATTGCGAAACGGGCCGCCGGAAGCGGTAAGCAGGATGCGCCGCACGCCGTTGCCCGCCAAGTCGCCGTCATAACCGCGCGGCAGCGCCTGAAAAATCGCGTTGTGCTCACTATCGATTGGCAGCAGCACGGAGCCGCTGGCGCGCACCGCGTCCATGAACACGTTGCCTGCCATCACCAGCGTTTCCTTGTTCGCCAGCAGGATTTTCTTGCCGGCATGCGCCGCCGCCAGTGTCGGTCGCAGGCCTGCCGCACCGACGATGGCCGCCATCACCGCATCGACTTCCGGCAGAATTGAGACCTGCTCCAGCGCCTCCGCACCACTCAATACCTCAGTACTTAAACCGGCTTCACGTACCCATTGGCGCAATTGGACGGTGGCGGCATCATCCAGCAATACCGCATAGCGCGGCTTGAACTGTATGCATTGCCGGAGCAACAAATCGGCCTGGCGGTTAGCCGTCAACGCAACGATATTAAATTTATCCGGATGGCGCGCTACCACGTCCAGCGTGCTGGTGCCGATACTGCCGGTGGAGCCGAGGATGACAAGGTTTTGCATTATCGAAATAGTGAAAAGTGAAGCCTTCTAAGCGGCCTAAAATTGCTGCGGAGGGATGGATGCAAGGCGCACGGAACGCAGCAACCGGAATGTACACAAAGTACATGAGGATTGCGAGTACCGCGCAACGCCGCATAACCAGCCACTTGGCTGCTGTATTTTGGCAGCCTAGTGGAATGGCTAGTAGTTACATCAGACGCCCTCCGCAGCAATTTTTAGCCCAGTTTATGCAACAGCATCGCCAGCGCGGCGAGCGGCAAGGTCGAGGTCAATGCATCGATGCGATCCAGCAATCCGCCGTGCCCCGGCAATAACGCGCCGCTGTCCTTGACCCCGGCCTGGCGTTTGACCGCCGACTCGAACAAATCGCCGATTACCGCCAAACCCACCCACCACCACGAAGCCAGCAACAATATCGGCAACACTTCGCGATGCGCAAAATCGGGGCTGAAACTCCACGCCAAAACCACATAAACCGATACACCGAGCAGCGCGCCCACCACGCCTTCCCAGGTTTTTCCCGGGCTGATGCTGGGGGCAAGTTTGCGTTTGCCGAATTTGCGCCCGGCGAAATAAGCCGCAATATCGGCAATCCATACCAGACACATCACGAATAGCAGTATCCACGGGCTGGCGGCACGCATATCCAGCATCGCCAAACCGGTCGGGACCAGTACCGCCCATCCGGTCAATGCCATCAAAACCGGTTGCCTTACCTTCCAGCCGACCATCAGCCAGGCCGGCACGATGATCAGCCATAACAGGGCTGATACGGCATAGACCGCCAAATGTATCTGAAGACGCTGCGCTTCAGTTGTGCCGGCATCCATCCATAACAGCCCCAGCATCAGCAACAGGGTCAACCCCCAGTAGAGGCTCGCCTTCCTGCCGGGAAAACCGGACAGGCGCGACCACTCAACGGCTCCCTGCATGACCATCACGACGATCAACACTGCCCACGCAGCGGGCGGCAACGCAAACAATGCCGCTAACAGCAATGCCAGCAAAACGGTAGCGGTAATCACCCGCGATTTAAGCATCGGCTTTTCCCAATCCATCCCAGCCTCCCCTTGTCAGGGGAGGAGCTGCAATCACTCGCGGTTTAAGCATCAGCTTTTCCCTGCTTGTCCAGAAGTTGTTCGCTGGTCCGGCCAAAACGCCGTTCGCGCTTTTGATACGAGGCGATCGCCGCATCCAGGTTCTTGCGCCCGAACGCCGGCCACAAGACATCGGTGAAGTACAACTCGGTATAGGCCAGTTGCCACAACATGAAGTTACTGATGCGCTGCTCGCCGCCGGTGCGGATGAACAAGTCTGGTTCGGGCGCGTCGCTCATCGACAGGTATGGGCGCAGATCATCCTCGGTAAAGGTTTGCGCGAGATGCGGATACTCCCTGAGCATTGCTTGCACCGCATGCATCACATCCCAGCGTCCACCATAGTTGGCTGCGATAGTCAGCGTCAATGCAGTGTTATTGGCGGTAAGCCGCTCTGCATCCTGCATAGCCTGCCTGAGCTTGTCATTAAAACGGCTGCGGTCACCGATGATTTTCAGGCGGATGTTGTTTTTATGCAGCTTGGCGGCTTCCCGTTCCAGCATTATCAGGAACAGCGACATCAGGAAAGAAACTTCATCGTCGGGACGTCGCCAATTTTCGCTGCTGAACGCGAACACTGTCAGGTACTCCACGCCCAGATCGCGGCAGGCAATCACCACTTCGCGCAACGCTTCAACCCCGCGCTGATGCCCGGCTATACGCGGCATGAAACGCTGTTTCGCCCAACGCCCGTTGCCGTCCATAATGACAGCAATATGGCGCGGGACACTGGCGATGTCGGGAATGATGCGGGTGGAACTAGGTGGGAGGTTTGCCATTATCAGAAGACAGATGACAGAAGACAGGGGACAGAATCTTGCCAGCTGCGCAGGTTTTTTAATACGGGTGTGGCGGAGCCACACAACACTCTGTCATCTGCCATCTGTCATCTGTCCTCTGGCTAGACCGCCATCAGGTCGGCTTCTTTAGCAGCTAGCGCTTTATCGATTTCCGCAACAAAGCGATCTGTCAGTTTTTGCACTTCATCCTGCAAGCGCCGCTCCACATCTTCGGCAATCTCTTTGTTCTTGAGGGCTTCCTTGAGCGAATGATTGGCATCGCGACGGATATTGCGCACCGCCACCTTGGCGGTTTCGCCTTCAGACTTGATCACCTTGATCAGATCGCGGCGGCGTTCTTCGGTCAGCATCGGCATCGGCACACGGATCAAATCACCGTTGGTGGCCGGATTCAACCCCAGGTCAGAATCGCGTATCGCGCGCTCCACCGGGCCGACCATGTTTTTTTCCCACGGCTGCACACCGATGGTGCGCGCATCAACCAGCGTGATGTTGGCGACTTGGTTGATCAGTGTCGGATTGCCGTAGTAATCGACCGTCACATGATCCAGCAAGCCGGTATGCGCACGCCCGGTGCGCACCTTGCCCAAGTCCGCTTTCAGTGCATCCAGCGACTTTTGCATTTTTTGTTCGGTAGTTTTCTTGATGTCGGTAATCATGGCTAACTCCTGATTCAATCAACTCGCACCAATGTTCCTTCGCCTTCGCCCAGCACCACGCGTTTCAGCGCGCCCGCCTTGAAAATACTGAATACGATGATCGGCAGTTTCTGGTCGCGGCACAATGTCAGTGCCGTTGCATCCATCACCTTGAGATTTTTGCTGATCGCCTCGTCAAAACTCAGGCTTTGGTAGCGGGTTGCACTGGGGTCTATTTTGGGATCGGCGGTGTAGACGCCATCTACCTTGGTAGCCTTGATCACTACCTCGGCGGACATTTCTACACCGCGCAATGCTGCGGCGGTATCGGTGGTAAAAAACGGGCTACCGATGCCGGCTGCAAAAATCACCACCTTGCCGTCTTCCAGATAACGCAAGGCCTTGTTGCGGATAAACGGCTCCGCGACCTGCTCCAAGTTCAATGCGGACTGCACACGGCAATCCAGCCCGGCGCGTTTCATCGCATCCTGCAACGCCATCGAGTTCATCACCGTGGCCAGCATGCCCATGTAATCAGCGGTTGCCCGATCCATCCCCGCCGCAGCCGGAGCCACACCACGGAAAATATTACCGCCGCCGATCACGATCGCCACTTGCACACCCAGCCCGACCACTTCCGCAATCTCGGCGACGATGCGTTCGATCACCTCGCGGTTGATACCATAACTGTCGTCGCCCATCAGGGCTTCGCCGCTGAGTTTGAGCAAAATGCGCTTATAGGCAGGCGTACTCATGATGATTAACTCTTGGCCGCCGCTATGGTTGCAGCCACTTCCGCCGCGTAATCTTCGACCTTCTTCTCGATGCCCTCTCCCACCACAAACATCTGGAACGCGGTAACCGATGCACCCTTGCCCTTCAGCAATTGTTCGATGGTCTGCTTGCCGTCTTCCGCCTTGACAAACACCTGCCCCAGCAGCGTCACCTCCTTGAGGAATTTTTGCACCGTGCCATCGGCAATTTTTTCCAGCATCGCATCCGGTTTTCCGGCCTCGCGCGCCTTCTCGATGGCGATACGGCGTTCGGTAGCGATCTCTTCCTGATTCACGCCGGAAGCATCAATTGACTTTGGCTTGCTCGCCGCGATATGCATGGAAAGGTCGCGCCCCAGCGTCTCGTCGCCGCCGGTGTAATCCAGCAACACACCGATCTTGCTGCCGTGCAGGTAGCTGGACAATTTACCCGTAGTGGTAGCGTAGCGCTCGAAACGGCGGATGCTGACATTTTCGCCAAGCTTCATCACCAGCGCCTTGCGGGTTTCCTCCACGCTACCGGAACCGTTGGCAAGCGCCGCATCAGACAGTGCGAGAATATCAGCCGGGTTATTTTTCGCCACAGTCTCGGCGACATTTTTGGCGAACGCGACAAAATCATCGTTCTTGGCCACAAAGTCAGTTTCGCAGTTCACTTCCACCACTGCGCCGGTCTTGCCGTCCACGGCAATAAATGCGCTGACCACACCTTCGGCGGCTATGCGGGAAGATGCCTTGCTGGCCTTGGCACCACTCTTAATGCGCAATTGCTCTTCAGCCATCTTGAAATCGCCATTGGATTCAACCAGCGCCTTTTTGCATTCCATCATGCCGAGGCCGGTTGCCTCGCGCAATTCCTTCACCATGCTTGCAGTAATTTCTGCCATCTCAAACTCCGTAAAATACTTATAAAAAAAGGGGCTCGCGCCCCTTTATGCGCTATGCTTAACGTGAAACTCGCATAGCGATTCGTTTGCCCTTTCTCCCGCTTGCGGGGGAAAGTTGGATAGGGGGAACGGGCATGGCAAGTTTCATTATCAGGCGTGACTCTTTGCCATGCCCGTGAAACTCAAGCGGCTTGTTCTTCTGCTGCCACTGCCACTTGCTCAACCAATTCGTTCATGGCCTGCGCACGGCCTTCCAGCACCGCGTCGGCAATGCCGCGGGCATACAGGCGAATCGCTTGCGTGGAGTCGTCGTTGCCCGGAATGATGTAGTCCACACCGAGCGGAGAATTATTGGTGTCTACAATGCCGATCACCGGGATACCCAGTTTTTGTGCTTCGACAATGGCACCCTTTTGATAGCCAACGTCAATCACGAACAACGCGGTCGGCAAGCCCGGCATATCCTTGATGCCACCCAGGCTGCGATCCAGCTTTTCCAGTTCGCGCTTCATCATCAACGCTTCTTTCTTGGAAACTTTTTCATTCGTGCCATCGACAGTCATCTGCTCCAATTCGCGCAGGCGCTTGATGGATTGTTGCACGGTCTTGTAGTTGGTCAGCATACCACCCAGCCAGCGATGATTCACAAACGGCGAACCCGCCCGAACGGCTTCTTCTTGCAGGATGTCGCGCGCCTGGCGCTTGGTCGCCACAAACAGGATGGTGCCCTTCTTGGCCGACAGCTTGCGCACGAAGTTTTCCGCTTCGGCAAACATCGCGACGGTTTTTTCCAGGTTAATGATGTGAATCTTGTTGCGATGGCCAAAGATATAAGGTGCCATCTTGGGATTCCAGAAACGGGTTTGGTGGCCGAAATGAACACCGGCCTCCAGCATTTGACGCATAGTTACAGCCATGAAAACTCCTATCGTTAAGGGTTATAAACTACCACTCGCCAGCCTGACTCTTACGAGCACCCCAACTTGCGCGAGCGGGAAATTAGCTTCGGACTATCCCGAAGCGGCGCGCATTCTAGCACTAAGCCGCGCTTCACTCAACCTCAAACCTCGCACCTCAAACAAACCTCGCACCTCAAACTTCACAACAAATACATTTGCTCGCTATACTCCAATTTAAAACGATAACCCTATTCATTAAAGAAGGATTACCTTAAACTCATAACCTGATTTCCTGTCAAAAGGTCTTTTCCTGCCCGATAATTCAGCACAGTGGGCAGGCCACCACAATCCGTTTTCGGCAAGCCCGTACATCATGAATCCGCGTCTTATCCTTAAATCCGCACGCAACATAAAAATAGCGACTGCAACCAAGATAAACCGTGCGCTCGGCAGGGAATTCATTCCCGCTCAGCGCAACCTTCTGAGTATCGAAACATCCAGCATCTGCAACCTCAAGTGCCACTTCTGTGCATACCCCAAGAAGTTAAGCCCCAAGGTAGTGATGAGCAACGATTTCTTCCGTGACAGCATCAACCAGGCGTTGGAGCTTGGGTATAAGTCATTCGACCTGACGCCATGCACCGGGGACGTATTCATGGACCGGAATATCCTGGACAAACTCATCTATCTGGACGAGAACCCACAGGTATGTGGCTATTCGTTCCATACCAACTTCACCGTACCCCAGCGGCAAGATATTGATCGGCTGGTGAGCATGAAGAAGTTTACTGATTTGCATATCAGTATCTACGGTTACGATTTGGAAAGCTTCGTAGCCATGACGCAAGGGCCCGAGAAGCTCTATGAACGGCTCATTTCCAATCTGGAACACCTGCTCGCATCGACAGAAAACCGCCCGCTACCGGTAAATTTTGCTTTCCACACCGCCGCAAAATCGCTGGCACACAAGAAGAGCGCCCTCATAGATATACTGAAAAAATTTGAGCTTGCGGGAGCATCGGTGAGAGTGCAGAAGCGCCTTTACAACAACTGGGGCGGATTTATCACTGCCGAGGACGTAAAGCATCTGCCTATAACGGTACTGGGCGAAGACATGATCAATAAAAACGGTGCCTGCGTCCGGCTGTTTACCCAAATACAAATCATGGCATCTGGCATTGTCAATGGCTGCGCCTGCCGCGATGCCGATGCCACGCTGCAACTCGGGGATCTCCACCATGCATCGCTGAAGGACATAGTCTCAGCACGCAATCCGGAGTACATGAAACTTATTGACGAACAACAAGCTGGAAACTTCCGTCCCGTATGCCGGAGTTGCGACTTCTACTCCAGTATCTATCACAAGGGCAGCAGCTACCGCAAAGCCGATGTTGAGCTGCAATCGTTGGCGGAATTCAAAGCCTCACTGCCCTGAGCCAGCATCTGCGTCCAAGACGCAGACATCCCGCAACCAGAGCATCTACCGCATCACCATTCTTATTGGCGGACAATCTCAAGAATCGCGCTACAACCGCTGGCGCACTGCTTCAAACAAGCAGATTGCCGTTGCCGCCGCCACATTCAGCGACTCGGCCTTACCAGGCATCGGAATGGTGATTTGCTGCGTGGCGAGATTCAACAACTCGGCAGACAACCCCGCCCCTTCGTTGCCGATCAGGAACGCCACCTTGCCGTGCAGATCACAGTCGTACAGGCTATGTTTAGCTTGCAGGCTGGCCGCCAGCAGTGTACCGGGAAATAATTTAGCCACGCTCGGCAATTCTTGGCGCTCGTAAATAATCAGAGCGAAATGCCCTCCCATCGCGGCGCGCAGCACTTTCGGCGACCAGGCATCAGCGCAGCCCGCGGACAGAAATACCGCATCACACCCCGCCGCCGCCGCCGAACGCAACATCGAACCGAGATTGCCGGGATCCTGGATATCCTCCAGCAACAGCGCGAAGCAGGCAGCGGTAACTGGTGCGGTAGGCTGCGAAATTTCAATCAGCGCGAGAATGCCAGTCGGTGTTTTCAGTTCACTGAGTTCCGCGAATAACTTGTCATCCAGTTGTGTCACCGGCACACCGGCAGCACGTTCGAGCAATACCGTTATTTCCGCGTCATGCAACGCGGCAGCATTCAGCAGGATATGTTGCGGCTGTGTTCCGGAATCCAGGTGCGCCGCCAGCAGGTGCGCGCCGTCCAGCAAGGTTTGGCCTGCCTTGCCACGTTGCCGCGCCGAACCGCCGAGTTTGACGAGCTCCTTGAAGAACGGGTTGTCGCGGGATTGGATCTTTTTCATGCCAGAGCTGGCTTATGCTGCTGCAGTCGTTCCCTGCTCCAGCAACGCACCGATTTCTTCCAGCGCGGGCAGTTCCTGCAAGGCGCGCAGGTTGAGGTCGTCGAGCATTTGTTTGGTGGTGGCGAATAATTCCGGCTTCCCAGGCGTGTCGCGCGTGCCGACCACTTCCACCCAGCCGCGCGCTTCCAGCGTTTTCAATATTTGCGAGGATACTGCAACGCCGCGTATTTCCTCGATGTCGCCGCGTGTGACCGGCTGGTGATAGGCGATGATGGCGAGCGTTTCCAGCACCGCGCGCGAGTAGCGCGGCGGCTTCTGCGGATTGAGCAGGTCGAGGTATTGCTGCATTTCCGGTTTGGCGCGGAACCGCCAGCCGCTGGCCACGCGGGTCAATTCCACGCCGCGCCCCTGCCAATCCTGCGCGAGTTCTTCGAGCAGCGCTTCCATCTGGCGATTGTCCAGCGACACGTCGCTGAGCTTCTTCAGCTCCGCAACCGGCAGGGGTTCCGTGGTGGTCAGCAGCGCGGCCTCAAGCACATGTTTGAACTGTTCGGTGTTCATCTTTCCGCCAAACAGATCAACGGGAATCGAAACCTCCCCCTGGCTGGATTCGGTTTCCACGGGTAATGGCGCGTCACTCTGCGGTAATGGATCGGCTTGTTCTGACATAAATACTCCCCAATGTTTCGCTTTGCTGGATTTCCACCAGATATTCCTTGGCCAGTTCGAGAATGGCGATGAAAGTGACCACCAGTTTCGCCACGCCGCTTTCCACATCGAACAGCTTGTCGAACGCGACATACTCGCCGCCCTGCAAGCAGCGCAAGACATGCGTCATCTGTTCGCGCACCGACAGTTGCTCGCGGCGCACCTTGTGATGCGTGTTGAGTTTGGCGCGCGCCAGCAGCCCCAGCCAGGCCTGGCGCAAATCTTCCACGCTGACTGCCGGCAGGCGTTCCTGCAGGGTATGCTCGATCAACACCTGCGCGATCTCGAAATCGCGCCCGGCCTGAGGC
>Ga0209211_10003832_pt1 | contig 24053 bp, 19 predicted proteins | sample RifGroA2_FD_183992 | JGI IMG/M metagenome (GOLD analysis project Ga0209211, IMG submission 183992) | Groundwater microbial communities from Rifle, Colorado, USA - Groundwater A2 (SPAdes) (version 2) | ecosystem: Environmental > Aquatic > Deep subsurface > Groundwater | place: Rifle, Colorado...
CGGCGACAGTTCGCCGCCGCCCGCATCTTCCGGCAGGTAATCGGCCAGCCATGTCTTCTTGCTGACCTCGTACACGTTGTCCAGCTTGTTCGAAGAGTTCTCGTCCGGGCCGAACACGCGGAAGTTGTGCATGTTGTCACGCATGATGTCGCGCAGAAACTTGCCCAGCGGCCGGGTGTTCTCGGCGACGGTGGTGCCGGGCTTCTTCACCTCAATCGCGTAGTCCTTGCTGCTCGGCATATGCAGCGCTTTGCGCAGCAGGCCGCCGTTGGCGTGGTGGTTCGCGCTCATGCGGCGATTGCCTTTGGGGGCCAATGCCTTCAACTCGGGTAGCAGCGCGCCGTTCTCGTCGAATAACTCTTCCGTCTTGTAACTCTTCAGCCACTCTTCCAGCTTGGCGAAATGCTCCGGCGTCTTCACGTCGCCGATGGGCACCTGGTGTGCACGCCAGAAGCCTTCCACTTTCTTGCCGTCGACTTCTGCGGGGCCGGTCCAGCCCTTGGGCGAACGCAGCACGATCATCGGCCAGCGCGGACGGACCGGCTTGCCGCTGCTGCGCGCTTCGGCCTGGATACGGCGGATCTCCAGCACACAGGCCTCCATCGTCGCGGCCATCGTCTGGTGCATGGTCTCGGGATCGCTGCCTTCGACGAAATACGGCGTCCAGCCATAACCCTTGAACAGGTTCTCCAGCTCTTCGTGCGAGATGCGCGACAGGATGGTGGGGTTGTTGATCTTGTAGCCGTTCAGGTGCAGCACCGGCAGCACCGCGCCGTCGCGGATGGGATTCAGGAATTTGTTGGAATGCCAGGAAGTCGCCAGCGGCGCGGTCTCGGATTCGCCGTCGCCCACCATCACCGTCACGATCAAATCGGGGTTGTCGTAGGCCGCGCCGAACGCGTGCGACACGCTATAGCCGAGTTCGCCGCCCTCGTGGATGGAGCCGGGTGTCTCCGGCGTGCAGTGACTGCCGATGCCGCCGGGGAAAGAAAATTCCTTGAAGAATGATCGCATGCCCTCGATGTTCTCGCCCTTGTTCGGATACACCTCGCTATAGCGGCCTTCCAGATACACCGGGGCCAGCACGCCGGGCGCGCCGTGGCCGGGGCCGGCCACGAAGATCGCATCCAGATCGTATTTGACGATCAGACGATTCATGTGGATATAGGTGAACGCCAGGCCGGGACTCGCGCCCCAGTGGCCGAGCAAACGGCTCTTGATGTGTTCGAGTTTGAGCGGCTCTTTCAGCAGCGGGTTGTCGCGCAGATAGATCATCCCGGCAGCGAGGTAGTTGCAGGCGCGCCAGTAGGCATTGATTCTTTCGAGTTCGTCCTGGGTCAATGCGGTGTTCATGGTTCTTCTCCGGATTAGAGTTGCTTGACTGATTCTTGCGCGGGGGGAGCAAACGGTTTCGCACCCCATATGTGTTCGGCATACTGCATGATGGTTCGGTCGCTGGAAAACTTGCCCATGTTGGCGATGTTCAGTATGGCTTTCTTTATCCACTCATCCTGATCCCTGTAGGCCGCCTCCACATCCTTCTGGCATGAAATATAGGACGCATAGTCCGCCAGCAGCAGGTAATGATCCCCATGCGCGAGTAGCGCATCGACTATCGGCCCGAACCTGTCCGGCTCTTCCGGAGAGAAGAAGCCGGAGGCGATCATGTCGATGACTTCGCGCAATTCGCTGTTGGCGTGATAGTAGTCGAGGGGACGATAGCCGTTGGCCCTGGTTCTTTCTACATCCTGTGCATTGAGGCCGAAGATGAAAATGTTGCCGGCCCCGACTTCCTGCATGATCTCGACATTGGCGCCGTCCAGCGTGCCTATGGTGAGCGCGCCGTTCAGCGCAAGTTTCATGTTGCCGGTGCCGGACGCTTCGGTTCCAGCGGTGGAAATCTGCTCGGACAGGTCGGCGGCGGGGATGATGTTTTCCGCCGTGGTCACGCCGTAGTTGGGGATGAACACCACCTTGAGGCGGTCGGCGGCGACGGGATCGTTGTTGACGATGTCGGCGATATCGTTGATGAGTTTGATGATGAGCTTGGCCATGGCGTAGCCGGGCGCGGCCTTGCCGCCGAAGATCACCGTGCGCGGCACGGTGTCTTCGCCCCTGCGGATGCGGTTGTACAGCGTCACCACATGCAGGATGTTGAGCAACTGGCGTTTGTATTCGTGGATGCGCTTGATCTGCACATCGAACAGCGAGTCGGGATCGATGGCGATGCCCAGCCGCTGCTTCAGCATCGCGGCGAAGCTCTCCTTGTTGCTGCGTTTGATAGCGGCGAGTTCCATGCGGAAAGAGGCATCCTCGGCCAGCGGGATCAAGCGCTTCAGCTGGCTCAGATCCTTGACCCAGCCATCGCCGATGCGGGAGGTGACGAGCGCCGACAGCAACGGATTGGCCTGACTCAGCCAGCGGCGCGGCGTGATGCCGTTGGTCATGTTGACGATCTTGCCGGGATAGAAGCGGTCGAAGTCGGCGAAGATGGTTTGCTTCATCAGTTCGGTGTGTATCTGCGCCACGCCATTCACCTTGTGGCTGCCGACGATGGCCAGATGCGACATGCGGATGCGCTTGTCGCCGGCCTCGTCGATGATGGACATGCGGCGCAGCATGTCGGTGTCGCCCGGATAGCGGTGCATGACGTCTCTGAGGAAGCGAAAATTGATTTCGTAAATGATTTGCAGATGGCGCGGCAGGATGCGCTCCAGCAGCGAGACCGGCCAGGTTTCCAGCGCCTCCGGCATCAGCGTGTGATTGGTGTAGGCGAAGGTGCGGGTGGTGATGTCCCATGCCTTATCCCATTCCATGCGGTGCAAGTCCATCAGCACGCGCATCAGTTCGGCGATGGCGATGGAAGGGTGGGTATCGTTCAGCTGGATGGCGGTCTTGTCGGCGAGCTCGTCGAGGTCCTGATGGAATCTCAGGTAGTGCGAGAGGATGTCCTGCAGCGAGGCACATACCAGGAAGTATTGCTGCTTCAGGCGCAACTCGTGGCCGACCGCGGTCGAGTCGTCCGGGTACAGCACCTTGGAAATGTTTTCCGACGCGTTTTTCTTCTCTACGGCCTTGATGTAATTGCCCTCGTTGAAGCAGCGCAGATCGAAATCGCGGGTGGCATGGGCAGACCACAGGCGCATGTTGTTGACGGTGCGGGTGTCGTAGCCGGGTACCGGCGTGTCGTAGGCCATGGCCAGCACGTCGTCGGAATCCACCCAGTGGTGCTTCTGTATCCCGTGTTCGTCCTCGTGCGTGACGACCTTGCCGTTGAATTTGACGTGGTAGAGGACTTCCGGGCGCGGAAACTCCCAGGGGTTGCCGTAGCGCAACCAGTTGTCGGGTTGCTCGATCTGCCGCCCGTCCTCGATGCGTTGCGAAAACATGCCGTATTCGTAGCGGATGCCGAAACCGTGTCCGGGAAGATTCAGCGTGGCCATGGAGTCCAGGAAGCAGGCCGCGAGCCGTCCCAGCCCGCCGTTACCCAGCGCGGCATCGTGCTCCATTTCTTTCACTTCATCTAGATCGATGCCCAGCTTGTCCAGCGCCTCGCGGTAATCCGGCTCGCAACCCAGATTGTGCAGGCTGTTCATTAGCGTGCGCCCCATCAGGAATTCCATGGAGAAATAGTAAATCCGCTTCGCATCGTGGCTCTGGTAATTGCGCTTGGTTTCTATGCGGCGGTTGATCAAACGATTACGCACCACATAGGCGGCGGTATAGAACCAGTCGCGCTCGGTGGCCGCCAGATAATCCTTGCCTACCGCATTGGTCAGGTGATCGGTGAGGTCGTTTTCGAGGGAGGTGATCCCGGATGATTCGTCCCGCGAAAATGCGGATATATCGAGGTCGTTTGATATCAGCGTCATCTTGTCGAATGTGTTCATTTATCTTCCGCCCTGTTGTCCGTGTTTGAACCCGAACTGGATTCTGTGATCGATCCTAGCCCGGCTATGTTTCAGAATTAAGAATGGCTGCATCGGTCATCTGCGAATCGGAAATACCGTAACCCGACTGCAATGAAGGTTATCTATGCTGTCTTTCGGCGACCTTTCCTCGCCTATACCGGGGCTACGTTGAAAATGGCAAAAGATGATTTCGAAACCGCATTGACGGTGCCCGAGCTGATCGAGGGCGAGCTGATCTCGGCCACCTACCAGCCACTGGTCTGGCTGGACTCGGGCAAGATATTCGGCTACGTGGGCAGCGTTCGCGGTCCCTCCGGCGACTTGCTGTGCTCGCCGGAACGGCTCTACAAGTCGGCATGGGAATGCGGCTGTCTGATCGAACTGGAGAACCACTGCCTCGAAGTGGTGTTGCGCACGTTTGCCGAAAGCAAGTTGCCGGGCATACTCTTCCTGCGGCTGGATATCGGCGTCTATTCCTATGCCGACAGGCTCAAGGACGTGAAGATCGACAAGCTGATCCAGCAATCCGGAATCGATCCATCCAGAGTGGTGCTTTTTTTCAACGGTTTTGTCGCGCGTCTGGAGGATAACGACGGGTTGCTGCAAAAGCTGCTTGCCCGCTATAACGAGCGCGGCTACGCGGTTGCGGTGGACGAGATCTCGGCCGTGCTGGACAAGGCAGGCGAGAAGACAGAGTTGCTGCCGGAATTCGTGTTGCTCGATCGCTACCTAGTCGAGGACATCGACAAGGAGCCGGTCAAACTCAAGCTGGTCAAGTCGTTGCACAAGATCATGCGCAACACCTCCTGCCGTTTGATCGCCTCGGGCGTAGATACGCGCAGCGAAATGCTGCTGCTGAACGAGGTCGGCATCCCGTACGGCATGGGCGATTTCGTGGCGAGGGCGAGCAAGAACCCGATGCGCAGGGTATCGCGGGATGTGCTGGATGCGCTCAATCATAACGACCCCAGGCACGGCGGGGAGCGCGACCGGATAGAGCGCGCGCTGCTGGAGCGGCTGCCATGCTTCAGGCTGGAAGACTGCAACGAGGATGTATTCGGCCTGTTCGAGAAAAATCCGCAGATCACGCTGGTGGCGGTGGTCAACAACAACATACCGATCGGGCTGATCAATCGCGGGGTATTCATCAACCGCTACGCAAGGCCTTACCAGCGCGAGCTATACGGCAAGAAACCCTGCACCACGTTCATGGATCCCGAGCCGCTGATCGTGGACAAGAATATATCCATACAGGAATTGAGCCGCTTGCTGGCGGAAGATCAGCGGCACATTTCGATGGGCTTCATTTTTACCGACAACGGGCAGTATCTGGGCGTGGGCACCAGCCAGAACCTGATACACGAAATCACCGAAATGCAGATCCAGTCGGCGCGCTACGCCAACCCGCTGACAGGATTGCCCGGCAATGCCTGCATAGACGACGAAGTGGACATCCTGCTGCAGAGCCACGAGCCGTTCTGTCTGGCCTATTTCGATCTCGATAACTTCAAGCCGTTCAACGATGTGTACGGCTTTAGCATGGGCGATGCGGTGATCCAGATGACGGCCAAGATCATCGTCGAATCGAGCGATACGGATCAGGATTTCGTCGGCCACATCGGCGGCGACGATTTCATCGCCTTGTTCCGCAGCCGTAACTGGAAGGAGCGTTGCGACAACATATTGGAGCGCTTCGCCAACGAGGTTAAGACGTTCTTCGGTGCCAGCGATCTCGAGCGCGGCGGTTATGTCGCGGAGAACCGGCGCGGAGAAAAGGAATTCCACACACTGGTGTCGCTGTCGATAGGCGCGGTCATTGCCGAGCCCAGGACATTCCGCTCGCACAAGGAAATTGCCGTGGTCGCGACCGAGTCGAAAAAAATGGCGAAAAAAGTGCGGGGCAACAGCCTGTATGTCAACCAGCGGCAGTATCCGGAAGTGGTGTTCCAGGGGGAGGCTTCGTCATGAATATATTGGTGGTGGAAAATGAAACCGGAGCGATGGCAGCGCTGCTGGGGAAGTTATCCGATCCGGATTTGATTGTCAGCTCATCCCCGGCTGAAGATGCGGTCGCACAAGCCAAAGACAAAAGGCCTGATCTGGTTATTGTCGATGCGGCCGGTTTGCCCAAAAAATCCGGCTATAAGGTTTGCCGCAAATTTAAGCTGGAAGACCAGACCGGCAGGATACCCGTGCTGTTGTTGCTGGCCGTCGGAGATCATGCGGCATGGAAGGAGCTGATCGAATCCGGCGCCGACGATTTCATGCTCCCCCCCTTCGACGAGGATGCCTTGCAGGCAAAGCTCAATCTGTTGCAGCGGCAACAGGCAACGCACCATCATCTGTTGCGCAGCCATGCGCACATCGAGCAGGAAATCCGGCTGTCGCGCCACATGTTCGAGGCGATTACCAAGCGGCAGCGGGAACAAGTCGAGTATCTGGAGTACTGGAGTCTGGCGGCGGGGCGCTTCTCGGGAGATTTGTTCATCTACGAGCGGACGCCGGATGGGCGATTGCATGCCTTCGTCGCGGATTTCACCGGACATGGCCTGTCGGCCGCGGTGGGGGCGTTGCCCGCCTCCGATGCGTTTTTCGCGATGTCGCGCAAAGGCCTGAGCCTGCGCGAGATCGTGACGGAGATCAATCGCAAGTTATACGAGTTGTTGCCGACCGGGATGTTCTGCGCGGCGACGCTGCTCAGCATCAACAAGGATCACAGCGCAGTCGAGATATGGAACGGCGGCGTGCCGGCGGTGCTCATGTTTGACCGCGCAGGCAGCTTGAAATACAGGGCGGATTCCAGCAACCTGCCGCTGGGCATCCTCCCGCCGGAAGAGCTTTTTGCCCAGACGGCAGTGCATGAGCTGGCCGGGATCGGCTCGCTCGTGGTGTGCAGCGACGGGCTCATAGAAGCGCATAACGCGCAGGCGGAAATGTACGGCGAAACGCGCCTGATCGATGCCGTCGGCCATGGCAGTGGCAGCGGTGCGCTGCTGAATGGCATCAGGGGCGATGTGCTGGAATTTTTCGACGGCATCGAGCCGCACGACGACATTTCACTGGTGGTGATCGAGATGCAGGAAGGCGGCGTCCATGGGTAAGCAGAAGAAATTCTTCGACGACTTGCTGTCCGTATTGCACAGCAAGGAAAAAGACCGCGAATTGCGGGACTTGTATGCGGAATTGATGGAGCAGAATCTCGACGGCATGCTGGTGGTTGATCGGGACGGCATCATCCGCTACGCCAATAAGGCGGCAAGCAAGTTGTTCCATCGCAAGAAAGCCAAGGATATGGAAGGGGAGCAATTCGCCTTCAGCCCATCCTCCACCGAGGTGTCGGAAATTGAAATCGCCGCCGGCGGAGATCGACTCGTTTCGGTCGATATGCAGGCTATCCTGATACGCTGGAAAAAGGAAACGATGCAACTGGTTGTGTTGAGGCAACGCTCCGACCACAGCCAGGTCAGGGAAAACCTGAAAAAGACCACCGAACGCCTGCATGCCTTGATCAACGCAGCTCCGCTGGGCATCGTAGCACTCGATAACAACGGGCGGGTCAGCCTGTGGAACAAGGCGGCGGAAAAAATATTCGGGCAAGGCGAGAAGGCATTGCGCGGGCGCGATTTTGTGCAGCACCTGTCGATCGAAGGTTCGCGTTTGCACGACTTGATCGAGCGTGTGTTGAGCGGGGCGCAATACACCGAATATGAGTTGGTCGAAAAGATGGACGACCTCGATATATGCCTGCATGTTTCGGCGACGCCGTTGCGCGATGCCGGCGGAATGATCAGCGGGGCGATGTTGCTGATTGCCGATTTCACCGAAACCAAACGCGTGCAAGAGGCGCTGCGGAACAGCACGGAACATTTGCGCCGGGTGATGACCCATACGCCGCTGTCGATATTCAGCCTGGACGACGGCTTGCGCTACACCTGGGTGCTGAACACGTTTTGCGGCTTTTCGTCGGAGGCGATGCTGGGCAAAACGGATGCCGAACTGTTCGGCGACGAGGCCGCAGCCGAGTTTGTCGGCCTGAAGCAGGCCGCGATGCAGGGCCGCAGCATCCAGCGCGGCGAAATCACGATCCAGCGTGCGGGCCGTCCGTATTGCTACGACATCACCATAGAGCCCATTCTCGACGCGGAGGGAACGCCCACGGACGTGGCTTGCACCGCGCTGGATATTACCGTGCTGCGCAGCGTGGAAGTGCATGCCGCTTTCATCGCGCAGCACGATATTTTGACCGGCTTGCCCAACCGCAGCCTGTTCCGCGACCGTCTCCAGCAGGTTTTCGTGCTGGCGGAGCGCAACGGAATCGAGCGCTTCGCGCTGCTCCATCTGGGGCTGGACCGTTTCAACGACATCAATCAATCGCTGGGCCACGCAATGGGAGACCGCTTGCTCAAGGAGGTTGGTAGCCGGTTGCAGGAAATATGCTTCGACGCCGACACGGTGGCGCGTTTCAGCGGAGACGAGTTTTTGATTCTCGCGCACAACATCCGCGCCAGCCAGGATGTCGTCGTGCTTTGCCGAAAAATATTCACGGCGCTGGCATTGCCGTTCTGTGTCGGCGAGCATGAGGTGTTCCTTTCCGCCGGAGTCGGTATAGCCGTTTATCCAGAAGACGGGGATTGCGTCGATAGCATGCAACGCAATGCAGATTCGGCATTGCATCAGGCCAAGGACAACGGCAGCGGGAGTTTCCTGTTCTTCAGCCCGGACATGAATTCGCGCGCCATGCAAAAACTGGCGCTGGAAAACGATTTGCGGCATGCGCTGGAGCGCGAAGAGCTGCTGGTGTATTACCAGCCGCAGATACGTCTATCGGATAATGCCATCGTCGGAGTGGAAGCCTTGCTGCGCTGGAAGCATCCCGAACGCGGCATGATTTCGCCCGACCAGTTCATCCCGCTGGCCGAACAAACCGGCCTGATCGTGACGATAGGCGCATGGGTATTGCATACGGCTTGCAAACAGCAGGTCGCATGGTGCGATGCCGGGTTGCCGCCGCTGCGCGTCGCGGTCAACCTGTCGGCGGTGCAGTTGCAGCATGGCGACCTGAAACAGACTGTCATGCGGGCGCTCGAAGAGAACGGCATGCAGCCGGGCTACCTGGAACTGGAGCTGACCGAGAGCATGTTGATGGACAAGAGCGGGGATATGGTCAGCACGCTATGCGACCTGAAGGCGCTGGGGATCAACCTGTCGGTGGACGATTTCGGCACCGGTTATTCGTCGTTGAGTTATCTGAAGAGCTTTCCGCTGGACATCCTGAAAATAGATAAATCGTTTGTCAGCGGGCCGGACGTAAACGTTGAAAACATCGAAATCGTGCGGGCGATAGTGGCGATGGCGCATGCCTTGCACCTGAGGGTGATCGCCGAAGGCGTGGAAACCGCCGATCAACTCGAATTGCTGCGCGAATTCGACTGCGACTACGTGCAAGGATTTTTCTTCAGCCGGCCGATTCCGGCTGATGAGCTTGCCCGATTGCTCGGAGAATGCATGCACGCATCCGGCTTCGGACGACTGGCGCAGCCCGCGAGTGTGCGGAACGAGGACTATGCGGAGGCTTGAAGTCGGGATGGACAACGTAGGTTGAAGGCGCATTTGCATACCCGCGCCGACTCCGAAAAAATTTTCTTCAATTAACATTACTGTCATGTCGGTCACTTAGTCTGGAAGTCCTGAAACGATTAGACGAGGGGGTTAAGATCATGGGCATAAATGTAAACATTCCGGTTGGGGCGGCACGCATAGCGATGCCCAGGAAGTTCGACTTTACGATGTACCACGGGTTTATCAAATCCTGCACGACGTTGCTTGAAAATTCCGCAGTGCGCGAAATCGAGGTCGAGTTGAGCGCGGTGGAGCATCTGGATACTTTTGCGCTGGATATGCTGATTCTGTTGAAAGAGCGCGCCGCTGCCGCCAACAAATCCATATCGCTGCTGAATATTTCCACGCGGGTGCTCCAGACGCTTGAACTCACCCATCTCGACGCCAATATCAGGTACGCACCGGTCACGCAAGCCGATGATTCCGTCGAGTCTTCGTGCGTTCCGGCATACGGAAAATTTGAGGGATTGCGACAGGACTTATCTGCAAGCTATTAACCTCTCCGATGCATTATGAAAATGACGCGACAAGAGTTTCACACCATGTGGAATAAGGATGTGAGCAATGCCAAAGGCATTGAGAATCTGATTCCCTCGGTATTCTGCCTCGAAAATGTCCAGTGCTTGCCGGATGACAAGGGGGGCTTTAACTATCGGGCCACTCTCTGTCATGATCAGGCTTGCATTATGGTGTCGTTCAACTGCGCCGAATTCGATTCCACTCTCGAACGCGGACAGTTTGTCTTCGTCAATTGGCTTCCGACGATGCAGTCCAGCCACGGCGCGATACAGATCGAAGGCCTCATTGCGCTGAATAGTCCTGCAATCCCCCCTCTAGAATTCGATCCTTGCTGGGACGTGCCGCATACATCGAAGAGCGTTGACCGGCATCTGATGAATTGCGCACGCAGCCTGTGGCATATTTCATCGAAGGAAATGCGGCGCATGATGCTGGCCACCATTGTCGCGCAAACAGTGCGTTCGGAGCGGTGACGAGTTGGAACAGCTTGTCGAAATTGGCCGCGTTCAGCAGTTTGAGCACGTAGCTGGTGGGATTTTCTTCAGCATTTCCATATAGGCCTGCTTGAAGTTTAGATGGATGTTGAAGTTGGTGATGAAGCTATCCCGGCGTAATCGCGGTCACAGATGCAGCGAGGTCGAGGCGATGGCACCGCCGAGCAGCGCTCCCGCCAGCACATCGCTGGGGTAATGCAAACCCAGCACGGGGCGCGAAATCGCGACCAGCGCGGTGAACGGCCATACCAGCCAGAACAGCGCGGGGAAGTAGGCGACGGCGACGATGCTGAACGCGACGGCATGCAGCGTGTGACCGGAAGGGAAACTGAACTGGTCCAGCGTCTTGCCGACGCAGACGATGTCGGGGTAGACGTTGAACGGGCGCGGCCGCAGGGTCTTGCCTTTGATGAGTTTGTAGATCGCGGTGCAAACCAGCCCGACGGCGAGCATGTGCAGCACGGCGGGCAGCGCCTCGCTCTGGTAGCGCAGCAGCAATGCCGCCATCAGCAGATACCAGAACACGCCGTCGCCGAGGCGGCTGGCGATGCGAAACAGGTTGCGTACCGACAGGTAACGGCTCTGCCGGTTGCAGAACTGGCAGAGTTCTACATCCCACCGGATAAGGAAGAATTCGCGTAGCGATTCGTTCGCCTGGCTGCGCCCCCCTCGCTTCGCTCTCCCCGCTAGCGGGAGAGGAGAGCGAAGCGAGGAGCCGAGGAGAGGGGAACGGGCATGGCGAGGTTCCTCATCAGGGGCGGCATAGTTGCCATGTCCGTTAATCTGTTGCAGGTGAAGGTTAAGTCTGGACATTTTTTCCTCCCTGTTCGCGCGCGAGATCGGTTAGCACCGTTTCCATCTGACCCATGATGTGATCCCAGGTCAGCGACTCCACGGTTTGGCGCGCGCCGTTGCGGATGCGACGGATACGTTCCATGTCGGCGACCAGACCGCCCGCTTGGGCGACGAATGCGGCGGTGTCATCGAACGGCGCGAGCAGGCCGTTCACTTCGTGGCGGATATGCTGGCGCGCGGCGGCGTAGTCGTAGGCGATGGTCGCGAGTCCGCTGGCCATCGCTTCCACGGTGACATTGCCGTAGGTCTCGGTCAGGCTGGGGTAGAGGAAGATGTCGCCCGAGGCGTAATGCGCGGCAAGGTCTTCGCCGGTGCGCATGCCGGCGAAGATCACATGCGGATGCTGTTTCTCCAGCGCGGCGCGCACCGGGCCGTCGCCGACCATCACCAGCCTGGCATCGGGCCGGGTTGCGCGCATCCGCTCGAATGCCTGGATCGCCACCGGCAGATTTTTCTCCGCCGCGAGGCGGCTGACGAGGACCGCCACCGGCGTGTCGTCCGCGACCCCCCAGGCATTGCGCAACTCCGCGTTGCGTTTGGCCGGATGGAACAGTTCCGTATCGACGCCGCGCGAAACCACTATCACGTCCTTGTATCCGGTAAGCAGCAGTTCCTGTCGCAAGGCTGCGGTCGGCACCAGCGTGCAGTCGGTGCGGTTGTGGAAATGGCGCAGGTAGGAAGCGATAGGCTTGTTCAACCATCCCACGCCGTAGTGCTGGCTGTAGTTGTGGAAGTTGGTGTGGAAGTCGGTGCTGACGGGAATGCCCAGCTTGCGCGCGGCGGAGCAGGCCGACCATCCCAACGGTCCTTCGGTCGCGATATGCACGATGTCCGGGCGCTGTTGCCGCCACAGGCGCAACAGCTTATTTTTAGTCGGCAGTCCGGCCCTCAGTTCGGGATAACCGGGGAGTTGCATTCCCGTGACCAGTGTCTCTTCGAACAGCTCGGTGTGCTGCGGTGCATCCTGCTGGTGCTGGCGGGGCCGGATCAGGTGGATCCTGTGCCGGCGCTTGATCAGCCCCTCTACCATGCGACCGAGGGTGATGGCGACGCCGTTCACCTCGGGCAGGTAAGTTTCGGTTACCAGTGCGATGTGCAATGGCGCTTGAGCAGTGCGGTCTGGTGTATTCATGACGCACATCCTGTCGCGCTCATGTGACTGATTGATGATGTTTTCTTGAATAATTTATTAATTCGCAAGCGGCAGCAGATCGGCGGTGCGGCTGACATGTAACTGTAGTATTCGTCGGCTAGTCTGGTTCTATTCTATGGAATAGAAAGTACCGAAGATCATGCGCTTGCCGAAACGCCATATCACCGAGAACCTGATCCCCGCGCTGGAAAAATTACGGGATGCCGCCGTTGCGATGGAGCACGACTATCGCGCGAAGGTGACTTGTATCGATCCCTTGTATCAGGCCAGCGCCAACAACCTGATGCACTACCTCGCGTTGCGCCAGAGCGATATACGCGAGTTGCAGCAGGATTTGGCGCTGCTCGGACTCAGCCGGCTCGGGCGTGCCGAGGCGCATGCGCTGAGCAGCATCGATGCGGTGCTGCATGCATTGCGTGCGCTGGTCGGACTGTCCGGGAGCAACCATGGTCAGGCGCCCGCCATCGACATCAGGAGCGGAGAGGCTCGGCTCAACGAACATGCCGTCGCGCTGCTGGGCATGCCTTCGGACAAGCATGCCACCCGCATTATGGTGACGATGCCTTCCGAAGCGGCCGTGGATGCGAAACTGGTGCGCGACTTGCTGGCGGCGGGCATGGACATTATGCGCATCAATTGCGCCCACGACGGGCCGGACGCATGGCTGGCTATGATCCGCCACCTGCGCGATGCGGAGCGAGAGCTGGGGCGCACCTGCAAGGTGTACGCCGATCTGGCTGGGCCGAAGCTGCGCACCGGCGCTATCAGTGCGGCCGGTCGGCTGGCCGAATTCAAGGTGAAGCGCGATGTCCGCGGGGCCGTCACGGCTCCGTCCAGAATATGGCTCACCCCGGCGCACCATCAGGAGGCACCCGCATTTCCGGTCGATGGTGCGTTGCCGATAGACGAAGTTTTGCTGCGGGCGGTGCGTTCCGGCGACATCATCGAGGTCGATGACACGCGGGGCTCCAAGCGCAGTCTGCTCGCCATGGAAAAATCCGGTTCATCATGGCTTGCGCATTGCCAGCAGCACGCGTTTATCGCCGAGGGTGCTGGTTGCAAGCTCTACCGTAAAGACAATCTGCTGGTTCAGGGCAAGGTCGCCAAACTGCCGGAAGTTTTTCAGCCCATCCTGCTCAAGACCGGCGATGAACTGATGCTCACGCGCGATCAGGCCTCAGGCAGCCAGGCGCACTACGACGATCATGGCAAGTTGCTCGGCCCCGCCCGTATTCCCTGCACGCTGGACGCGGTGTTCGATGCGGCCCAGCCCGGCCAGCCGGTATGGCTGGACGACGGCAAGATCGGCGGCACGGTGTCGGCTAACGATGGCAAGGTCATCACGGTGCAGATTACGCATGCGGCTCCGCAGGGCAGCAAACTGCGCGCGGAGAAGGGCATCAATTTGCCGGAGACGGATTTGAACACGCCGGCGCTGACCGAAGCCGACGCCGAGAATCTGCGTGTGCTGGTATCTCATATCGACGTGATCGGATTGTCGTTCGTGCGGACATCTGAAGATGTGCTGGCATTGCATCGCCAACTGCAAGAGGTCGGCGCAGGTCATTTGGGGACGGTGCTCAAGATCGAGACGCGCCAGGCCTTCGAAAACCTGCCGATGATCTTGCTGACCAGCCTATGCCGGCCACCGGTCGGGATCATGGTGGCGCGCGGCGATCTCGCGGTGGAAATCGGTTTCGAGCGTCTGGCCGAGGTGCAGGAAGAAATACTCTGGCTGTGCGAGGCCGCACATATTCCGGTGATCTGGGCGACCCAGGTGCTGGAGAGCATGGCCAAGAACGGCATCCCTACACGCGCCGAGGTATCGGACGCCGCGCTGGCGATCCGCGCCGAATGCGTCATGCTCAACAAGGGGCCGCACATCGTGGAAACGCTGAGCTTCCTGAGCGGTGTGCTCGAACGCATGAGCGGTCACCAGGTCAAGCGTCGCCCGACGATGCGGCGTCTGTCCGTGTCGCATATTCCGGAGCATGAGCAATGAGGGCGTTTCAGTCCGCCGTGCATGAGGCATGGATTTTGTAGGTAATTATTTTTGTAACCAAGGGGAATAATATGGCAGTGCAGAAAGCGACATCGAAGAAAACGGCAACCGGAATAGTTTCAAACGAAAAAGTTTCAACCGGCAAGACTACGGCGATTAAAGCTGCCAAGGCGAACGTTGCTGCCGATGCCGCAAAAAAGGTTGCGTTGAAAAAATCAGCCAAGGTCGCGGCAGAGTCGAAAAAAACGAAGCAGACAACGGCGAAAAAAACTATCGTCAGCACGGTAGCCGAGAACAAGGCTGTGGCGACGAGAGTTGCAAAAAAGGCTGCGGGCACTAAAAGCAAAGCCGCGAATAAAGCCAATCCGCCATCGGTCGGCTATTCCACGGAGCATCGTTACCGCATGATAGAGACCGCCGCTTACTTCATCGCCGAGCGCAGCGGTTTTCAAGGCGACACCACCGAACATTGGCGAGTAGCCGAGTTGGAGATTGCGCAACTTTTGGGTGAATGAAGTCGGTGCTTATGCCTGGTTTTCAGTAGGTCGGGTTAGGCCTGCAAGGTCGTAACCCGACGGATGGATTTGCAGGATAAACGTCGGGTTACGCTGTGCTAACCAGACCTACGAAACTACGAAACTTCTGGGTTGATCTCCGAATGGAAACGGCCTCCCGTCTTGCGACGGGAGGCCGTTTTGTTTTGCGGAAGGCTTGCGCCGTTCTGGAGCGCTATCGCCAGAGCATCAATCCCCATACCACCACGGTATTGGCCAGACTGACCAGCACGGCGGCGCTGCCGATATCCTTGGCGCGCTTGGCAAGGTCGTGGTTGTCCAGTGAGATGCGGTCCACCGTGGCTTCGATCGCGGAATTGAGCAGTTCGACGATGATTACCAGCAGCACGCTGGCGATCATCAGCGCCTTGCCGACCGGGGCGACTGGCATCCAGAGCGCCAGCGGTATCAGCACGGCGGCCAGCAATACTTCCTGACGGAATGCATCTTCGTGTTTGTAGGCGGCGCGGAAACCGTCCAACGAATAGCCGAACGCATTCCACAAACGCCTCAATCCGGTCTTGCCTTTGTATGGGCTTTCCATTTCTGCTCCATTGTCGATGACGATCATTCGCGTTGTGTGAAATAAAAACGGGCATCCGAAGATGCCCGCCTGTCTTCCGGATGACTACACCCTTACGGGCGCATCCATGCTTAGAAGTTGTGCTGCATGCCGAACGAGAACACGGAAGGTGAAGCGCCCACGCCGTTGACGGTGCCGGCGGAAGCCGTGCTCTGGCTGAGGCCGTAGTTGCTGGCGGTGCCGTTGTTGATGCGGGAGTAGATCGCATACAGCTTGGTGCGCTTGCTCAGGCCGTGGTCGTAGCCCAGGCTGAACTGGTTTGCATCGGTGTTGGCGGTCGCACCCAGTTGGCCGGCCTTGCCGTAAGCGATCTTGAACGCGTCCATGCCCATCTTGTATTTGCCGGACAGGTAGTAGGCATTGTGGCCGCGGGCATTCGCACCCAGCGCGCCTGCGTTGTCGTCGGTCTTTTCGTACACGAAGCCCAGACCCAGCGCGTCGATGTCATATCCAACGCCCAGTTTCCATGCCGATTCTTTGGTGCCCAGCAGGCTGCTGAGTTTGTGCTCTTCGTACCCCAGTGCGGCGTAGAGGGCATCGGCCTTGTACGAACCCATCAGGCTCAGCGCGTTGGACTTGGCTTGTGCGGAGGTGGTGTTGGCTTCCGCCAGGTTGACGTAGGCGATCGCACCGGTGAAGCCGTTCAGGTTCGGGGTGATGTAGGCGAGCACGTTAGGCTGGCGACCGTCGAAAGCGGCAAAGGCGGAATCGACGGTGGAAGGGCTGGTCACGCCGCCCAGCAGTGCGCGGTTATCGGCGATGCTGTCGCCGAAGATGTCCAGGCTACGCGTAGCCAGCTTGTACGGGGTGTCGTGACGGCCCATCAGCACGGTGCCCATGCTGTCGCTCTTCAGGCCGAGGAAGGTGTTGCGGGTGCCGAAGTTGCCGCCGGTCTCGTCCATGTTGATCTGCTGCTCGATCTGCCAGACTGCGGTCAGGCCGTCGCCCAAGCCTTCGGAGCCCTTGAAGCCCAGCTTGGACACGTTGCTCGACACGTTGTTCTTGCTCGCGCCGGCTACGCCTGCAGCGGAAGAGCCGGTGCTGATGACGTCGAACGACAGGTCGGCCTTGCCGTAGATGCTCACATTGCCGGTGTCGGCCAGAGCGGATGTCGAGAAGGCGGCTGCTGCCAGCGCGACGACGATCAGTTTCTTTTGCATTTGCATCGTTAAATCCTCCAGTTGTTTATAAGCCGCCCTAATGCGACCCGCGCATCCTAGTCGGCGAATGTGAAAATCCGGTTACGGAAAAATGACAGATTTGTTACGGGCGCGACGACGAAAATATTTGTGCGGCCCGGGTGCGGAGCGGTGGTTTCCGTGGGAGCGACTTTATAACCAGCGACTTGGCTGACGTAGTTTGCCAGCGTAGTCGAATGGCTAGTAATTCCATCAGTCGCGAAAGGACGTGGAGTCATAGTGTGACCAATCGCGACTGAAGTCGCTCCCACAAATGCGTCGCTCCCACAAGTTTTCAGATATGGGCCAGAAACAGAATCTCGGCGCCGAATGCGAAGATGGACGAGATGCCCCAGATCACGCCTTCGGCGAGTGCGTGTTGCAATTTTTCACTGGGGGCCCTGAAGACGATGGAGCCAATTATCAGGACGATAGCAATGACAGGTACAAACGGCAGCATGGAAAGCAGGGTCATCTGGTTTTCTCCTTCTATATGGGCATACAGCGGTGGCGATTATTTGAGGAAGTGATTGGCATAACGGCTGCTCATCCGCGACATCGGCAGCAGAATCAGCAGGTCGGCGGTGTTGAATTCCGGGTCCCAGGCCGGTTCGCCGCAGATCCACGCGCCGAGGCGCAGATAGCCCTTCAGCAGCGGCGGAATGGGCGCATCCAGATAGGGATTCAGCGCATCCAGCGGCAGCGGGTTGCGCGGGAACACGCTGTATTCGATGGGCGCGCCGTAGATGCGGTGGAGCTTGCGGTAGAGGCTGGCCGCGACATGGCCGCCGTCGGCGATGCTGATGCTGGCGCAGCCGATCAGGTATTCCTGGCGGTTGTGCTGCATGTATTGCGCGATGCCGCCCCACAGCTGGGTGATCGTCGCGCCGTCGCGGTAGTCGCGATGCACGCAGGCGCGGCCGATTTCGACCATGCGCTCGCGCAGGTGCAGCAATCGGGTCAGGTCGAATTCGGTCTGCGCGTAATAGCCGCCGATTTTTTGCGCCTGGTCGGGGGAGAGTATCCGGTAGGTGCCGACCACGCGGTTGTCGTCCGACTCGCGCACCAGCAGGTGTTCGCAGTATTTGTCGTAGATGTCGCGGTCTATTCCTTCCGCCGCGCTGGGCAGGCTGGCGCCCATTTCCTCCGCGAATATCTTGTAGCGCAGACGCTGTGCTTCCCATACCTCGTCGTCGTTATGCGCCAGGCTGGTGATCAGGCGGCTTTTGACCGCAGTCTGGGGCTGTAGGTTGAGTTCCCGCATTGCATTCTCCGGATCGGTTGATGAATACGTGCAGGGTAGGCAAGCTCTGTTGCGGCGTGATGACGGGAATGTGACGGAAGTGTGAATTCTCGCCTAAGAGCCTATTTCAGTAGGTTTCCTGCCCAGCGCCGTTTGCCTGCGGGATGCAGTGCAAGGCGCGGGCTGCGCAGTGGAGTCATTCTCCACAAGCAGGCCGCAACGCCGCAATGCGCCCGCAGGCAAACGGCCCTCCGGGTTGGCGTCGGGCGCGGCGTCTGCGGCGTTGCAGCGCTCGACGATGGAATGACCATCGTCAGCGCGCTGCGCCTTGCATCCATCCGCGCCTGACGCCAACGCGGGGTAGGAAACCTACTGAAATAGGCTCTAAGCCGCGGCCGGCAGCGCATTGCCGGACGGGACCGGCGCGGCATCCGCATGGCCCAGTTCATGCGCGATGGCTTGTTGCGCGGCGCGTGCCAGCGTCCGGCGGTTCTCTCCGGCGGTCGCCAGCGCGGGGGCGAAGGTCAGCCAGGCATCGAAACGGCGGCCGCGCAGGATGCGCCAGATGGAGCCGGACAGCGTCATGTCGCCGACATAGGCGGCGGCATCGCAGTGTCCGCCGTCCTCGTGCCGGTAGCGTAGCGCGACCGGCACGAGGACGACCCCTGCGTCGATCGCCGGCTGGATCAGCGCCGAGTGGAAATGCCCGACCCCGCGGCCGTCGGTGGAGGTTCCCTCCGGGAACAGCGAGACGCGGGCGCCCCGTTCGAGTTGTGCGGCGACATGGCGGTTGACCGTCGCGGCATTCCTGCGCAGGTCGCGATCGATGAAAATCGTGCCGGTGCGCCGGCACAGCCAGCCGATAAGCGGCCAGCCGCGCACCTCGGACTTGGCGACGAAGCGCGACGGACGGACCGCATTCAGCGCGAAGATGTCCAGCCAGGAGACATGGTTGGCGACGATCAGGCAGGCGTTTCCGTCGCGCGCGGACGGCAGCCCATCGACACGGACGCCGACGCCGAGTATGGACAGCAACTGCCTGCTCCAGGATTGCAGCATCCGGTGCTGCCGGCCCGGCGGCAGGTGGGGGTAGGGAAGCGCCAGCAGCATCCCCCAGGCGAGGTGCAGGGCGAGGCGGGCGCCCCGGAGCAGCGCCCGCACGCTCATGCCATCCTCGCGGCCGAGAGGCGGAATTGCGAAACCATCTGCTGCAGGATGTCGGCGGCGCTGGCCAGGCCGGCCATCTCGTGCCGGGTCGTCTCGATCTCGCCGGTGGTCGAGGTGGTAATCCGGGTCACGTCCGCGATATGTCCGGCGATCAGTCGGCCTTCCCGGGATTGCATCTCGGTGGCGAGCGCGATCTGCTGCATCATCTCCGCCACCAGCCGTATCGAGGTCCCGGCTTCGGCCAGCAGCTCGCCTATCCTGTCGCCCTGCGCCACGCCGGTGCGGACGCCGCTACGCGTCGCATCCATCGCCGAGATCGCGTCGCGTGACGATTGCTGCACCTCGCCCAGCAGGCCGGAAATGTCCTTCGCGGAGGCGGTGGTGCGTTCAGACAGCAATCGCACCTCGTCGGCCACGACGGCGAAGCCGCGCCCGTGCTCCCCGGCGCGGGCCGCCTCGATGGCCGCGTTCAGTGCCAGCAGGTTGGTCTGGTCGGCTATGTCACGGATGATGTCGCTGATGCTGCCGATGCGCTGCAGCGTGAGGTCGAACTGTCGCATCGTCTGCGCCGAGGATTCCACGGTGGCGTCCAGTTGCTGCAGCAGCGACGAGGTCTCCTGTCCAACGATGCCGACTTCGCCGATTTTCGCGCCGGCGGTCTGCGCGGTGTCCGCCGCATGGACCGCATTGCCGGCGATCTCGGTGATGGTGAGGCCCATTTTCTCGATCGCGGACATCACGCCGAATATCTTCTCCGACTGCGTCTGCGCGTTGCTGCTGACGCTCTGCGTCATCGCGTTGACCTTGTCGGCGGTGAGCCTGGAGCGGTCGGCCGAGACGTTGACATCGTGCAGCACGGACTCGATGCGGGTGATAAAGCCATTGATGGTTCTCACCATCAGGCCGATCTCGTCTGCCGCGCCCTCGGGCAGGCGACGGCTCAGGTCGCCCGCGCTCAGGTGTTCGATGATGTCCACGATCCCGTCGATGCGTTTCTTCAGCCGGCGGTTGAACACGGCCTGGAACGCGATCACGATCGCCGCGGCGGCGATCAGCGGCAATACGATGATCCACAGGATGTTGGCGACCGCGCTGCCGATGTTCTCCCTGGCCTGCGTCTCGCCGTCGCGGTTGAGCGCGACCAGCTGGTCGATGTCCGCGATCATCGGCTCCAGATGCATCTGGTAGAGTGCGTCCGGTATCTGCAGCGCGTCTTCGGGGCTGGTGGTGGCGATCTTGATCGCGCCGTTGTAGCCCCTGGCGTATTCGTCCCATGCCGCAGCGATCTGTTTGAATTGCTCTCCGTCTATCTCCGCCGGGGCAGCGGAGGCCGCGCCCTCAAGCAGTGATCGAATGCCGGCGTCGGCAGCGGCAAGGCTGGTCTCGGTCTCCGCCAGGATGGGGTCGGAGCGGGAGACCGACAGCGAAAGGCTCTTGATCTGCGCAAGGTTCCCGGCGAAGGTCTGCCGGGCCTGGTACTGGGAGAACTCGCTGCGCAGCGTGCCCAGCTGGACGACGCTGAACAGGATGACGCCGAGCAGGCTCAGGGCGGTGATTGCTGCGATCAGGCGCAGTTGTGCTTGCAATGACATGGAGGGCTCGCTGGGGATCGTTATGCGACGTTGAGCAGGGGCTCATAACCGGCCTTGGCCGTTTCGCGCCGTTCGACGAACAGGCTGTTGCCCGGTGTCTTCTTCGCCATCTTCTTGGCCATAGTTGCGGCCTCGGATATTTCGTGGTGCGAGCGGAACGCGCCGGGCGCGACGCAGACTACGCCGATGGATAGCGTCGGCAGTGGATGCCGGACGATGTGTCCCTGGCGATCTTCGCTCAGGTAGCCGCCAATCGCGCGATGGGCATCCTCGAACAGCACCGACGAGGTGTGAGTGAACGAGGTCAGCGCCTGGTTGCAGCGCTTCTCCCAGTCCGCACTGCGCATAATCATGATGAAGTCGTCGCCGCCGATATGGCCCAGCAGGTCCAGCCGGGGATCGCAGGCCCAGTTCAGCAAGCGACCGGTGAACTGGATCGCCTCGTCGCCCTTGCGGTAGCCGTACACGTCGTTGAACGGCTTGAAGTGGTCGATGTCGCAATAGCACACCGTGAATGGCTCGCCGCTGTGCAACAGGTGTTCGATGTGCTCGTTGATCGGCACGTTGCCGGGCAGCAGCGTCAGCGGGTTCGCATAGCGCGCGTTTTCGATCTGCATCTTGGTGATCTCGCGCAGCAGATCCAGCGCATTGCCGAGGCCGATGTAGCGCCCCTGTTCGGTGATGACGAAGCCGCTGGAGAAATGATCGTTCTCGGACGCGGTCAGGAATTCGGAGAGTTCGTGGATGGGCGTGGATTTCTCGACCAGCAGCGGAGCGGCATTGATGCAGGAGTCGGACATGTCCTTGCAATGCGCGCCGCCCATGCAGGTGGAGCAGGGCTTCTTGCTGAGCAGCTCATGGCGAAAGGGCTGGACGAAGCAGGCGATGTATTTCTGCCGCTCGATCAGCCCCACCGGCAGGCCGTTCTTCACCACCGGGATGGCGCGCAGGCTGGCATCCTCCGAAAAGCGCATGAAGATTTTTTCATGCGGCGTCTCGGGATGGACGGGCTCGACGTAACGCAACAGCTTCTCGGTGCTGATGTGGCGCGAGGCAATGATCTGGTTGCCGGCATGGCGCGGCTGGTTGGCCAAGCTGAGCGCTGCGCTGACTTCGACCGGGGTAACCAGCGACGGCGTGGGGTTGGGGCGCGCGATGTAATAACCTTGGCCGAACGCGATGCCGAGATCGCAAACCGTCTTCAACTCCTCCTCGGTTTCGATGCCCTCCGCGATGACCAGCGTGCCGGCGCTTTGCGCGATCTGCTGGATCGAGCGCAGGAACTGCTGCTTCAGCGGATCGGCGTTGATGCCCTGCACGAAATGCATGTCCACCTTGACGAACTCCGGGCGCAGTTCCGACCATAGTCGCAAGCTGGAGAAGCCCTCGCCGAGATCGTCGATAGCCGTCTGGAATCCCATTTCTTTGTAGTGCAACAGCGCATTGCGCATGCCTTCCAGATCGAAGGTCGGCTGGTTTTCGGTGATCTCGATGATCACCTGCTTGGGATCGATGCCCAGCTTCTCCAGATAACCCAGCGTTTGCCCGTTCTTGAAACTGGGGTGGGTCAGCGCCTCCGGGCTGACGTTCAGGAACAGCTTGCCGGGCAGCTTCTGCGCGGCGAACGATTCCAGCACCACTTGGCGGCACAGCATCTCGACTTCCAGCGATAGCCCCTGCTGTTTCGCCGCAGCGAACAGGTTGATCGGCGAATGCAGCGAACTGTTTGCCGGGCCGCGTATCAGCCCCTCGAAGCCCAGGAACGCACCGCTGGACATATCCATGATCGGCTGGAAGAGGGCGGAGAGATCGCGTTGCGCAAGTATGTCCTGAAGTGTTTTCATCGCGGCAGTCCTTGGTATGGAATTGCGGCGCAGGATAACGAGCGATTGTTTCAGTGGAGTTAACGCGAGGTTACGGATTTGTTACCGTCGATCGAACAACCGGCCTTGCGCGGCTTTATGCGTAAGGTTCGGTTGTTGGGCGTCATGAGTGTATCTGCACGTGCGGACTCAACGCTTCGGGGTGCCAAGGGTCGGACGGTTCTTGCGGTAAGAATTTTTCAATGCAATCTTGCCGTCTCTAAAGGTGAACAGGTCACAACCATGAACTTCGACGCGAGTGCCGTCTGTCCGTGTTCCTGTGAACGTCCACTCCGACACTCCCCGATCCCCGCAGACAAAATGGCGCGCGTTTCCCCAATGGGCATCGGGGAAGGTGGCCCAGACCTCCGCGAAGCCAGCTCGCAAGGTATCACGGCCCACATACCGGGTGCCGCAGACTTCAGGGCCCGCAGAGGCCTCGAAGACGCAATCCTCCGTCATAAATGACATGAGGGCATCGACATCGTGGCGATTCCATGCATCGGCAAAGGCCTGCAACACTTCCGTGGTGATCTCGCTACTCGTATCCGGCATGATCTGGCACCTCCTTTCAGTCTCTGCACAGGTGTTCAGTGTCCTGACGCCAAACGTGGAGCTAAGAGGCGCGCCGAAGGTGCGTCCCAGCGACCGCAGGGAGCGAACTTGAGCGTTGGGTTAGGCTTTGTGGAGTACGCAAAAAATTCATACCTACCGCCTGCCACCAGCGTAGCCGGGTTTCCTGTGCTGATGGCGCACGATCAGGATTCGGATGCTGCTCTCGAGATTCCGATATACGACCGAGTACGGGAATACTTTTAGTGGGAAAGTTCTTCGCCCTTTCGTTGTTGGTGTGCCGATGCCGGGATGTTCAACCAAAAACTTGGCGACGTGCTCGAACTCTTGGAGGAAGCGTTCAGCAACCACAGACCCGGCGTGTTCGGAGTAAAAATCGAGGGCGTTGGCAACGTCATGCTCCGCCCCGGGGTGGAGCGTATAGGTCATCGGGGAAGTCTTGCTCGAAGCCGGGCGATGGCCTCCGGCCCTGAAACTGCCGAGATCGAACCGGATTCCAGTTCAGCTTCTCTTTGATCTGCTTCTCGTTCCCAAGCGTCCTCGACTTCGGGGTCTGAATCAAGACTGGCGATTAGTCGCTCAAGCAGATGAGACCGTTCGACGGGCGCTAACTGCATGACTTCGGCTTCTAATACTTCTAGGCTTGTGCTCACGCTAACCTCCAAATGCGGTAGATGCTGACGGCTCATAGTCTATCACGGCGAATGGTGGTCACAGTGGTACGACCGCCGCGCTTGGGTTTGTGGTG
>Ga0209211_10003835_pt1 | contig 24047 bp, 29 predicted proteins | sample RifGroA2_FD_183992 | JGI IMG/M metagenome (GOLD analysis project Ga0209211, IMG submission 183992) | Groundwater microbial communities from Rifle, Colorado, USA - Groundwater A2 (SPAdes) (version 2) | ecosystem: Environmental > Aquatic > Deep subsurface > Groundwater | place: Rifle, Colorado...
TGACAAGGCCACAAACGAGATAAAAAACCTGAAGGGAAAGAAAATTGCAATATGGGGCCTGTCATTCAAGCCAAAGACAGACGACATGAGGGAGGCGCCTTCCATAACAATAATCAATGGCCTTCAGTCTTTGGGCGCCAAGATAGCAGCTTTTGACCCCGTTGCTGAGGAAGTTGCAAAGAATATTTTCAAAAATGTTTTATACACAAAAAATCCCTATGATGCCTTAAGGGGAGCACATGCCTTGATTATTTGCACTGAATGGGACGAGTTCAGGCTTCCTGATTTCATAAGGATGAAAAAAATGATGAAGCATCCGCTTATATTGGACGGAAGAAACATCTATGAGCCAAAGGAAGTCCAAAGATATGGCTTCAAGTACCATGGCATTGGCAGGAAGACAAGATGAGGGTCCTCATAACAGGCGGGGCAGGCTTTCTTGGAAGCCACTTCTGCGATTATTTTCTGAGCAAGGGCCATGATGTTATTTGCATGGACAATTTTATAACAGGCAGTGAGCGCAATATTGAGCACATGAGGAAGGACAAGAAGCTTCGAAAGCGTTTCAAGCTGATCAGGCAGGATGTGACGAATTACATTTGGATTTCCGGAAAACTCGACGGCGTTTTGCATTTCGCAAGTCCAGCCTCACCAATTGATTATGCCAAAATTCCCATCCAGACATTAAAGGTTGGTGCGCTCGGGACGCATAATACACTCGGCCTTGCAAAGGCGAAAAAAGCGCGTTACCTTCTTGCATCAACATCAGAGGTCTACGGCGACCCGCTTGTGAATCCGCAGCCAGAGTCATACTGGGGCAATGTCAACCCTGTTGGCCCGCGCGGATGCTATGACGAGGCCAAAAGATTTGCAGAGGCCATGGTGACAGCATACAGGAATGTGCACAAGGTCGACACAAGCATTGTCAGGATTTTCAACACATTTGGGCCTAGAATGAGGAAGCATGATGGGAGGGCTGTTCCAGCCTTCATCGACCAGGCTCTCCGCAACCAAGCAATAACAGTCTTCGGAGATGGAAAGCAGACAAGGAGCTTCTGCTATGTGTCAGACCTGATTGAGGGCATGTATAAACTGTTCATGACAAAATTTCATGACCCTGTCAACATAGGCAATCCGATGGAAATGACTGTCCTTCAGCTGGCGGAAAGAATCATAAGCCTAACAGGGAGCAAGAGCAAAATAATTTTTAAGCCATTGCCAGTTGATGATCCAAAAGTCAGAAGGCCGGACATCAGCCTGGCAAAGAAATTGCTTAAATGGCAGCCGAAGGTCAAAATGGATTTTGGCATGCAAAAAACAATTGAATATTTTAAGACAGGATGATGTGGTCAGGGCAGCATCTTAAGGATCTGATTCCATTTGGAATCCTTTTTTGGTTAGGTCAATCCACTGTCAGGCCAGCTAACTCTTCCTTGGAAATACTGATCCCATGAGCTCAAGGTCTTCCTTGTCAAATATTTTTGTTGCGAGGATAACTATGGCATATATCATGCTTCCACACACTATCTTTGGGATAAAGCCCCATCCTGTATAAAATAGGAATAAGGCCATGGCAATTGATGCAATAATCGGTTTCCACGCAAAGCTCATAAAATCTATGCTTCCCATATCTTTGGATATTGCGCCATAATAAACATAAATGAGGAAAACTTCAGTCACTAATGTTGCAATTGCAGCTCCTAGGAAACCATAAAACGGAATAAGCACAAGATTAAGTCCAACATTAACAATAGCAGTCCACATCTGGGCTGTCATTCTGCTTCTTTGCTTGTCAATTGCAGATAATGTTGTTCCAAAGACAGAATTCATGAACTTCAGGAGAATGAATCCCGCGACAATTTGCAGCACAATGGCAGAGCTGCTGTACTCATTGCCAAAGAAAATGCGGATTATATCATGCGCAAGGAAAAATACGCCTGTGCTGATAGGCCAGCCGAGAATATAAAGATACTTGAAGGATTTCTTGTAAACAAAATCTAATTTCGGAGCCTTGGAGCTAAAAAACCTAAACATGACAGGGTATATTGCAGTTGTATAAACCTGGGGTATGAAAAGTATGGCAACCGCCATGCTATATGCAGCGTTGTAAATTCCCACTTCGGCATTTCCCCTAATTTTAGAAAGTATTAAGCTATCCACATAGAAATAAATGCTGGAAAAGGTAAATGAAACCCCAAATGGCCAGGCTTCGTGAAAAATATGCTTCATCATTTTGGTATCTGCCTCAAAATATAATTTTTCAAATTTTAATATCTGGATAAGGTATGCCAATAGCAATATAATTGCCTCAACAATTACAAACATTAAACAAAACCATATGACTCCCATTGAGTTCTTCAGCACATAAAATGCAGCCCCAGTTAACATGAGCATTCTTAGCACTTTTAGCACGGCATCATATCCCATTTTCTCATGGCCCCTAAATGATGAATAGAAAATCTCAGTGTATGACGAAAAGAGGGCAAAAAGTGTCATTACATAGGCAGCTTGCTTGTTTTCAGGCGGAAAACCAAGACTTTCAAGGAAGATCACTGCACAAAGAAAAACAATTGCGCCTATAATGACCTTCAAGGCAATGGTATTGGCAAGATATTTTCCGGTCCATTCCTTTTTCCTCGATATCTCCCGGACCAGGAGCGTGTATATGCCTGCATCAAAAAAAACTATTATTATCATTGAAAATGCAAGGGCAAAGCTGAATTTTCCATAATCCGCTGCGCCAAGCATCCTGGCAGCATAGACTATTATGAAAAATTGAAGTAGCTTCGAGACCAATTCTGCTACTGCAAGATAAGCTGCATTTTTGCTAATTGTGGCTGCACTGCTCATGGCTGTTTACTCCTCTAGGAACTTTAAAAAACTTTGTTTTTAATCTCTTAAGAAACTCAATACAGCATTTAAACAATTTTATTTGCCTTTTCTTACCAGTTTAAGGTTCTCTAAAACTTTGTAGGGAACTTTGAACTTTCCAAGAACCTGTCCCAGCCTGCCGTGGAAATCAGAGCCGCCTGTTTGCAGTATGCCCAACTTCTTTGCAAGTTTCTTGTATCTAGAAACAATTCTTGCAGATTTTTTCATGTCAGTTTTATTGATTTGCCATAATCATAATAAGTCTCAATGCCATCGCCTCCAGACTGCAGGAAATAATCAATGAATCTCCCAGCATCAAAATTAGTGTAAACTCCCGGGTGGGAGATAAAGGCAAGCCCATGTGATTTATGTATGGCCTCAATTGCCTCCTTAAGGCCTATCTTATTTTTTCTTTCAACATAAGCTGGCTTTCCAACTCCCAAATATCTGTCGAAAATCTCATCAATTGAAGAGAATTTGCCAGAATTTGCTTCCATTAATGCTTTTGCAATGTGGGGCCTGCCAATTTCTCCTTTGGCAAGTTCCCTGACTCTATTGAAATTTATATTTAGACCCAGTTTTTGAAGCTTGTTTACAATGCTCTTTTTTTGGTTTTCTCTGTATTTCTTGGCTTTTCTTAGCAGCACATTCAGGGCTTGGTTGTTCTCATCAATGAAAAGCCCAAGAATGTGCGTGTCTACAAAGCCCCTATCATCACATGTGATTTCAACCCCTTTGACAATCTCGACATCATGCCTTTTCCCGGCAGCAACAGCCCGCTTGATGCCATCCACGCTGTCATGGTCTGTGATGGCAATTGCATCAAGCCCTTTTTTTGCGGCAAGCTCAACAAGCTCTTCTGGCTCAAGTTTTCCGTCTGAGGCTGTTGTGTGGCACTGCAGGTCAATAAATCTTTTCCTTCTACCCCTTCCAGTTCGCAGCTTCTTCTTTTTCATATTATCTCTTTGTGCTCAAGTGCTTTCTCAAGTTTTGCCATGCATACATCAATACTCTCCTTCTCAGTTTCGAGTGTAATATCAACTTTTCTCGGTTCCTCAAATGGCGCATGTATCCCCACAAAATTCTCATATCCTTTTTCCTTCAATCTTGCTTTCTTGTAATGCCCCTTGACATCCCTTCTCTCACACACTTCTGCACTGCATTTCACATAAACCATAAATAAATTCTTTAAATTGCTTCTGGCATATTCCCTTGATTTCTCAGTTGGCGAGGCAACGCTTGCAATTACATTCACACCGCTGCCCGAAATTAACTTACACATTCCTGCAACCCTTTTCATGTGCTTATTCCTGTCGTCGAGGCTATAGCCTAAGTCAAAGGACACAGCTTTTCTGACTTCATCCCCATCCAATAGCACAAATGGAATATTCTTGCTCTTGAAAATCTTAGAAAGCCTGCCAGCTATGGTGCTCTTTCCCGAGCCGTGCCTTCCTGTGAACCAAATTACATATGCTTTTTTCATTTTTAGTGGGCCTCTTTTCCTATAATTTTTGTTCAATGAGGTTTAATGTAACCTGCTTCATGTAAATTGGACTTTATGTTACCGGCATCCTTTGTCTGAGCCTGTCGAGCACAGAATCAGGAATCTGCACCTCTCCGAGAGTAAACCGATAATTGCCATGATGATCATTGCCGCCACTTTCAAGGATTTTTTTCTGCCTTGCCACTGACTTGTAGAAACTTATCATCTCCTCATTTCCTTTTTTGTCAATCTTGTATTCAGGGCAGATAATATGGTAAGGATAATAAGTTTCAATTCCGTCTCCTCCTAATCCAATAAAATAATCAATTAGTTTTAATGACTCTTCCCTTGTATATATTCCTGGGTGAGCCAATATGGCAATTCCATCTGCCCCTTTAATTATTTGAATTGCATCTTTGATTGAGACTCTGTCATTAGTTTCAAAAAATGCAGGTTTGCCAGCTCCTATCTCTTGGTCAAATACATCTCGGACTGATTTAAACTTATCGGGGTACTTTTTTAACAAGTATTTGGCAATATGGGGCCTGCCAAAAGTGCCCTTTACGGTCTTTTTTACATCCTCATATTCAATGTTGTATCCCAATTCCTTTAGTTTATTGATTATTTTTTTCTTGTTTTCTTCTCTTTTATCATTGATATGCTCAACTAATTTAACCAGCTGCCTGTTCTCGGGATCAATAAAAAGCCCAAGTACATCTATTTTTTCATAATGTAAAATTGAGTCATCACAGCTCAGTTCAACACCCGGCACGACTTCAATATGCTTTATCTTTGCGTGGAAAATTGCCCTGGCAATAGCAGAAACTGAATCATGGTCTGTAATGGCAATTGCCGATAACTTCATGCCAACAGCCAAATCTATCAATTCCTCGGGTTCAAGCTCACCGTCGGAAGATGTAGTATGGCTTTGCAGGTCTATCATTTTGGTCACTTATCATCAATTCAAGGCAGATAAAAGGTCCTTCACTAATTTATTGTATTTTTTTGCATCAATTAAAACTTTTTTAACAGGTGTCATTTTGACAAATGCAACCCCTTTATTCTTATTTAAATAAATCTCCTTTTTTTCAAAAGAGCTGTCGACTGTATAGGGCTGCCCGATATTTCCGCGAAAAGGAAACAACTTGAGATGTAGATGCTCTTTTTTCTCTGTCCATGTTGTTGATTTGCCGTATGTGGCCAGAGCTACTGACAGGCCTTTGCCTTTGGCATTTGCCAATAGGCCTTCACTTTGCATCATCACTGCTGTCATGGCTTTGCTTATCAAGGAAAAACAGATTCCAAATTGCTCAGCCATTCCAGGATGCACGCCAATCTGGGAAAAATGCGTCAAGTGGCGCTGAGGCATGAGCTGGACAGTAAAATCGTGCTTGGGATTGCCGCCAGTCCTCGGCGATAATGTTGCAAACCAGCCGTTATCCTTGTTTCCTGTTTTAAGAATTACTGTGCCATAGCGAGCTTTTGCGCCAACTTTGTTGTCCACTTCAGCGCACAAATTACAGTCGTCCATCTTCCTGCTATTTTCCATAAACAACTTTTTGGCCTGCTTACTGTATGCCATTTCTGTCCTCCATCACTCTAAGATATTCACTGTCCCGTCTGTCAGACATATAGGAATCAAAGTACCCAATAACTACCCTATAGTATCTTTTGCCAAATTTTGGCGTGACTTCTTCAACAACTCCCTTTACCTCAACCTTTTCGCCCGGGTAAGCTATCATGCAAAGATCTCTTGTGTAAAAAACAACCTTTGAGATCTCGCAATCCTTGCATGATTCTTCGCCATCAACAAATTTTGCATCAGCTAGGATATAGCAGCCCGGCCTCACAATTGAATCCCTGTGATCTGTAACTGTGCCGCTGAATTTCGCGCTTCCCAGTGTCCTGTAGCTTTCAGCCCCCCACTTAAACCATGCCTCATCCTCATTTTCAACAGCAAAAATGACAAATAAAGTATTTTTGAAAAATCCCTCGGATTTTTTTCTGTACATATTCTTGATGTATATTTCTTTCTTATGAATCATAAATCTGTTCCTTTTTTTATAGAATTCTTCCCATTCCTCATAAGTTTTCCATCTCAGGTCCTTGTGTCTAGATGCCTCCAGGAAATGCATCAGGGACCAGAATTTTTCCTTGCCATATATCACTATATTGATGTCTGACATGTTTGGTGAGTAATGCCCCATGAGGGTAGAATATGTAATGCCAAAGTCAGCCAATTGGAGACCGCTTTGCATAAGGAAGTGGACGAATTCCACAATCTTTTTTAAGTGCTCATCTAGGTCTTTAACTGGTATGCTCATGAGCTCGCGAACACCATCCCTTGGGGAATAGATTTTGTCGACCTTGCTTTTTGGGATGGCAAAGAAGAGCGGGCTTTTTTTATAAAAAGGTATTTTATAGATGTAATAAGGGTAAGCTTTTGCAAAATTTGCCAAATATTCTCCAAGCTTCTCTTTGTTCACCCACAGGTTGAGCCTGTTCATCTTCCTCCCTGAAATAAACCTGTAAGGCAAAGCGTCGCTCGATATCTTGTCTGCCGGAATATACTTTGGCTTCACTAATATCCTGCCTTTAGGGTGCTCATTACCGTAGACCTGGCAATGGAGCCCGTCAACAGTTGTTACCATGGATGATTCAAACAGATGCATGCTCACACCCTTGCCTTGATGAATTCCTTTTCTCTCCTTTCACTTACATATGCGTCAAAATACCCTACAACCACTCTATAATATTTTTTGCCCTTATTGGTGGTCACAAGTTCGAGCAGTCCGCATGCAGTTATCTCCTCGCCTCTAAGCGCCTGCTGGGAAAAAGGAATAGAAAAGTTCACAATTCTGTCAATTTGTAGCGATTTATCAATCTGGACTTTTTCCCCGTGCATATCAACAATTTTCCCATTCTTAATTCCATAATAACCCGGCCTCACATGGCTGTTGTAATGATCAGTCACAGTTCCGGTTATTGTGACAGTGCCAAGCGGCTTGTAATCTGCATCATGCCACTCAAACCATCTCTCGCCAGGCTCTTCCACAGTGAACAAGGTGAACACTGTTCCTGAAAACATACCCTCATACCTTTTTCTCCTCATATGCTTTACATATTCCTGCTCGGTAAAATGCGAAGATTCCGAAGTCTTGTGTTCCTTGTAATAAGCCGCCCATTCAGAATCCGTCTTCCAATGCAGCTTCTCATGCCTTGCAGTCTTCAAATAATCTAAAATTTTCCATCCATTCCCTTTGCCATATATTATAATATCAATATCAGATTTTCCATAGGTATAATTGCCCATAAGAGTTGAATGTGTAATGCCGAGATTATCAGCCTTGACTCCACTTTTTGCCAAGAGTTCCACAAGCTGGATGACCAGCGTTAGATATTCATCAAGATCTTTTTTCGGAACTGAAAGCAGCTCCTTAAGCCCTTTTCTTGCATCATGAACTATTTTGATTTTGTCTAAAGGAACAGCAAAGAACCAGTTCTTGGTATTCTTACAGTCATAGATGTATTCAGGAAATTTTATTCTGAATTGCTTAAGGTATGTTTTGAGCTTGTCTTTTTCTGCGAATAGGTTGAATCTAATCATGCATTTTTCAAATAGAAATCTGAATTTCAGGCCATCACCGTCTAGTGCTTCTTTTGGGATATACTTCGGTTTGACAATCACATATCCATCAGGATGTTCATTTGAATAGGTCTTGCATTGGAATCCGTCCACTGTGTCAATTAAGATAGACTCATAAAAATGTGACATGGTTTTTGGTACCCCCTTTAATCTATATCCTATATCAGATGAATAATCTCTTTTTAAATTTATGCCCTTTGCAAGAATCGTCAATTTCTTCACTGCACAAACAGCATAAATTGGTTTAGGTTATGGAGCATCTAGGGCATAATGGCAAATCTTGCGAAAAATCTCACTTTTCCTTTTTATATGCTATAATCAAATTCCTAAGCCCAAGCGAGAAAATTATCTTCTTTGCAAAGTACTTTAATCTGCCCTTCAAAATGTGCAGGTGATGTATGCACCCATAGAAAATCCTATCCCAAAAAGGCTGTTGCTGGGACAAAGCTTTGGTTCCATCAAGTTCTCCAAATATTTTTCTTGACAGCCTGATTATCTCCTTATTCCTGAATATCTCACGATAAAAAGGGTTGTCTACAAAAACTTTCCACCTGTCCAAAACCTTCATTTTGCCTGCATCATTGGCATATTGCAGTCTATCAAAAGAGCTGCCAGGCCCGGCTTTTGTCACCTTGTTCATCATCACATCGTCAAACTTTAAACCCAATTTTTTTGCCAGTCCCTTCCTGTATGATTTGTCTTGAGCCCATTTATTAAAATTGATAATGACTTTTTTATTCTTAAGAAAATTAGTTTCTCCCAAATATTCTTTGGCATATCTAATCCACAGGTCCATTAGCATTTTCCTTGATTCTTTATTGGTCAACTTAATCCTTATATTGGCGTTATATAACCCAATCTCTTCCAGCTTCAATCTGCTTGAAAAATAATTAAATGGGTCCCTCAATACTAGCACATCAATTTTTTTCCCAGATTTTCCAAGGTACTTATCGTGGTTTTTTTCAAAGCCGCCATCAAAAATCTCCTCCAGCGGCAATTCCTCATAAGAATAAAGCAAATAGTCTTTTTTTAATTTTCTAGTCTTCCCTTCCCTGTCCTTATTAAATTCTTTCTCAGTTATATTCTTCAAATCTTTGCTTATATGTGTGGAATAAGGGTCACTGTTCGGCTTAACGCCATTAAGATAGCAGATTTTGCCATGGCATTGTCCAATAATCCAATTTATAATCCCATGATGTCCGCTTCTTGCAAGGCTTATAATTCGGAATTCAACTTTGTTAATAATCCCCATAAAAGTCACCGACTAATCCAATGTAAAATTATATGATTGCTATCGATAACTTAATATATCTTATATACCTTTCCTTTTTAAAATAAATGGCATAGATCGTCAATTGTCAGACTCAAATAATGCATCAGGTTTGCCATTATTTATTGTGTTGATTGGATTATTGTGTTGATGGGGCATTTTTTCAATTCATAATGCCAAGAGGACGAAAAATGACTGCTAAGAATATGGCCAGCAAGAACACAGCTAACAAGGATACATACCAATTAAGGCACATAGTGAGGCGATATGCCCACCTGAGTGATTTATTTTTAGAAGAAAAAACAATTTTGCGTCTTTTTAAAAAAAAACTAACCAATATGAGGATGCTGGATATCGGGGTTGGCGGAGGCCGCACAACATCACATTTTGCCCCCTTGGTTAAGGAATATTTGGGCATTGACTATTCCAGGCAGATGATAGATGCATGTGAAAATAGATTTCCCAATCACCCAGACAATATTTCTTTTAAGTTATGCGATGTAAGGTCCATGCGAATGCTGAAGAACAACCATTTTGATTTTGTTCTTGTGAGCTCTAATGGACTGGACTACATGCCGCATGCCGACAGGATAAAAGCAATGAAGGAAATAAAGAGAGTGGGAAAGAGAAATGGGCATTTCTTTTTTTCCACGCACAATCTTCTGAGCATAGATGAACTGCTGCATATTGAATTTTCATTGAATCCTGTCAAAACTTCAAGGAGTATTATCCGGCACATATTGCTGAAGACACTGAACAAGGAGCTTGATAAATCCAAGAGGGAAAAATATGCGATAATCAATGACGGAGCACACCAATTCAGGTTGCTGACTTATTATATAACACCAAGGGAGCAAATTAGGCAATTAAGCAATCTGGGATTTAAGAATATCAGGGTTTTCTCGTCTAAGACTGGAAGGGAAATTGTGAAGAAATCAGAAATTTATGCAACCACTGAAGGAATCCATAATGGGCTGTCATATTTATGCGATTTTTAAAAACATCTGGTAATTATTTTATCAAGCCTTTTTGATAACTTTTCCCACGTATATTCACTTGCTGTTTTTCTGTACTCAATATGATCCTTTTTGAGCTGCAATGTTATTTTTCTTTTCAAGTCTTCTATGTCATTAGGCTTGCACAGGCTATTCTTAAACGGCTTTAGTATTCTGACAACATCCCCTACGGAAGTTGCAACTATTGGGACATTTACCGCCATATATTCAAAAAGTTTCTGGGGAAAAGAGTAGCGGGCGAATTCATTGTTAGTTGATGCAATTACAAGCACATTGCTGGCATTCAGCCCTAGCACAAGCTGCTGCCTTGTTGGCAATTTTCTATAGATGATAAATGGGGAATTGATGTTGACATCATTGTCAACCTTGCCGCTCAGCAGCAAGAAAATTGTTTTATCATTCTCCCTTAATCCCCGTACAGCCTCTATCAAGATGTCTATTCCCCTTGTCTTTGAGATGTGGCCCGTATATGTCACCAGTTTGATATTTTTCTCAAGATTCAATAGTTTTCTGGCGCGCTCCCTTTGGACCTGCTTAAACATGACAATGTCAATGCCATTCTCTATGACAATGCTGTTTTTACTGCGTATTTTTTTTAGCTTGTCCATCAGCGCAAAATTCGAAAAAAACACAAAATCGCTTTTTCTTACAACATATCTGTCAAGCGTAGCAACAAATGGCAGCTTGTAGCTGTCGTAAAATTCATAATTGTCCTGCACTTCATATATTATGGGCAGCTTGTGTATCCTTGAAAATAGATAGCCAATTATCCCTAGCAAAGGCTCGCTGGTTGGTATAATGACATCGTATCCTTTTTCCCGATGCAGCGAATTGATTTTGTTCCAGAGGCTGAAAGGATTGAGAAAACTTGCAGGCACAACATGATAGGTTAGCCCGCCCCTTTCCAGCGTAAAATCCTGCCTTTTATGGTAGTCACCGCACACAATGTCTATGTCATACTTTTTGGACAGAAGCTCAAAAAGCCTGATTTCCCTGCCAAAATTGTCCATGACCATGTCTTTATTAGAGCCGAATCTCTTCAGAAGCACCAGGATTTTCTTTTTAGGCATTTTGCGTTCATTGCTTTTTTTGCATGATCTAACCTATGATGTCATCTTTCCAATGGTATTTGCCAGATTGCTTGCTTCATCCTCGGTGAGCCTGGAATTGCAGGGGAGCGCCAAGGCCCTGGCAGCAATTGACTCAGTGGTGGGAAGCTTCTGGCCGGAATGATAGAACGGCGCTTTATGGCACGGCCAGAACGCCGGAATAAAGGGGACTTTTCTTTTGACAAGCTCCCTCCCGACCTTCAGCTTGGTTTTTTGGCTGTCAAATATAACCGGATATACCCAATGCACAGGATTCGCATAATCCTTCTTGACCTGAGTTGAAACATTGAACCTCTCAAATTCCTTTGTATATATTCTGGCAAGCCTGCGCCTGATGGCAATGTTGCTGTCTATTTTTTTGGTCTGTGCTATTCCAATTGCGGCCTGCAAATCAGTCATCCTGTAGTTGTAGCCCATCATGCTGCTGTAGTAGCCTCTCATGATGAACTCATCTGTAGTTAGCTCTTCCTTTTTGGGTTTGCCATGGGAGCGCAACAGCCTCATGCGGGCATCAAGTTCCTTGCTGTTTGTCAGGCACATCCCTCCCTCGCCAGTCCGAAGTATCTTGCTGGCATGAAAGGAAAAACAGCCAATATCTGCAAGTGCGCCAACTTTGCGGCCTTTGTATTCAGCGCCATGCGCCTCTGCAGCATCCTCTATCACCGATAGCTTGTGCTTTTTGGCAATGTCAAGAATTGGGTCAAGGTCAGCAGGATAACCATAGACATGGACAGGGATGATTGCCTTTGTCTTCTTGGTGATTCTTTTCTCTATGTCGCCGGGAAGTATGCACAAGGTGTCTGGGTCAATGTCAGCAAACACTGGCTTGGCATGGGATGTGGCAATGAAAGTGAATGAAGGCACAATAACCTCATCTCCCGGGCCTATTCCCAATGCAGACAATGCCAGGTGCAAAGCTGCTGTGCCGTTGAAGCTGGCGCACGCATAAGCACTTGAGCAATAGGAGCCGAATGCATTCTCAAAAATCTTGACATATTTTCCCTGGGTCACTGATGATTCGCCAATTGCCTTCATCAGAATTTCTTTCTCCTCTTTTTCAATGATAGGCTCCTCGAGTGTAATCATTTTGCCCTCCCTCACAATTAGCTTGGCCTAAATTATTGTTGCCCAACTTAACATATTGGGTTTAAAAACAAGTTATTGAAGTGATGTAATTAATGATATAAATTATTTCATCAGCGTTTTTCCGCGAAGAATTTTTTATACCATCCTATTGTTTCCCTTAGTCCATTGTCGAGAGTATACTTGGGTTTCCATTTTAAAAGCTTGTTTGCTTTTTCGCAGCTAAGGTACTGATCCTGTATTTCGCCTGTTGCAGTGCCCAAAATCTTTGGCTTGAGTTTATCTTTCCACCCCATCAGCACCATTATTTTTTTTACCATGTCGATGACAGTCAGGGGAGAGCCATGGCCGAAATTGAAGGCCTGTCCAATTATTTCCTTCCTGTCCATATTTTCAGCCAGCGCCATGTACGAGTCAACAGCATCCTTTACATAAATATAATCTCTCTTATATGTTCCGTCGCTCCTTATCACCGGAGCCTCTTTGAAAAGCAGGGATTTGATTGTTCCAGGGACTATCCTGTTGAAATTCAGGTCATTCCCGCCAAAAATATTTCCACACCTGGCTATTCCTATGTGCATACCATAAGTTTTGGCATAAGATTGAGCTAGCAAATCTGAACAAGACTTTGATACATCATACGGATGTTCACCGGCCAGGGTCATATTTTCAGTATAAGGCAGGACATTGCTGGTCCCGTATGCCTTATCGCTGGAAGCAACAACCATTGATTTTACCAATGCAGAATTCCTGCACGCTTCAAGCACATTCCAAGTTCCCTTAATATTTGCATTGAATGTGCCAAGCGGGGACCTATTTGCAGTGCCCACTATTGTCTGTGCGCCTAAGTGAAAAACTATTTCTGTTTCATATTCATTCAAAGCCCTTTGGATATTTAAGAAGTCCTCCAGTTCGCCTGTAACAACATTCACCTTTCCAAAAATATCAGACTTTATGAGGCTAGACTTAGGCACAAAATCACGAAGGTATACTGTGACTTCAGCGCCTTCATCATATAATCTTTTGGCCAGCCAATAGCCCACCATGCCTGAAGCGCCAGTGATGAAGACATTTTTTCCGCTAAACTTTGCCATTTTTCCACACCATCCATGGAGTGTGACCTGTGGCCACCATCTCATTGAGCCTTCTTGTATCCTTATAGGTGTCCATGCACTCCCAGAACCCGTCATACTTGAAGGCCATCAGCTCATTATCCTGTGCCAGGCCCTTCATCGGTTCCATTTCAAGCACACTGTTTTCTTCCAAATAGTCAAATATGCTTTTGTTGAACACGAAAAATCCGCCATTTATCCACATATCCATAAAAGGCTTTTCCCTGAAACCAGATACTTTGTTGTTGCTGCCAATGTCAATTATCCCGAAGTTGCTTCTCAGCCTGCAGCAGGTCATTGTTGCAATCTTCCCATGCTGCCTATGGAACTCTATTGATTTCTTGATGTCAAGATCAGATACACCGTCACCATAAGTGGCTAAAAACATTTCATCCTTGATGAGGCCCTGGACTTTTTTTATCCTTCCACCGGTGTTTGTATCAAGACCAGTATCGACCAGTTCGATATTCCAGCCAGGCACAGGATGCTTCTGGAAATATTCCTTGATCTTTTCCCCCTTATAGCCAAGGCATAATATGAAATCCCTCATGCCATAATGCGAATAAATTTTCATGATGTGCAGCAGTATTGGCTCATTCCCGATTTCCACAAGGGGCTTGGGGATAATTTCAGTATGCTCCATCAGCCTTTCCCCCCTACCACCGCACAATATGACCACTTTCATATCTCGATGATATCCAAAGCTTATTTAAAAAGCTTTTTATGAAGCCTTCGGTGATTTGCTGAATTGCGGATATATTTTTATACTGTAGCATTTTGATAAGATTCATGCGAAGCAGGAACGGAATGCAAAGGCCAGGAATCAAGCTGCTTGTCACTGCCACGACCTTTCCCAGATGGAAAAATGACACAGAGCCATCGTTTGTTTATGAGCTGTCACAGCGTCTTGCAGGAAAAGGACATGACATCACTGTCCTTGCCCCTCACCACAGTGGTGCCAAGAGGAGAGAGGTTATGGATAATCTTAAAATCCAGAGGTTTAGGTATTTCTGGCCAAGCAGCCTGGAGAAACTTTGCTATGACGGTGGCATTCTTCCGAATCTCAAAAGGCGTTTCTGGACATGGCTCGAAGTTCCATTTCTAATGGCTGCAGAATATTTTGCCATCCACAGGATTGTCAAGCAAGAGGGAATAAACATGATCCACGCACATTGGATCGTGCCACAGGGATTTTTGGCAAGTTTGCTAAAAAAGTTCCATGGCGTGAAATATATCACAACTGCCCATGCAGGTGACATTTTTCCATTGAAGAGCCCCTGGCTCAGGGGCTTTGCCGGCTCCGCGATTTCAAATGCTGATGCTTGCACTGCCAACTCACAATTTACCAAAAAGGCAGTACTTGGGTTGTCCCCTGATTCCCATGTGGATGTCATTCCAATGGGAGTCGACCTCTCCATCTTTTCCGGAAGATTGAAGCAGGACATCAGGCAAAAATATGGAATCACTGGAAAACTCATATTGTCTGTGGGGAGGCTTGCAGAAAAGAAGGGAATAAGGCATCTCATTTCAGCAATGCCTTCAATTCTGAAGAAATACAAAGATGCCAAACTGCTGATTGTTGGAGACGGCCCGGAGAAGGGCAGGCTGGAATCACAGGTTGCTGAGCTTAGCCTCAAGCACAATGTCATTTTCTCAGGAAGAGTAAGCAACAGGGATATTGCATCCTATTACTCATCTGCTGATGTTTTTGTCCTTCCATCAATAGTGACTGCAAGCGGTGACACTGAAGGCCTTGGTGTTGTCCTTCTTGAGGCACTTGCCTCTGGAACTCCGGTTGTGGCAAGCAATGTTGGCGGCGTGGCAGACATAATCATTAATGGAAAAACAGGATTAACAGTTGAGCAGGAAAATCCAGAGGTTCTCGCGTCTGCCATAATGAGAATGCTAAAAAACAGGAAGCTGGCAAAAAAACTCGCCAGGCAGGGCAAGTTGCATGTTGAGCAAAATTATTCCTGGGCCCTTGTCGCGGACAAATTCAATAGCCTTATCCTCAAGGCAATGAGGGGCAAAGAATGAAAATATCAGATTTCATGAAATTCTATAAGCTGGTGAAAAACAGGACACTGAGCGAGAAGCATTACATTGCATTCCAGGAATTCCAGGCAAACCTTGTTCTCCAAAGCATTTCAAGGCATGTCAGTCTTAAGGGCAAGGTCCTGCTTGACATTGGCTGCGGAAGGGGCGGCTATACAAAGGTTTTCAAGAAATCAGGCGCAAATGTCATTTCCTTGGACCTAGAGATGCCTCAAGTCAGGGGAATATTTCCTGCTTTTGTGCAGGGCGATGCAACCAAGTTGCCTTTCATGGACAACAGCTTTGATTTTGTGTATTCATCCAGCCTTATTGAGCACCTTCCAGAGCCCATCCACCTTTTGCATGAGGTGCACAGGGTGCTGAAAAAAGGAGGAACTTTTTACCTGAGCTTTCCGCCATTCTACACACCCGTCGGCGGGCACCAGTTCAAGCCCTTTAACATGTTCCTTCCTGAAAAAATTGCAACTTTCTTGTCAAGGAAAATTTATGGCGTAAAATCCTACAAATACAATGACAGGTGGGGCAAGCTCCACATCATGACAATTGCTAAGGCAAAAAAACTCATTTCCAAAGCAGGCTTTGTCATTTCAAGGCTGAGCACAAGATTCCTTAAGGTTAATCTTGCAAAAGTTCCATTCTTGAATGAGCTGCTCACATGGCACGTTGAATTCTATCTTAAGAAATAATGGGGACTTTACGAGAACACAAGCAGGCTGTGCATAATAATCATCTGGGCTCAACTACGCTTTTGACGGATGCTAGCGGCAATGTCGTAGAGAACTCGTTTTACAGTCCTTTTGCAGAAACTCTGGGTGGTGGGACAAAGTCAAGATTCGGTTATGAAGCAAAGGAATACGATAACGCTGTTCAAGATATAGATTTTCACTTCAGAAAGTATAAACCGCAGTGGGGAAAGTTCACTCAACCGGATACTTTGATTCAGAATGTGTATGACCCTCAAACATTAAACAGGTATGCCTTTGAGAGGAATAATCCATATAAATATACTGACCCGACAGGGCATTGGTGGCAAGATAAACTTGCACAAATACTAGCACCTATTCCTCTGTGGGTGTGGGAGAATATTCTCTGGCCAGCAGCTGAATATTTCTGGGAAGACATCTTAGTGGGGGGAGGGACTCTTGTTAAAGAAAAAGTTGAAGAAAAATGGGATGAAGCTAAAGAGAAACAGAAGGAACTGGAAGATAAGCGTAAAAAAGCTGAAGAAGATAAGCTTATTTTATCAAATGAGCAGGCTAAAGAGATTCCAAATACTATTTCAGCTGCGAGTCCAGGAAATCAAATAATACTCGATAATCAACAACAGCAAGCGAGTCCTCAAAAAGAAGTAAAGATTGATACTGGAACAACAAAAAGCTCTTCTGGAAGGTCAAGTTCTTCTGGTGGAGGAAGTGTAGCTAAAAATGATGATGGAATTAAGACTGAATCTCAACAAAAACAGTTTACTAGGAATCTAGTTGACGTGTTCAGTAGTTTAAGAAGTCGTGGATGGAAAGCAGGTAAGAGTTAAATACTAGTTTGAATATTTATAGAAAAATGAAGGAAGTGAACAAAGTGAAGCTAAAAAAGGTATGGTTGGCTGTTTTACTGAATCTGATATTTCCTGGAGCAGGATATATTTATCTTGGAAGAAGGAAATATTTTGCTTTTATGCTTTTTGCTGTCATAATCTTAGCAGGAATAAATAGATATTTCATTAACCCTTCAATAATTCATCCTTCTACTTTATTTGAAGCTGTAATAAGTGTTATTTTTAGTATTGCCTTTGGTTTTGACGCTTATACTGAAACTAAAGCATATAATGCGGAAGTAATGACCAAGAAATAAGGTTTAATCGCATGACAGAAAATAAATCTAATATTGGATATGCAATAATAATCGGTATAATTCCATTATATCTTGGATTCAATTTATTAATGGGATTGATGAACGGAAAACTTATCTTGCGAGGTATGTTTGATGTTACTAAAAAATCAAACCCTATTGGATTTTGGATACTTTTTATCATATATTCACTATTCTTTCTCTTTCTTCTGTTATTGAATTTACAATATTATTCGATAAAAAAGCAGACAGACACTAAGAAATAGCTTCACATTCTACATATTCTTCACAGTCATAAAGCTAAAGTAGCATAGTATTTTTACTACATATTCTACACTTCCTCCACTAGTCTGCCTCATCCAAAACACTTAGAGACTGATTAGTCTTCTTTGTTCTGAACTGTTGCTGTAAAAGAGATATAACAGAAATAAGCGGGTTTAACTAATTTGGTAGCCTCGATAGAGAGGCGGAACTGTCAAAATCAATTACAGAAACATGTCTTTATTTTGCTTCTAGGACGACACCTGGCTGGTTTTGGTGACATTAGGCGATGGTTCCTCGTTTTATACTGCTCTAAGTCAGCCCAAAGGGACCTCAATCCTGGTCGATTTGGTCGGTTCCTAGAAAATAACAGAAAAATAGCTGTTTTATCGAGGATATTCGAATCAAATGCTTGTTCTGAGATAAATATTTAAACCTTATATTCAATTATGAGCATATGCCCGCTGAAAGAGAGAAAATCGAACTCAAAGACATTAACATTGAGAGGATTACAGATAAACATAAAGCCATCATAAAGACTTTCCAATCATATGAGAAAGAGCTTGTTGATTTCTTGGTAGAAGATGCTTTGGACAATCAAAATAACAAGATTTCAGTAACTTACTTGTGGTTTTACAAAAAGACAAGTGAACTAGTTGGATACATAACTGTATTGACAGATGCTATTAACTTGCAGGGAGACTTAAAGAGATTCTTCAGGGAAAAGGGAATCTACTACAAATCACTGCCGGCTTTGAAAATAGGCAGATTGTGCGTAACAGATTCTTTCTTGAGAAGAGGCATAGGAACCTTGATGATTCACTTTGCCATTCACATTTCCGAAAGGATTGGAAGCAACGCTGGTGTAAGATTCATAACAACAGATGCTAAGAGAAACTCTGATTCCAGCAAAGATTCGATACATTTCTACAAACCATTGGGCTTTGAAATTCTGAAAGAGAGAGTAAAAGGAACAACGCCAATGTTCAAAGATTTAATCCAAAAATGAATCAAATAAAATTCTATTTTTCGCAATTTGTCTATAAAGTTCTTTATCTAACTTAGAAATCTGCGAAGTTTGTTTTTTCAACATAAGTTTAACAAATCTTTCTGCATCCTCACCTTTAAGTGTAGGTGTAGCTCTTATCGGTTTTGCCATATAAGTACTTATACTAACATCCTATATAAACTTTTTTATTTTCATATACGACGCCAACGGCAATTTAGTTTCTGGCGATGGATATTACAGAGAGTACAATGAGTTCAACGAGAATTAGAAATTCAAGTTCTAGTGGAATTATCCTTGAGGAGTATGTATGGCATCCAGTTGAAGAGAGGGTTTTGATTAAGGATGTGTTCTATAGTGGATTGAGAAATTATACTGTTTATTATGTAAACGAGAATTTTATTCGCATTGAGAATTCATCTGGAAACTTCACAGAGAAATATGTCTATCAGGAAGGCATGCTTGTTTCTCAAAATCTTAATGGAACAAAGCAAGCTATTCATAATGACCATCTAGGAATGTATCATTTATTTACTTTCTTTTTAGTTTAGGAATTATTTCATAATATGCCATGCTTAGCATCCACACATGCAAAGTGCACTACCATTCCAGACTATATCACAACCACCAATTGAAGCATTATTTGATATGTTCATGCTGTCAGCTTTAATGTTTTTAACAAAAGCCAACTTTGCATGAATTTCGTCATAATCACTTTTGATTATTATTTGTTGAGATTTCATTGCTTCAAGTTGATTGTAACTGTATACCCAATTACCAATAGCCGTTAAAATTGCGATTAACACTCCAATCAACAATAGTTTTTGATTTCTTGTCCATGCTGATTTTGCCATATACACGATAACTCACTATAACATAATAAGCTTTATGTTTTTACCTGCTACATCCAGAACATTTTGAAACTGATTAGTCTTCTTTGTTCTGAACTGTCACTTTATTAGAAGTATAACAGAATTAAGTGGGTTTAACTAATTTGGTAGCCTCGGCAAAGCGGGGGCCTATTGCTCATCCTTATGGTACAAATCAAGAAAAACCAGCTTATCTTCAGCTTTGGCATAGTAATAAGAAAGCCTGTAGGGAGCAACATAGACCTCACGTGTCCCTTTTCTTGAATATTTCATTGGTTTCCCGATTTCAGGCGAATTGGCTATCTTCTCAATTTGTTTTTTTACCCTTTCTTTCAATGCTGAATTCTTTATTTTCCTCACTTTCTTCTCAAAGGAAGAATCAAAATGAACATTTACCATTTTTTCATGGCTCTTAAGAAGTCCTTGCCTTGCATGGACTTGAATCCGCCATTTACATATTTTTGGAATGCCTTTTCAGTCTCCTTCGCGAAATTCAGGTCATCCTCGAAGTTCTTGCCCACTTTATCGGCTCTCTTAATGATTATCTGGTCTTCGTTCTTTATCACTAAAATTTTTGTGCCTTCTTCGAAATCTTCTCTCATTTCAGTGGGAATGACAATCTGCCCCTTCGAGCTCATCCTGGTTGTTGCGACATCAATGCTCATATTTATCACCTATGTAAGATTTATCTTACTATATATTTAAATCTTTCTATTTTTATCAGTTTCTTTGTTCTGGACTGTTGCTGTATTAGAAATATAACAGAAAAGTTGTTTTTTAACTAATTAGTCTTCTTTGTTTTCTTTCCTGGCTTCCTTGCCTTTATTATAATATAATGGGAATGATTCGGGTCAATCTTAGCTGACAGCCTGTCAAGCGGGCCAGGCAAAGGATAATAGCCAAAGCCATATATGCCTTCAATTTCAAATCCTGTGTTCCTGAAAAGCTTCTTCAATGCCCTTGTTGTCAGCACAACAAGGTGCCTCAGGCTTCCACCCTCCTGTGTCTTGCTCTTCTTGAACACTTTTTCCATCCTGTCAGCGTTAATCTGCGTGATTGTATTGACCTCGCCATGGTAATTGTCCTGAACATGTGGTCCTGAGAATGGCTGCACACCAATGATAAGCGCAAAGACATTATGCCAGCTCGCAAGATTTGGCGTTCCAATGATTGCATAGCCATTATCATCCAAAACCCTGTAGATTTCCTTCACAAATTGTTTTGTATTCACAAGATGCTCAATCACATGATAGCCAATAGCAACATCCACGCTTTTGGAAGGAACAGGAAACTTGTCATTCAGGTCGCCGACATAGACCTTGACGCCCCTCTTCTTTGCCTCATCAGCTTTTTTCTTAACAAGCTCAATGCCAAAGACATTCCTTGTCTTGATTTTTCTGGCGAACTGCATTGTGTTAATGCCATCCCAGCATCCAAGGTCAAGGAGCCTTGCATTTGGCTGTATTTCCACAAGCTCATTCAACTTTTTCCCGGAAAGAATTGCTGTCCTGTTGTATAAATATTTCAGATAACCACTTATCATTTGCTCTTCTCCATGTCTGCCAAAAACCCGAACAGGATAATCTGCACACCTAATGTTATCAGCAGAAGGATAAGTATGACTGTTGGCGTCCTGCCGACCAGGCCCAATGTCAAGAACCTGTAGACCATCATCAGCCCTGCTGCAAACCCTATGCTGAACAAGGCGCCGCCGATCAAGCCAAAAAATCTCAGTGGCTCATAATCCCTGTATATTCTTACGATGTTAAGCCATGCTTTTAATGCATATTCCAGCGGATTGCTTATAAGCCTGCTTTCCCCCTCCTTCCTTCTCGCAAAGTAGACTCCCACTTCCCTGACTTTGAACTTCATCTTTATGGCCCTTATAATTTGTTCCTGAGTGTAAGTATGATTCGAGCGTATGTTTATTTTTTCCGCCACCTTTCTTGTGAATGCCCTGAAGCCTGTCTGCCCGTCTGTTATCCTTGTCCTTGTTATGTTGGATATAACCCTTGAGAATGCCATGTTGCCAAGGCGCTTTATGAATGGCATGTGCTCGATATGTCCAAGGAACCTGCTTCCGAGCACCATGTCATAGCCGTCTTCAATCTGGTCCAATAATTTTGGTATTTCGCTTGGTCTGTATTGCCCGTCTGAATCTATGTGCACAATAACATCTGCCTTGTGTTCCAGGCATTTGTCAATCTCAGTCCTGAAGGTCTCTGCCAAGCCATAATTGCGAGGGTGGCTGTACACGACTGCGCCGTATTTCTTGGCTATCTTTGCAGTCAAGTCTGTTGAGCCGTCATCAATCACAAGAATGCCGTAATCATAGTCTGTCTTCTGCATTACTTTTTTTATTTCTTCAATGACCCGGCCGATTGTCTTTTCCTCATTGAAGGCAGGAACCGTTACAAAAATTTTCATGCTATGAAAAAAGAGAAGCTATTTAAATAGGTTTCCAATTTTTACAGTGCATGGGGGATGCAAGTTATATCTCGATTTTGCTGTTCTTTGCCTACACATGGGGCCTGGGCTTCAGCCTGACATGCTTTGCAAAGCCAATAGAGAATTTCTTCGAGCGAAACATCATGCGCATAGGCATTGGCCTTGCAGTGCTCCCCTTGCTGAGCGTTGCCCTTAGCCTACTCAGGATTCCGGTTGACTGGAGGATAATTCTTGCTTTAAGCTTAATCTACCCAGCCATAAGCTTGTTCCTGGCAGTGCGCAAAGGCATGCCCAAAATATCATCAGCCCTTAAATTTACCAAGTCAAATCTTTTTTTTCTTTTGGTCTTGCTCATGTTTGCCTTCACTCTTTTCATGTATGTTAAGGGCTCATTTGTCTACCCTTACCTGGATGATGACGATTCCTGGAACCATGCAGTTGGCGTTAAATATGTTTCACTTGAGAAAACAGTCTTTAATCCAAATGGGGGCACAGGCTACCTTGACCCTTACCCCCCTGCGTATGACACAATCTTGGGCATAATGAAGCAAACCTCTCCTTACATGATATGGACAATAAAATTCTTCAACTCACTGATGATTTCATTGAGCATCCTTTTCTTTTATTTCCTGGCCAGAAAGCTGACTAAAAATTCTGAAATCGCCCTGTTCTCGGCATTTGTCCTTACCATGCTGCCCAGTTACCTGAGTCATTTTACATGGTCGCATGCGCTGGCGCCAGCCTTTATCATTATCATATTTTACTCTTTTCTGATGCTGAAGGAGGACAAAAAATGGGTCTATGCCTCTGGCATCGCGTTCTCATCAATCATCCTGCTCTCCTATGATGAAGCCATTAAATTTTTTGCCCTGTTCGCGATATTCCTGGCAGTCAGCTGGTTCCATGACAAGAAATATTCACTATGGGCAGCCATGGCTTCGATTGCAGGTGGTGTGGCAACATTGCTTTGGTTTGTTCCCCTCCTCATGAGGTATGGCGGCCTCCAGAATTTCATTGGCTCGCTCTTTGGCCGCAATGCAGCCATCTCAATCCGTGGCCTGGCTGGAAGCGCAGACCGGATATACACATTCAATGATTTCTATGTTGCAAAGATGCAGAACATGATAAACAGCCCGATTGGAGTTGGCATTGTCATTTCGCTTCTTGTCCTGCTCGGGCTTGGATATGCAGCTGTTATCCAATTCACGCGGAAAACTGGAAAATCAAAATCCCCTGATACTTTTAACTGGGAGCTCGTCGTCATCTTGTGGTTTTTATTTACATTCCTGGGCCTTTATGGCATTCCAATGAAGCTCGTGCCCTTCAGGAACTGGCTTCTCCTTGCACTGCCACTTTCCATTCTTGCAGGCTTGGGTTTATCTCTGGCTAGTGCTGTCCTTAAAAAATACAGCTCGATAAAGCTGATACAGCCCATTTTCATACTGGCAGTCGCAGTTGGCATTTTTTACACATCTGGCTTGCAAAAATACACAGTCAATACAGCAACATGGCCTCCTGGCGCTTTTTGGAGTTCAATGGAGGAAATACAGGGCCATCTCTGGCTCAAGAATTTTCCCATGGGCACAAAAGTCTTTCCTCTGGCAAACAGGGCGCCTGTCATTGCATTCGACATGTACACCTGTGCATGGTGCCGCGAGGAAAATGACTTCAGAAAGCAATCCATAAACAAGTCAGCCCAGGGCATTTATGACTTTGTAAAGCCAAGGGGTTATGAGTATCTTATCTTGGAGGGGCAGTATGCCAGGATTCATGGAATCAATGCCACCAATAATAAAATCCAAGACCTGGTGCAAAATGGCAACTTTTACCCAGTTTATCAAAATCCGGGCATGCTTGTGTTCAAAATACAATAAAGATAAGTTTCTAAGAAATTATCAATTCGCTTATTAAGGTTAATTCTTGCTGATGCCTTTTTTTAGTCATTCAATGTCAGTCTTCAGTCATTCAATGTC
>Ga0209211_10003836_pt1 | contig 24042 bp, 19 predicted proteins | sample RifGroA2_FD_183992 | JGI IMG/M metagenome (GOLD analysis project Ga0209211, IMG submission 183992) | Groundwater microbial communities from Rifle, Colorado, USA - Groundwater A2 (SPAdes) (version 2) | ecosystem: Environmental > Aquatic > Deep subsurface > Groundwater | place: Rifle, Colorado...
AATACTTGTTCCATTCTACCATTAAATCTAAAGCATCTATACTATCAGAATATAAAATCGCTTTTTTAAAATAATCTTCAGCAGTTGCGTATTCTTTTGTGTTTAAATGCAATATGCCCATGTTGCCGAGTTTTGTTGCAATACCATATTTTCTATTTAATTCATAATCAATTTTTAAGCCCTTTAATAAATAATATCTGGCTTTATTAAAAAGTTCTTTTTGCTCGTTATTATTAAATTTTTTATTTTCAAGTTCACTTGCATATAAATTTCCTATGTTTCCCAATTTTATTGATACTTCTCTTTTGTTTTCAATAATTTCATCGGAATTTTTATTGTTAATTGCTTTGTTTAATAGGTATTCGCTTATATTTAAAGAGTTAAACATAAATTTCATAGCATTGTTATAATCTTTTTGCTCTTCATAAGCAATTCCAATGTTTCCATTTATAACTGCAATGCCTTTATTGTTATTTGTTTCCTCATCAATTTTAAGAGCTTTAAAGTAATATTCTTTTGCTTTTTTGTAATCTTTTTGTTTTAAAAAAACATCACCAATATTGGCTAAAGTAGCCGAAGTATATTTTAAATCGCTTGGTTTGTAAACTTTTAAAGCGTTAAAATAATTTTTTAAAGTTTGGGAATAATCTCCTAATTGGTAATAATACCACCCTATTTCATTTAAACAACGTGCAATGGCAATGTGATTTTTTAAATGAATGGCAATGTTTTTAGCTTTATTAGCATAATAAATTGATTTGTAGGGCGATTCGTTTGAATAATAATCAGAAATCTTTAATAAATTACCAACTTTTAATGAATCACTTTTTTCGGTTTTAATTACTTTTAATAATGAGTCAATTTTAATATCTTGAGATATTACAAACTCTGATAAAAAAAAGAAAAAGACAAATAAAAGATTTTTCAATTTTAATAAAATTGTTTGTTTTTAAATCACAAATATAAACGAATATAATTTTAAGATTAAAATTATATTATTTTATCAACAAAATCATTATTTATTCAAAGCAATTTAATTTATGTCCTAAATTCAGGATATTTAACAAGTTTAAGTAAAAACTACTTTCCACTTTTAACAAACATTTTATTTCTAATATACAAATTATCATTTTTAACAAATAAATAATAAATACCATCAGGCAAATTTGAAATATCAATTTGTTTGAAATAAAATCCTGATTCATCTGCAGAAAGTAACGTTGCTATAACAATTTGCCCAATTGAATTATAAATAACAATTTCTGAATTTCCTTTTAATGAAGGCAAAGAAAAAGAAACTTTTATTGAATTATTTGTCGGATTTGGGAAAATTTTAATAGACGAAGAAACATTTGAAGAAACATCATTTATTGAAGTTATTAAATTTAAAAAATCTGCTTTATTAAAATAGACATCCCAGTTTGAGCCATTCCTGTAATCGCCCCAATCTATATATATGCTACTATCAGATACAGCTATTCCAATAAAAGAATTACAACACGAAATAGCAACGTAAGGTGATGAAACTGTAGAAACCCTGTAATTTGGACTAAAAGTGTTTAATGTATCATTTGTTAAAAAAGCTGTATAAATATCGAAGGGAACATTTGAGCCCGCACCATTCAATCTTCTATCTCGCCATGCAATTGCAAATATACCCGATGAAGAATAGTTTGCCCAAACCTGATCCTGAACAATATCATTATTTAATGAATCATCGTTAACTCTAATAGGATTTCCCCATGTTTGACCTCCATCAGTTGATTTTGAAAGTAACACATCAGGGTCGCCAAACCTTGTGTCGCACCAACTCATAATAACATGTCCATTATTTATTGGATCGGTAGATATAGTGTATGCTGGCAATTTTGCAAAAACAGGATAAACATCACCAAAATCATATTTTTGAAACGTGTTACCTATATCTGTTGTTGTTGCTATGTAAAACTTTTTAACAAATAAACTAACATACGACATATAAGCAATATACACTTTACCATCATTCCCAACCGAAATAGGAGCATACGAAACTTTAAAAGGTCCAACAGATGTTAAAGTATCATCAACTTGTTTTAAAACACTCCAAGTAGCACCACTATCAGCCGAAGATTTAAAATAAATATGATGTTGCCCCTCATAAAAATAAGCAGACATTGATGTTACAAAAACATTTCCATCGTTAACGCTACCACTATTATCAACTGCAATCCATGGTCTATCTATAGGAATATCTTGTAATTCATTTTTATCGAACACTTTATTTGATGTACTCCAAGTTAATCCACCATCAAAAGATTTTGAAATAAAAATTCCACCTGCCGAATCGGGACTTGTTCTATAATCTACATATATTAAATAAGCTATTCCTGAGTTATGAAAAGCAATTGACACATCGGCTGAATTATTTATAGAACTATCGTGAGGCATAAAATTAATTACACTCCATGTTTGCCCTTTATCAAATGAGGTTGTAGTTGCTATCCAAATTTTACCATCTAACCTTAAACGCATCCATGCTACAATAATATTATTTTGATTTACTGGGTTAACCGATATGTAAGGCTCACCATCAGTAAAGCTAAGATTAGATAAATTATAATTGTTTTGTGCAAATAAAATTGACTGTGCAATTATAAATAAATAAAAAAAAAATAAAATTTTTATTTTCATATTAGTTATAAAAAAATTAGTAACTACTCAGCCGGTTCAAAGAGTTCATAAACAAATATTTGCCACAGATTACGCAGACGTCACAGATTTAAATAAAATCTTTTTTAATCAATTTTCGCCAATAAACCACCTTTGGTGGTTTTAAATCTGCGTAAATTTGTGCAATCTGTGGCAAAAATTCCATATTTAGTGGCTGAGTAGTTACAAAAATTAAAAGTATCTGCTATTGAAAATTAATTTTCTATACCAGATACTTTTTATTAAAATCATCTAAGCGTAATATTATAAGTTCTGTTTCTCCATGTTAACACAGCTTCGTTATCGCATGTGCCATCACCATAATCTACAGTACGGGTATCGCCACCTTGAGGAGTTATTTCAAATGAACCACTTACAATCCATCTGCATGAAAGTTCAATTCTTAAAGGACTTGTAATTGCTGCCGAAAATGTTTTTCCGTGAGCATTTGTTCCAGAGGCGGTTCCAGTAATTAAGTAAACATCATCTAACCAGCAAAATAGACCATTAGTTTGCCATGTAGTATTACTTCCTTCAACCCATTCGCGAGTACGGTCAGATGCCCATGAAATTGTTCCGTTATCAGTTGTAATACTTGCATTTTGAACACTAATTGTAAAGTATATGTTTCCACCGTTGTTTAATCCGTTATTTGTTACAGTTTTAGTTCCTGTAATATGATTTCCATTGCGATAAAAATTTTCCAAAGTGTGTTTAATTACTGTTCCTGAAGTACGGTAAAGTCCGGTAATTGTAGAAACAATTTTACCAGAACGAGTAACACCATGATTATCGGTACAACCAGTACCAAAATCAACAGTTAAAGTGTCAGGAAAAACGCCATCAAATAAATTTGTATGTGTAATGATAGCGCAAATAGAATCTAAACTTTTTGAAGTAGATTGGTCATAAGCTTGGTCAACCTGATTAGTAACGTCTTCAAACGAAGCTTCGGCAAATGCATTGTCGGCTGCCGATTGTTGTACATCTTCTTTTTCATTCTTTTTGCAAGATGTTGCGATAATTGCTATACTTAGTATTGCTATTATCAATTTTGAAATGTTTTTTTTCATGATTTTTTATTTTTAAATTAATACTAAAAATTTATTTCAAATATAATACACTCAATTTTATTAATACCCTTATTAAAATTATAAAAAAAATACAACAAATTTTCAATGTGTTGATATTCTGTTTATTATGGAGTAATAATAAAATCTCTTGAAACAACTGCACTTGCACCAAAAAATCCAACAGCATCGCCTTTTAAATTTGTTGTTACATTTGAATGTGGTGCGTCAAATAATCCGCCACTCCATTGAGTTTCTAATAATATAGAACGAATAAATTCGGCATGAGCAGGACTAAGCGAGTATTTTTTTTCAATTACTTTTGTTCCTATAGGAAATAAAACAGTTTCTAATTTTGGTCCTAAAAGTTCACCTAAATCAGCCGATTGTAATGAATAATAATACAATGTAACATGATTTTCTTTGTATGGCAAATTAGTATATCCGCTAACATTACTCCAATCGAGTTCTAATATATACATTGCCGATTCAATATTATTGTATGTATTACAAATAAATTTAAAATGGCTCATTCCTGTTATTGGGTCTGTTGTCCATGTTGCTATTGGTATTGATAAAACATTATTTAAAATATCACTTCCAGAAATAATATTACCATTATAATTAATATAAATTTCATAAATCTTTGTTTCCAAACCTATTGTAGTAGAGTCGGTTAAATACACTCCCGAACCAACAGGACTTTCACTTAAATTAAAAATAGTATCAGAAGTTTTAATTTGAACAACTGCTCCTGTAACTGGTTTTAAAGAGTCGTTTTGCACAGTGTTAATTTTAGAAAGAATAATTTTATGCGATTTCATTTCATTTGTTATAATACCATCTACAACAATGCGGTTATCTTCAACTGGGCTAATATCCCGGTAAGCAGGTTTCTCGCATGAAACTAATAAAACTAACAATATATATATTTTAAAAGGAAATAATTTGAGTTTAACCTTTTTAACTCCCCTCTCCAATTGGAGAGGGGTTGGGGGTGAGGTCATAAAAAAACAAAAACTCAGATTATGACGTTTAATAGTATATAATATTTTTTTCATTTTTTAAAACTGCCATAAATAAGTAATAGATGGAACTATACCAAAAATATATTTATATGTTGAAATTGTTTCAGGCGTTGAATTTGTGTTTTGCGGAATAACATAGTGATTGGCATCATTAACAATTTTATTAAAATTAAGTGAAAATGGGTTATGACGATTATAAGCATTATAAATTGTGAAAGTTAATTTATGTTGCGATTTACTTTGCAATTTGTTTAAAATAAATTCCATATTAAAATCTAAGCGATGATAATCTGGCAAACGCACATTGTTACGAGCTACATATACAGGAATTTGAGATCCTTGATAATAATAAAAACTTGTTGGAGTTGTATAAGGCGAGCCGGTTGAATAAATCCAATTCGAAGATAATGCTATTCTTGGTTTTGCCTGAAAGTGTAAATTAAAATTAATAGTATGGGGATGGTCATAATAAGCAGTATATTTTACTCCATTATTTATATCAGGCGATTGCAAGAACGACCGCGACCAAATATAACCTAACCAATAAGTTATTTTTCTTGAATTTTTTCTGACTGAAAATTCTACTCCGTAAGAATTTCCTTCGCTTAGCCTTAACTCGCCTTTTATTAAAGGATTTATTAGTAAATCGGCATGAGCGGCATATTCGGTAACATTGTGCATCCATTTATAATATGTTTCAATATTAATTTCGATATCTTTTTTTACAAAAAGTTTTGAAAAAGAAAGTGAAATTTGGTCGGCAGTTTCTGGCTTTAAACCCGGCGATGAAGGATACCAAACTTCTAACGAAGTAAGCGGACTTTGCGATGTTCCCAACTGTCTTAAATATTGCACAGTATGTGTATATGATGTTGAAACATTAAAAAAAGTATCCGGTTTATATTTTAATAATACTCGTGGTTCGGGATTTACAAAATAATTGTAAACTTTTTTTATTTCGTAATTAACCGAATAAGTATTATTGTAGTTTTCGTCGAAAAAATATTCTTTTGTTGGTCCATTATTAAGAAAAAAAGGTAACCTTAACCCATAATTTAATTTAAAAAAGCGATTAATTTCTCTTTCGTTTTCTAAATAAACCCAAATATCATTATTAAAGCATTTTTCGATAACCGGAATAATTTGCTTACTATTAGCATTGCTTAAAATAATATTTCCGGGATTTTCGGAGTTAACTGCAAGTCCTAAACCTAAATAAAAAGTGTTTTGGGGTGATTTATAAAATGTTATATCGTGTTTAATACCAAGTGTTTGAATATATGTATTCCAATAAGTTCCATTTTTTTGGGATAAATAAAAGTTATAGTTGTATTTACTCGTGTATAATGTTGTATTAGCAAATAATTTTTCGTTATATAAATGATTCCATCGAATAGTTCCGGCAACATTCGACCATTCCAATCCATATTTGTCATTTGTAGTTGTTTGTAAAAAGTCATCTTTGCCAATATAAAACGAAAGAAATAATCTGTCTTTCTTACCAAGTCTTAAATTGGTTTTTGTATTAAAATCGGTAAAACTTATATCAAAATTTTGTTCCTGACGTTTAAAAAGCCAGCCAATATTCGACCTTCTTAAAGAAACGAACCACGATGATTTATCTTTTTTTAATGGTCCTTCGAGCTGAATATGAGATGCAGCAATACCTAAACTAACATTTCCCGAAAATTTATTTTTATTTCCATCATTTGTAACAATATCCAAAACTGATGAAAGACGTCCACCGAATTTTGCTGGCATTGAAGATTTATAAAAAGTAAAACTTTTAACAGCTTCGGGAACAAAAGAAGAAAATAAACCTAATAAATGCGAAGGATTATAAACCGGAGCTTCGTCAATTAAAATTAAATTCTGGTCTTTTTGTCCACCGCGAACAAAATAATAAACCGAAGCGTCGCCGCCAGAAATTACACCCGGAAAAGTTTGAAGAGTTTTAATTATTTCGGGTTCGCCCATTGGAGCTGGTTTTTTGCGAATTAATGAAGGACTTACTGTCATGGTTCCCGATATTTGATTATTAAAATCAGAAACAACGTCATTAGCTTTAACCTCTATTTCTACAAGAGCAATTTCTTCTTGTTCTAAAATGCTTTCTATAATTTTATTTTCATTAAGAACAACATTTATATTCATAATGTTATAACCAATATACGAGTATGCAAGTTGATAATTGCCTTTTGGTAAAGTAAGCGAATAAAAACCATAAGAATTTGAAATTGTACCAATATTTGAATTTGGTATATAAACAGATGCACCAGGTAAATATTCACCAGTTTTTTTGTCTTTAATATAACCGCTTATGGTAAATTTTTCTTTACTGTTTCTGTTAGTTTGTATGTTTTGAATTGGTTTTAAAACAATTTGATTTTCTACAATTTGCCAATTTATTTGTACGTTGTTAGCAATTTCATCTAATAATTCTTTTACAGGTTTTTCTTTAGCTTTGAGCGAGATTAATGTGGTTTCGGGTATAATGTTAGGACTATATGAAAACATAATTCCCGATTTAGAAGTTATCTCTTTTAAAACTTCAGATAATTGCTTGTTTTTAGCTTTAATAGATATTTTTTTATTTACATTAATTAGCTGTGCATGTAACATATTACACATTAATGTAAATACTAAAAACAACAATAATTTATTATTATATTTTGTCATTAAAGAATATTAAACTTTGTTTTAGCATTGTTGAATTTTCTTTTATGTTTGACAAAGGTTTATTTAAACCTTAAACATAGTTTTTACAAATTACCAAAGGATTTTGTTTTTTTAAAACTGCTCATTATTAATTCTTGATTTTTAAGGGAAATATTTATAAATGTCTTTGCGATGTGCAAAGATAGTTAGTTCAACAATATCATTTTTAAAAAAGAAACATAATCTGTAATTGCCAATTCTAATGCGATATGCGTTTATATCGCCTTTCATTTTTTTTAAATTGTGAACTTGATTAATTGTATTTGCTTTTTCAATAAATTCAATTGTTTCTTTTATTCTTTGAGCGAGTTTGCTATCACTAATTTTATCAATATCTTTATTAAAGGATTTTTTGGTTTTAACAATCATGTTAGTTACTTTTTTATTATATTGTCAAGCCTGCGATAAGTAGTTTCTACAGAAACGGTTTCTTCATTTTCACGCTCATACATTAGTGCAAGTAAAGCACGGTCTTCCTTGTCTTCTTTATCAAGTACTTTTGATTTAAACCCCATTCTTTTTACAATATTAAGAAAGAAGTTAAGATCTCTTTTTGAATCAATATTGACTAAAACGCTTTCCATAATTTTTATAATTTTTATAATCTGTCAAATATAAAAATTTTATTAATCTATTCAAAATAAAAATTAATAACATTTTTAACAACCTGTACCTGAAATTTCGATATAATTTTGTTTTTGCACGATGTTTAAATTAAGAGTTGCTTTTAAAACATTTAACACAGCATCAAGTGATTGCTCTTTAAATGAAACAGTTAACTTACAATTTGAAATTGAAGGTGAATAAATTATTTTTTTGTTGTAAGTTCGTTCGAGAACTTTTATAACATTTTGCAAGTTTTCGTTTTCAAAATCAAGTTTGTGAGTTTTCCATGCAATATAATTTTCGTTATTTTCGGGAAGTTTAATAATATTTGTTTTAGTTGAACTAAAAACACCGTGTTCGCCAGCTTCGAGATATGTTTTTTGTTCGGGGTTATTCGATTTATATACAGCAACTTTTCCTGTTTTAACTATAACTTCTGTTTTATTTTCATCAGCTATATATCGAACATAAAATGAAGTACCAATATCTTCAATTAAAACCTTTCCTGCTTCAATAATAAAGGGTCGTTCAGAATTGTGTGTAACTTCAAAAAAAGCTTCACCTGTTAACTTTACTTTTCGTTGTAATTTATTAAAAACTTTAGGATAAGAAAACTTGGAGTTTGAGTTTAAGCTAATAGTTGAACCATCAGGTAATGTGTTTACAATAACTTGCGATTGTGCAATTATTTCGGTTTGTTTATTGTTATTTAAAATAAAGTAAACTGTTATTGAAATTGTTGCAATTATAATTATTGATGCGGCATATTTTAAAAGTGAAGCAAATTTAAACTTTACAATTTTACCTTCATTTATTTTCGCAGACTTTTTAAAAATCTCCCACTCATCATCAATATTTATCTCGCTTGTAATTTCTGTTTTGTTAAAAAGCTCCCAAGTATTTACATAATCATTATAAACATTATTATTTAAGGGGCTTTCGCTTATCCACAAATCTAATTTCTTTTTGTTTTCAATAGAAATTTCGTTTGCAAGCGAAGCAGCAATTAACTCAAGTATTTCAATATTTAATTTTTCTTCGTTCATTTTATTTAATACACATTACTCTCATTTTACCCTTACTATTTAGCAAACAAAATTATAAACGCTTAATAACCATATTAACAATGGCATACAATCTTTTAATTCTTCTCTTAAAATTTTTAATGCTTTAGTCATTTGAGCTTCAACGGTTTTTACAGATATTTCGAGTTTTTGAGCTATTTCGGCATATTTTAATTCTTTAAAACGACTTAAAATAAATACTTCTCTGCATTTTTTGGGAAGTTTTAGTAACGCTTGCTGAATTCTTGCATTTAATACAACAGAATCCATTTTAGCTTCAATATTGTTTGATTCGTCAATTGTTTTTGAAAGTTCAGAAAGTTCGATATTTTTATCAAATTTTTTATTATCTCTAATATAATTCAAGCTTCTATTATAAACCGATGTAAATAAGTATGATTTAATTTGTTTATCGGGGTCAATTTCTTTTCTTTTTTCCCATAAGGTAATAAAAACATCGTGTACAATTTCTTTAGCAGAATCTAAATTGTTTGTATATTTTCGGGCAAACTGACAAAGAGGTGTAAAAAAAGTACGAAACAATTGTTCAAAATCTATTTCGTTGAAAGCTTTATTGTTTGTTTGTAATTGAGTCATGCTGTTGTTGAAAATCATTTTAATTCTAATAAACATGTAATAGGAAAATGGTCGCTAAGGTCGTCTTTGTTTACTTTAAAATTATACGCATTAAATTTAGGGCTATGTAAAATAAAATCTATTCTTAAAAAAGGTATTTTGCCATTATACGTACTGCCAATACCTTTACCCGATTCACAATAAGCATCTTTTAATCCTTTGCTAATTGTTTTATATGCATAAGAATCAGGTGTGTCGTTAAAATCGCCGCAAACAATTACAGGATAATGGCAATGAGCAATATGCGCAGAAATTATATCTGCTTGATTAGCTCGTTTTTTAAAAGCATTTTTTAATCGTCGAATCAAGTTTTTACTGTCCTTAACTTCTTTGTTATCAATATTAAAATCCAATTTATTTATAAAATTATAGTCTTCTTTGCCAAATCTAATACTTTCGAGATGATTATTGTAAATTCTAACAGTGTCATCGCAAAGTAAAATATCGGTAAAAATACTCATGTTAGATGTGCCTTCGAAAGTAATCCTTCCTTTATTAATTATTGGAAATTTTGTTAAAGTAGCTATTCCAAAAAAATATTTGTTTTTATTAACAACTGGAAAATAAGCATGTATGTTATTTGCAGTTAAAAATTTTATTAAAGTATCAGTTGTTGGAAATTCGCCATTGTTCTGATAATAATATTCTTGCAAACAAAGTATTGCAGGATTTTCGTTTTCGAGTAATTTAAAAATTTTATTTTTTTCGTGTATGTTGTTTTTCCAGTTATACAAATCGAAAAGCCTGACATTATACGACATTACTTTTATTGCTTTGTTATTTATTGGTTGCGAGTTAAAAAAGTTAAACCTGTAATAATTGCATGAAATATAAAAACCATAAATAACAAATGGCAAGAAAATAAAAACATGCTTTTTATATTTTCTAAATAAAATAAAAATAAACAATATAAAAATAACTGCAAAAATATAAGGAAAAGCAAGTCCAATAAAAGCTGGAAGAAAGAACTTCTTTGGCGAAATATAAGGCGAAAAAAATGAAATGATTAAAAGAAAAAGAACGAAATATGATACAATTAAAAATGAATTTTTAATTAGAATACGCAGTAACGATTTATGTTTTTTTTCGTTCAATTTTTTTTGCTTGTGTTAAACAATATTTCTTTTTCTTTTTTAGATAAACTATCGTAACCCGATTTAGCAATTTTATCAAGAACGACATCTATTTCTTTTTGTTGTTTAGCTTTCTCGTAATTGTAGTCTCTGTCATCCATTTCTTTAGCTTTATTGTAGGTTGCTTTCATTTTTGGTTTTTGTTTAAATGATACTTCAAACTTTGAAAAAGGGTTTTTAATCCAACCGAAAATATTCATTCCCTTTTTTAATTGTACTGCATATAAAAAGCCAAAAAAAGCACCACCCAAATGAGCAATATGTCCTCCACTGTTTTCACCAGCAACACTTAAAAAATCAATAACAATAGTAAAAAGTGCAATATATTTTAATTTAACCTCCCCAATAAACATTAAGTTTACTTTGTTATTTGGAATATAAAACGAAATTGCAACTACAACAGCTATCACTGCTGCCGAAGCACCCAAAGCTTTTGATATTTCAATTTCTTTAGCAAAAGCAGGAAACAAATTAAATGCAGTTATATAAAATATTGCCCCAAAAATTCCTCCTAAAAGATATACAGCAGTAAGTTTTTTTGCTCCAATATATGCAACAAACATTTTACCAAACCAATAGAACCACAACATGTTAAATAATATATGTAAAAAATCTTCGTGTAAAAACATATATGTTATAACAGTCCATGGAATGTATTTTAAGTTATGCAATGATGCAGGTAATGCTAAATAATTTACAGGATAATATAAGCCCGCATCTCTAACCTGAATTAAAAAAATAACAACTTTAAAAATATTTACAATAACATAAACAGCAATATTCAAATACAGTATTTTTTCGAAGCTATTAGCTTGTTTAAGTTTATTTTTTGCTATTTTTAAAAAGTCCATAGAAATAAATTATTTTTAATCTTATTTGACAAATATAATTTTTTTACCACTGATTCACTAATACAATTTTATAAAGACCTAACAGGTTTTTGAAACAAATTATTTTTTTACTTTTATCTGTGTTAATTTGTGCAATCTGTGGCAATTTATTTTTGTTGAATAATAATATCCATTATTTTAATTTCGAAATTGCTTTTTTTGCCAATATTTAATTAAAATAAAACCAAATAACATACCTCCAAGATGTGCAAAATGTGCAATGTTATCGCCTGGTTGATTATTGTATCCACTGTAAAGTTCGAATAATCCGTACAAAATAACGAAATATTTTGCTTTAAGTGGAAATAAGAAGTAGATGTAAATCATAGTATTAGGAAAAAGCATTCCAAAAGCAAGCAAAATTCCAAAAACAGCACCCGAAGCACCAATTGTAGGAACATTTATTCGCATTTCTAACTGGTTTTTAACAAACTCATTAGTTTCGGCAAAAAAATGAGGGTCATTTGTATGAATTGTCCATTGCTGTATAAATTGAGCAACAGCTGGTTTGTATTCAGGAAAATAATCAATTACAAGTTTTGTAAAAGATTGTGGCGACGGTGAATTTTGATAGGCTGTAATTACTGAATGCAATTCGTTAATTCGATACCAGCTAACCAATAGATGCAATGATGCTGCACCTAATCCAGTAAAAACATAAAAAAACAAAAAACGTTTTGTACCCCAAACATTTTCAATTGCAGCTCCAAACATCCATAAGGCAAACATATTAGAGAAAATGTGCATTAAACTCCCGTGCATAAATAAATGTGTAAATAACTGATAAGGATTAAAATACTGCGATTCGGGATAATACAATCCAAGATATTGAGTTAAATCGAAATCAAATTTTGCTTTAGTTATTGCAGTTCCTAAAAACAATAAAGCATTAATTATTAATAAATTTTTTACTGCCGGAGGCATTAATCTAAAACCAGTTGGAGAATATTGAGACATTAATAATTATTTAAGATTTTGATTTTTCGCCACAAATTGCACAGATTTTCACAAATATTAAAACTATAAAATTAGTTTTCTTAGTATAATTTGAATTTACATGATTCATTTCATTTTGTTTAATCTGCGTTATCTGTGGCATGTTTTTTTTATTAGAAAAGTTTTTCTATCTCATCAAAATTTAAAATTGTGAATATTGTTTTTCCCGATGACGTATAATTGGGATTAGAGGTAGCAAAAAGATTATCAATAATATGATTCATTTCTTCGGTATTTAAGTATTTGCCATAAGGGACAGCACCTGAATCAACTAAAGAATTCACAACTTTTGAGTTAGAAGCATCGTTAGAAATATTTTCGATTTTTTGATAAATTCCAAAAAAAATTTCGATAGTTTCTTTAATTTCAGAATTTTGCATACTTGCAGGGATTCCGCGTACAATAAAAATATTTTCATTCTGCTCTGCAATATCGAATCCTAATTGAATTAGCTCTGGTAATAATTCACGTAAAAGTTCAGAATCTTGAATGTTTAGGTCTAATTTGCAAGGGAAAACGAGGTTTTGTGTGGCTATTTTATTGTTAGATAAAGCCTTGTTAAACTCATCATATAATATTCGCTGGTGTGCACGATGTTGGTCTATTATCATTAATCCCGATTTCACCTGACTTAAAATATATTTTCCTTTAAAATTAAAACATTGACGGCGAAAATTTTCGTTAACATTTTTGTTTTGAGCTTTGTTATTCTCGAAAAGTTTTTCGTTATTTTGTTCTACAACTTTATACAAATCCTGCCATCCTTTTGTATTTTGTTTCGTGTTTTTAAAATCACTTTTTTCAAAATCGTTATTTTTAAATGGATTAAAATCGGGGTTTACATCAATTGTTGGTTCAACTATAGTTTGACCTTTACGTAATGGAGGAACATCAAAAAGAGGTTCGTTTTCGAAATCAATAGAAGGAATCATGTTCGATTTTCCTAAAGTTTGTCTAATGGCAGCGGCAAGTATTTGTGCAATAGCTTTTTCGTCTTCAAATTTAATTTCAGTTTTTGTAGGATGAATGTTTACATCAATAAATTTAGGGTCGGTATTAAAATACACAAAAAACGAAGGAATTGAATCGGGAGGAAGTAAATTTTGATACGAATTTATTAGAGTTTTGTATAAAAAGGGATGCCTCATAAAGCGGTTGTTTATAAAAAAATATTGTAAGCCATTTTTTTTACGGGCATTTTCGGGCTTACCAATAAAACCATCAATTGATGCAATAGTTGTATTAACTTGTATAGATAACATCTCATTAGTTAAATTTTTGCCAAACAAGTTAATAATCCGTTGTTTTAAAACAGACTGGGGCAAATTGTAAACTTCAGTGTTATTGTGAATCAGCGAAAGTGCAACTTCGGGATGTGCAAGTGCAACCCTATGAAACTCATCTAAAATATGGCGAAATTCAACTGTATCGGCTTTTAAAAACCTACGACGTGCAGGAATATTATAAAATAAATTTTTAATACTAAATATACTACCAGTTTCGCACGAAATACTTTCTTGTTTTTCGAAATCAGAACCATTTATGCAAATTAAAGTTCCAATTTCATCAGTTGAACGTTTAGTGCGTAATTCAACTTGTGCCACTGCTGCAATAGATGCAAGTGCTTCGCCTCTAAACCCAAAAGTGTTTATTGCAAAAAGGTCGTCGGCTTTACGTATTTTTGAGGTAGCATGACGCTCAAAAGCTAATCTTGCATCAGTATCGGACATGCCAATGCCATTATCAATAATCTGAACTAACGTTTTACCTGCATCTTTAACGATAACCTTTATATAAGTTGCTTTAGCGTCAATGGCATTCTCTACTAATTCTTTTACAACCGAAGCAGGACGCTGAACAACCTCTCCAGCAGCAATCTGATTTGCAACAGAATCGGGCAATATTTGAATTATATCTAACATTATGAAAATAAAAAATAAAAAGCTAATACCTGTAAAACAATAATTACAATTAATATGCGAATATTAGATTTTGCAGCATCCATCGAAGTTTTTTTGCGTTGCTGCCTATAACTTCCTTTAGATTTGTTAGCAGTTTCGTACGAATCTTCAAATGTTCTTGAATTTTTATTTTCGCCTAATTCATTTTCTTCCTTTTTTGAGTCGTAATAAATTGGGATATGCTCGAACTGCTTTGGTTTAGGGAGCTTAAAAAATCTGATAATTGCCATTTACATTTTTTTCACAAAGATAGCAATTACAATTCTACAATCAAAAAACTCTTAAAGTTCAAAAATCAAGAATTTTAGTAGAAATTCATATTAAACGATTTAGTACAATATCAAAAATTGTAAGAAATCTTCAAATGAATTCAATAAATTTTCTGAAAAACTAAAACCCGATTTTTAATCCTACTCTTAAAATTCTGGGAATGTCGTAATTTGAAGGATTGTTCACATACATTCTGTAATAATTTCTAAATGCTTCGGGATTGTTTTGTGAATTAATTTCGGTTTGATTTTGTGAATCTGCTAAATAACCGTCATCATTAGCATTACCTGTTCTTGCATAATAAAATAAAAGATTTTGTCTGTTTAATATGTTTTCAAACATTAAGTAAGTTGTAATAATATATTGGTTATTAAATGTATAAAAACTTTTTTGAATAGAGAGGTTTAAATTTATATTATTTTTACCCGCTGGCATTGATAAGTTATTTTCATAATAACTCGATAAAAATTGTGTAAAAGTTGTCATTTTTCTATAATGTAATAACATTGATAATGTAAAATGTTTTGAAAAATATTTGTAAAAATTAGTGTTCCCATGTGTTCCATTATCAACAGTATATGCAAGCCAACTTTTAGTAATAACATCTGGAAAATATAAATTATATATACCCGAATTACTAACGTGTTGTTGTACACAAGCACTTCCACCAATATCGAAACCAGTTTTAAATATTTGATTAACATTTACAGTAAACGTTAATCCATGTGTTACTAAAATATTGGGAGTGTTATAAAATGCGTAATATTCAAAAGGAAAAGCATTAGTGTATTTTTTTATGTCTATAATGTTACCAGTTTCGCTATATTGATAGTATAACCCAATTTTAGTTTTATTTCCTAAATAATTATATATCCCTCCTTCAATACTGTTTGAAGATGTAGGTTTTAATGCAGAATTTGTAAAAACGCTTCTGTAATTTGAAGCTAAAAATGTACCGTTCGAAAAATATCCATAATTAATTGGATTAAAAACTGATTCGTAACCAGGGTTTTGTGAGCTTGAGTAATACCTGCAATACAATAAATATTTTCTGAAATTATAATTTAATTGTATAAATGGCAAAATGTTATAAACAGTTTTATAGCTGTTAAAATTATCAGAATAAAATGTAGGGCTGTATATATTTGGGTTTGCAAGAAATGGATACGCGTATGGTTGGCTCATATATGCATAGTTACTAATGCGATTTCCCAAAAAATCGTACCAATTGTTACCGTTTCGGTATCCCATTATCGAAGTTGGATGATTTAAATCGTCAACATACACAGCGTAGTTGCTTCCAATATTTGAGGGATGATGTACTGCATTTCCATTTATAGATGTTACATCACCAGCTTTTCTAATTTTATAAAATGAGTAAGGGTCGTCTAAAACAGGTTGGTTCGAATTGTAAGCATTTAATTTAATTCCTGCTTCAATATCAAAATTTTTGTAATTGTATTTTGCATTTACAAAAATATTAAAACTTGTTGGTTCAAATGCTTTTATAGGGCGATAATCTGCTCCGTATATGTTTTTACTTGTAAAAAATTCGGAATAACTGTAGTTTGTTATTTTTTTACCGGTATAATCGTAACCGTTGGTTTGAATAATGTTAGCATCTAAAATTTCATTTGCCGAAAACATGTCAATCGAAAAATCTGATGGGTTATAATTGTCTGTCTCTATCCAAGTGGTATTGTTATAGGGCAATCCCAATTTACTTCTAAACATAAAATCGAAATAAGTTTGTAAATTTGGATTATATAATCTGTCGTACCTGATTGTATCTTGAAAAACGTTGTTAGCATCATATACTGGATGAGGGTTATTATAATCAAGTTCATTAATTTGGTTATTTGTTAGAGTTCTGGCTAATGTCCAAAGGTAATTAGGGGCTATAGTGTAACTGCGAGAAATTTTTTTGTTAAAATCTCCCCCGATATTTATATCAACCTTTTTGTACATAATGTTAAAATTAGCCGATATGTACCAGTTATTTTCAGAACTTTTGGAATAATTGTTATTAGGTGCACCGGGATTATTCCATAAATTGTAAATTTTTGAAGGCTCATCGCCATTTAGCAATCCTCCGCCAACCTGATATAATTGCTGATTGTTAAAATAAATGTCGTTATGATTTACAGTATTATAATAATCGTTGTTCCAAGTTAAATAAAACGGGTTGCTGTTTTCGTTTGATGTGTAACTATACAATGTATCGGAAAATCCGTTTTGTTGCCAAACACCTGTAGAATATCCACTTATTGTGTCGGTCCAACTATAACTATTTATTTTATATGTTTTGAATTTTCCGGCATATCCATATCTAAAAAAGTCATTTTTATAATCAGTATTTTCAATTACACTATTGTAATGCGAAAAACTAAAATTAACATTGTACTTAATGTTAAAATTTTCAGAATTAATTATATTTTGCTCGATTTTTAAATAGCTTAAATTATAGTTTTCTTTAAAGTTGGGATTATTCCACCAGTTCATCAGCAAATTTTCATATATTGGAAGTTTACCGTTTTTTAATGTGCTGTAATTGCCAATTGTTATATTCGTGTTTTTATTTATTGGAAGTATAATTTTTCCAAAAAACTTTCTTGAATTTACATAATCATTTTGAATAAAGCGACTATTAGTAAAAATATCGCCGGTAGCTAATTCGGCATTCGAATTTGTTCCAAAACTTGCAGCACTTAATGGATCGGCATAAAGCTCGGCTATTTTATTAATACTCATGTGGTTTTTTATTCCATTTGTAGGAAATGGCTCACCGTCATTTTTTATACTTAATGCAATTAAAAATAATGGTTTAAATTTTTCCGAAAGTTTAATAGTACCGTTAATATTACACATTCCCTCAAAAGCATTTTGACCGGCATCGTTAGCATTGTTTTTAAAATTAATAAACGGAAAATCTTTTCTAATGTCTAATGTTACACTAAGCGAATCGGATGGCTTTAAAGTAGAAAACAAAAAATTACCACCAAGCGAGTTTCCCGAATTTAATAGAGTTGAATTATTTGTATGTTCAATTTTGCTGATTACAAAATATGGAAAATCAGAAAACATTTGAATAGGGATTCCTTCTATATATACCGATTTTTCAACAGATTGCATGTTGTTTAAATATATTATACCACTTTCAAAACTAAAAGTATTAGGAAATAATTTTAATTCAGAGTTTACATCAAAAACTGGTAGTTTGTTAAAAAGCGTATCATCAAAACAAGTCGATAACGTTTTGTTTTTATGAAAATCGGTATTTTGAGCAATTAATACTATTGTTGTAAATACAAATAAAAAAACAAATGCAAATTTCATTTTAAATTTATTAATGAAGTAAAATTATAAATAATATTTTTTTAATTTAAATTTATATAAATTTGTTATTGAATTAAAGAAGAAATATTTGTAAATGTATTATGTCGGAAAAGTTATACATAAACGCTCAAAATTATTTTAATATGTATGACAAAATTATACATATAATGGAGTTATAGGCAATTTTATGAGTTTTTATTATATTAACATCTATATTTTAAAATAAGCAAAATGAAACAAACAATTAATTTTTTACTCTTTGGGATAAGTATAATTCTTTTAGGTGCATCTCTATTTTTAAATATTAGTCATACAGTAATAACAAATGAGTCTATTGTCTTAGTCTTTGTTGGAATTTTAGCAACATTTATTGTTGTTGGAAATTATGCTCAAGTAATAGACATTAGGAATAGTACAAATACTCAGATAAATGACTTGGAATTAAAAACACGAAATAAAATAGAAGAGCTTAATAAATTATATGTAGAAATGACTGAGACTTCCAATAAATTAAAAAAAGTCGAAAAAAATACAGATTTCAATGCTGCTGAAGCGTATCGTTTATATGGAGCATTTTGCTTTGATAAGGAGTATTATAAAAATTCTAGTAAGTATTTGCTTGATGCAATTACATTATACTATAAAATTAATCCTATAGATGACGATTCTGAAAAGTTATTGAACATTGTTTTAGATAATTTACAGCCTGAAAATTGGAATAATATTAAACAAAAATATAATGAATTTGACTATCAGAAGTATATAGGAAAAGTTAAAGAGCTTCCAGATAAATATACTCAGAAGCAAAAGATTATTGATTTGTTAGAAAATTATAAAAATGAAGACCAAAAGAATAAAAAATAATTAAAAAATTTACTGCCCATAACACACGTTTGGTAAAAACTGGGCAGTTATGGGCAACTTGACAATAATATACAAATATATTAACAGTTTGTCACTGACTGCGGTTAAATGGCTAAATAATATTTTGATGTGTTCAAAAGAATTAACTTTGCATGAACAATCAGTGTATTTGTTCCGTAGGAACAAAATATTGGTAGAAAATAAAACAATGCAATAACCCAAAGTCCCGTCAGGGACGAAATATAAAGAATATAGCAAATAGAATATTGAGCGATCATTTCGTACCTACGGCACTTTATTTTGGGATTAAATTAATACTACCAATATTTTGTCCCTATCGGGACATTAAAAAAACCTATCACATCAAAATATTATTTAGCTGGTTAAATGTCCAGTTTTTTCAATCGCCAACCATTAAAAACCTTATCTTGTAATTTATTTTTTTACTCCTAAAATTTCGTCAAAAGCTTTTACAAACGATTCTTTTGGCATTGCTCCAGCCGACATTTGTGGTTGGCCTTCTTTAGGGATAAATAAAATTGATGGAATACTTCTGATTCCAAATACTGAAGCTATTTCTTGCTGGTCTTCGGTATCAACTTTATAAATATTCATTTTCCCTTCGTATTCTTTACCAAGTTCTTCTAATATTGGAGCAACCATTTTACATGGCGAACACCAATCGGCGTAAAAATCTATAACACATGGTTTATCGCCTTCGAATTTCCATTCTTTATTTGTTTCGTAATTAAAAACTTTTTGTTTAAAAGTTTCGGATGTTAAATGTTCTAACATAATTTTAAAATTTAAATTTGTTTAAAGATAATTTATTTAAAAAATGATATATCAAATTATGTGCATTATTTCATATATGAAAAAAAATAATTATTTTGAAAACATAAATAGTAATTTTGACAGATATTATTTGTTCGAAAAAATATAAAAATGAAAATTCAATTAGACGATAACATATTTAAAACTATTTCGTTAGCAGCTTCGCAATTAAATATAAAAGCCTATGTTGTAGGCGGTTTTGTTAGAGATGCAATAATTGGCAGAAACTCAAAAGATATTGACATAGTGGCAGTAGGAAGTGGAATTGAATTAGCCCGCGAAGTAGCTAATATGTTAAATATTAAAAAGGTAGCCGTTTATAAAAATTTTGGAACGGCACAAATAAAAGTTCACGATATTGATATTGAGTTTGTGGGTGCACGAAAAGAAAGTTACCAAAGAAATTCCCGTAAACCGATAGTTGAGAATGGAAGTTTAGCTGATGACCAATTGCGCAGAGATTTTACAATTAACGCATTAGCAGCATCATTAAGCAAAAAAGATTTTGGAACTGTGCTTGCTCCTTTTAATGGTCTCGACGATTTACAAAACAGAATAATTCGCACACCGCTCGAACCTATTATTACTTTTAACGACGATCCTTTGCGAATGATTAGAGCTATTAGGTTTGCATCGCAGCTTGGCTTTGATATTGAAAGTGAAACTTACAAAGCAATTTCGGTAAATGCCGAAAGATTAAAAATTGTTTCGATAGAAAGAATTATTGATGAGTTTAATAAAATAATACTCTCGCCCAAACCTTCAGTTGGTATCGAAATGCTTGAAGAAACCGGACTTTTGGCAATATTCTTTCCTCAATTGGTGCAATTAAAAGGTGTCGAAAATATTGAAGGAAAAATGCACAAAGATAATTTTGCTCATACTTTGCAAGTTGTTGACCAAATCAGTTTACAATCTAACGATTTATGGTTACGATGGTCGGCACTTTTACACGATATAGGAAAACCAACATCAAAACATTATAATAAAGAAACTGGTTGGACTTTTCATGGACACGAAGTTACAGGTGCTAAAATGGTTGAAGAGATATTTAGAAATTTACGATTGCCACTTAACGAAAAATTAAAATATGTTCAGAACCTTGTAGGTTTGCACTTACGACCAATAGCTCTTGTTCACGAGGTTGTTACCGATTCGGCAGTTCGCCGTCTTTTATTTGAAGCAGGCGAAAATATTGAAGATTTAATGCAATTAGCCGAAGCCGATATCACTTCAAAAAACGAAAAAAAGGTGCAGTTGTATTTGAAAAACTTTAAAACCGTTAGACAAAAGCTTAAAGAAGTTGAAGCAAAAGATAAAATACGTAACATGCAGCCACCTGTTTCGGGTAAAGAAATAATGAAAATATTTAACTTAACACCTTGCAAAATAGTAGGTGATTTAAAAAACGAAATAAAAGATGCCATCCTTGATGGGCTTGTTGCTAACGAAAGAGGAGCAGTGTTAATTTATTTATTTAAAATTGCTAAAGATAAAGGAATAGAGCCGATAATATTATAAAATTTTAGGATTTAGGATTTAATAGGCTTTGAGAATGTATTAACTTACTTCGCATAATAATCAATCATTCTTTGAATGGCTCTTTTACAAACTGGACAAAAATTATCAACCGAAACTGATTTCATTGTGCAATCATAAGCAGGGCGGTATAACCCTTTAGCAGAATATCCTGCACCTTCAAAAGCTCCAACTTTACCAAAATATTTTTCGTTTGCAGGGGTAGGTATAGGAACATCTTTTGAAACCAAATCTTTCCATTTAGTTGAAAAGTTTTTTAAATTGCTCAGGTTTGGTTCCCATGGTTCTTTTTCGAACGAGTAAAAATTTTCGACTGCAACATCAGAATCGTAATATTCATCGCCTAATCCTGCAAAAGCATGTCCAAACTCGTGCACACATACATATTCCGAAAACATATTATCGCTCGAAACTACACTAAAAAAATTATAAATACCGCCACCGCCGTAAGCTTTAGTGTTTACAAGCACAATAATATGGTCGTAAGGCACAATACTCGCAATATTTCGCATCGATTTTATATCACTAATTGTTAAATATCTTTCAATATTAAAAGTGTAAAAATTTGAACTTATTGCTGTGTTTTTCCAAATGTTTTCGCATGGAAAATCAGTTCCACTTTCTTCAGAAATAGCATCAATTGCTAAAATGTTGAATTTATTCTCATTCTCTTTAAATGGAGAGGTATTAAATAAATAACCTGTAAATCTTTTTGCGTCTTCCCTGAATTTTTTCAATTCGTCTTTTGTGTATCCATCAGGTAAAATTACAATATCAACTTTTTGATTATAACCGCCATTTTTTACAACATAATACCAATTATATCTGTTTGGTATTTCAGTATTTAAAAACATATCATTGGGATTAATGTACCTTGTGTATATTGTTTCAAATCCGATAGCCATCGGAACTAAATTTTTATTTCGTGCCTGAATTTCAAATTTGATGGTTTTAATTGGAAATGGCATTGTTGCAGTCTCGTAAAAAGAATGTGTTTCTTTTTTTGCTTCATTTGTTGCTTTCCATTCTTGAAACAATGTGCAGTAACCTCGCGAAAAAATCAGCTTATCCGAAACCGAATCGTAAACATTATATTGATATTCGCCATAATTAAAAGTGTCTATTAAATTTATTTTTGAGCCAGCCCAGTATGGTTCTTGTTTTGTAAATTCGAAAATAATTTTTTTTTCGGTTGAGTTTCCTGTTTCGTAAAAATCAACACGTAAAGTTTTTGGCAGAAAATATTGTTCAAATTTTACTTGAGCAAAACCAAAAGAATTTATAAGCAATAGTGTTAATAAAAGTTTAAACATAAAAAATTTTATTGTTCTATGTTCTATGTTCTATGTTTATCGTTTTTGGTTTCGTGTTTTTGGTTTGCAAACCTGAAACTTTAAACTGTCTTTTTATGTTCATTGTTTTATTTATTTTAAAATTATTTTCCCATCACCTATTATTTGCTGTTTATTTGTTATCTGATAAAAATATATACCCGCAGGTTGAGCAGATAAATCTATTTCAGATTTTTGATTTCTAAATTCAGATTGAAAGATTTTTTCTCCACAAATATTATAAATTTCTATTGAGTTTATATTTCCATTACTGTTGATAATGAATTTTCCATTGGATGGATTCGGATAAACAGAAAAATTTTCGGTTTCAAGTTGATATGTAATTCCTGTCACTAATTCAGTAGTGAATGACCAAATAACCGACCAAGGTGAATATCCTGAACCATTTCCTGCTCTTACCTTCCAGTAATATGTAGTGTTTGGTAACAAGGTTCCTGTAAAATCATTTAACGCAGTAACTGTGTTAGTAACAGGGCTTGTAAAGGATGTGTTATCATCAAATTGATATTCGTAAAATGTAGCTGAACTTATCGAAGACCATTGAAGAGATGTTCCTGCAACAGGAATGTTTATAGCACTATTAGCTGGACTTATAAGTGATGGAGCAGTTGTAAGTTGATAAACCGTTGTAAACGACCATGGTAAACTCCATTCGGAAGTATCCGTAGCATGAAAAGTACGAACTTGCCAATAATATTGTGTTCCATAAGAAAGGCTCGACAAATTTGCTTGTGAAGTTGCTCCAATTGTAAATAAATTTGGATTAGAAAAAATAATATTTGTACTATAACGGTACTGATAACCAGTAATTCCCAAAATTCCAGTCCAATCAATTAATGGATTAAGGCTTATACCTATTGAAGTATTTGCTGGAGAAACATGAGTCAGATAATCAATTGTTGTATAGTTCCATGTAGCCGACCATTGTGTTGTATCAGCAGCATGCCTTGCTCTTGCGCGCCAGTAATATTTTGTTCCGAATCTTAGGTTCGATGTATTTATCTGCGAACTTCCGGTAGCAACAGAACCATAATAATTTAGAGGTGATGTAAAAGTT
>Ga0209211_10003838_pt1 | contig 24040 bp, 25 predicted proteins | sample RifGroA2_FD_183992 | JGI IMG/M metagenome (GOLD analysis project Ga0209211, IMG submission 183992) | Groundwater microbial communities from Rifle, Colorado, USA - Groundwater A2 (SPAdes) (version 2) | ecosystem: Environmental > Aquatic > Deep subsurface > Groundwater | place: Rifle, Colorado...
CGAGTGATTACAATGGAAAATGGGAAAATTATTCGAGATAGTAAGCATGAAAAATAAATGATATAATTTAAATTTACCTGTCCCGTACTAAATTTTTGATTACGGGACATAAAGATGAAGATTATTAATAAAATTTTAGTACTGGGATGACCGAATTAAAAAGAATTATAAAAGCGGGATTTATCAACTTCAAAAGAGGTGGTTTGGTTTCTTTTGCGGCGGTGTTGGTGGTTACGATTACCCTTTCTGTTATTACTACGATTATTCTTTTGCAAGCAATTTTATATTTTTCTCTTAATGCGATAAGAGATAAAGTAGATGTGACGATTTATTTTACAGTGGGCGCGCCCGAAGAAAAGATTATTTCTTTAAAAGAGTCTCTTTTAAAATTGCCAGAAGTAAAAAATGTTTCATATGTTAGCGCTACTGAAGCGCTGGAACTTTTTCGGGATCGTCACAAAAATGATTACTCGACGATTGCGGCTTTGGATGAGATAGGGAATAACCCGCTGGGCGCTTATTTAAATGTTAGAGCTAAAGAAATCTCTCAATACGAGAGTATTGCCAATTATCTAAAGGGAGACCTTCCTCTTTCTCTGGGAACGACTTCTATTATAGACAAAGTAAATTATTATCAAAATAAATTAGTGATAGATCGATTAAATAATATAATAGCTGGCGCGCAAAGACTTGGCTTTCTGATTACCCTTATTTTAATAATCGTTTCTATCATTATTACCTTTAATACTATTCGTCTGACTATTTTTATCGCCAGGGAAGAAATTGGGGTAATGCGTTTGGTGGGCGCTTCCAAAATACGAGTTCGAGGACCTTTTATGATTGAGGGAGCAATCTATGGAATTGTCGCCACGATTATAACCTCAATTATTTTTTGGCCGGTCACGGCTTGGCTTGGACGCAACATGACTGATTTTTTTGGACTGAACATCTATGATTATTATCTTTCAAATTTCTTTCAAATTTTTGTAATTATTTTATTATCAGGTATACTCTTTGGAGTGATTTCCAGCTTCTTAGCAGTTAGGAAATATTTTAACAGATGAGAGAAAAGGAAAATTTGAAAGATTTTTGAACTTTCGCTTTTTCCTTTAATTATATGAAGAAAAAATCAACAAAATATATTTTTGTGGTGGGAGGAGTAATGTCTGGAGTCGGGAAAGGGGTTGCTTCTGCTTCAATTAGCAAGATTCTTCAATCTAGGGGGATTGAAGTGACTGCGCTTAAGATTGATCCTTATGTGAATGTTGATGCGGGTACTATGAATCCTACCGAACATGGCGAAGTTTTTGTTTTAGATGACGGAATGGAATGCGATCAAGATATGGGTAACTACGAACGTTTTTTAGACCGCGATCTTACTCGAACAAATTATATGACCACTGGAAGTGTTTATCTTTCGGTAATTCAAAAAGAACGTAATCTTGAATTTGGTGGTAAACAGGTGGAGGTTGTGCCACGTATCCCGCTTGAAATAATCAAACGCATTAATGAAGCGGCAGAAAAAGCTCAAGCTGAAGTTGCTGTCACGGAAATAGGCGGGACGGTTGGAGAATACGAGAATATCTTATTTCTTGAAGCCGTGCGAATGCTAAAGATCAAAAATCCCCACGATGTTGTTTTGGTGTTAGTGAGTTATGTTCCAGCCCTTGGAGCCGGTGGGAATGAACTCAAAACTAAGCCGACTCAGCATGCGGTTCGAAGTTTAAATGCGGTTGGATTAAATCCGGATATTATTCTGGCTCGCGCTCATATTCCAATGGATGAGAAGCGAAAAGAGAAAATTGAATTTATGTGTAGTTTGGAAAAAGGAGATGTTATTTCTGCGCCGAATGTAGAAAATATTTATGAAGTTCCAATAAATTTTGAAAATGATGGATTGGGTGATCGCATTTTTAAAAAACTTAATATCTCTCCTTCAAAAAAGGATATGAAAGAATGGCGAGCAATGGTTGCCAAGATGAAGAATGCAACAAAAATAATCCGGATTGGAATTGTGGGAAAATATTTTGGAACCGGAGAGTTTGTCCTCGAAGATTCTTATATTTCTGTGATTGAATCAGTGAAGCATGCTTCTTGTGTAGTAGGTTGCCGACCAGAGATTGTTTGGTTAAACTCAGAGCAATTTGAAAAACCTGCCTGCCAATCGGCAGGCGGGGATCTAAAGTCTTTAAAGGATTTAAATAAATTTGATGGCATTATTGTTCCCGGGGGTTTCGGAAGTCGGGGAATAGAAGGAAAGATAGCAGTTGCGGAGTATTGTCGCACCCATAAAATTCCATATTTTGGTTTATGCTATGGTATGCAGATTGCAACGATTGAGTTTGCTAGAAATGTATTAGGACTTAAAGATGCTCATACGACAGAGATAGATTCTACTACGAAAAATCCAGTAATTGATGTAATGCCGGAGCAGAAAAAAAATTTGAAGGAGAAAAATTTTGGGGCGACAATGCGTTTGGGCGCCTATCCGGCTATTCTGAAAAACGGAAGCCTTGCTTCCGTCGCTTATGGTGTTTCTAAAATTTCCGAACGACATCGTCACCGCTATGAAGTGAATCCAGAATATGTGGAAAAACTAGAGAAGGCTGGTTTGGTGTTTTCTGGCACTTCGCCAGATGGAAGACTGATGGAAATTGCTGAACTTCCACGCACGAAGCATCCATTTTTCTTGGGTACTCAATTTCATCCGGAATTAAAGTCTAGACCACTAAATCCGCACCCCCTTTTTGTCGCTTTTATAAAAGCTTGCGTTTCAAAAAAGAAAAAATAAAAAAAACGGAAGCAAGGCTTCCGTTTTAAAGAAATACATTTTTATGAAAATATCAGTTTTAATCATTGCGCACAACGAAGAAAAATACGTTGCTGAATGTATTAAGTCAATCTTGAATCAAACCAAACATCCCGATGAGATTGTTCTTTTGGCGCACAATTGCGCAGACAAAACTAAAGAAATCGCAGAGAATTTTCCCGTTACGGTCGTATCTTTCAATGGACCTGCTGGCATAGTCAACGCTCGATTAGAAGGATTGAATCGTGTTTCTGGAGACATAATACTTTGCCTTGATGGTGATTCATTTGCCGAAAATAATTGGGTAGAAGTTATGACCGAGACATTAAATAGTAACGAAAATGTTTTAGTTGGTTCCTGGGTAAAATTAAAAGGAACAATTTTTGGTAATATCTATAATTTATTTAGTAAATATTCTTGTTTTCTAAAAAATCAGAGACTTGCTTATTGGATCTGGGGATCTAGTTTTGCTTTTTTTGGAAAAGATAAAGATTTTGTTAGAGAAATTCTTCAGAAGAGTGCCGTTTTATCAGAGAAAGTAAATCTTCCTCGAAACCCGGAAGATTATTGGCGAGCTTTATTTATGAGCAAGAGAGGTAATCTACAAGTGACAAATAAAACTTGGATTACCGCCTATACTAAGGATTCTTCCACAATGAAAGAAATTCTCCGTAGGATGGAAAGTTATAAAAATCGCAATCTAATAAAAAACTACTTTAATACTAATTTAAACTAGTTACCGCTTTAATAAACTCTGCCGCCCAGCGATAGACATTATAGTCTTTTACACTGATACGCATGGCAGTCATTCGGCGGTTTTGTTCCGACTGGCTCATGGTAAGAGCTGTATAGATTGCAGTCCCAATTTCTTCGGTATTGTGTGGATTTATAATTAGCGCGTCCTTTAGATGGCGCGAAGCTCCAGCGAATTGACTTAAGATAAGCACCCCAAGTAGATCATTTCTCATTGCGATGTATTCTTTGGCAACGAGGTTCATGCTGTCATGCAGAGAAGTGATGAGGCAGAAATTAGCAATTTTGAAAAGTGAAGATAATTCTGGATGGCTGTATTGAGTTGTTTCTAAGAGAATTGGTTTCCATTCTTTTGTTTCGAACTTTTGATTGATTCTATCTGCTTCTTTGGTAATCAGGTCCTGATATTGTTGTTGGACATCTTTAAAATGTTCCCGATGAGGAGAAGCAATTTGCAAGAAGGTGAGTTGACCTTTGTATTCGGGATGCGCGTCAAAAAAATGTTCTATGCCTATGAATCGTTCCGGAATTCCTTTGGCATAATCAAGTCGGTCGACTCCTATTCCAAAGTATTTTGTTTTAATTCCAAGTTTTTTTAGAATATCTAATCCTAGATCGTTGGATTCCGTTTGTTCAATTTTGGTTTCTTTGCTATCAGAAAAAACGATACTGATTGGGAAAGATTTTATCTGGGTAGTATGATCTTCCCGAGTGATTGAAAAAGTTTCTAAATCGATAAGAGATTCTACTTCCTTTCCAATGGTGTCAATAAAATTATTACAAAATTGCTGAGTATTAAATCCGACTATATCTGCCCCTAACATTCCTTTAAGAATTTCCTTACGCCAAGGGCAGACGCTAAACGCTTCCGGACTGGGCCAGGGTACATGCCAAAATATCCCCACTTCTGCGTCTGGACGACTTTCTTTTATCATCTGGGGCAAGAGGGCAAAATGATAATCTTGGATAAGGACGATTGGCTGTTCCACTTCTTTCAATTCTGCGAGTAGGGCTTGAGCGAATTTTTTATTTACATTCTTATACATCATCCAATTATCTTTTCTAAACACTGGACGGGTGTAAGTCATTAGGCATAAAGGATACATCGCTTCTACTGAAAATCTATAATGCCCACCAAATTCTTTATCAGAAAGCCAAATACGTTTCAGGGTGTAATGAGGATCATTCGGAGGAACTTGGAGTTTGCCATTCTCGTCAGCAGTTTCTTTGTCGGCATCTCCACTTCCATGCGCGATCCACATTCCTCCACAGGCTTCCATGACAGAATTAACCGCTGTATTTAAACCGCTCGGCACCATCGAAGCCACGATTTCATTTTTATTTTTTTGATGGATATACGGTTCTTGATTTGAAACAATAAATATTTTCCTGTCTTTCAGATACGCTTTGATGAATTCTTTTAATCGCTCCGCAGTCCAGGGGGTATCTAATTTTTCCAGTCTCATCCGAGCTTCTTCACTGGCGGAGGAACGTGCCGCCAGCAGACTATTCGTCATATGCGTAATTTCTTTCGCCAGAGGTTTAAAAAAAGAATATTTGGCTGTGTCTTTAAAAATTTCATTCCTTCCTCCCATTCGAATTTTTTTTACAGATTCGACTAGACGAATAACTTGTCGAAAAACAAAAAATCTAAGAATTATAAAAATGGTAATGGAAAAGATTATTATTTGGATGAATAATTTTAACAGATTGCCTTTCCAAATTTGAGCAATGCTTGTATTTATGTAACCCGCATTTTGCACAATTATAAGCGCTCCCACGATACTGCCTGCATCATTGTGGAGTGGATCAACAAATACATATCTTGTTTCGTTATCTGCGTCCAAAAAGCCACCTTTCGATTTATTACTATCCATCGCTTCGGAGATTGATTTTACATCTTCAATTATTGTTTTTGGCAATCCCGAAGAAGTGGCGAGAAGTGTCCCTTGATTGTCATACAGAGCAATCCCGGCTAATCTTTCTCGATTAGCAAATTTATTCACAGTTTTCTGTAAAGATGCTTGCAAAGAATCTCCAGAGGAGTTTGAATATGAAGGTTCAACAGACTCTTTTAGACTATCAGCTAATAGAGAAGCTCGCTGTTCTAAGTTGATAGTTAGGGTTGTTCGCTCTTCGTTGACTTGTTTAAGATTGAAAAAAAATGCAACTAAAGTTACAGTTACAACAACACTACCAATGATAGTAAAGATATACTTCATGTGGTTATTTTACTATAAATTTATTCATAAATCAAGAATTTTGGCGAAAACGGCGATTCTATTTTTTGGCTGCGGGACTTGGGGTCGAACCAAGGTCTTCGCCTCCAGAGGGCGACGTGCTACCACTACACTATCCCGCAAATACCTTATTTACTTTGATAGAATACCTCAAAAAGGGCTATTTTACAAGAAATTTTTTTTTTCTGCTATACTGTATCGCAATGAAAAAATATCTTATTTGGTTTTTTTTAGTTTTAATTTTTTTGGCATTTATTTTATTTTTTGTATTTCCAGAGTTTTTAGGCAAGGTTTATTACCCGTCTAAAGAGGGTGAAGTTGGTAAAAAAAGCGATGAGCAAGTGAAGCAAGAAAAATATGTAGCGCTTGTTCTCCCACCGCTCGATACAGTTGTCTATGATAAAAAATTAAATGAATTAGCTAATAATCCGCCACCTGTCTATAAAATTATAAAAGATCCAGAAACCGGGGAGGACGTGAAAGTGTATTCTTCTCCAGGGCCTGGTTCAGAGAATCTTTGGCCGGTAAAAACTGTCTATCCGAATGCTGGCGCGATCTTACCTTTCAAGCGAATTGTTGCTTATTATGGAAATTTGTATTCAACTAAAATGGGAGCGCTCGGGGAATATCCAGAAGATGAAATGCTTGCAAAATTGGAGGTAGAAGCAAAAAAATGGGAAGAAGCCGATCCAAATACTCCCGTTGTTCCAGCATTGCATTATATTGCTGTTGTTGCTCGAGATTATCCAACTAAAGATGGTAAGTATAGAGGTCGAATGCCAGATTCAGAAATAGATAAAGTACTCGCAATAGCATCGAAGATAAATGCTATTGTGTTTCTAGATATACAAGTAGGCCAAAGTACTATTCAGGTTGAACTGCCAAGGTTGGATAAATATTTTAAAATGCCGAATGTGCATTTAGGCATTGATCCGGAGTTTTCTATGAAGAATGGTATCAAACCTGGCAAGGCAGTAGGGACATATGATGCTTCGGATATAAATTTTGTGGCTAATTATTTAGCGGAGGTTGTGAAAAAAAATAATCTTCCGCCAAAGATTCTCGTGGTGCATCGTTATACGCAAAAAATGGTTACTAATTATAAAGAAATCAAACCGTTACCAGAAGTGCAAATAGTGATGCATATGGATGGCTGGGGTGGGATGGCGAAGAAAATAAATACTTATCAGCAATTTATTTATAAAGAACCAGTTCAATTTGCTGGTTTTAAGTTGTTTTACAAAAATGATGTCAAGGAAAATGGTACAATTTTGATGACGCCAAATGATTTACTGAAACTAAATCCTCAGCCTATTTATATTCAGTATCAGTAATTTTACTAGGATGTTTCATTCGGACATGATATCATATCAAAATGTTCTCAAATTTTTTAGCCACCAATGCGCAGGGATTTTTTCTGCCAGTCATCGTAGTGTCAGCTTTGATAGATAGCATTAATCCTTGCGCTATCTCGGTTTTGTTTTTGACTATTGCTTTTTTGTTTAGTCTCGGGAAAAACAGGAAATTTGTTTTGTTGTCGGGAGGTGTCTATATTTTAGCCATTTTTTTTATTTATACATTGATCGGGCTAGGAGCTCTCCAAGCGCTTAGTTTTTTTAATGTTCCAAACATAATGGCGAAAGTGGGAGCGTCTATTTTATTGATCTATAGTTTCATCGGTTTACTGAATGAATTTTTCCCAAGTTTTCCAATTAAATTAAAAATACCTAGTAGCACCCACGCAACTTTGGCGAAAGTTATAAACAAAGGTTCTCTGCCAGCCTTTTTCCTGTTGGGCGCTCTGGTTGCTTTATTTGAATTCCCGTGTACTGGAGGACCTTATCTTTTCGTTTTAAGCTTGCTTCACGACTATGCCAATTTCTGGAAAGGCCTTTGGTATCTGATTATCTATAATTTAATTTTCGTTTTACCGCTTGCCCTGATACTGATATTCACCACGAACAAAATTATGATAGAAAAGATAGATAAATTGCGTAGATTAGAAACAAAAAAAGCTCGAGTAATATTACTGCTTGTTCTAGTTGTATTTGGTCTGATTATATTTTCATTATAAATAATAAAATAATTTTATGACAAAGGATCTAAAATTAATGAGTTTCGAAGAACTTCAAAAGAAGATAGTTTCCTTGAAAGAAGATAGGGGAGTTGATTTATCGACAGAAGAAGATTTGAGTATTGCGGTTATGAATTTGATAAGCTTAGAGGAGCATTTCTTTTTTTCTGGAGCGAAAACAGGGAAAGATGAGTATTATGATCTGCTGAAAGAGGTAAGAGAAATACGTAAAGTTCTTTTAGCTCGCATGATCGATAAAACTGAAGGGGAAAGTTGGTGTATCTCCAAGCACTTGCTTGCGACCACGATGCGATTGATGGAAGTCGGGACTAAATTACAAGGAGATGGTAAAACAGAAGACGCAAAACAAATGTTTAGTTTTGCTTACAAAGCTTATAATTTATTTTTTGGACTTAGATTGAAAATTATTAATACACCGGAAGTTATTGATAGTTTAAAAAAAGAAAAACCGATGTCCTTTGATGATATTATGAGTAAACTAGTCGATTGTTGTAAAGAATAATATAATAAAAATTACTTGTCCCGTTATAAATTCAACAAACGGGATATAACAAAAAAATTATTAATTAAAATTTATAATGGGATGAACCAAAAAAATATTTTCTTTTTAGTGATTGGTATTTTAATTTTAGGAACAGTGGCGACAATTATGCTTCGGTCTGGAGGACCAGTGGTTGTCTCTACTAAATATGACACTTTTGCCCAATGCCTTGCATCGAAAAAGTTAACGATGTATGGGGCTGCCTGGTGTTCTCATTGTAAAGCGGAGAAACTTCGTTTTGAAGGTTCTTTTAAGTATGTTCCTTATGTTGAGTGTCCAGAAAATGCTCAGTTATGCCTGGAAAAAGGAATTGAAGGTTACCCAACTTGGATAGATGAAAATGGGGAAAAATATGCGGGGGAACAAGGTTTAGAAAAATTAGCAGAGATAAGTGGTTGTGAATTGCCAGTTGAATAAAAAAATAATCTATGACAATGTTGGAAAAAAAAGCGTGGCGGGAGGTGAAATATCGGGAAAAATTCTTGAATGCGTTTAGAGGTTTGTATGTTTTTTCTAAAGCGACTAGGCATTTATTTATCCACATTATCTCAGCTTTAATTGTGGCAGTTTTTGGATTTTACTTGAAAGTTTCCAGTTTGGAGTGGATTGCGCTTGTTTTTGCGATTGGTTTTGTGTTTATTACTGAAGTAATAAACACAGCGATTGAGATAGACATAGATTTAACTTCTCCTGAATATCATCCCTATGCTCGAGATACAAAGGACGTGGCCGCCGCCGCTGTCTTACTGTCTGTCTTGGTCGCGATGATTGTTGGGTTTATCGTTTTTTTGCCAAAGATTTTTAATTAGTTTTATGTTATATTAAGATATATGCAAAAAGATATTTTTGTTTTAGTGGGTGTTGTTATTTTAGTGGTTGGAGGCATTTTCTTCTTTACCAGAAATTCTCCGGAAAATAATATGACAACTGGAGAGACATTACCAATTAATAATTTAAATAATTCAGAAAAAATTATGAGCGCAACATTACACACAAGTAAGGGAGATATTAAAATTGAATTTTTTGAGGCACAGACTCCGAAGACGGTGGCTAATTTCCTTAAGCTTGCCAAAGAAGGTTTCTATAATGGAACTAAATTTCATCGAGTGATCAAAGGTTTTATGATTCAAGGAGGAGATCCTCTTTCCAAAGATGATATAAAGATAGACTTGTGGGGAACAGGAGGACCGGGATATACAGTGCCAGCTGAAATAAAATTAAAAAATACAATAGGCACAGTGGCTACTGCCAGACTGGGCGATAATATTAATCCGAAGAAAGATTCTAGTGGAAGTCAGTTTTTTATTAATACTGTAGATAATCCTTTTCTAGATAATAATTATACTGTTTTTGGAAAAATTGTATCTGGAATGGATGTTGTGACAAAAATTGAAAATGCGCCGACCTTACTTCCTGGAACTGCTGATCGGCCAGCTGGCGCGGTAGTTATAGAAAGTATTTCTTTAGAATGAGAAATACTGAAAAAGCATCCAAAAAAATAATGGTCTTTGGAACTTTCGATGGATTACACAAAGGTCATTTGAATTTTTTTAGGCAGGCAAAAAACCTCATAAAGAATTCATTTTTAATTGTTTCAATAGCCAGAGATAAGAATGTAAAAAGAATAAAAGGGCAGTTGCCATTTTTAAATGAGAAAAAAAGGATGGCTCTAGTCAAGAAATGTAAACTAGTCGATAAGGTGGTTTTAGCTGGCATCAGAAATCATATTCCTCATATTGCAAAAGAAAATCCTGACATCATTGCTTTGGGATATGACCAAAAAGCCTACGTTGAGAATCTCAAAAAATACTTGAAAAATAAGGGTATTTTGGTAAAAATATTCAGACTTAAACCCTACCAAGAGAAGATTCACAAGAACCACTTGCTAAAACAAAAAAGGAACATATAATATTTAGTATTATTAATAATTGTGTTAAAAAATATGCAAGATTTTAATTTAGAAAAATTTATAAAAAATAATTTTATGAACAAATTCTTTTTTTTGGTATTTTTTTCCAGTTTAATATCTTTTATTATAATTGCCACGATTAGTCTGGGCATTGTCTGGTATCTAAGAGCAGATATTTTTGGGTATTTTGCTAAAGAATATTTGCAAGAAGCGCAAAATCAAAATGTGAATAATAAAAATGAAACAAAAGCTATTACTGAAAGAATTTTAGAGAAACAAACAATTTTTTCACAGGAACATTTTGTGATAGATGCAGTGAAAAAGACAAACCCAGCGGTTGTGTCTATAATTATTTCTAAAGAAATTCCTAAATATGAAACTTACATTGATCCAAATCGACCAACCAATCCATTGGGTGATCTATTTCCGGGTTTTTCTTTTGATCTTCCACAATACCGTCAAAATGGCACAGAAAAAAAACAGGTTGGTGGCGGATCCGGATTCCTTGTCTCAGGTGATGGCTTAATTATTACCAATAAACATGTTGTTGACCAAAAAGATGTTGAATATACTGTTTTTACAAATGATGGGAAAAAGCATCTAGCAAAAGTTATTGCTCGGGATTCAGTTTTGGACATTGCTCTTATTAAAATTGAGGAACAGAATTTGCCATATCTTTCATTGGGAGATTCTGACAAACTGGAAGTGGGGCAGAATGTTATTGCGATAGGTAATGCGCTTGGTGAATTTAGAAATACTGTTTCGGTGGGAGTTGTTTCTGGTCTTGCGCGTTCTATCACGGCAGGAAATAACTCTGGAAATACGGAAGTTTTGGATCACGTTATTCAAACAGACGCCGCAATTAATCCGGGAAATTCTGGAGGACCTTTGTTGGATCTTTCTGGAAAAGTAATTGGTGTAAATGTTGCGATTGCGCAAGGATCTCAGAATATTGGTTTTGCTTTGCCAGTGAACAGTATTAAAAGCGCGATTGAATCGGTAAAGATGACTGGTAAAATTATCCGTCCTTATTTAGGTATTCGTTACGTAGCTCTGAATATAGAAATGAAGGAAAAAAATAATTTAATGGTAGATTACGGAGTGTTGGTGAAAGCTGGAGCTAGCGCAAATGAGCTTGCGGTTATTCCAGGTTCTCCTGCCGATAAAGCTGGGATTGTGGAAAATGACATAATTCTAGAAATTGATGGAGTCAAATTAAACAATGAAACAAGTTTTGCTTCCGTTATTCGAGGAAAAAATGTTGGTCAAGTTATAAATCTGAAGATTCTTCATAAGGGGGTTGAAAAAAAAGTTTCTGTAACTCTGGAGGTTGCGAAAGATAATTGAAAAATCAAGAATCTGCGGAAGCCTTAAAAAACGGAAGCCTTGCTTCCGTTTTTGTCTCGTATATAATGTATTTATGTCAATTCGAGAAACAGAATTTACTGAAGGAGAATATTATCACATTTATAACAGGGGTAACAGTAAACAGAAAATTTTTTTAGATGATAGAGACAGAGAAAGATTTTTAAAACTTTTATATCTTTGTAATTCTAGACAGAGATTGGATTTCAACAATGATATTGTAAAAAGAAAAATAGATGCTTGGGATTTTGAAAAGGGGGAGTCAATAGTAAATATTGGGGCGTGGGTTTTAATGCCAAATCATTTCCATTTGTATGTGACACCAAAAACGGAAGCCTTGCTTCCGTCTGGGAATTCTATCACTGATTTTATGCATAGAGTTTTGACTTCTTACTCAAAATATTTTAATGCTAGACATCATCGAATTGGTTCTTTATTTGAAGGTAAATTTAAATCTGTACATATAGAAAATGACATACAAGCTAAATATTTATTTTCTTACATCCATCTTAATCCACTAAAGTTAATTAATTCAAAATGGAAAGAGAGGGGAATAAAAGACAAAAAGGAAGCAGTAAAGTTTTTGAATTCATATAAGTGGAGTAGTTATTTAGATTACTTGGAAATTATCCGTTCAGAAAACAAAATAATAAATAGAGTGGATTTTTTAAATTATTTTGAAACCAAACTTGATTTTCAAGAAGAAATTTTTGATTGGATAAATATTAAAGATAAGTAGTAAAAAAAACGGAAGCCTTGCTTCCGTTTTTTTTACCTCACATCTGTAAGTCGGAGACTTATCAAGAAACCACCTAGCATGATTGCGCCCAAGATATAGAAAAGATATTGAAATGATGGGACTAGCAGAAGAACCGGAATCGCCAGAAGTGGCGCTATTATATATGAAAGTGGGTTGGTGCTACGAAAGAAACTTAGGACATTAGTTTCTTCTTCTCTGATGGATTTAAAGAATAAATTTTCACTCATAATCTCGATAATGGCAGCGCCAACCCGAGTAGTAAAAAGTATGAATGCCCAAAGGAAAAATTCTTTTGTTGTAAAGAATGGAATCATTAAAGTAGAAATACTAATTATTAAAAATCCGATAATAAGCATTTTTCTCTCTCCCATATTGTCAGATAATCTGCCTAGAGGGAATTCTAAAATAATAAATGGTAAGAGCATTATACCAAAGATTATTCCGATTTCACTCCAATTAAATCCAATATATTCGTGCATATAGATTGGTGTGTAAATGACCATCCAAGCGTAAAAGAATTTTAAAATTAAACTAATTAAATAAACTTTTAGAATATTTTTTTTTGCAAAGAAAAGATAAATTGTTTGCATAATAGATACTTTTTCATATTTGGGGTCTTTAAAATTATGTAGAAATAAAACAAAAATGATACATAATAAAGCGGTGAATAGAGCGGATAAAAGATAAATACCTCGGAAAGAACTTTTCGCTATAATTGATCCAGAAATCACTTGAGAAATAACCCAAGCGAGACTGATAAGGGTAAGATAAATTCCTCGGATTCCGCCAATGGGAGAGTTTTTTGAAAAATCTTCAATAAAAATATCAAGCGAAGCGAAAATTAAGTTACTTGTTGTAAAATAAAGAATAAAAGCGGGAAGCACAATAAAACCTTTTCCACCTAGAGCTATCAGAACAAGTGACAAAAGAAATAGCAAGCTGTAAATAAGAACAGTCTGTCGATTGCCAAAACGATTTAAGATTCTCGGCATTGACAGCATGCCTATTATGGTTATGATCGAAGCTATGACATAAATAATTCCCAAATAATTTTTTCCTGCGTATGTTTCCAAGATGCTTGAATTTAGATAAGAGGTAAGGGCAATAGGCATTGCAAGCAAAAAACCTGCTAGGTATATTATTTCTCTTTTGCGTTGCATCATATATTTTATTTATTATACACTCAATATTACGGGTATAACTAAAGGTCTTTTTTCGGTTTTTTGGTACAAGAATTTTGAAACTGTCTCTCCTAACCCTGTTTTAAGATAGTCAAAATCTACTTCTTTTCTTCTTGCGGTATTATCTTCGACTGATTTTTTAATAATAATTCTTACTTGACGCAAGAGTTCTTGGTTTTCTTTTAGATAAACAAATCCGCGAGAAATCAAGTCCGGAGACTTTTTTAATTTTCCAGTTTTTTGGTCAATGAGCGCAATAATGACAAACATTCCATCTTGGGCAAGCATGACTCGGTCGCGAATGACAACATCCTGAGCATCTCCAACCGAAGAGCCGTCTACCATCATCAGTCCCGAAGGCGCTTTTTCTTTACGATTTATTATTTTTTGCCCGTCAGCCGATATCTCAATAATTGAACCATTGTCTGGAACGATAATGTTTTCTTCGGACATGCCGAGTTCCATTGCCAATTCTTTATGGAGGACAAGACGATAATGATTGCCGTGAATTGGAATAAAAAATTTCGGGTGTGTTTTTCGATGAAGCCATTTTACATCTTCTTGATTGCCATGTCCTGTTGCGTGAACGAAATCTTCACCAGCCGTTCGATAACTGATAATGCGCGCGCCTTGTCTGGTTAGACCGTCTTTCATTTTTTCCACCGCTCTCTCGTTTCCTGGGACGATGGAAGCAGAGAGGATTATTGTATCTCCCTTATGGAGTGAAAATTTTGTGTGAGTTTTATTGGCTACGCGAGAAAGTGATGCGTATTCTTCACCCTGAGCTCCGGTCATAAGAATTACAACTTTATTTGGTGGACAATTATTTGCTTCCTCGATTGAGATTATTGTACCTTTTTTAGGTTGAAATAATTTTGCTTCGATTGCCACTTCAATGTTTGTTTTCATTGAACGTCCATCGATGGCTATTTTTTTATTTTGAGACTCGGCAAATTTTACTACGTAAGCCAATCTCGTAATATGGGAAGCGAAAGCGGCAATAATTATCCGACCATTTATTTTTCTTATTAAATTTTCAAGTCCTTGATGTACCTTTACCTCGGGAAGGGAGAAGCCTTCATTTTCAATATTTGTGGAATCAGTCATCAGAAGAAGCACTTTTGCTTTGTCAAAAATCGAGTATTCTTTTTCTTCTTCTTTAGAAACAATCCCATCCACTTGGTCAAGCTTATAATCTCCGGGAGTGACAATCCATCCGTGTTCTGTTTCTATAATTATACCCATTGAATCTGGAATGGTGTGAGTTACTCCAAAGAACCTTATTTTTATTTTTCCACAGGTTATCGTCTCGTCTTTTTCAACTGTGTTTTCCTTCATGGCTGGCAAGTGGGGAAATTCTGCCTGGCGTTTTTTCATCATCAGAATAGAAAGGTTTCTAGAGTAAACTGGGGGATTGCCGATGCGTGAAAGAACCAGAGGCACGCCTCCGATGTGGTCCAAGTGTCCATGGGTTATGATGAGCGCGCGTATTTTATCTTTGCGTTCTTCAAGATAAGTTGTATTTGGAATAACATAGTCAACTCCCGGAGTGGCCTCATTGGAAAAATGCATACCAGCATCAATCACAATGATGTCTTCTCCAATTTCTATGGCGGTCATATTTTTACCAATTTCTTCTACCCCCCCGAGCGGAATAATACGGATTACGCCTTTTTCGGGCGGAAGAATTTTTTTACTTAAACTCAACTGCTTTTTTCCATTAAAGGATGAAGGTCTTCGAGCCTGGCTATATCTTTTTTGAGAGTATTGATAGGTCGAACTTCTAATTGATCTTTTCCTGTCAGATCCTTTTTGTTCTTTGTCTGTCTGTCCGGCGCGCTGAAATGAATCAGGTGGGTGGGGAACACTATTGATAGGATTGTTGACAGGTATTTTTTTATCCCCGCCTGCAACGCTATGCGTAGCATTGCGGGCAGGATCAACACTTACGGCGCTGAAAGATAGTCTTTGTTTTCTTATCATAAATAATTTTTAATAAAATACTTTCCAAACATTTTCTGTTTGAGTGTACCATAAATATACATTCAAATAACGATCCGAAGGTGAAATAATGTGGTTTGTTTTAGATCCCTGAAGATTTTTTGAAACTATGTATATAAAATCAGGACTGTATAAAAAAACCGCTGGCATATCTTTTTTAATTTCTTCGGAAAATTGAAGATATTTTTCAATTCTAGGTTTTTCCTCGACTAGGGTTGATGCCTCTTCTAAAATTTTATCTACTTTTGTGTTAGTGTACATGGCAATATTAAGTCCCGGATCTTTTCTTTGCGAGGAGTGCCAAAAAGCAAAAAGATCAGGTTCGCGATTCACAATTTCTCCAAACAAAAGGGCATCGTATTTGCGAGGACGAATCACGTTTTGATTTAAGTTACCAGTTTCAAAAGTTTTTACTTCAACTTTTATTCCGACAGCTTCTAAATCTTGTTTTATTAGTTCGGCAGTTTTTACAAGTTCTTCCACATTCCCAGTTGAGATAGAGAACTCTAACTTGGTGGTTACTTTCTTTTTTTTCTCGGTGGTTGTTTTTTCTAAAAATCCATCTGGACCAGTTTTCCAACCATTTTTTGATAAATCATTTTGTACTTTTTGCAATAAATCTTGTCGCAGAATATCTGTTTCCTCTGTCGATTTCTGATACCCCGCTATATTAGATGGTATTGGACCATCAATTACATTCCCATATCCCAAAAGTATCTCTTTGATGATCTTCTCTTTGTCTATCGTTTGATCGATAGCCCTGATGATATTTTTATCAATAAAAAGTTGGTTTTGATTTTGATTGAAGAAAAGTCCAAATACTCTTGGAAGAGCTGAAGATTCTACTTGATAATTTTTTTCTTTTAAGATCTTTGCGTTTAGTGGGGTAATAGAGCTTATATTTTCTACTTTCTTATCAATTAGAGCTTGAACGAGATCAGTTTCATTTTGATAAAAATGTAAATTAATATTTTTGATATAGGGTTTATTTAATACGAATTTTTTAAAGGGTACCAGTTTATAATAATCTATAATTCCGGATGATTCTTTATTTGTTGAACTTATCATGTAAGGGCCGGAGCCGATAGGATTAGTATTTGCATTGTTAAGTTCTACTGGAGAGTTGTCCCATATATGCGCGGGCATAATGCCCAGTGTTGTATTTTCTAAAAATGAAGCATAAGACTGTTTTAAAGTAAATCGGATAGTTTTTTCATCTATTTTTTCAATGTTTACACCATCCCAATTTATTTTTAAGGGACTTTTTATAACTGAATCCTTCACTGCGTTTATCGTAAACAACACATCGTTTGCGGTGAGAGGTTTCCCATCCTGAAAGTATAAATTATCTTTTAAAGTAAAAGTATAGATTAAGCCGTTTTCCGAATTTTCATATTTTTCTGCTAAATCTAGAATTAACTTACCATCCTCGCTTTTTCTCAGAAGACCAGAATAAATAAAGGAGACCAGGCTCGTGTCGGTTTCTGAATTTGCCAGTACTGGATTTACAAAACGTGGAACTCCAACAAGACCCAGAGATATGGAGCCTTCTCGCAAGGGTACTTGTACTAAAAAAGATTTATTAATTGATCCGAGTATTGAGATTGTGCTTAATAATAAAACTGTTAGAAGTCCAATAAAAACAATCCATTCATTTTTAGAAAAAGAGTTAAGGGCAAAATTCATTTCTTTTTTTGAAGGTAATTTAAAATTACGCATAGGATATTATCTGGAATGAAACTAAAATTAGTTGTCCGCTTTTATTATTATATAACTAATACAATATAATTATTCATTCGTTCGCAATGATTAAGTAAACTCATCATTTCTCACTCATTTCATAATTATAGACAAAAGCGCGAATAAAGCAAAAAGAATTCCACAAACAATAGACAAATAAAAAAGAAACTTCTCAAAACCTCGACGAGTGTGATGAAAACCTCCACCGTCGTTTCCTCCCAAAGCGCCTCCTACTCCGGCGCTAGATTGTTGAAGCAAAACTGCTGTTACCAATATTACTGAAAGGATTATTTGGGCATAAGGTAAAATCTGGGTTACTAAATTCATATGGTAATTATTGCATATTACGGGCGGTAATGCAAATAGCTCGTAGATGTTGAGAAATAAGCAAAAATGTGGGAAAATAGGGGATAAATGAAAAAAGAAGAAATTTTAAAATGGAGAAATTGACAAAAGTATGACCATGAACAAAGAATTTTCTGAAATAACAAATGGGTTTAGACGCACTTTGCGGCTTATGGAAAAGCCGGAGAAAACCGCTTTGGTTTTCGCATCTTTTCTCATGCTCATTACCGGAGTTCTCACAAACCTCCCCGCTGTCATTTTAGGACGCTTGGTAGATAAACTTGTCGGGGCAGAAAATTTTGATGTGAGTATTGCGATTCCATTTATCGCTTTGATAATCGGCATAATTTTTGTACGCGAAGCACTGACTGTTGTAAGGAAATATTTTGTTGAAAATGTGACGACACAAACTGACAAAAAACAGACAGTGAATGTAATCGAGCATTTACTCAAAACAGATATTACAAACATCAATCAACAACAAATCGGCTCTTTGCATGGAAGAATTTTTAGATCAATTCAGGGAATGATAAAAATTATCAAACTCGGATTTCTCGATTTCTTTCCGGTTTTCTTCAGCGGACTAGCCGCAATTGCTATCGCACTAACCCAAAAACCATTATTGGCTGGTGTAATGATTTTAGTAATTCCGGTAGGACTTTTTATCATCGTGTGGCAGGTTTCCTCACAGAAAGGAATACGAGTCGCTCTATTGAGAGGAAAAGAAAAAATTGACGGCGCAGTCGTTGAAATGCTTGGCGGTATAGAAACAGTACGAGCGTTGAATACTGAAAATCAAGAAGTGGCGAAAGTTGAGGAAGTCGCCGAAGCAATGCGAAAAAAAGAAATCAGGCACCATATTTTCATGGCGTTGTTTGATTCCGGAAAATATCTCAACGAGGCATTTTTCTATGTCATAGTAATTTCTCTTTCAATTTTTCTTGCGGCGCAAGGGATAATCACGAAAGGCGATATTCTTGTTTACTCCATTCTGTTTTTGAGTATAACTGGGCCTTTGCGCGAAATTCATAGAATACTTGATGAAGCTCACGAAAGTTCGATCAGGGTAAATGACTTATATGACTTGCTCAATCAGCCGAGAGATATTTCTTTCCAAGCGAATGGCAAAGAAAGATTTGTCTCAAATAATGCCAACGCAATAGAAATAAGCAAACTATCTTTCAAATATGAAAATTCGGCAGTTTTGCAAGACATCAATTTCGTTATCAAGAACGGAGAAAAAATCGGCATAGCTGGTGCGTCTGGTTGTGGCAAATCTACGCTCATAAAAATTTTATTGCGATTGGTTCATGGTTATTCCGGAAAGGTAGAGATTTTTGGCAAAAATTTGAATACTGTAAGCAGAGAGGAAATTGCGGATTGTATTGCATATGTACCACAAAAGACGCACATATTTTCGGGTTCTATCCGAGACAACATTGTTTATGGTTGTGAACGAGAAAATATTACAGATGAAGAAGTTATCAGAGCGGCAAAACTGGCGAATTTATATGAAGAGATAGAAAATTCGCTTGGAGGATTATCGGGCAGAGTCGCCGAGAATGGAAATAATTTGAGCGGTGGACAAAAACAACGACTCGCTATTGCACGACTCATACTAAAATCACCAGAGTTATTGATACTTGACGAGGCGACTTCTGCCCTCGACAACACGAACGAGACAAAAATCCAAAGAAATATTGAGCAGTTGTTCAAAGACAAAACAACGATAACAATTGCTCATCGACTGACGACACTCAAAAACACTGATAGGATTTTTGTTTTTGAGCGTGGCAAGATTGTTCAAGAAGGAACTTTTGACGGCCTCGCCAATCAAAAAGGGCTCTTCCAAGATTTTCTAAAGCAGAAAGAGCCTGATATATTCAATAGTCATTCTAACACTCTAAAGAATATTAGAATAGAAAAAATTATGGAAATAGAATTAGAAAAATAAATTAATGAAAAACACATTTAAGCCATGGCTGAAATAGGGGAATTACAGTTATTAAAAAATAAATTATAAGGTATACTAAATAATATGTCAAAAGAAATTATAAACTCTCTCAATAAAGATTTTGAAAATATAAAAAAAATCGACAAAAATGGCATTGAGTATTGGCAGGCTCGTGAATTAATGCCTCTTTTGGGTTATCCGAAATGGGAAAATGCTGAAGAGGTAATCGGCAGAGCAGCAAGAGCGTGCGTTAATAGCGGTCAGACTGTGGATAACCATTTTCACCTTATCAGGAAAATGGTCGAAATAGGTTCAAATTCAATGAGAGAAATAAAAGATTGGAAATTAGATAGATTTGCATGCTATTTAGTTGCGCAAAATGGCGATCCTAACAAGCAGGAGATTGCATTAGCCCAGACATATTTTGCCATTCAAACTAGAAGACAAGAGGAATTTGAACAACTGTCTGCTTCAGATAAACGACTTTTTATTCGTGATGAAGTAGCGGAAGAAAACAAAAAACTTTTTAGCACCGCCAAAAGAGCTGGTGTTACAAAATTCGGCTCATTCAATGATGCTGGATATAAGGGGTTGTATGGAATGCCTCTTGCAAATATTGAAGACAAAAAAGGAATAAAGAAAGGTGAGCTTCTTGATAGAGCCGGCACGACCGAACTTGCGGCGAATCTGTTTCGCATTACACAGACAGATGAAAAAATCAGAAAAGATAATATTAAAGGAGACGACTTAGCATCGAGGACTCATTTTATGGTAGGAGGCAAGGTGCGACAGACAATCAAGGATATAGGCGGAACACTTCCCGAAAATATTCTGCCAGAAAAACATATTAAGGAACTGAAAAATGAGAAGAAAAAACTTTTGAAAGACAAAAAGAAAAAATAAATCCATGAAAAGAATTTCTAAAGTTCTAATTTCTCTCGTTATTCTCGGTGCATTGATATATCAATTTCGCTCTACTTTTCGCGCTCAATTTTTACCGCTTTGGGATAGCGTAGTTTCATACATTGCTCCAGAAGCACCGTGCGCAGAGCCGATATTTTATACTTTGGGCACTTTTGACACACAATTTAGTATTTCACAAAAGTATTTTTTAAGTGCACTAGAAGAGGCGGAAGCTATCTGGGAAAAACCTTTTGGGAAAGATCTTTTTGCCTATGCACCTGCGGACCTTTCCGAAGGGGTTTTGAAAATTAATCTTATTTATGATTATCGCCAGCAAGCGACGAGTAAATTAGCGAGTCTGGGAATTGTGGTAAAGGACAATAGGTCTTCGTATGATACGCTCAAGGTTAAGTTCATAGCTTTACAAAAAAATTATGATCAAGCGAAAAGTGATTTTAATACCCGCATGCAAAGTTTTTATACGGAGCAAAAGAACTACGAACAACAAGTAGAATATTGGAATGCTCAAGGCGGAGCGCCCAGGAAAGTTTACGAGCAACTTCAGGCCGAAAAATCTTCTTTAGATGCGCAGTCGTCTCAATTGCAAGCAATGCAGGCCAAAGTCAACGAAACAGTAAGCGAGATCAATGCGCTTGTTGTTGTGTTAAACCGTCTGGCGAGCACATTAAACATTTCTGTAGACAAATACAATACGATCGGCGTTTCACGTGGAGAGTCTTTTGAAGAAGGGGTGTACTCTTCCGACGGATTAAATAGAGGAATAGATATTTATGAATTTAGTGACCGAGCAAAACTTGTGCGGGTGTTGGCGCACGAGTTAGGTCATGCGCTTGGTTTAGAACATGTGGAAGATCCGAAAGCTATTATGTATAGACTTAATCAAGGCAATAGTGGAATCTTGACCAAAGCTGATTTCGATGCGCTTAAGATCAAGTGCGGAGTAAAATTGTAAATGAATTATATCCACGCAAAAGTCACAGCTGGAGCAGGAAAAGAATCTTTTAAACAAAAATCTGAAGACCATTTTGAAATTTCGGTCAAAGAAGAAGCCAAGCGCAATATGGCGAATACTCGTGTCCTAGAGCTCGTGGCAAATCATTTTAAAGTTCCTCTAAATAAAGTACGAATTGTAAATGGACATCGGCATCCGAGCAAACTTCTGCTAGTGGAGTGAGTGGATTTGTAAAAATAAAAATGTGCTATAATAGTATTATTAATAACTTAACTTAATTTAATTAATTTATGGCAGAACTAAAAGCTTTGTGTATGAAGTGTCGGGATGCGAATAACAAGCCGACGATGCAGGTGATGAAGAATGTGAAGGTTGAAGAAAAGAATGGCAGATATTTTGCCAAGGGTCAGTGTAGCGCTTGTGGGGGTAATCAGTTTAAGTTTATGTCCAAGGCCGATGCTGAGGCAATGAAATAGAAGAAGTAAAAGTATTTTTAATCTAAATCGTTCCAGACGAGAATTTTCCATTCGTCTTTTTTGAACCAATGTGGGGTGTAGGAGCAGATGGTAATACTAGCGTTATTAAGTGAATTAAAATAACTCAACGTATTATATTGCGAGGCAGTTAAAGTGTTTTTATGAATCATATAGGACACTATCATTTTCAGGAAATTCATATGGGTAACCATAATGATTCTTTTTTCTTTTCTTCTCTTAATGTATTTTAATAACTTCTTGGCTCTGGTTTTTAGATCAGTAAAATTTTCCTCATTAGAAATTCGAAAATCGTCAGTGTGATAACTCTTGTCCATTTGTTCTGTAATGTGTTTGACGTTTACTTCCTGTCCCCAATGGCCAATTATCTCCGAAGGATTTTTTCTTTCTTTCAAAAGGTCGGAGTATTCCACTTTTTTCATTTGCAGTTCTTTGGCGATTATTTCGGCTGTTTCTTTGGTGCGTTCAAATGGACTAGAAATAATAACTTGCGGATGTCCTTTTTGTTTCGGAAATCTTTTAGCGACGGCCAAAGCTTGTATCTTGCCTTTCTCAGTTAAAGACCCTTCTTGTCCTTGTCGAATGTTTTTAACATTTAATTCAGTTTCTCCGTGTCGCACAAAATAGATTAACTTTGTTCCCATAGATATTATCTTACTACAGATTTGTGATATACTTAAATTCTTATTAACTTAAACAAGTATATTTATGGCCAAAGGAGACGGACATCGAAAAGAGAAAAAGAAACTAAAGAAGGGGAAGTAGAGAAAAAAACGGAAGCAAGGCTTCCGTTTTTTTTGTTATGATTGGTTTGCAAAAAACGTGAATTTAGTTTAATATGTGGGTATGAATATGTTAACTATTCCTAAAAAATTTATATCAAATGATGATCTAGTTATTATCCCTCGCAAACAATATGAGAGTTTTCTTGATGTTGGCAAGCAATGGAAAAAAAGATTATTTGAAGAACAAGACACGAACAAAGCAATCGCTGTTTACAAAAAAGAAAAAAAACAAGATAAATTAAAAATACTAAAATCCCTATCAAGTTTGAGATAGAGATTGACCATCTTGATGATTATCCGTCTGACTTCTAAATTCAGAAAGGCGTATAAAAAAATGCCGAAGATGGTAAAAATGAAAGCGGAAGAACGAGAAGAAATTTTTAAAGAAAATCCTTTTGATGCTCGTTTGGATACTCATAAACTTCACGGAAAATATAAAGAATATTGGGCTTTCACTGTGATCGGGCAATATAGAATTATGTTAGCTTTTACGGGTGGTGAATTTGTTGATTTTATCAATATTGGCACCCATGAAATTTATAAATAACACAGCACAAAAAAGCCCCTTAATTAGGGGATTTTTTGTGCTGCATAAGTTCAGATACATATGAGACTCCTTTAATTAAGAGGAGACGGACATCAAAAAGAGAAGAAGAAACCAAAGAAGGGGAAGTAGAGAAAAAAACGGAACGGAAGCAAGGCTTCCGTTTTTTATGCTGAACGGATACAAATGCTTGACTTATAAATTTGCTTAGCTTATACTCTCTAATGCGTCTTTCCTTTTGTGGAATGACGTTTTAATTTCACTCTCTTTGACAACAGAATGAATTTCTGAGAACAGGTGCAAGTCTGTTCTGTTTTTTTGAGTCTAAATGTTTTTTGAATAATAATTTTTAGAGCAAAAGATTGAACTCTAACTGATGACAAAATTCTAAAGCGTAAACGCTTCTGTTTTTTGTTTTGTTTCGTTCTGAAATTGCGTAGCAATTTCACCCCGAGGGGACTCGAGGGGTATATACCCTTCGACAAGCTCAGGGTAAAAATTGTAAAACAATTTTTAACTTTTATTTAGAGTTTGATCCTAGCTCAGGATGAACGCTGGCGGCGTGGATAAGGCATGCAAGTCGAACGGATTTTTCAAAATCGGAGATGCGATTATATCAAGTCAAAGGTCGTGAAAAATTAGTGGCGA
>Ga0209211_10003839_pt1 | contig 24040 bp, 25 predicted proteins | sample RifGroA2_FD_183992 | JGI IMG/M metagenome (GOLD analysis project Ga0209211, IMG submission 183992) | Groundwater microbial communities from Rifle, Colorado, USA - Groundwater A2 (SPAdes) (version 2) | ecosystem: Environmental > Aquatic > Deep subsurface > Groundwater | place: Rifle, Colorado...
CAAATTGCGACTGGATAGTTTTGTGTAAATTGAGCTGGGTGTCGTTCATCACTTTATTCGTATCCGTCAATTTCTGATCCATCGTACGCGAGATCTCGTTGAGTTGGTTTTGGAGCATCAAAAACAAATTCTGTTCACCCTCTTTCGGTTTTTCCGGTGTATTCAATTTTTTATACAACAAAAATATCCCGGCCAAGAGCCCGAGCGACAAAATCGAGAGAAATACGAGGAGGAAGGTTTGCATATTTTTTAATCTTTAAGCAAGTTGGTAATCAGAGCAATCATAATTTCCTTTTCTTTTGGATCACTTTCGGCCACGAGCAAAGCCAACGCCACCAGCGCATTATCATTGATTTTCCTTTCACCTTTTTTGTTGGTCAAACAACGATTCTTCGCCAAAAACGCGATAAACAAAAACGAACCGATGCGTTTGTTGCCATCGAAAAAGGGGTGGTCTTTGATGAGTAAATACAAAAAATTCGCGGCCTTCTCCTCGACACTACCGTACAAATCCTTACCACCAAATGACTGAGCGATACTACCGACGATTGATTGCAAAGCATGCCCTCTTTGCGCGCCGAACAACTCGCTGGCCTCGCGTTTTTTTGCTAAGTCATTTTTTAATTGTTCGATCATTTCCACTACTGTCTCAAAAGCAAAAACAGTGCCTTTTTTGCTACCACCAACTAATTTAAGTTTGCCCTCATCGTATTTTTGGAGCAACACCCAAGAATTGGCGTAGTCAGTGATCACACGCAACAGTCCATCTGACTCACTCTGGTTTAGTTGTTTTTTGTCTATCGCTGTTTTGAATAATTTTATAGCGGCTTCCAATTCTTTCAATTTTAATTCGGAATTTTGTTTGAGCCGATTTTGATTAATCGTAAAACCTTTCAATATGTGGTCGCGCAACACTGAGGTCGCCCAGATGCGGAAACGGGTGCCGTTTTGAGATTTGACACGATAACCGACAGAAATTATGACGTCGAGATTGTATAATACAACATCATAAGTTTTTCCGTCTGTGGCAGTATGCTGGAAATTCCGGCATACTGAATTTTTGGCTAATTCACCTTCTTTAAAGACATTACCTATATGTTCAGTAATCGTTTTGCGGTCTTTCTGGAACAACTCCGCCATCTGTTTTTGCGACAACCAAACAGTATCCCTGTCGATTTGCACAGGAATAGTCACGTCCTTCTGCGGGGTGGTATATATCACCAAATTGGTATTTTTGTCCTCCATATATCATTTATTCTATATTTTTAGTGTATCTATTTTATCCTGTTTGGGCACAAAAAGCAATCGCCTTGATTTTTGCAATTTTTAGTGATAATATGACCGCACGCCCCCATAGTTCAACGGATAGAACGGGCCCGTCCTAAGGGCAAAATGTGTGTTCAATTCATACTGGGGGCACTAGCAATTATCGCCTTCGCCACCGCTCGCGCGGCGCACTTATCGAATACCGGCGGCAAAATTTTGCTGGCGGTTGGTTTTTTTATTACTCCCGCGAGCGCTCGCGCGGCCGCAATTTTCATCTTGTCGGTCAATTTTACCGCGCGGCAATCCAACAACCCTCGAAATAATCCCGGAAATACCAAAGCATTATTCACTTGATTGGGAAAATCACTGCGCCCGGTCGCCACCACCATCGCTCCGCACTTTTTTGCCAACACCGGATCAATCTCCGGCGTCGGGTTGGCCATCACAAAAATTATCGCCTTTTTGTTCATGCTTTTAGCCATCTCTGCCGTCAAAATATTCCCTTTGGAAACGCCGACAAAAACATCTGCTCCCAAAATCGCCACGGTCAAATCGCCCTGAATTTTTTGCAGATTGGTCAGAGAGGCAATTTCATTTTTGAATTTATTTTCCGCCAAATCCGGTCTGCCGGTATAAATAATTCCGGTCGTGTCACAAGCGAGGATTCGTTTACCATCACATCCGGCCATGACCAACAATTTGATAATCGCCGTCCCGGCCGCCCCCACACCACTCACAACAATTTTCACATCATTTAACTTTTTATCGACCACTTTCAAGGCGTTGGTGAGTCCGGCCAAGAGGACTATGGCCGTACCGTGTTGATCGTCATGTACTACCGGTATACCGAGATTTTGCAAAGCCTGCTCAATTTCAAAACATTGCGGCGCCTTGAAATCTTCCAAATTGATCCCGCCAAAAACCGGCGCGATATTTTTTATTGTTTCAATATTTTTGGCGACGTCTTGCGATTGCAGACAAATCGGAAAAGCATCCACACCACCGATTTTTTTGAATAACGCCGCCTTGCCCTCCATCACCGGTATGGCCGCGAGCGCGCCGATATTCCCGAGGCCGAGCACGGCACTACCATCCGAAATCACCGCGACCATATTTCCTTTGATCGTATATTTGTATACATCTTCGGGATTTTTGTGAATCTGCCGACATGGCTCGGCCACGCCCGGAGTGTATGCGAGCGACAAATCGTTCACATTATCTAATTTTGTTTTTATTTCTGTGGCGATTTTCCCGTGAAATTTTTGGTGATATTTTAATGATTGTTGGTAGACGTTATTTTTTTGCATAATCGAAATTAATAAACAAAAACAGTACTGAGATATCTTACCAATCAACGCACCGTTTGTCCATTATGCAATTACATTATGCAATTACCATAAAAAATATGAGTACAGCATCTTACCCCATATTTTTATCACTTACACCAAGCTCTCTTTATTCGACGCAAACGCCACTGCTTGGCGAATATCCGCCTCGCCCTTGAGCCATTGCACCACGCGCGCCATACCAAATCCGCACCCGGCATGCGGCACCGCGCCATTCGTTTCCACTTGATTGATATACCATTCAAAATCCGCCACACTGCCACCCCGCTCGACCAACCGTTTGAACATCCGTGAATTTTGCAAGCGATCGCGTAGTATATTCGCCTCATGCGCTCGCGCCGCCGACCCCACCGCTTCACCACCATAGGGCAGGATCAAGTCAGCAGACAAAACCCGACCGGGATTGGCCGAGTCAGGCAACATATTGAAAAATTTTTCCACTTCAATCTCTTTGCCGAACCGCCACATCGGATCAGGAAACCGCGTGATAAACAGCGGCTGATTTTCATTTACCCGTACGAGCATCGCTTCTTGCGCCGCAGCGATATCGTCGCCCCATTCGATTTTTTCTCCCAAACTTTTTAATTTATCGACCGCCTGATCGTAAGTCAGTTTGGTAAATACTGGTGGACATAGTGCCAATCGCGCCATCGTGTCATGTGACAAACCATAAACATCCACCGCATTTTGGTCATTCGCGATCACCTGTGCCAAGTGATATAACATTCCTTCAATATACGCGAGCAATCGATCAAACCCGCCCGGATGTTCGATTTCGATCATCAAAAATTCTGTAAGATGGCGACCGTCCACCTTGGGCTCGGCGCGGAAACTCGGCCCCACACAATACACATTGCCCAACTTTGGCACCAAAGCCTCCAAATACAACTGACCGGTCTGCGCCAGATAACTTTTATGCCCATTGAACCACTGACTATCTCCATCCGACGACACCTCGAACAACGTGTTGATATTTTCGCACGCGCCCGATGCCCGCACAATGCGCGGCGTGACGATTTCCGTGTAACCGTTTTGTCCCAAATATTCCCGTGACGCGCGCAATACCCGATCAGTGAGTTTGATTATCGATGTATCCATAGAAAAAATAAAAATAATTTGCTAAAAAACAGACGGCTATACGCCGCCTAAATATTATTTGCTTTTATGGCATAAATTATGAATTTAATAATAAAAAAATCCTCCGCGGAAACGGAGGACTGATGGCAATATTATCGGCGGTGATAAAAAAAATTTCCCAACAGGGAAATTCACATTTCTTTCTTTTTCGCGTTATTGGCTGGTGACACAAAATATTTTGCATGGATATATTATATCACAACTAAAAAAGGCGTCAAATTTTACACCGAAATGAGCCGAAAAGGCGACCACGATTGATCCGTACCCCAAAAAGTGGACACGAAAGTGTCCACTTTTTGGGGTACGGATCATGATTGTGGCAGAGTTTTTATGTTATATTTTCTTTGAGCGGGCAAGGGGAGTCGAACCCCTGTCACGAGTTTGGAAAACTCGGATAATAGCCGTTATATGATGCCCGCAGTGAGTGGAATACCCAATTCATTTGGTATGCCCGAACGAGGAGGATCATACACCTCGTAGTATATGATGCCCACACCCAATTCGTGTTAAAATTATACCAAAATCCCACCAAAAGTCAACTCCCGCCTGACAACAGGCGGTGGCAAACAGGCTTGACAAAAATCAAATACCGTGCTATAATATTCGCATATTTTACATAATTTGGCCGCCAATCGGCCAAACGGCCCAAACGGACAACAAAACCCGTATGGGTGTAATCTAAAAATATGGTATTAAACAACTTTGAAGACGGCGAAGAAGAAAAAGGCGCCTGCGATTGCTGTGATGACGAGTGTGATTGCGGCGACTGCAAAGAATGCGGCGGTGAGGGCAAAGACGACGAGGATGGCGAATCCAGTTCCAACTATGGCACCGGAGCCGACGACCTCTACAACGACAGCGCCCGCGATGACGTGTAATTTATAAATCAAATAAAGAGCCGGTAAGATAATAATTTTTGCTTTCCTCGCCCGCGAGGGCTCAGGGTGGGTCTACGTACCCAAACCCGCAAAAAATATTATCTTACCGGCTCTTTTTATTGTCTGTCTAAAATTACGCGCGGGCGCTATAGTCGCCGGTCTCGGTATTCACGAGAATATCCTCACCCTCTTTGATAAAAATCGGCACCTGCACAATGAGGCCATTTTCCATGATCGCCTCTTTGCTCACGTTGCCCGAAGCACTATCGCCGCGCACCGCTGGCGGCGCGGTCGCCACTTTATATGAAATTTTTTTCGGAAGTTGTAGGCTCACCGGCATATCCTCATAAATGCCAATAATACATTCCACCCCCTCTTTCAAATATTTTCCGTCTTCACCCACCAAATCACCGTTCATTTCAATTTGTTCATAATTGCTCGTATTCATGAAAGCATAATTGTCGCCAGCCTTGTACAAAAATTGCATGGTCTGAAAATTTACCTGCACAATGTCCACCGTCTCGGCAGTTTTGTAAGTATTTTCAATCACCTTGCCGTTGCCCAAGTTCTTCATGCGCGTACGCACAAAAGCCGCACCCTTACCCGGATTGATATGTTGAAATTCCACCACCACAAACAAATCATTGTTTTGGCGGATCACGACTCCTTTACGAATGTCAGTTGTAGAACCCATAGAGATAAAATTAACACTTTTTAATAATTTAGATTTTGATAAATCTAATATTCCAATTGATCTTTTACCGTTTGAAAAATAACTTCGTTAATATTGCGTGCTCCGGTAAAAAGCATGATCATCCGATCCATCCCGAGCGCCACTCCGGCCGCATTAGGTAGGCATTTTAGCGCATTTATGAGCTCTTTGTCAATAGGCATAGCGCTTTTCCCCAGCCGGACACGTTCACCTTGTTCGTGTTCAAACCGTTTCAATTGCGCCTCACCGTCCGTCAATTCACCGAAACAATTCGCAATTTCCAATCCGCATATATATAATTCAAATCGCTCGGCATAGCGCGCATCGGCCGGACATAGTCGCGCGAGTGCCGCCAATTGCGCCGGATACTCATACACAATCGTCGGATTATTTTTGCCAATATGCGGTTCGATCTCATTGAGAAATATTTTGTGAAACAAATCATTGAAATCATCACCCTCATTCACTTGATACCCGCGCTCGCGCACCAACTCCGCCATTTTTTTCTCATCCAAATAATCATCCAAATTCACGCCGATATATTTCTGCCACAAATCTTTCACACGCACGCGCTCCCAATTTTTCGTCATGTCGATTTCACAACCATTATATTTTGCTAACGACACACCTGTTTTTTCCGCGATATATTTGAACAAATTTTCCGTGTCCGTCATGATTTCCTCATATGCCCCAGGCGTCCGATACCACTCGATCATAGTAAATTCCGGATTATGCGTGACACCGCTTTCTTCTTCATCACGAAAACATTTGCAAATCTGAAATATTTTTTCATAGCCCGCTCCGAGTAATTTTTTCATCGCAAATTCGGGCGAGGTTTGCAGATACCACACTGTCTCGCGTTTATTTTCATCGTGAAATTTTGTCATGATCGGATCGAGGTGTGGCTCTTGATCGGGCGCTTTTACCGCCGTCGAGGTTTCGGTCTCAATAAAATTTTGCGACCAAAAAAACTCGCGGGTCAACCGAACGATGACGGCACGCTGATCAAAAACATTTTTTAGGCGCGGATTGTCTTTTAATTCTTTCCAGTACATAACAATAAAAACAAACTCCCCACTTACGCGGGGAATTTTCTATTATCAAGCGAAGTGAGAGAAATGAAATCTTTCATTTCCGAGCGAGCGTAGATAATATACCCCGTAGGGGTTTACTTGGGAATGAATGGCATGAGCGAAGCCTGACGAGCGCGTTTGATGGCATTGGCCACTTGGCGCTGGTGCTTGGCACAAAGTCCGCTCCGGCGACGCGGCGCAATCTTCATATACGAAGAAATGAAGCGGCGCAAAGTACCGGCGTCCTTGTAATCCACCACCAATTTGTTGTTGGTGCAGTAATAGCAAGATTTGGTCTTGCTGTCTTTACTGCTGTTGTTGGTAGCATTATTGATCATAGCAATGATTGAAACAAATTAATATTAAAACGGTATATCTTCCAATTTGATCTCTTCCTCTACTACTTCGGCGACCGGAGCGGCGAAATCATGGGCCGGAGCGGGAGCATTATCACCAGCGGCACGAGCGCCAGACGGAGAGCCGAGCATGATCATGTTGTCGGCAATAATTTCCGTGCGCCAGCGTTTCACCCCATCTTGACCGGTCCAATCACGAGTCTGCAGTCTGCCTTCGATATACACCTGACTACCCTTGCGCAGATACTGCGCGGTGACGTCGGCGAGTTTCGACCAAAGCACGACGTTGTGAAATTCGGATTGTTTTTGTTTTTGACCTTGAGCATCAGTCCAGACACGGCTAGTAGCCACAGAAATGGTACAAACCGATTTTCCACTCGGGATACTGCGTAATTCCGGGTCACGAGTGAGACGACCAATGAGAGTAGCGCGATTGAGATCCATATGGTTGAAGTAAATTTTTATTTAATGATGTTGGGCAAGCCCCAGCGTGTATATTATATACTTCGAGAACAATTACGTCGAGTAATTACACTCCGGGAATCACGTTCCCATCCAAAATCTCATCCAATTTCTTGTCGATCTCGGCCAAATCCACTTGTTTGTCCATTACCACCTTTTTCTCGACGACCGATTCTTCGGCCTGCGGCGCCATAGTGGTGATACCAAGCTCGTTGGTAGCATAAGCAATGCGCTGGGTGGCAGTGAGATTGGTCTTGAACACACTCAACATCGCGCGCAACAGATCGCGCATCAATTCCAATTTGGTTTTGATGACTTTGAGGCCATCAGTCTCAGCACTAAACACTATGGTATAAAAATAACCATAACGAATTTGCTTCACTGGATAAGCCAAGCGACTTTTTCCAAGAACGTTCATCTCCACATCAGAGGCGCTTTCTTTCACCAGGCTGACAATTTCTTCGCAACGTACGGCCGCGGCATTCTCATCGAGAGTCCCCGGCAATACGAGCAATAGTTCGTATTTTTTCGACATATATATTTGAAATGAATTAACTAGATACCCATTTGTATTGGCTCAACCATAATAACACAAACCCAGATTTTGTCAAGAGTTAGCCAATAAATGGCCTAACCATGCGACTTCTCTTGACAAACGCAACTGAGTTGCGTATAATACCAACATCCAAATAATATGCAAAAAGTCAAAAAAATACTGGGCCAACTCAAAGATAACGGCCAAAGAATCACCACCTTGCGCCGCGTTATTTTGTATATCATGGAAAAATTCGACTCCCCCCTGTCGGCCGGCGATATTCTCAGCGAAATCGCCAAGATGGGATTGTCGGCCAACAAAACTACAGTCTATCGCGAATTGGAATTTTTGATCAAAAGCGAAATTGCCGAGACAGTACAATTGCGCGGACGCGAGCAGAAATACGAGCTGGCCGGCGAACACCATCACCATCTTGTGTGCGTGAAATGTGCCGAAATACAAGAGATGCCGCTGGCTGGTGATTTAGACGAAACCGAAAACAAAATTTATAAAAAATTTAATTTCAAAGTGCAGAGCCATAGTTTGGAATTCTATGGACTGTGCGCTCACTGCCAATAATATGACAACACTACTGTATATCATCCTCGGAACTACCATCGTATCGCTGGGCTCGCTCGTCGGCGTGGTCACTCTTGGTATGAATCAAAAATTTTTGGATCGCATCTTGCTCGGCATGATCGGACTATCTTCGGGTGCGCTACTCGGCGTGGCTTTTATCCACATGATCCCGGAGGGAATCAAGCTCATGGACCCAGAAAAATTTTGTTTGATCATTTTAATTACTATCATCGTCTATTTAATTGTCGAAAAACTTCTGCATTGGCATCATTGTCACACTTGTGGCAACGACCACAAACATACTCTCGGCTACATGAATTTAGTGGGAGACAGTGTCCATAATTTTATTGACGGGCTAGTGATCGCATCGGCGTTTATTGTGAGCCCGGCTTTGGGACTAAGTACGATCGTAGCGATCGCCATGCATGAAATACCACAAGAGATTGGCGACTTTGGCGTGTTGCTATATTCCGGTTTTACCAAACGCCGCGCCATTTTTTTTAATCTAATGGTTTCAGCTACCGCGATTTTGGGTGGCATCGTGGGTTGGGCAGTATCCAGTCGCACGGATCAACTCAATTTATATTTGATACCGATAGCGGTCGGTGGTTTTATTTACATCGCGCTGAGCGACATCGTGCCGGAATTACGCAAAGAAGACAGCATCAAAAATTTCTTCGGTGGACTTATTTTGCTGGTTGGGGGTATAATAATGATGTTCTTTTTGCGAGATTAGTCCAACTATCAACGGGGGTTCAAATGAAGGCACTGATAATCGCGCCCAACCAAGCAAAGGCTAACGAGCTCGTGCGGGCTTTGCAGTCCGCGGGACTCAACATGCCCGGGGATAACTTTATCCCCACAGAGACCATTCCTCTCTCGGAAATCACTGCGCGGGTCAACCGCTCCGACGCCAACATTTTGTTAATCACGACCGACGTCGAGCCGACAAAAGCCAGTGGGATCGTTGAGCGGCTGCATTACAAAGCCAAGCGCCCACGCATTTTTGCAGTGGGATCGGTGACAGACACATCACCCTTGCAGTCGCGAATCCATTACGGGACCGATGAGGAGATTTCTTTCCCACTGAACTCGGACGGAATCGCCAGACTAAAGGCCGCCGGCTTGTTTTAAGTGCCACCGGCGCCACCCTTGCCCAACGCCAACCTGTCCACCATCACAGGACTCTCGCTTACCCCGCTTACTGCGGGGTTTTTGTTCCCATTGATTTTTCTCCGCATTTCAGGTAAAATATGGCGTATTGGAGAGGTGCCCGAGTGGTTGAAGGGAACAGTCTTGAAAACTGTCGTACTGGAAACAGTACCGTGAGTTCGAATCTCACCCTCTCCGCAGTTGATAATATGCCGCCGTTAACCGGCAAAATACTTGACTTTCTGATAAAATTATAATAATATTCTATCAACCGAATTTTAATATTCACTATTTTACAAAAATCATATGACCGAAGAACAAAAAACCGTCACATTTGGCGCGCACCTCACCATCGATGGGTATGGTGGCAGTGTAGAAAAACTCAACGACAGCGCTTTGCTGTTGAAATGTTTAAATGAGTTACCGGAAATGATCGACATGAAAAAACTGGCCGAGCCGGTAGTTTACAAGGCTGAGGGCGGCAACCCGAAAGACTCTGGAGGGTATTCTGGTTTTGTGGTGATCGAGACCAGTCACATTAGTTGCCACACTTTTCCTTTCCGCCGTTTTGTGAGCATCGACGTATATACCTGCCAAAATGAAATCAATAAAGAATTCGTCGAAAAATACTTCAAGGACGTATTTGAATTACAAGATCTGGAAATCAATTACCTGAAACGCGGCACCCGTTTCCCTGCCGACGATATTGCTTAAAATCGGACGCGCCCCAACCAAACACTAACACATAAAATCCCAGCACACCAATGCTGGGATTTTGGTAAAAAAATAAGCCGGCGAAGGTGACCCTTGCCGGCAGAGGAGATAAATGAACGATTTTACGGTCGCGGGAGGCATGGAAGGAACATTTCCGCGAGCATACAGCGAATCCCGCCGCCACCAACCCGTTCGATAGTCGGAATCGGCACCGAAAGAATGTCGCAGTGGTCGGTGATGATGTGAGTCTGTTTCACGGTCAGGGCATCCCTGGCATTCTCGGACATGACCAGGAGCGGGCGATACGATGTGGCGCTCTGAAGCTCGAGCATGTTGCCGCAAAAATGCTGGACCTGCTCCAACGACAGTTCGATCAGCTGACGGCCACTCGCCCTGAGCGACGACACCACAATGGACCGTTCGTTTTCGTCGACGATGGCGTCCGGGCAAATTCCACAGAGTTTCGTCCCGATCCACATCATGACGTTGGTGTGGTAGATGGGAGTCTTACACTCGTCGCAGGCATTGAAGGCGACCACCTTATAATCGAAAAGGTGGGCAACCTCGTGCAACACCACTAGATTGGTGCGCTGTGACAGGCAGGCGTAGATGAACCCGCACTGACGATCGATCACCATCGAGCCGGTGCCTTCCAAGAATTTGTCTTCGGATTCCCAGTGGTCGAGGTAGTGTGTGCTCTTAACCACATAGCCGACATTCTCGAGCCCTTTAATGATTTCAGGCCGCCGTTCGATCCGCCGCGACGAATGGCGCATCGGGTAAACCACCACAATGCCATCATCGTGAAAGGTGATCCAGTTGTTGGGGAAGACTGCGTCCGGCTTGACCGGATCGGGAGTGTCGACCACCACCAACACTTTGATTTGGCGCGCCTCCAAGGCACTCACCACAGCGTCAAACTCGGCCACAGCCAGACGGTGTGTCTCGGCAGTCACAGCGTCGGCATGTTGAAAGACGTTGTTCTGGGCGGTTTCGGCATTGAAACCGAACGCCGCTGGACGGACCATCAGCACAGTACCGGTTGATTGTTTATGCATGTTGTTTCCTTTCCCCCTGCGGGGATTATGGCGAGCGTGTTTGCTCGCATGAAAAGGACTGCTGGCAGTAGCTTACTAGGAGAAATAATGCTTGTCAATGCTGGCCTATTTTATTCAAAACCCATCAACACTGACCACGCACCATCGTTTGTGGATCAGTATACGCAAAATACGTCTCAAAAAAACCTTCCTTACCAAGGCCTGCCTTCCCAAACCCACCAAAAGACATGGTGTCGTCACGAAAAGTTGGGAGATCGTTAATAATAATTCCGCCCCAAATAATGTCGCGGCAGATCGAGTTCAATGTACGAACGTTGTTGGTAAAAAAAGACAATTGCAAACCAGACCGAATATAATCATTCTGCAAAGCGGTCAGCATTTTTTTATATTCTGTGTTATTTTTATAATAATGCACAAACAAAACCGGCCCGGACAAATCCAAACTTAATATTTTTTTCAAAACATCACCCCCGACATTTTCTGTGGTATGCATGACAGGAAAAAGAAAATCATTTTGTCTTTGCGCTGGTAGCAATGCAATAAATTCAGGAACAATCTTTAATATTTTTTTAATTTTCATTTCCGCCGCTTGCGCGTAATCAACGGTGATGAGCGGGCCGAGAATATTACGCATTCCTGCAGAAAAATTTGCCTGAATTTCTTTTTTCAACAAACACAATTTCGCTTGAATTTGGTCAATAAATTTTTTCCCATTATTTGATATCAAAATATGTTTAATAGAAACACAGCGTTGTCCATTTTTCGCAATAATACCACCAACAAATTTATCCGCCAACCGATCATTATAATTTTTAAAATCCGGACTAAAAACGGCAATGGAATTACCACCGCTCAATTCCATGTGATATTTTTTTACCCCACCTATACTGATAATCTTTTTGCCGGTTTCATAACCGCCGGTAAAAGAAATAATACCAATACGTTCGTCGGCCACGATAGCCTGTAAAGTTTTGGTGGTAGACTGGTCACAAAAATAGACAAACTTACCTTTGGTCGCCTGACGGACAATCTGAAACAGCGCCCAGCCCGTCCGCCCAGCGAATGGTGACGGCTTAAATAATACCGACGTGCCCACCAGTAAGCCCATGGCAATTTTGTGCGCCGGAGAACTCAACGGACTACTAAATGGTGTAATGGCAAACAATGGACCACGGGCGACACGCTTTTCCACAATCGTTTTAGACCGACCGCGGATAACATTTTCAACAGTAAAATCAGCGTGTTTAGCCGCGAGTGCAAACGTGCTAGCGGCCCGCAAGACCTCTCTTTCAGCATCCAGCTCGGTCAATTTCACTTCGACCATGATCAATTTGACCAAGGAAGATTTTTTCACCAATATCTCTTTTTTGATCTTTAAAAAGATAATTTTTTTCTGTTGAGCGGATAAATTTCTAATCTCAAAAAAATCTTTTTCTACATTGGCGAGCAATTTATTATATTTAGCATCCATATCAATTTTTTTCTTGAATGAATTTCATGAATTCATTTTTATTTGCTACCGGGCTGACGCTAGGCCGACCCAAATCAGGCCGCGAACCAACTGCCGAAGAAATCACAACCCCCATCGGGCCGTCGGGCCGCTCAAAATCCAGTGCGGCCAACTGTTTTTTTGTTTTTACGATCAGCACCTTTTTGTATCCAACACTTTTTAACAGTTGCCCCCAACGAAGTGTGGCGGAGACGGTCAATTGTCCGCCCGTACTCTCATAAGCGCCGTTATCAATAATAATATGGACTAAATTTTTTGGCTGATAATAGCCGACGGTGGCGAGCGTGCCCATTTTCATCAACACCGCCCCATCACCATCGATAATAAAAATTTTATCTTTGGTTTGAAGCGCGACACCAAGAGCAATGCCGGCCGCACACCCCATCGAACCGACAGTGAGAAAATCCGATTGATGCGATTGGTTGTTTTTTGATCTGATTTCGAAAATTTCACGTGAAGTTTTCCCTGTGGTCGCCACGACAGGACATGCGCCGATTTTTTCCAATAACAATTCGAGAATTTGTTCTCGGCACGTCAATCCGGAACGTGTTTTCAAAACCGGCCGATCTGTTTTTTCGAATAATCCAGATTTAAAAATAAGGGCTACCGGCTGACTTTTTTGTGTGGCTATATTCATCAATTTTGTAATGGCCGATTTTGTTTTTTCAACATCCTGATCAGCAAATTCATACGGTATTCCCAATATTTTCAATAACTCAATGGTCACCTCCCCCATTTTTTTATGTTGCGGCTCATCTGGATGGCCGGGCTCGCCGCGCCAAGTGACAAACAAAATAGCCGGCATGCTGTAAACCACCCGATCCATTAGAGATGTTAGGGGGTTGATCGCATTGCCTAGACCGGAATTTTGCATATAAACTACTGGCGTTCGTCCGGTGGCCAAATGATAGCCAGCCGCAATACCAATCGCTTCGCCTTCACTCGTGGCTTTGACATGTCGGACACCATCACCACTGCCGTCATCAGCCACACAATTTAGAAAATTTTTCAAATAACTACAAGGCACCCCGGTCAAAAAGAGTAATTTATTTTGTCGTAAAATTTCTACCAACTCACTGCCCTGCATAAGTTTACCCCCTATCCGAAAAGGGTATTAAATTAATAATTTCCGCTATCGGTGTACAAAATTCATCAGTCTCAAACGACCTGCCGTTTTTCAATATGGTTTCCGCCGCCTGCAACATGGCTGGATAGGCGCTGCGGATCAAATGATTCGCGTAAATAACCATCTTAACTCCAGCGCTGACAAGCTGTGCCTCGGTGATAGTATTATAAGTAGTGGGCACAACCACCAGCGGAATGGTTTTGGTAATTTTTTTATAGCGTTTACAAAATTCTAAAATTTCATCCGGTGTTTTCTCTTTACTATGAATGAGAATACCGTCGGCACCCGCCCGAATATACGCCTGCGCTCGAGCCAGAGCATCATCCATGCCTTTTTTGAGAATCAAACTTTCGATGCGAGCAATCACCATGAAATCGACGGTAGCCCGACTGGCTCTACCGATTTTTATTTTTTCACAAAAACTATCCACATCGTCTTGAGATTGGCCGACATCTGTGCCAAATAAAGAATTGCGTTTTAGCCCAATTTTATCTTCAATCACTACCGCTGATACCCCCATCCGTTCCATTGTCCGCACAGTAAATCCGAAATGTTCTGGATCGCCACCATTGTTGAGATCGACCAAAATCGGCTTCGTGGTGACGTCGAGAATCTCATGAATAGTCATGATCCGCGACGTGGTATCTACGACCGCATTATCTGGCTTACCTTTGGATAACGCGTCGGCCAGACTACTTTCCCACATACCATCAAAAGCGACGTTTTTACCTTCAATATTAACTTCAGTATTTTCAACCACTAGCCCCGTCAATCCATTGTGCGCTTCCAAAATTCTGACAATTTTTTTAGTACGCAATAAATCTTTTAATTTTTTTATGCGACAAAAAGTCGGATAGCCGGCGGCCAACCCAGAACCACAAACAGGCTTATTTTTTTTCACTATCCTTTTGGCCATAAGCTAAATCTGGTAATATTTTTCGCAAGACTTGCTCAACTTCTTCTAAATCAAGAGAATTAAATAAATCAAATCCTGGCAAAACTTGTCCGACCCTAATGCGTGTAGTGAAAGCATTTTTTTCTTTGGGATCAGTAAAAAATATCGGCACATCAGGAATCAATTTTTGAGCATAATTTATCGACCCAATCATGCCAAGAACATCACCCGGTACCATCATGATCGCCTTGATATATTTAGCAATGGCCGGATCGGAAAGAAATGTGGGGATATTGGCTTCGATAATATCGCCGCCCGCTTCCGCAATAATCACATCCGGCTTTTGGGCATTAATGCGATTCAAAAGCGTATAGATTCCTTTACGAAATCTGGCGGGACTAGTATAGGTGCTCGGTAAACCGACATCGGGAAACTCAAACCAAATTTTAGCGCCAGCATCGTGGAGTAAAAATACATCTTGTAAATTTCCCGTGCCAGATATTTTTGTGGCAGCCACCCGCAATCCTTTTTGTGATAAAACTCGAATCAATCCGGCAGAGGTAGTGGTCTTGCCCACATCGGAGCTAGTGCCCCCCACCACAATAATTGGTGCTGAAGGATTGACCACATCGTCTTGCGGCCCACACAAATCCAACAGGTCAAGCGGCAGACCATCTTGCGCCACAATGCCCAACACTTTTAATTGTAGCGGCTTTTGCCCCATCGTGGCTGGTATATTAGTGCTAATTCCAACCAGACCACTGGTCGATAACAAATGCAATTCTGTACCGACTTGAATATTAATCCCTTCTGGAGGTACATCGCCGGATTCTTCGGTACCAGAATGTCTATTAGCCAAAACGCCCACAAACCTATCTCCTTTGTAAAGACGACGGTTGACGCCAAGTTGATTTTCCAAATATTGTCTAGACCCTATATCACTCACCACCTCCACCAAGACCACATCACCTTCTTTGCCCACACCGTACCCTAATTCCGTAGACTCCCACACAATATTAGCACACCTGACATTAGAAGAGACACATTTGGTCGCAAAACCAGCAATCACAACTTCACCGCTGTCAGTGCGATTGAAAAAAAGTTCAGGAGCCCCATTTTTAATTTGTTTTTCCATATAAAATGGTAAATATTGTATAAATAGAGTAAAAGCCTATTAACACAAGCAAATGGTTCATCTGCCAACATTAACAGTACCCCTGTTTCTTACTTATTGTCAAGATTTGTCTCAAGACAACCAAATGATCGGTACTATTGTCGAAAATTGACTATTCCCAATAATCATGCTTAAATGTATGCAGTATTGCTGGCGCAGACTCTCAACGTGCGAAAAAATGGGCCTTTTGGCCCAAGGAGGAAGGTATGCAAGTAAGGTCGGAGACGGCAAAGCTCAGGCAGGTGATACTGCACCCGCCGGGCCGATGCCACGAATTGCTTTTGCCGGAGGAAACGCAAAGTCGCAATCCTCAATACTTACTCATGGACGACATCCTGTTTGTGCAAAAAGCGAAACAGGAACACACGGAGCTCGTCAGGGTACTGGGAACAACCGCAGAGGTGGTGTACGTCACCAACCTACTGCGCGACATTTTTAAGAACGATGCCGTACGCGAAGAAGCGTTGCACATCACCGGCTTCAACGAATACAACGACCTCCCCGACGACCCCGTCGAACTGGTCAAAGTACTGTTGTCCGGCGAACTCAACGGTAAACGCCTGTCGCCTCCGTGTCCCAACCTCATATTCGCTCGGGACATCGGATCGATCGTCGGCAATTCGGTCGTACCTTCATACGCGGCCAAATTCGCTGAACTGACCACGGAAAGTCCGCGCGGACGCGAAATGACCCTGGCCCGCCTGATCATTCGCCACCACCCCCTGTTCGCCGACTATAACATAGTCGACATCAACGAAGGGTGTAGTAAACATGACGAAAAGACATGTGAAGGCGGCGACATTCACGTCATCAATGACCGGATCGTGCTCGTCGGTGTATCCGAACGCACGGACGACGAAGCCGTCCAAAGGATGGCTCCACAGCTCTTTATCAACGGATTTGAATGCGTGCTCAAGGTGCGCTTACCCAAACATCGTTCGAGCATGCATCTCGATACCGTCTTTACCATGATTTCGGCGAACGAAGCTCTGGTCTGCGCCAAAATCGTCAACGACGGCATTACCTGTACGGCCATCATGCCGAACAGCCAAAAAGAGATGCCCGGTGGACTCATCCAGGTACTCGGGGAACTGGGTGTAAAACTGGACACCTACCCCTGCGGCGGCGACGACCCCACACAAGCGGTACGCGAACACTGGACCGATGCGGCCAACGCTATGGCCATCGCGCCCGGAGTCATTGTCGGCTATGACCGCAATGTCGCCACCGCCGAATGCCTTCGTCTGCGCGGCGGATTCGATGTCCTTACGACCGCAGAATATCTGGCCGATCCCGCCCCCTATCTCGCAGGAAACAAGAAGGCCATCATCTGCATTTCGAGCGCCGAACTCTCGCGCGGACGCGGCGGCCCTCGTTGCATGTCCTTCCCGCTCTCGCGGGCCAACTAGATCTTTAGACGATCTCCAAAAGCGCCAGTTGGGGGTCACCCATGTCCGGGTCATACTGTTTACAGTGTGCACCCGGATTTTTTATCTTTATTTTTTTAAAAATTATCCAAAGTATATTGTTAAAATAAAAAAAGAGCGGGGGGCATTTTGCCACCCCGCCAAATTTGTCGAACATTACTACCATTACAGCATCTCCCAAGAGCGACCATCGATGTCGAAGAGAATGACATCGAGCCGGAATCCGGGGAGAAGTTTGGCTACCAGACGCAGTAAATCGCGCTGTTCCTCCTCGTAATAATACGGGAGAATGTTCACTGCGTGGTTGAAACCCAAATCATGCTTGAGGACGGTCAGGGCCGCGTCCAGCAGTACACAAGTCGGCTCTCCGCGCTGATTGGTGATCGGAAAGCCGGAACAGAACCAGGCGCCCGATTTTTGACGAGCACGCTTGCGCTTGTGGAGAGTTTTTAGAACAGAAAGAGCGTCCTCACCCCGAAAGATGAGATCGGCTTCCATTATGACATAATCTGCGCGCGACTCATAGCCGCTCTCAACGGGCAACCGTCGTTCGTGTTCTGACACATCTCCGATCGGATGAAGGTTGTCGATTAGTAACAAAGATGCGTCTTCTTCTCTTCTAGTTTCGAGAAGGATACGCCACCCTACTTCCGCCCACTTGGTGGGACCGTGAGCACTGTAATAGTGCCCTGCTTCTACGATTCTTGCCACCATATCTCATTTCCCCCCATAGTTTTAAGTCAAGGAACTATAAGTGATTTTTACCACAATACAACAAAACTCGCACAATGTCAACCTTGAACTTGCCCACTCAAAAAATATTGAAATAAAAAAAGGGGGCGTGATGACCACGCCCCCAAAGAGCTAAAAAACTACATCTCATTCAACGTGTCGATCCCGAGGAGCGACAAACCACCGGTGATCGCTTTCTGAGCGATGTCGACCAGCATCAATCTGGTGGGTGCGAATGCACTCTCGGCCACAGCCAAGACCGGGACTTTGTTGTAAAACACGCTGAAGGCTTTGGCCAATTCGAACAGGTGTTTGGCCAAAACCGAGGGATTGAGCTCGGTGGCGCTTTGTTGAATCACTGCGGTCAATCGCATGACCTGATGCAGGAGAGCTCGCTCCTCCAAGAAAACCAGTGACGCCTGCTCATGGCTAGGAAATTTCCCTTCCGCCGCCGCTTTGTGCAGGATCGCCCGAGCCCGAGCGACCGCATACTGACAGTAAGGACCGGTCGTACCGTCGAACGAGATCGACACGGTCGGATCGAAGGCGATGGTGTTGGTGGGGGTATCGAACAGCAGATAGAAGCGGAGCGCCCCCAGACCGATCACTCGTGCGCGGCGGAGCACCTCGTCGGCATCCAATTCCTGGTGCTTTTTGAGGATGGCCGCTTTGGCGAGTTCGACCATTTCTTCGGCCAAATCATCGGCGTCCACCACCCTGCCTTCGCGAGATTTCATCTTGCCGTCCGGCAAGGTGACCATCCCGTAGGACAGGTGGTAACACTGCTCGGCCCATTCGTATCCGAGGCGGCGCAAGATGTGGAACAGGCACTTGAAGTGATACTCCTGCTCCGACCCGACGACATAGATGGACCGAACGAGCGCGTATTCCTCCACTTTCATCACCGCAGTACCGAAGTCCTGGGTAATATAGAGGCTCGTGCCGTCGGCACGTAAAAGCGTCACCCGTTTCGGTTTGCCTCGTGGATCGAGACCGAACTCGGCTTCAGGCATCTGGTAGATGACTGCGCCGTCAGGCTCTTTTTGAAAAATACCGTCAGCCAAGCCTTTCTCGACAATCGTGCGGCCGAATTTGTAGGTGGCGGATTCGTAGTAGACCCGACCGAACGAGACACCGAGCTTGACACAGGTCTGGTCGAAGCCTTTCATGACCCATTCATTCATCGTGCGCCACAGTTCGAGCACTTTTTCGTCACCCGCTTCCCAGGCTTGAAGCATGGCATGAGCCTGATCTTCGAGCGTGGGATCCTGGTCGACCATCTGGGAGAACTTCACATAGTATTCACCCACGAAATGATCGCCTTTGGTGCCAGTGCTTTCGGGAGTGGCGCCGTTGGCCCACTTCTGCCACGCCAGCATGGATTTGCAGATGTGGTCCCCGCGGTCGTTTATGAGATTAGCTTTGACGACCGTGTCGCCGGTGGCCGTCAAAATCCGCGCTACCGAGTCACCGAGAAACATGTTGCGGAGATGCCCCAGATGGAGCGGCTTATTGGTGTTCGGCGACAAGAATTCGATCATTGTCACCGGCCGCGACGATCCTGCGGACCAAGTTTGCGGATTGATCGCGGCGAGCGCCATATCGATGAGCACTGCCGGCTGGACCTTGAAATTGACGTACGGCCCAGTAGCAGTCACGGCGAAAATCGTTTCGTCAGGCTGAATCAAAGCGGCGATTTCCTTCGCCAACTCTGCCTGTTTGTCTTTAATGCGCCGCCTGGCCTCGCTTTTGGTCTCATTGGATCCCTGGATGTTGAAACCTAATTTCTCCACAACGGGGAATACCCCGAAAGACACATCACCGAACAGCGGACTGGAAGAGATCGTCAGTGCAATCTCGCCTTCCTCCACGTCGATAATGCTTTCCGAGATCACTTGCAACAACTTGCCCACAATACGCTGCATGATGCCTCCTTTGACGTATCACCAGATACGTCTTTATGCTTGGATTTAGTTGTTAAAATAACAACGCCTATCCATAGGAATAGCACGGTTTGACCGAAAAGTCAAATATTAAAAAACCCCGAACCGGTGGTTCGAGGTACAAATAAAGATCTGCGTCTAACGGGATTCGAACCCGCAGCCCACGGCTTAGAAGGCCGTTGCTCTGTCCAGTTGAGCTATAGACGCGCAAGAGTGGTATGAACCCAACGGGATTCGAACCCGTGGCCTACCGCTTAGGAGGCGGTCGCTCTATCCAACTGAGCTATGGGTCCACGCTTGTGGTATATAGAACAAAAGAGTATGCACCCAACGGGGCTCGAACCCGCAACCTTTGGCTTCGGAGGCCAACACTCTATCCATTTGAGCTATGGGTGCATACGTAATTACGTGGGGGGGGTGGCGCGCCTGACGGGATTCGAACCCGCAACCGACGGCTTCGAAGGCCGGTGCTCTGTCCAGTTGAGCTACAGACGCCCACATGACGTAAAAAGAAAAAAGATGGTGGACCCAGCGGGATTCGAACCCGTAACCTCCAGCTTCGCAGGCTGGCACTCTATCCAGTTGAGCTATGAGTCCACAATCTGTGTATAAATGGTGGTGCACCTGGCGGGGCTCGAACCCGTAACCTCCAGCTTCGCAGGCTGGCACTCTATCCAGTTGAGCTACAGGTGCACACCGTGAAAAGAACTGATTAATTGGATACTAACACAACACTAGAAATTAGTCAAGTCTTCCACTGCGTGCGCTTTGCCAACATTCATGCTATAATATCATCGGTTTATTCATAACTTTCATCCTATGATGAAGTGCAAATTGTGCCCTATACACAAGATTGCCGGTATTCTGGTGATCGTGGGAGCTCTCAACTGGGGGCTAGTCGGCCTTTTCCAGTGGAATCTGGTGACCGCCATTCTCGGCACCGTGCCGACAATTGAGCGCGTAGTATACGTTTTAGTTGGCCTCGCAGCCATCGCTATGTTGTTTGCCTGCCATTGCAAGAAATGCGGTGAAGCCGGTGGATGTGGCGGCAATGATAAAAGCTGTTGCCAGTCGGGTGGAAAAATGTAATCGCACTCACAAAACAAAAAAGTGGCGAAAGCCACTTTTTTGTTATAAACATTGACTTTCACCAATATTTAGCATAAAATGAAAGCACTACGGAAGGGTGTCTGAGTGGTCGAAAGTGCCGCTCTCGAAAAGCGGTAGGCCGCAAGGCCTCGTGGGTTCGAATCCCACCCCTTCCGCCAAAACATATCTTCTACCCGCGCCCAAAAAACTTCCCAGCCACTTGGGCGATCTTTTTTGCCCCACCGATCAGCAGCGCCCCACGCGCACGGGCGAAAAACGCCAACAATAATGCGGTAATACCACCAGCGGTCGTGGTGAGATATGTTTCCGCCACTGTTTTGGAATTATTGGCGGTACTGGTCGCCATTCCTTGTTTTTTGAGCAGATCATCTGATGGGCCGAGAGATACAATATCCGCCTGCGCGCGCGGCCAAACTTGCAACCCGCTCGACCCGCGCGCGAGCACACCCACCACCTCCACATTTTCCCCTTCTTGAAATTTTTTCTTATCCACTTGCGCGCCTTTTTTGAAATACACCACCGCTTCGGACGCGCCATCATCGACGTACATAAAACTAGATTTGATCTCGGTGATCTCACCGCGAATTTTCACGAGCGCCCCCAAATTCACTTCATCAATCTCGGTAATTTCCGTCGGGGTGGACGACGCCGTATTGTGAGTAGACAAAATATCTATGTCCGTATGACTACGCACACGCAAACGGCGTTCGCCGTACGCTGTGCCGAGCGTGCCCAACACGGACACATTATCTCCCACTTCCAATCCCGGAAAGTCTTTTTTGTTTTGATAGATTTGGATTCCACTTTCACCGTCGGCAATATAAAAATATTGCGAACCAAATATTCCGGGCAACGCCGTGACGGTGCCTTGCACGCGCACACCGGACCCATCCACCGCCTCGCGCGCTTGAGCGACTGACACCATCCCCAAATACGTACCCGCGCTTTTTGCAGTAGTAGTTTTTTTGGCCGATGTAATTTTAACAGTATTACTAGCAATGACTACTGTACTATTGGGATTGGAGATCACACTACCTACCATTTCTTTTCCCTCAACGGTCTTACTGTATTCCAAAACATCGATCAAAAAATCTTGCGCGTCGCGCAACTCCACCACCCCGCCGGAATTATTTAACGAAAATTTTGTGATCGCTTTGTAAAACACCAGATCGTCACCGCCGACAATAGTGGTGCTGGCCGGAATTTGATAAATATCTTCTTTGTATAAAATTTTCCAACGCGAAATATCCACTGATGACGTGCCGGTATTTTGCAATTTGATATACTCGGCGTCGTCGACGCCTTTTTCATTGGGCAGAACCGCGCCGATCACCACCGCGCTCGCGACTGTGGACGTAGGCCACACCATTATTTTGAATTGTTTCGTACCCACACTGCCAGCAGTAGAGGTGGCGCGCACGGTCACGATGTGGGCACCGGAGGAGGCAAAGGTAAACAACACCGGCGAACCACCGACCGACTGCCCTTCACCAAAATCCCACAGATAAACAAATTTACCACCGCGCGCGTCGAGTGTGCCGATGGCAGAAAACATCGTGGACGTACCCACCACAATTCTTTTGGGTTGAATGATATTCCACACCACGCTATTATCTTTTTTCGCGACCACCTCTTTGATAGTCGTGGTACTTTTGGTAGTGGTAGTCGTTTTGGGTACGATGATCAATGGGTCACCTCCCCCACCGCCCAAATTATTTTGCTGTACCACCGGAGACAAAATAATATTAGCCGTGCCGGAAGTGATCTGCGTGGTAATTTTCCAAGTGTCGTCTGCCGGATCACGCGCGAGCGACTGACCTTTGACAGGAGCGTCGAGCGCGCCGCCATAATCCACCCGATCCACAATGGTGCCAGACGGACTTTTGAAAATAACACTATCAGCATCATTATTCAAAAAATATCCACCCCAATAAAAAACCAAATAATCCATCGGATTGATAATACCCGTCAAATCTTTGCACGCCGTACTACTCGCATCGGCGCCACGCTCATCACATAACAGCCCACCCACCAAATCCAAACTGCTGGAAGATGGATTAAAAAACTCCACCCACTCGTCGCCTTCGGTCGAATCGCTCACGATTTCATTGAGGCGCATGGCCGCCCAGAGTGATGAAGTATCTGCCCCCAGGTCTGGCGTGGTGGTAGGAGTAGTAGTTGGTGTAGTAGATGGCGTAAACGGAGTTTCTTCCAGCGGAACCCACACCGGTCGCGCCAGGCTCGCACTATTGCGTGGTGCCGGATCAATCTCTACAAAATCAGCCGCACAATTATCCGTATCAACATAATTACCAGTATCGTCATTGGGCCGACGGACCACACTTTTGCCGATGGCGGGATTACTGGTGGTGGGTATCAAAAAATCCGACACTACATTGCCCCAAAATACCGAATCAACCAAAAGACCGACATCGTCGAACAATACCACACCATTATTGCTTACTGATAAATTGTTTGAGTTGGCGGTGTAGACTTTGTCCACAACCACCCCTTCGATGGGGGCATAGTCTTGATGCGCCACCAAAAAATATCCGAACGGCGCAATACTCATCGCGCCAAAATCCGACACCAAAGTCGACGACGATCCGGTGCTCGCATTTTTTTTCAAGCTCCAATTCGACAAACTCACGCTCGTACTACTGTAATTATACAATTCGACATATTCATCCGTCGTGGACGTAATTTGCGGCGCCACCGCGCCGATCAAGACTTTCGCCCACACCACCGGAATCGCCAAAATAAAAAAACTGCCGATCACGACAGATAAAAAAATAATCCCCTTCCTTGCCTTTGACATAATATAAAATAAAATATAATGACTTGTTCGTCATTAT
>Ga0209211_10003840_pt1 | contig 24039 bp, 18 predicted proteins | sample RifGroA2_FD_183992 | JGI IMG/M metagenome (GOLD analysis project Ga0209211, IMG submission 183992) | Groundwater microbial communities from Rifle, Colorado, USA - Groundwater A2 (SPAdes) (version 2) | ecosystem: Environmental > Aquatic > Deep subsurface > Groundwater | place: Rifle, Colorado...
CGGTATATCAAGGATATTGTACTTAATCGCGTAGTGACGCATTCTCCATGTTAAAAATGTGCTAACCGTCACAATAGATATGAGAATAAATATTTTGCCTAATACCATCTTTCGCTACGGTTATAGTATGCTTTATATGAATTTGATAAAATAGCCGTTTGCTACCACATCATTTAAATCAGATTCTTCGCTCTGCTCAGAATGACATTTTTGTCATTCCTGCGAAAGCAGGAATCTATACCTCTGGATTCCCACTCCTCGCTTTCGCGGAGACAAGTTTACCTCTTGTGAAAACCTCATCCTTACCCACATCTTTCCCTTTCGTACACCCTATACTCCGTAAGGAGTAAACGATAACGGACAGGTATTTTATTACCTGTGTTCATGACGTTAAAATAGCGCATAGATAAAAGGGGCTAATGCAGAACCTTGTGTAAATATTATCAGCGCACCTAGCAATAGCAGCATTAAAATTATTGGCATTAACCACCATTTTTTGCGAACTTTTAAAAATGCCCAAAATTCTTTAATGATTGAAATTTTACTCATATTGATTTTCTCCTAACTGATTTATTTTAAAATTGTTTCTCATAATCACTTTTCTCAATTCTCCGTTTTTCTGTTAGTATCCAATAACTATTCACATTTTTGTCAAATTTTATGTCTAAGAAGTCTTTACCAAACAATCTTGCAAAAAAACTCATCGGCGTAATTCCCAGATAAAACAAAATTCCCAACAGAACCCTTGTCATAACCCAACTCATAAGAACTGCCAAAGTCATCCATATCTTATTAATAGGTTTAAGCGCTACTGGAACAATCAGGGCAAGGAAAACAAATAGTGCGGATGGAATAAGAAACCAAAAATAATACTCTTTCTCACGCCACCAGGAAAATCCTCCCAGAAGCATAAGAACAACTCCCATCGTTATGCCAAATTTTCTCAGTTCCTTCTTCCCGCTCTTGATGTTTCTGATTTCTTCACGAATCATGCTTTTTCCTCCCACTCATTAAAAAGAAACAACTTTTCTAATCCAATTCGTATTTTCTCAACCAATCAATATCTTTATCCAGTGGCTTCTGTTCTTTTTTCTCTATTAAGTAGTTGCCCATTATCAGATAGTCCATATTCGTCCGCATGAAACATAAATAGGCATCATCTGGAGTACAAACAATGGGTTCACCCCTAACATTGAATGAGGTATTGATAATTACAGGACATCCATATTTCTCGTCAAACTTTTTGATCATTTTATAATAGAGAGGATTATCATCCTTATCGACTGTTTGAATCCTGGCTGAGTAGTCAATGTGGGTGACTGCCGGAATACTAGAGCGGACAACATTCAATTTATCAATACCAAAGAGTTTTTTGTCTTCATCAGACATCTCCTTGCAAATTTCTTTTTTCACTGGTGCTACTAAAAGCATATAAGGGCTTTCTCTATTAATCTCGAAGAAGTCGGAAACCCTCTCTTTAATTACCGATGGGGCAAAGGGTCGAAAACTCTCACGGAATTTTGTCTTCAGGTTCATTATTTCCTGCATTTTTGGAGAACGGGCATCTCCAAGAATCGATCTGCTCCCCAGTGCCCTGGGACCGAATTCCATTCGTCCTTGAAACCAGCCAATTACCTTCTGATCCGCTATCAGGTCAGAAATCTTTTCAGGAATTTCTTCATCAGTCAACTCAATATAGGGTATAGTGTTTCTTTTAAGAAAGTCAGAAATATAACTGTTTTCAAACTTCGGCCCGAGGAGGGAGCCATGTTGGAAATCTCTCTTACCGCCTCCAATTCTCATATTTCCCAAATATTGATACCAAACAAACAAAGCTACCCCCAATGCTCCTCCTGCATCTCCAGCAGAAGGCTGTATCCAGATATTTCCAAAAGGACCTTCTCGTAAAATCTTCCCATTTCCAACACAATTTAAGGCAACACCACCTGCCAAACAAAGATTCTTTTGCACGGTCTCCTTGTAAACGTGCCGCACCATCCGTAACATCACCTCTTCGGTTACTTCTTGTATAGAACGGGCCAAGTCCATATCCCTTTGAGTTAACCGAGACTCAGGTTTCCTCGGAGGACCACCAAACAACTTATCAAACCCTCCATTGGTCATCGTCAAGCCGGCACAATAGTTGAAATATTTCATATTCAACTTAAATGAACCATCCTCTTTAAGATCCATCAATTCTGACAAGATCAAATCCTTATAACTTGGTTCACCATAAGGTGCCAGGCCCATCACCTTGTATTCACCCGAATTAACCTTAAACCCGGTATAATAAGTAAATGCAGAATAGAGTAAACCCAGGGAATGTGGAAAATGCATCTCTGCCAGAATATCTATCTTATTACCTTTACCAATACCATAGCTTGTCGTTGCCCATTCACCGACCCCATCTATGGTAAGAAAAGCAGCTTCTTGAAAAGGCGAAGGAAAGAAAGCAGATGCAGCATGCGATTCGTGATGTTCCGGAAAAATAATTTTCCCCTCATACTCAAGCTCTTTCGCTATCACTTCTTTCATCCATACCTTCTGTTTTATCCATAATGGCATTGCTGTTATAAATGACCGGATTCCAGCAGGTGCATATGCCAGATAAGTCATGAGTATTCGCTCAAACTTTAAAAATGGTTTATCATAAAAAGCAACAAAATCCAGATCTTTTACTTTCAACCCCCCCTCTTGCAAACAATAATTTATTGCATTTTTGGGAAAAGAAAAATCGTGCTTTTTGCGAGTAAAGCGCTCTTCTTGTGCAGCAGAAATGATGTCGCCATCTTTAACCAAACAGGCTGCACTGTCATGGTAAAATGCTGATATTCCTAAAATATTCATATTTCTTCCTTCTTTTACTTACTAAATTATAACAGATACCAGTGAGTATTTTCCTCGTACTCCGGTAACAAATGACCTAAGAGATGTTTCTATATCCTGCAAGGATTGCCTCTTGTTGTATGCCATCTTGAAAAGATTTTGGAGAATAACCAAAATCCTTGTAAGCCTGTTCATATCCAAAAACCTTGTCTTCATTTAACCTTAGCAATTGCTCCTCTTTCAATTTTGGGTTAGGCACAAGATACTCATATACTTTAAAACATCTCCTTAGAAGAGTAAATGGAACATGAATTTTATATACCTTAATACCTAATGCTTGAGCAGCAAAATCTACCACCTGATTAAAATCTAAAGGCTGTCTACCACTTATATTGTATGCCTTGCAAATTGTTTTTGTTGAAAAAAAAGCGTTTACAATTGCCCAAGCCAAATCCTCCACATGGACAGGCTGTTGCAATCTCTTACCACTCCCCGGGATAGGCATTACCCGCCAGCGTTTTATAAAAGAAAGGAGGCGAATCATATTGCGATCATCGGGTGTTCCGTAAATCATTGTTGGGCGTAATATTGTCCATTCTAAGCCAGAGCGCATAACACACTCTTCCGCCTCTTTCCTTGTCTTCTTGGAGTGAGTATTAATCTGCGTAAAGATTGCTGTTGTACTCACAAAAACGGCCCTTCTTATACCCACCTCTTCAGCACACTTCACAATTTTAGGTACATGTCCAAAACCCATGGAGGCAATATTAATCAGACTTTCGCACCCCTCCATGGCTTTTGTCAAACTTTCAATATCTTCCAAATCACCGTAAACAAGCTCATAGTTTAATTTGCCAATGTCCTTTATTTCACGTCCTGGTCTCAACAAGCAGCGAATCTGGCCACGACCAGCCAAAAGCGGTAACACCCTGCTCCCTGTAAACCCTGTTCCACCCACAACCAAAATTTTCATTGATGTCTCATACAATTCTAGTAATAGTTCACCGCCAGAAGAATATAGGAAATAATACGTGAAACGCTTTCGGCAAGCTATGTTAGACAGGATTAACTGGATTTACAAACTTAGTTTTTTTGTATTTCCCCTCTGTAATATTTTATCAAATTTCACAGGGTGAATCCTGTTTCATCCTGTAAATCCTGTCAAAGTAAAGAAGTAATTTTGAAAATAGTTCCCTGTGGGTGTCTAAGAAAATCCGTGTCCTCTTTATTCTTTACCATTTTATTGCTGTCTTAATCCGTGTTCCATGGTGAGTATTAACGATTTTTGAAATTAAAGCCAAATACTTCCTTGCCAATAGTTTTCTGTCATAATATTCCTCTACAAATTTCCGGCCAGCTATCCCCAATCTTTTACATCTCTCCGGATCATTTTTTAAATCTTCAATAGCCTTCGCAAGGGCTTTTGGATATTCAGATGCAATAACAATTGCGCCTCCCGAACGCTTGAGAATGTCCGCAGCTTCTCCATGCAGTGGAGCAATAATTGGTCTTCCACTGGCCATAATCTCAAACATCTTCGATGGGATAAAAGTACCAAGTCCTTGAACATTTTTTAGTGGAACAACACACACATCTGCTAAATGGTAGAAATCAATAACTTTTTCTCTGGGTTGTCCTTTAATGAAAGTAACATTTTGTAACTGTTTTTTTTGAGCTATTGAGATAAGTTTTACCTTATCTGCACCTTCTCCTACAAAAAGAAAGTGTATACCTACATCATGCCGCAAAAGATATGCAGCCTCTATAACACTTTGCAGGCCATGTGATATCCCGTGTGCACCAATGTATAAGAGGATAAAAGCATCGAGTGGCAAATTTAGTTCTTTTCTTAACGAATAATTGATTATATTAGGAGTATAGGTATCCAAGTCAACTCCGTTAGTAATGACTTCGATCTTCTCAGCTGGAATACCCCGCCTAGTGATATTGTCTGCAAAACCTTGAGTAACTGGAACTACCGCCGCCGCATGACGATAAAGGAACATTTCAACAACCTCGATTATTCTAATAAGATACCGATTTTTAAGAACGCCCAATTCAATAAATATTCCCGGCCACAGGTCTCTTACCTCAAAGATATACGGTAGACGGCGCACCCGTGAAATGATATAGGTACTGATTACTGAAAAAAAATTGGGAGAGCTTACAATAAGGATATCGGGGCGTTCCCCTCTAAAAAGACTAAAAAGAATAATTGTTATCATAAAAGAGATATGAGCTAACGTTTTCTTAAAAAACCCTTCATTGGGAGTAGCATAAAGCCAATGGCGCCATATCTTAACGCCACTCACATATTCTTTCATGAAGACCTTTCCCAGATATTCAGGTGGAATAATACCCGTAGGATGATTAGGAAAACCCGTTAGAACGGTAACTTCGTGTCCCTTTTTTACCCATTCTATTGCCATTTCTGATAATCTTGCCTGAGGTGCCCCAATCTCGGGCGGATAGTATTGGCATATAAGGTTTATCTTCATTTGCAAATAAGTTTTTAGTTATCTTGTAAATCTTATATAATAAATGTAATAATTCTGGCTTTAACCAATCTAATAAACATAGAAAATTTCCGTAATAATCCACCCTGATCAGTAGACTTAAACAACCACTCTTTCATAAAACGGGGATTCGTAAAAAAATATTTCCCATATCTTGCCTGAAATTTCTTCTTAACAAAGAAAGAATGAAGGTAATAATATGCATTTAATATCTCTTTCTGATCCATTTTATCTGTTACCATAACCGGTTCATAATCTGTCAAGTATGTTGGAGAAGCTACGTATCGTGACCAGTCTGTAACCCTGAGATATCCTTTTTCTTTTGCTATTCGATACACCTCTGTGCCAGGAAAAGGACAAGCAATAGCAATCATTACATCCTCGCCAATATCTTTTAAAAGGTCGGCAGTCATTTTCACTGATTCCATAGTCTCTCCTAAATTGCCTACCATAACAAATGCCCCAATTTGGACACCTATTGCTTTAGCCCATTTATGGACATTAATTATCTGTTCATTTGTAGTACCTTTCTTAGCTATTTTGCGAACATTTGGGTCTCCGGATTCAACGCCAACATCAATTCTCATACAACCACTTTCCTTCATAGCTCGCAACATTTCTTCACTAAGGGTATTTACTCTAGCATTGGCCATCCATTTGAAAGAGATGCCAGATTTTTTAATCAACTGGCACAATTCGAGGATGCGGTCTTTCTTTAAAGTGATCATATCATCAACAAAATCGAATTTCGTCATCCCATATTTCTGATGAAGAAATTCTATTTCTGAAAAAATATTTTGCGCGCTACGTGCTCTAAATTGTCTTCCAAAAATAGTGTGAGAATCGCAAAAGGTACATTGACTGGGACAGCCACGGCTTGACAACAAGGCAAAAGTATTTCCTTCCTCTATTGAAAAGACAGAATATTTTTCTATTTTTATTAAATCTAAAGCAGGAAAGGGAAGAGAATCCACATCTTCAATAAGACCCCTTGGATTTGTTTGAACAATTGCACCGTTATACCGGAAAGCAATTCCATTTATACGATGAAAATGTTTTTCATCAGATTCGAGCATTTTTAGAAGTTCAGTAAATGTTATTTCTCCTTCTCCTATCACTGAAAAATCAATTGCTGGACATTCTTCCAATATCTCTTTTGGTAGGGCTGAGACATGAGGCCCCCCAACAACAATATACGCAGATTTTAAAAAAGGTTTTATTAACCTTACTAGTCGTAAACACTCACCATATTGATTGGTCATAAAGGAAATTCCAACCACAAGAGAGTTATATTGTCTAACAAACTCAGAAAGGTCATTATCTGAATAATTATCCACGTTTAGGTCAATAATTACGGGATTATAACCTTCCCTTCTCACGTAAGCGGCTAGACATGCCACTCCTAAAGGAGGATTTTTCCTTGGATAGGTGTATTTGGGATAAACAAGCAGCACCGTGCGATTCATCATTAAAAGTATCTTACTTTAAAGTATATTTTCCACGTTTGTGATATTACTCTTTTCCAATATGACTGGAGATAACTTGACCATTTTTCGTAATAATCTAAATAAAGCTTATTACCAGTTAAGTTATACATACCGAGCATCTGAATTGAATGGAGTTCTTGATAGTACAAACTGGATGGCATAATAGGCAGATCTCCATCGTATCCCTGTGTCCAATCATAAGAGGTCCAGAACCCAATATCATAATTTTTAAGATTAGCCTCTAATGTTTTTAAACACTCTTCCCACAAATTCTGCGCATGAGAATTTTCGAAATAAACAGCATAATCCCTTACTCCCCATAGTGCCCAAATAAATCCGTTCAATACATGATTGGGCGGTTTAACAATATATTCTTCTAACCAAATAAATCCGTCTTGATCGTCCAATACCCCACCTTCATGATCTCTAGCCTTATAATAAAATGCACGATATCCCTGATGAGCAGATTGCGCATATCGTTCATCTCCCGTAAGCTGATGTGCCCTAATTAAGACCGAAATAGCCTGACCTTGTGCTAAAGCAGAACGCCATGGAGCGAGGAGGTAATTTCTCATCTCAAAAGGAAAATTATATTCCCATAAGAGAACGCCATCTTTTACTATTCTTCCATGTTTTAGGAAATAATTTGCCTGGGTTAAAAATGCATTCAGTGTCTCCTGGTCAGGCTTATCAAGATATTGATCGTAATAACCAAGTGCTTGCTGGGCAATAGCATTGGGATTATACTGCAATCCAAGAGATCCGTGGTAATTAAGCATAATTACACCATCGTTATCACAGTGATTTTTAAATACAGTCTTAGCAACAAAATTCATAGGATATCGCCGGATATTATTTATATCGTAACTATCTAATTGATTAACAGATACTGGAGTATGCCAAAAAGAGAGATTGGAATCCTTGCGGTTTAAGATATAAGCATTTAAGATTCGTTTTAAATAATTCTTTCTTATCATAGTTCTGTAGGTTGGGTTGATGAACAAAACCCAACATTCCCGTACATGCTGCAAATGTTTACATTTGGTTTTGCTTATCTCAACCCAACTTACCTGACTGGTATTTTAATAGTATGGAACGAACAAACTTCACTTGGCTAAATAGTTACAATACTTCAAATTATTAGACAGGATTTACAGGATAGACTTAACAAATCCTGTTAATCTTGTCTAATGAACAATTATTAACAAATCCTATATTCTTCTTCGGATGATTTATTATCTTCCATTCCCCGGTTTTTACATCAGGAATTAAACGAACCATTTTCCATTCCTTATACCACTCCCACATTTCATGCACCGTTGGATTCCACAGTTTTTTTTGTTTAACCTGATCTGCCAGAAATTCCATTACTCGATTGAATGCAGATGTAGTCCTGCAATAGATGCCTTCTCTCTCCCAGGCATTATCACTTAAAGGATGATTACAGGATAAATAGGTATGCAATAACACGACGCCTCTATCTTGATAAACCTTACTCCACTTTTCAGGAGACAATCCCTTTCCCAATGAGTTGAGACGCATTGTAGAAAAAGTGCCTACAATACGTGCTCCAGGAAATCTATTTTGTGTTGAAAATAGTTGTACTTTTTGCTTCTTTTCAATTTTTCCCACTTTATCATGAAATAAAGATGAGAGTATTTTACCTATCACTCTAAATGCTTCATTACTATTTCCTGATTTAAGCAGGCGAACAGCTTTTTTCACTAAAATTCTATTATCAAGCCCGGCAAGGTTATCAATAAACTCAAGAACATAGTAACTTCCCTCTTTCCAATGTGCCAATAACATTGATTGTATACTTCTGGAGAGATATGAGATTGAATTATTATCAGAAAGATCCAATACGTTAATTATCCCTTTCGGGGGGTTATGATGCATATCAAAACCCGACCATACAAGATCAAAACCTTCCGCTTCTAACAAAGACCAGATATAATTTGAGCTGTTCTGCCTTAATCCTTCATTGGCAAGAGAATGGGGAAGGAGTGTTGAATAAGAATAAATATGATCTATCCAAGTTTTAGGTTTAAAGGCAGAAAATGTTTCTTGAAGATCTTTTGCCAGTTCTTGCGTCGTTCCTGGGAATGATCGAATACCATGAGGGACGATCTCATTTCCTTCATCATGCAGCCTATAAATCAGTTTTTTAAACTCTAAATCATCATGAAAACCGATACCTGTATATTCTGGAAAACTTCTGGCAAAAATAGATTTGGTAACCCTAATACCTCTTCCAGAAAGACCATGCGTACCTGCTCGGGAATTTTTCGAATCACCCCAAAAAATGGCTTTTAAAGTAGATACTTGATCATAATCAGCATGGTCAGTCAAACAAAAGGCTGCATTATAATTTTCGGGAAACCGATTAATAATGGGAATATCGGGTTTTTTAGTAGAAAGGGGATACAGATAAATTTGATAGAAGCAGACTTCTCCGCTATCCCGTTTACCCCTTCCTGAAAATAGCCACTTTTCCTTATGTAGCTTAAGAAATGGATGTCTTGCTTGACAATCAAAAAAGACATTAATTCTGACACCGTCTATCTCGTCGATAATATCGTAACCATCAGCATCATACAAATCTAGAAACCACCAAAGTTGATTACGAAAAAAGTAAAGATGACGAGGTGTCCATGAGGGAACTATTTTATAATACTTTGTTGGTTCTTCCCATCGTAAAGAATCCGAACAAAAATTAAAGGTCCCCTTTCCCTCTATGAATAGAGATATGCGTTCATCAAAACCTTCTGTTTCTTCTTGATACGACCATTTAAATGTTACGGTTGTTAAGTGGGAACTATACGAAACTTCAAACTGCGGATCTTTATCTTCCCCATTAACACTGGGTATCTTATCATTGGTGAATGCAATCCTAATAATCTAATCTCCGATATAACATAGAGCGGCATAGCCGCAAACAAAAAGAGTTACTCGGCGCTGAATAATACTATCGTTTGCTTTTTTTGACAAATTCGAAATTCAAATATCGAAATCCGAAACAAATTCTAATATCAAATGGCCGAAATTGGAAACGAGGTTTGGAACATTTGAATTTGGTAACATTTTAGCTTTTTGAAAAATTTAAAAAAATTAGAGCGATTTCTATTAATATGCCGCCCCTATGGGGCTGTTCAAATCCATGTACTGAGCTTGCCTGCCTGTGCGTTGCACCTGTCTGCGTGCCACGCACAGGCCACAGGCAGGCGCAGACAGGTCGAAGTATCAGGTATGGTAGTTCTATAGAGATTAAAGTTGTATTTTTTTCAAAAAACTAAATTGATGCTTAATTTGTAATTTTGAGATTGTTTCGAGTTTCGGATTTAGTGGTTTTTAATGAACAAAAACTTACAAAAAAAAGAAGTTTTTACAGGGTAATACTATATCCATGTAATCTGTATAACTGTGCTTTCGTTTATTTTCAAATATCATATCTTGTGTTAATCCGTGTCCTACCGTGGTTAAATATGATATAGTAAGGCACGTACTATCCGTTCAGATGCATGTCCATCTCCATAAGGATTAATACCAAGAGCCATTGATTGATAGGCCTCATTATCACTCCAGAGTTTGCATGTTTCTTCCACAATGCGCTTTCGGTCGGTGCCAACCAGCTTTGCCAATCCTGCTTCAATTCCTTCAGGACGCTCAGTTGTGTTTCTTAAAACCAATACTGGCTTACCAAGACTAGGGGCCTCCTCCTGAATACCACCAGAATCAGTTAAAATTAAATAAGATCGGTTCATTAAATGTACAAGAGATTGATAGTCAACTGGCGGCAATAAGGTTATATTTTTTACACCGTCGAGCAATTCGTATACGGGGTCATGAATATGAGGATTCGAATGCACAGGATAAACCAAATGTACATCTTCAAAAGTCTCAGCAACTTCCTTCAAGGCACTACATATTTCCCGAATAGGCTCCCCAAAATTTTCCCTGCGATGAGCAGTCACTAAAACTATTCGTTTTTTTAGTGGAATATCCTTTAATGGACCTCTTTCAAGGTTATACGGTTGTTTAGCTACCCAATGAAGGGCATCAACTATCGAATTGCCAGTAACTACAATATGATCGTCAGGTACGTTTTCTTTTAATAAATTTCTACGGGATATTTCTGTTGGTGCAAAGTGCAAATCAGCTACACCTCCCACTGTCCTGCGATTAATCTCTTCTGGAAAAGGTTGAAATTTGTCACCAGAACGCAATCCTGCTTCCACATGACCTATTTTAACATGATTATAGTAAGCGACCATACTGGTTGCCATAACAGTCGTTGTATCTCCTTGCACCAGAACCCAATCCGGCTTTTCTTTTGCAATCACGGGATCCATTTTCTCAAAAACCCTTGAGGTAAGATTCGAAAGTGACTGATTTGGCGTCATTAAATCAAGATCATAATCCGGAGTAATACTAAACAGGTTAAGCATTTGATCTAACATTCCTCGATGTTGAGCGGTAACGCAGTATTTGGAAATAATTTTATCTTGATATCGATGCAACTCTTTTAATACAGGCGCCATTTTAAGGGCTTCAGGCCGTGTACCAAAAACAGAAAGAACTTTAATCATCATCGATAATCAAATTACAGGACACAGATCTTCAGAGAAACACGCAGATAATTATTTTCTAAAATTATCATATACCTTCCGTTTAATTTCTGGTTTAGGACCAAAATTAAGCAGTAACCCAACCTCTATATCTGTTGCTTTTAAATAATTTAATAATTGTGCCTTATTTTCTGCTACTAAACCATTTGATGCTTTTATTTCAACAATTACCTTTATAAAAGATTTTAATAACCCTCTCAGTTAGTTCTCTATGTTTCATATCCTAAAAATCTGTGTTCACCCGTGTCCGATATGCCTAAATTTTAGTTTTTAGGCTTAACCAAAAGTAATCGTCCACGTTCTTCCTTTACTTCTACATCAAAAATATCTTTATCCGGAAAAAGTTCAGCAATTTTTGTCTCGTTTTCAGCATCCACAACCACCATGTGTTTTTTCACTGGCACTCGAATCTTCAAGATTGTAGATATGGGCTGATATGTAGTATAATCAGCAACATAAATTAGGGTTTCTTCTCCAAGACGCCTAGCCCTAAGGCTTCTGAGCATTTCTGTCCCTTGTGGCAAAGATACAAAGGTCACATCTTTAGCAGACTCACCATCCATGATAATATCCTCATACTTTACAATTAATCGGTTAGCCAGTGCCATTTGTCTCAGGTCGCCAAGATCTATATCATTAGCAGAATAAACCCCATAACCTTCCATACCAGCAAGTGCTCCTTCCAGAATTTGATATTTCATCTGACTTCGAGGATCCAATTGACTTGATGGATTGAGGGTACCCAGACCAGGTGACAGCAATGGAACAACTTTTATCGGAATATCTTTTGATGCATCAACAGTATTTGCAATCACATCGCCAACACGTTTAGGATTACCCTTATAAGCATTAAAATAATGATAGATGTAAGGTTGAATTAATTCTTCCTCAATAATATTAAATGCAGGTTCTATCGCTACAGGCATTTTTATCTGTGATGTAAACAAACCAACTGAACTGGCTGAAAATCGAAATTCTTTGTTTATGCCTTTGGCTTTCATGTACACTTCCACCTCTTTTTTTACATCAGCAATAGCCTCTCCATACATCCCGCCAAAATAGTCTTTCCAGAGTCGATGATGTTTTGGATAGTCATCGGGTAAACCCTCAAATTGAATAGGATCAACATATCTTTCATTTGGGTAAATTTTTGTAAAGAGATTCCTAAACTTTTCTCTGCACATCTGACAAAAACATTCCCAACTTACCTCATCATTAAGGTTAATACGATACACACCCCGATCAACATACCTCTTACATTTTTTTACAAAATCCGTGAAACCTCCTCCTCTGTAAGACAAGCACCATGATTCCCGCTTCTCTCCATGCATTCCTTCTCCATGTGCTTCAGGATATTTATGATAATCCATGGTAAGCCAATCCCAGGGAGAAAAACCCTCAAGCCCGGCATTCGCCGCATCATTCGATAAAAGAGAGACATCATCAGGGACACCACCACTAAGCCGAGTCACTCCAATTCGTCGAAAGTCTTTTGTCCAATCAGGACGCACTTTGAATTCCTGACCATTTACGTTTGGCATTATAATAAATCGCTTGGGAGCTGAAATATGTGGTATCCGAACTATATCCATACGAAAACTTTTTATTTCCTGTTGTCCATTAGCCTTTTTTCCTTTTTCTGGCCAGCGAGCAAAATAGTAACCTAAAAAGTTCCCATTTTCTTCTTTGGTTTTTAAAAACCACTTAAGGGAGGTTAAACCGCTGTAGTTTCCTAAAGCATTCCACTCTCCCCACCATTGCGTCCATTCATCCCGAATCAATTCATCTACATGGTGTCCCACTGGATATGTAAATGGTTTGTATCCACCCCGGGCGCTAAATGGCATACGAATGATATATCTATCATAAATGTTTCCATTGTGTTTCGTGGTTTCTTTTTTTAGTGTGCATTTATCAGTGCAGTCAGACCATGGAATGGCAACAGTATACCCAGTGCCTTCGACCTGAGGTGGTAGGTCAAGAACAAATTCCAGATATTCCGGCGCCTGATCTTTTTTAAATAGATGTTCATACCCAAAAGATACTGGGGAAATCATGTCTGGAGAAATCTCTACATCGTAATAATAGTAGTGCTCCATTCTGGCCTGGTTATAACCAATTCCAGAAGTTCCTTCGTAGAGTTCCACATGATCGATCCAGAATTCACCAGGTCCCTCACCGAGGATAATCAAATTCTGTGAGCCACTAAAAGAGCCGGAATAGAGCAATACTGACATTCGAACCCAGTGCTCCGGCTGCTCTTCAAACATTTCTCTTAAGGTAGTTACCTTTCCAAAGGCAAAAACATGCAGTGAATTCCTTCTGGGTTGTTTATACCAGAGTGATAATGCATAGGTAGTGTTTGGTCTAATATTGTTGATTGTGGTACACCATCCTGCAAATTTTCCTTTTTCTGCGGAAAACCATAGACTTCTTTTTGAACCAAGGCCATTAAGCTGCCATTTATGCTTACCGTTGAGATTTAAAGGAAATAGTAATGTTTTTCCCCCAAAATCTTTCAGGAACTCTTTATTTTTAATCGGTTGCCATCCATCCGGCAAGCCATCATTATTTGTATCTTCTTCAAAATCACTGTTCGTTACAAAGTTGTCACTAATTTCCCAGGGGAAATCAGCCGGAGCAATGATTTCCTTTGGAAAGTGTGCTTCAACAATATTGACGATGACCTCTTCCGCACCATCGCTACTATCCAAATACCAGACACGATCCGTTTCAAAATCTTCAACAATTTTATTATCTACCGTTATGCGATCAATAGATATTTTTTTACCAAAAACAGGATTCCTGTTTGCGACATCAAGACCCAGAATTTCTATTGGTGCATCTAATCTACCATTTGACCCAGAAACATTCTTTTTATTCAAACATTCCAGATTCTCAATTTTAGTCTCAACATATCCACCCTGATCCGGTACCCTGGAAAAACCCGTTTGATACACCCAACGAAAGATTTCCCCTTCAGAATCCTTAAAGACAATATGAGGCTTTAAAGAAAAATCATAATCCGGAGTAAAATACATTCCAAAATTCTCGGGTACATGGTCAATTACCATCGGTTTTTCAGTGCGAATACGAACCCATTGCCAGGTTTTAGAACTGGTAATAGTAAACGTAAGACATTTATTGACATTGACCTTCAAATCAGCTTTCGTCTTCAATGTTTGGCAACCAAAAATAATGACTAAAATCAAGAGGAAACTATATTTTTTACTTTCATATTTAACGTAAATTCTGTAATGGGACACGGATTAACGCAGATAAATACAGATAAAACAATGAAGTTTACTTTCTTAAAAATCAGTGCAAATCTGCGTAAATCTGTGTCCGAATTCTATTCTTTTTCTGCCATTAATTGATATGACACAGATAAAAATATCGATTTGCACAGTATTTGATCCAGTGGCGTAAGTATTCTTCTTGATAATAATCGCCAGAATATTGGCGGTAAAACATATCCTCCTCTTAAAGAGTGAATATGGAAACCATATCCTTTAAGAATCCTTGCTACATCCTTAGGAGTTAATGCTTCTTTCTTACGAAATAACAGATTATAATAATTTATAGGGTTTGTATCCTGAATAACTAACCTTCCTCCGGGTTTTATCATTTTACTAACCATATCTAAGACCTTTTCACTTTCCAATAAATCATTAAAGGAAAAGAGGAAATTAATAGCGTCAAATTCTGCAATTCCTATCCAATTTACTTTAAAGAAATCTTCACAGATGAGAGAAATATTAAGTTTGCGAGAAGATACTGTTTCATAAAATTTCTGACGAATTGTAACCAACTCACATACATCTTGTCTAACATCACAACCATATGTTTCGGCACCTAAAAGGGCCATGAAAAGCAACTGGTTTCCACAACCGGAGCCAACCTCAAGATATTTAATATGCTTTCTGTCACGGAAAAAAAAGTTTATCGTATCTGCTAAATTTCTCCCAAAATGGTTAAGAAAAAATTCTCTGGTATTTTCTGAAAGATATTTACCATAATAATTACGCTTATCTTTTAAGAGTAAGAGTTTTTCTGGAGGATAATTTGCCTTTTCTATTTCTATTATGAGATTATGATACCACTTCCGAGTCTCTTCGATGTTTAAAGGATGATTGCTTTTTTCTGGTAAGAAGAATGAATTTAAATTCTTATGCATGATTTAAAAGTTTATTCACGATGTTATTAGTGCATTCACCTACACATTATCCTTGTTAAAATCCATTTTTCTATTAGCATGAGAAATAACCCAGCGATATTTTCCGTTTTTGGTCCTTTCAATATCGTCAACAAACTCCAATGTTATATTCATGCTTCTTCCCAAACATTTGCGAAGACCTCCTAACAAAATCTCAGAATCTTCTTGATTGTAAAAATTATTTTTTACTATTTTAACCTTAACATCCTCAAGAGAATCCTGAATGATCTGAGACTTGATAATGTTTTTCATTGGTTTAAATGGGAATGTAAGTAAAGATCCGGAAATATACCTTCCCTCTGGCGTCAAGAGCTGGTCTTCGACTTTCGTTGTTACAGGTGCCAATAACGGAAAATTCCTTCCGCAGGAACATTTATCTGGCAAAGCTTCACCTATGTCTCCCGTATCATATCGTATAAGAGGCATACTAAAATTTTCTAATCCAGTGCAAATGATACGTCCTTCTGTGCCTGCTGCAACAGGTTCATTCTGTTCATTTAAGAGTTGAGTAATGGCATACTCCATATTAAAATGAAGTCCTTTATGTTGTTCACATTCAGTAGCAACAAAAAACATTTCTGATAAGCCATATTTATCATAAATCTTACATTGAAACACCCTTTCAATAACCTCTCTTTGAATTGGATAAAGTGTTTCTGATGATGTAAATACAGCCTTTATTTTGTGTCTTATATTATTGTCATCCATATATTTTGCCAATACATAAATAGCCGATGGATACGCCTCAATTGCCTGAGGACCGAATTCAAATATTTTGTTGACAAAATAAGACATAAGTTCTTCGCTTAGGTGATAGGTAGAAAAGAAAAGCTGTTTATCCCATTTGTTATATATCCAAAAAGGTGGTTTAATTCTACTATGATGAACTATTCTCCTCCCTTGCAAAGTAATACGACTATCCCCAAAATTAATTCCAGCCCAATTCCAGTATCTCCACGTATAAGCACAGTTAACAGAATAACTCTTTTTATCTACGAAAAAATACATCGGAGAACCTGTTGTACCACTTGTATTTCTAAGTAGTCTCTGATTTTTAGGAATATTTTTAGCAACCAAGGATGGCAAATTATTTTTGACTTGATTCCTCGTTAGGATGGGGATTTTATTGATATCTTCAAGAGTCTTAATATCAGACGGTTTCAACTTTTTTTCATCAAATACACACCTATAATAAGGAACATCGTTATAAGCGTGATTTATCATAAACTTTAACTTTTCCAGTTGTAGCGCCTGCAGATCTGGAAATGAATAAAATTGGCTCTTTTCCAGTTCCCGCAGCTTTAAATGGAAATCTTTTTGTAATTTCTGTTTATTTTTTTTATGTGCACTTATATTAAATAGAATCTTCTGAAAAGAAATTGGACATTTCAAGTATATGTCTTCAGCCTTAATCATTTATCATTTTCTTAATTTCTGACCGCATGCAGGCTCGGAATTTCTCGCTCCACACTATCCTGCCATCAGGAAAAGAAGAACGCCAATCACGACACAATTTACAGAATGGCGCCATCTTTTCCAGATCGTTATCCAAGTGGGCCATCCTAAGATGTTGTATGGTTGATGAGAACCAAGCTTCACGTAGGCTACTGGTATTCAAATCAGCCAGGACCCCTTTTCCATTTCCAGTAGTGTCTATATAAGTACAGCAAGGCACCATGGTGCCGTCCCAGTTTATGGCCGTGTGTCCCCAGAGACTGCTGCATGGAAAACGCTGGGAATCATCACAGTTTTCCTGAGTCACTTGACCGGACCAAGAAAGCAACTCAGCAATTTCGATGAAGTCGACCCACCTCTTCCAATAAGAAGTAAAATCAGAGAGTTCTTGCTGAGTAGCCTTGAAGCTTGTAATACGCACTCCCACTCTGGGTAAATGCTTACCAAGATTCTTTTTTAGTTCGCAAAAACGCTTAATATTGCTAACAATACTTTCGTAATCAACGGACACCGCGTGGTCAGCATAAGGGTTGTCTAGGCTTTGTTTCCTGATCTTCTCAAATGTATGTTTGTTGAACCCATCCACCGAGAAGCGAATATTCTGCAGCTGGGTAGACAAGATGGCACGATCCATCTCTTCATCCAACAAAGTAGCATTAGTTACTAATGTAACATTCTTCAATCGAGAAGATGCATAATAAATAAAATCCACAATCTCTGGATGTAAAAGTGGCTCGCCATCTTTATGAATAAACACGCTAATCCTAGGATTCTCGGATGCTATCTCGTCTATCAACCTACGAAAAAGAATAACATCCATAAAACCATCTTTCTTGAACTTTTTCACCACAGTTCGTTGAGTAGGACACATAACACAATTTAGATTACAAGCGCTCGTGGTCTCAAGGTAAACTGACGGTAATTGTCTATGTTTAATCCTCTTGAGAAGGTGCCTCTTGTAGATAGCTCCCTGCCACTTTGAGGGCAATTTTTTATATAAATACTTAGCAACGTCAATAGCAGGAAGCAAATAGTATGTTTTGTAGATCTTCAAATTAATTCTTATTTAAAACCTCATCATAAATTATTCTCATTTTTTCAAAAACAGGCTCAGTATCAAATCTATCCTTAAAATCATAAAAATTCTTTCTTGTTATTTTATTGATATCAAGCTTTTTATCCAAGACTTGCAAAATAGCCATTTCTAAAGCTTTTGTGTTATTAACAGGGACAATTATGCTATTTCCTTCGTTGAATACCTTTTCTGCATCCGAAGCAATACCAACTGGGGTGGTAATCATAAATAAGCCATAACTGAGCGTTTCTACCTGTGCGACGGAAAGGCCTTCCATAGTAGAATTTAAGATAAATACATCCGATAAGAGAAATATGTCTTCTTTCTTTTGACCGGTAATAAAATCCAATACTTTTACATTATTGGTAAGATTGTTTTCTTTAATAAATGTAATAATATTGTTCTTTTCTGGTCCCTCTCCAGCAATAATAAAATAAAAATCATCTCTTTTTTTATGAATAGTGCTGAAAGCAATAAGTGTTTCATGGATACCTTTTATCTTTTGGAAGAGCGCTGCTGACAAAAAAACAATCTTCTCTTCAGGAATGCCATATTTTTTTCGCAAAAAAGTTTTGTCCACAGATAAAACACTACTATCAAATCGAACACAGTTGTCCACAGGAATCATTTGCGATAATCCAAGTTCCTCTTTGATCTGTCTTGAAACGATTAATGTTTTATCAGATTGATTGAGAATCCAGTCGATAAGCCTTTTTGAAAAGGCTCTTTTATAAAAGGTAGCAAATCCCCCCCCATGAATATGAAGAATGACTCTTTTCCTAAACAAATATTTTGTAAGAACTAAGAGAAGTGCCTTTTCGTAAAACCCCCACCAGGAAGATGTGTGAATATGAACCAATGCCGGATCAAATTTCCTGATCGTATTAATAAAAACAATTATAACTCTAAAAGTCGCAATGATTTGCTTCAAAGAAAAATGACTTTGTTGTAAAATCTTTGATCTTTTTTTAACCAATAGTGGATTCAACAATTCCAACTGGAAATGTTCTTTTATGTTAGAGGATAAGAGTTCGTCTATATATGATGGAACCCCACCTTTAGAAGGACTGGCCGGAGCAACTACTAATATCTTTTTCTTTTCTTTTTCATAGTCTTTAAATAATTGTTGTTTATGATTAAATGAGGTTTTTGAATAGTAAACATTTTTCATTTATAATCTAATTTTTCTCCATTAATAGCAACCAATGTCAATTCTCGCCCCATGTATTGATCTAGAAAAGTTCCTCTTTCCTTTCTCATAAAAGAGATATCTCGAACGAGACCTTTTTTCCTTCGATAAAAAGACAGTGGATTATATGTCTCATAAATTGAACTACCAATAAATGAATACTCCCTTATATTGAGATCCCTCATAATATTTAAAAACTCACTTCTTGTGAAAGGATAAGCTTCATAGAAATATCATATTTGTAATGCATTCATTTTGATAAAGTTAACTTTTTGTTTATCTATTCCATATTCTAAAGTGGACTAAGATTTAATACTTTTTCTGAATAGTTCAACAATGTAACTCTTGTAAGGTGTAGATCGAGAATTAAATCCAAAAACGCCTTATTAAAAAAATTAGCCACTTATTTTTAACAAAGTAATGCACTAGAGTTGTTGAATTATGAATACAAACCAGTGAAGATTATTTGATAAATGCTATTTCATTTTTTAACAAAAGTACTGTCAGTTTTCTTTAAATATCCTTTCACTTCAAAGTAAATAAATGAAAGTGCCATAAGCTGAAATGGAATTACTGGTGTTAGATATCGAAAATCGGCAAGAGTTCCAACTCTAATAAGCATAAAACAGCCAGGTATACTTAAGAAAATAATCCATTTTTTAAAATCACGCCTATTTCTAATAGCCATGAAGATCATAGAAAACATGGCAATTAATGAAATGAATGCTATTATCCAACGATCCCAAAATGCTTTTATTACATAAACTTTGTTTTGAAATATTGTTTGAAAAGTATTTAAATTCTTTTCGAGTCTGAAATAACTCTTAAAACCTTTTGTTCTTGATGGATTAACATAACCAAGGTCAAAAGGTGTGGCTACAACTTCAGGTAACCTATGTATAGCTCCAATTAAAAAAAATAAGGGATCTTCGACTAAGCACTGTAACACCTTTTGCTTGAACCATTTATCAGCATCTGGTGCCATCCATGAATGGAAACCATGTTTTTTAGCCATAGCATCGACATCTTCGTCGCTTAATGTTGCACCCCATTTATTAACTCGATCACCTATTCCCTGCCAAGTAACTGCCCAAGTACCAGTAGTAATATACCAATACCCAGTTTTATTATGGTTTCTAATAACCCATGGAGCTATAAAAAGAGAAGAACAGATGAATATAATAATAATTCCTTTTATAGTAATTTTACTCGTACGATACAAAACTAATAAAATTAGTGAAAATAAAGGAATTAAAATAATTATTTCTGGTCTAAATAAAAAACCTATCCCTATTGTAAACCCAGTAAAAATAAGATATTTTGTTTTTTTTTCAAATATACCATAAATAAAATAATATAAGGCAAATAAGATAAATAAAATCTGAAAACTATCTGGCAAAACCTGCAGTTGGATAAACAACAACGGGGGATAAATAGCGCCTAGCCACATAGAACAGATTGCGATTTTTTCATTAAATAATTTTATTCCTATGAAATAAATTAATATCGGTATAAATGCTCCTATTATTGCTTGAGTAATAGTTGCAAACAAAAATAGTGGTTCACCAAACAACCAGTAAAGTATTAGCAAAAAAATCGGGTAACCTGGGGGACGCCAATATTCTGGAGTAGTATTATTTCGATCAAATGGCAATTTAGTTGAAGTACAAATCTTTTTACCTACCTTACTTAGCTCTAGGGACAGCATGGCAAGAGTTTTACTTGAATTATTATCATCTAATAATATTGTATTATACCCACCACCAGAGGCTAACATATACGCTAGTTCTACATAATGTGTGCTCATCCCATAATGTGGCTTTGAAGTGTCCAGTCCCAGAGCAAAAACAATTCTTATTATCATCGATGCTGAAAATAGGATTATTAAATGTTTTTTCATAATTAGATTTAATTTACTATTGAAGGTCTAAGAATATTTACAATACAAACTTTAATTATCAAAATTTCATAACTTTTATGCTATTTGATCAATAGAACTAAATTTATCTCATTACACCAAAAGGATATTCCAAAAATACTTTCAATATAGGGATATTTATTTTCAACAACAATAATAATAATACAATGAATATAATACAATATATTAACAAATACTTTTCTTTATAAAACGATTCTGGTTTTTGAGCCATAGAGTTCGGCTTCAACCCTATACGAAAATATAATGTAAATAGAAAAGCAAAAAATGGGAAACTGATAATAAGCTCTATTTTATATTTCATAAGAAAGATACCTAAAAAAAAAGCACTACAGAGGGCATAAAAAAATGAGGAAATAAGGAGTTTTTCTTCTGTGTAAAACAAAAAAGACCGGCGATACAAACCTGCTGTTTGAGGGTTACCTATAAAACGAAATTCAGCATATCTTTTTATAGCCATAAGGAATGCGCCAGCCATCCAATAAGCTATTATAATGCTCGAAGGTGGAAGAGTTAGGTTTGGAATTACAATATACCACCCAAGAATAAATCTTATAGGATTGTTTACCGACTCAGATATAACATCAAGATAAACCTTGTCTTTTGTTCTTAAAGGCCTCACATTATACACAATTCCCATGAATAGCAGTGCGAATGCTGCTAAAAAAAAACCGGGTGAAATACTAATTGATAATCCCAAACCAAGAATCACTAATAATCCATACTCCACATAAACTATAAATTTTGTTACGTTTCCAGTCGCTGATGGACGATTCTTTTTTGTAGGATGGTACTTATCAGAATCGGCATCTAACCATTCATTGATTATATAGTTTGCTGATGCAATAAATATAGTAGCAGTAAGCCCGATCACTATACTCAGTATGTTTTCATTAAAAGTATAATTACCTAGAAAAGTCGCAAATATGATTCCAGGTAAAACAAATAAATTCTTAATCGCATTATCTGGCCGGGCAATTAAAATATAGTTTCTTACATTCATTTTATTTAGTCCTATAAATTCCCATGATAGAATCTCTCAAATTCAATGGAACCACAACATTTTCAAGCACAGAAGGTAATGTAATTCTTAATGCTTTTGGGAAATACTTCATTGCTCTGTTAAAAAGATATGCTATTGAAAAATACCACCCAGGACGATATACACGAATAAGCTGAAACCCCGCTTTGTCCATTGCCAAATTAAGTGTTTTTTTATTGAAATACCCAATATGAGCATACCTAAAGTGCCACCACTTCCACCCAAATAAATATGCCATTACAGAGCTAACATCAGGAGTGAGTATTACGACAATACCGTCACGACTTATAACTTTACGAATATTTATCAAAATATTTAAAGGTTCTTGGACATGCTCAATTACATCAATCATTGTTATAATATCATATCGCAAAGAACTCGGGCATTCTGGGTGAGGAAATACACCTAAATGAATGTGTAATCCACGCGCACTTGCTTTAGCTTCTAAATACTTAGATGGTTCTATGCCTTCAGCTTTATACCCCATTTTTAATGCTTCTTGAACCAATATGCCACTTCCAGCCCCAATATCAAGAAGTGTACCTTTTGATACATATTTAGAGACAATACTTAATATTTTCTTGAAGTGTAATGTGCGTCCAGTACATTCTTCATCATATTCTTCATCTTTAAGTTCTTCATAATATTTCATAACATCATTTTGTTCGGAGCACTGTATAAATCCACAGTTTTTGCATTGTAAAAGTTCCCCAGTAATTCCATAATTGCTATCAGTTATAGCAAAATGATTGCTATTGGCTGCAGTAAATAAATTTAAGGATTTTACCTTTTTCAAAACATTGCATTGGCAGACCCAACATTTTATGTTATTCAAATAAATTTCGGTACTTGCGCCATTCTGTTGAAGCCGCTTAATAAAGAAAAAAAGATTATTCAATTTATTCTTAATTTTCGTAACAATTTACAAGATTTTCTATTATCCCCATGAAAATGTTCTGCAACGCCGAATGACATTGATATATCGAATTTCCCAAAAAGATGTTCATCTATTTTTAAAGCATCCATGAGAAGAAAATTTACCTGAGTAGACAAAATACCTTGTTTCTCAAATATCTGTTTGCAAAGAGTTAATGCTTTTTCTGAATAATCGAGTATTGTAACCCGTGCGCCACTTCTTGAGAAAAGTATTGAATAACCGCCGGAACCAGCTCCGATTTCGATGCACTCAAGACCAGAAAAAGTGCCATATTTATTGAGAATCATTTCCTGGATTCTCTGCCAGCGAACCCGATGTTCCTCTAGTGTAAGCTGATACCCATATCCCTTCTTTTCGTCAAATGAACTCCAAAGCTTATCCCAGGAGTTTACCGAGCTTTTCTCAACTTTTGGTTTCATTACTATTTCCAATCATATCTTTTATGATTATTAACATCTCACTAACACGTTTTTCCCATGAGTTTTCTTCAGCAAACATTAATCTTTGCATAATTTTATCCTTATTATCTTCCTGTATTGACTTTTCTATTAAATCTATAAATTCATCTCTATCACGAGCTATACTAATAATATCTCTATGTGATTGCACTTCAGGTAAATCCGTTGAAACTATTGGCTTTCCCATAGCCGTATATTCGTGCAATTTGTTTGGATTAACATTTTGATTCCATTCCAAATCAATTTTATATGGTATAACACCTACATCAAATGC
>Ga0209211_10003842_pt1 | contig 24032 bp, 19 predicted proteins | sample RifGroA2_FD_183992 | JGI IMG/M metagenome (GOLD analysis project Ga0209211, IMG submission 183992) | Groundwater microbial communities from Rifle, Colorado, USA - Groundwater A2 (SPAdes) (version 2) | ecosystem: Environmental > Aquatic > Deep subsurface > Groundwater | place: Rifle, Colorado...
ATATGCCTCATATACCGTTTCTGTACGTCAGTACCAGAATTTGCAGTCTCGCTTCCTTCAGTGCATGTTTCACAACAAACCACCTTGCGACTTGCTAATACTTCAAGGCGTTACCCTTGCGTATAAGGGATTTGCACCCTCTGGAAAAATAAACACCCGTTTTGTTTACTATTAAAAAAAATATTAGTATTTTTGCAATTTTTTAATAGCATTGGAACGGGTGTGCACTGCTCATGCAGTGCACACACACCATGCAAAAATTTAGCGGGCAGGGAACATTTTGACACAATTTGCAAGTAATATAATTCGCAGCGGTTTGACAGGAAACTGCAAGAAACAATGCCCGCCAAATTCTGCATTTGAAAGTTATGGGCAAGCGTAGGACAACCAAAACACAAATGACAAGAAAAACTGTTTTACTGACAAACAAGTTCAAAAACTAAAATTTCGGACTTAAACAACATTGTCCGTTTACATTTATTTGTAAATTCGCAAATAGATAATTGAAAAAAAGACAGATCAATATTACAAAGCAACTTTGAAAATGAAAATATGACTAAGGCAAAAATATCCATACGTTTTTTTGACGACCGTGAAGTGCGTGCTGTTTGGGACGAAGAAAACGCCAAGTGGTGGTTTTCGGTGTTGGATATAGTTGCCGTACTTACCGACCAAAACGACTATACAAAAACTCGCAACTATTGGAAATACCTTAAAGCCAAGTTGAAGAAAGAAAACAGCCAAGTGGTTAGTGCTACTACCCAGTTGAAATTCCTTGCACCTGACGGCAAAAACCGTTTAGCCGATATGTTTGATTACAACGGTATTATTGCATTAGGCAAAGAGTTTCCTGGCAAAAAAGCAAACCGATTTATTGAATGGTTTACTTACAGTGATGAAAGTATAGACGGAAAAAGTAAAACAAAAGCGTATGCCTTGTTTGAAAGTTCGTTTATCAACAGCATTGAAGTTGGCACAGCCAAAGGCTTGCAACAAATTCATGCTTATTTGTTTGGCGGCATGTATGATTTTGCGGGGCAAATTAGGCAAAAAAACATTTCAAAAGGCGGTTTTCAATTTGCTGTATCACACTTTTTGGGCGAAACATTAAAGCAAATAGAAGCAATGCCCGAAGTTACATTTGACAAAATCGTGAATAAATATGTAGAAATGAACATTGCACACCCATTTATGGAAGGCAACGGCAGAAGCACCAGAATATGGTTGGATTTGATATTGAAAAAACGCCTGAAAAAATGCGTAGATTGGAGTAAAATAGGCAAAAGAGATTATATAAACGCAATGATGCAAAGCCCAACAAATAGCAACGTTCTAAAAAAACTGTTGAAAAATGCTTTAACCGACAAAATCAACGATCGCGAAATGTTTATTAAAGGAATTGACTATTCGTATTACTACGAAGAAAATGACTAAGACAAAAATGGTTTGCAAAGACAGAACAATTAGGAAAATTGTTTGAAGCATATCTTTTTGATGTAAAATTGGTGCACTCCGATAACTATCGGATTTCATTTTTCTACAAATAATTTTATTTGTTTATTATGTATCATAATGAATATATGTTAATTATGAATAAGGTATAGAAATCTGAAATTATTTTATTTTAAGAGTTAGTAACTTATCGTTTGATACAGATTGGTAAATATTGTTTACTAAACTAATATTACTTGCATTTACTTTTGCAGCTTTTATAGAAAGATAGCTGGTAATTTTTATCTGATATTCATCGACCTGTTCGGTTTTATACACATAATCACCAAATTCATTATGTGATTCAGATTCAGCTCCTGATAAAATTAGCTGTATAGGTTTATCGAATTTAATTAAATAAACATAGGCGTCTGTTCCCATAAAATCGGAATAATAGCTCGTAAAACGATAGTTATTAGTATAGGTCGGATAATAAATATGTTTAAACCAAGAATTTAAATTTATTGTTATAACACTATCTTTTTTTGAAATACAATTATTTGTTGAATATTCAAGATTAACAACCGAAATATAAGGATACTGAATAGAACTCTGAGTAATAACTTCTTTGTTAATTTTTACATTTTTGTTGATGTTATATGCCTTTTCGAGATACAAAGAATTAATAGAAGAATCTGATGGTAAATGTTTATATACATTTCTTGTTAAAGTTGAGTATTGCCCCATTAAATCGACTTTTGTTGTAAACTCAAAAACGTTTTCATCAATTTTAACATTTACTACGCTATTAGTTCTTCGTTTATTATCGGTAAGTTTACTCGAAGGAGTGTTTATGGACATATATTGCTTTTTTATGTCTTCTTTATAACCACCATAATAACTTGCAGGTATTACTTGAGTTTTAATGTTTTCGAAGTAAAAAGGAAGTTCTTCAAAATAATATCGAGAGTTATCAGATAAAGGATATAAAAAAGTAAATGTATTATTTTTTAATAATGCAACCATTAACATGTCACAATCATATATTGTGGTAAAATAATGATTAGAAATTTCCCCATATCGTTTATCAACAGGATAAGAAGCATAATAGTCCAATCCTAACGAACTAATCATGTGCGCATAAACATCAAACCGATTATGGTCTTTTAATTCATTGTTTTTTAAATCCTGCCCTGATTTATCCATTGATTCTTTAACTAATTCTTTATAAAAGTCATTATCATTATTGTATTTTATCTCGTTTACAATCCAATTTTGAAAATTACATAAGCTATAAAAACCAGTTGAATCCTTTTCCTTTGATTCTATAAACTTTTCTGCAAGAGAATTAAATGCCAATTGGTTGCTTGTTTTTAAACCCAGTTCTGCATCTAACTTGGCATTTAAAAAAAATTTGACTCTTCTGTAGCTTAAAAAATACCATAATGGAGCATAATCTACTTCATTTGTATTATAATAATAATTCAGAAAAACATTTGGTTTAGGGCTAAATGTAAACCATGGTAAATCAATGTATGGGTAAGAGCCGGGTTCCTCTATACAGCCTGCTAAATTATTTAATTTCCACTTTAATGCTATAAAATTATTTAAAGTATCAATTTCTGGCTTAAATTTATAAAAGAATGTATCTACTTCAAGTTTTTTTGGAAACAACCAGTTTAATTCATATTTTATTTTAGGAAATTTTGAATTAAAGAATATTCTTGTGGATAGTAATTGTTTCCAATTTTCATCAAATGGGAAATTTAAGCTATATTTTATTTTAACTACGCTTCCAACCGTAATGTCTTTAATGTCAATATAATATCCGACAATATTGCCGTATTTGAAATCGTCTTTTATGCAAAGATTATTCTTTTTTAATAATGTATAGTTGTTTATTATTTCTGGTTTTATGGTTGAATTAACTGAAGTATAAATAGAATCAATAATTATTTTATCAAATAAACGTAATGTTTTTTGTGCTGTTGAAGAATGTTGAATAAATGTTGGGTCGAACATTTCTGGAATTGAAATTCGTTTTATTTTATTAATTCCATTTTCTGAATTTATTTGATATGTAATTTCTTTACTGATATTAACAAACATGAAATCTGCTTTTCTTCCTGTATAATTTACAGTTGTTTTTTCATTTAAAATAATTATATCAGAATTATTTATTATAACATTAAATAAACTGTCAGATATTTCTTGTGTTTTTCCACAAAAATAATGAAATAAAATTATTAGAATTAATGATGTTTTTATAAAATAGGTTCTCATATTTAATGGTTTGATTAATTTACAATATAAAAAATGTTTTATATTTTTAATGTTATATTATAAATGTAGTTCAAAGATATATATAATATTTTTCTTACAAAGAATATTAAAAAAAACGCAAGTGATTTTTACAGAATTAAAGTTATAGTCAGCCTTCGAGTGCCTCAGGCTGACTGTATTTGGGAATATTTAGTTCTCAGTCATGCTGAGGCTCTCGGTCATGTTGAAGCTTTCGAAACATGACTTTGTCTATTCCTTAAATAAATTAAAAACATATCGTTTTATTTAAGTAAATTCTCAATGTATAGTAATTTAAAAAAAAGAATTAATGTGCTTTTAAATTATTTTTTTAATTTTGTGAAACTCAATTGTTATTTTATTAACAAAGAATAAAAACAATGCTAAAAATTGTAGTAATTACAATACTAATGTTTTTTTTGTTTTATCAAGGAACTTGTCAGCAACTCGATAATTTTAAACCACTTCAATCACAAGGAAAAATTCCACAAGACTTTATTCAATTATCATCTGAAATATATTTAAATGATGAACAAAAAATTGATAAAAATGAAAGTTCCGCAAGAATAATGTTGCGTAAAAAATATCTTTTACAAAGTAACTTTTATATTGAATATCTTTTAAATTCGGGTTTTATACTTTTTAATGATTCTCTTAGTAATTATATAAACGGCGTTGCCGATAACTTGCTTAAAAGTCAGCCCGAACTGCGTAAGCAGCTTCGATTTTACCTTATAAAATCGCCTGAAGTAAACGCTTTTGCAACTGATAAAGGAATTATTTTTGTTACAGTTGGGTTAATTTCTCAGATTCAATCAGAGGCTCAGCTTGCGTGGATTCTTTCGCATGAAATAATTCACTTTAAATACAAACATAATATTGAAAGTTATATTGAGAATCAGGAAATATTAAGGGGAAAAGGAGAATTTGCTAAAACAGATAAAAATGTAAAGTTATCTGCAATTTTTAAATACAGCCAAGAAAATGAATCGGAAGCCGACTCAAAAGGATTGGAAGAATTTTATAGCAAAACAGATTATTCGTTTACTGATGTTAAAAATATTTTCGATGTTTTATTATATTCATATTTGCCAATTGAGGAAATTGATTTTGACAAAAGTTTTTTTGAAACTAAACAATTTATATTTCCAGCAGCTTATAGCCCTTCAGAGCCAAAACCAATTATTATAATTGAAGATTATGACGATTCCGAAAGCACACATCCAAATATTAAAAAAAGAAGAGAAGTAATAAATAATACAATAAACAAACTAAAAAATAAAGAAGGTGTAAGTTATTCAGCTTTTTCATCAAATTATTTTAATCATATAAGGCAAATTGCCCGTTTCGAATTATGCGATATTTATTTAACAAATCGTGATTATGAAGATGCAATTTATACTGCTTATGCAATAATGCAAAAAGATAGTTTTAGTAACGAATATCTTGAAACTGTTATTGGAAAAGGATTATACGGACTCTGTAAGTATAAAAATCATGGTAATTATGGAGATGTTCATTTAAAAGTTAAAAAGACTGAAGGAAGTAAACATAATCTGGTTTTTTTATTTAATGAGATATCAAAGAAAGAACTCAATGTTTTGGCATTATCATACCTTTGGAATCACAAATTAAAATATCCAAACAATATTGATTTTAGTCCTTTAGCTGACAATGTTTTATATGATCTTGTTTTTGTAAACAAATTACTTCCTGACAGTTTTAATATACAAGAGACGATATCTGAATCCGAAGTAATTACCGACACGCTTACAGAAGCTCAAATATCTAAGTTAGATAAATATGAAAAAATTAAATATAAAAGAAAAAAACAAATAACAGTCAACACTTCATCATCAAACTATAATTTTGCCTTATCAGATATTCTTAAAGATGAAACTTTTTATGCTCTATTTGAAAAATATAAAAAAGAATACCTTATACAAAAAGAAAAAGAATCTGCAGAAACAGGATACTCTTATAATAAAGAAGAAGTCTCTAAAAATGAAAAGAAATTTGGGAAAAAACTTGGGATTGATAAGGTTGTTTTTGTAAATCCACTTGTTTTTGTTTCAAAAAAAGAATATGGGAAAAGTGAACTGGATTTTTTAAAATCGGAGAAACAGGAAACTTTAATTTTTGAAAAAACAAAACAATTTGCAAACAAATTAGGATTATCTGTTGAAATAATTGACAATAAGCTTTTTACAGAAAACGATGTCGATTTATTTAACGATGGTGCATTATTGTCTAATTGGATTTATGAGCAAAGTTTAAATAACGATACCGATTTTTATAACGGTATTTCATATAAACTTAATGAACTAGCAAAAAAACATAATACAAATTATTTTGCATGGTTATATGTTGATACTTATCCTGCAAAAAGTAATTCACGTTTCGGAAAATTTTTAAAATATGCAATTACTGGTTTTGGTTTTCCATTTGGATTTTCAGAATTAACCAAGTCGGTTAATTTTAACTCTTTTAATATTATTCTGTATGATGTTACAAAAAGCAGAATTGTTTTTGAAGAAACTACATCGAGCTACGAAACAGCTAATGCAGACGATTTGGTAAATTCTGTTTTATACAATTTTTTTTATGAAATAAAATCAAAACCTAAGAAAAAATGAAACGTCTTTATTTAATTCTCTTTATCTTAATTATTCCCTTTATTTCGGTAGCACAGCCAGCTGGATATTTGGGCAAAAGATTTACTTTATCATACGACCAACTTGCAGGTCCGAATTATTTTAATTTAATTGGATTGACAAATATTAAAGGTGGGTATGGGGTAGAACAAATTGTTTCAGAAACAAGTGCAAATTTAAATTATACTGGATCGATTTCTTTGGATTATGTTGTAGGAAAAACAAAATCGAGAGGCGTTAGCTTTAGTCCAATAAATCAAACAATCTATTTTACCGATTATATTGCTAATCCAAATAATGTGAGTGGTTATTATTATTCAGATAATCCTTTTTTAAATAACACGAAGCTGAAAGGGTTTACAATAGGAGCTTTTGTAAAATATTTCAAATCAAAAAGTATAGCTCCGCTAGGAACGTTCTATAAATTTGAACTATTGTATTCTAGTTTTAATATTAGCACTTTTTACAGAAACGGAGAAATTTCTGATAAAAGTAAAACGCAAATAGAACCTTTATCGAGTTTAGGATTTTCGGTAACCTATGGAAAAAGTCGAATAATATGGAATAAAGTTGTGGTAAGTACAGGAATATCGGTGGGAGGAACCCTAAACTTTTTTACAATGTATTTTACCAAATCCGATTCTTATGAATTTAGAGAAATAAAAATAGCTGCCCAATTCTGGCACGGGCAAAAGCTTTTTTATAATTTTTATTTAGGAATAGGTTTTTTGCTTTTTTAAAAAGTAACCTTCACCAGCATATCTTCTTTTTGTTTTTTATAAGTTTCAAAAACAAAAGAATTTAAAGAAATTGGAATTATTCTGTCAACGCTAAACTGAAATCCTTCAATTCCTTTTATGTTCGTTAAATCTAAAATAGAAACCTTTTCTGTTTTTCCGTCACTATCTTGTATTTTATATGCAGTAAGATAACCACCATGTCCATCAGCATGTAATTCCGGACGTTGATTTAAGGGAAGATTCATGTTTTTCACATTGTCTAAAAAAAGCAAATAATGACAACCTTCGCCAGCCATATATTTAAATGACATACCGCCTTGACCTGCTTTTCCTTTTTGTCTTTTAGGTAATTTTTTCATGTATGCCAACGACCCATCTTTGTTTATTTTAGTAAATAATATATCACAATAATTATATATGTAATAAGTGCCATTTTTAGTTCTAACAGTTACAATAAAAAATTGTTCTCCTATTATAATTATACTTCCATCATCCTGAACTATTAAATTAGTTAAATCCAAATCCTGAAATTCTGCTTTATCGTTTTCATCTTTCTTTTCGTTTTTCTTTTGAGTCCTTTCATTTACGTATAAATTAAGTACTTCAAGAGGAATTTTATAAAAAGATTTTTCAGATAAAGTTCCATCTTTTTCTATTTTAAAAACTACTAGCCCGTCTGCATCACCAAAATCTTTTCCTTTATTTGTAAAACCTGTACATATCATATATTCGGGATTACATTCATAAATTGATAACTGGCTTACAAATTTATCTTCAAGTTTAATTGGTGTTTTTGTAATGTTGCCTGAATTTGCTTCTACTTTTAAAATTTCGAGATGAAAATTAGGTTTGTCGTCTTTATCAACAAGTTTAGTAGAATTATCATTGTATATTCTTGTTAAAATATAAACATTTCCTTCGCCATCAACAGAATAATCAAGGTTATCCATTTTTTTTTCGGTATATGGCATTTTAACTTCTTTTCCCCAAACTTTTGTTAAATCTGAGTTATATACATTAAGTCCGATTATATCATAGTTTAAATCGTCATTTTTTTCTTCGGGTTTGATTCTGTATTTAATTAGCAATTTTGATGATTTATATGAAAATTGGAAATCAAATTTATTTATAACACTGGCATTAAATATTGAACCAGCATACATTCCTGTAATTTTCCCCTTTACCTTAAAAAGGAGTTTTCCTTCGTTGCTCATTTTCCCTTCGTCGGGACTAACTTCTTTGAAAAAAAGTTGTTCGTTTTTAGCTTCTTTATCCCAAAGCGAATAAAACAAATAGAATTTATCACCAATATTGACAACCTGTTCTTTTGCCCCATTTTTAGGAAGTGAGTATTCAGCCACTTTATTAAATTTTAAACCGGAAATATCAAATCGTTGAATAAAATTGTCTTTTAGGGCAATAATGTTTTCATTAGTTCTTAAGTAAATTTTACTGTTTGCATCTATTACTGGATAAGGCTTGCTAATTTCAACTTTTGGTTTTTGTTGAGAATAAACAAATGCAAAACAAAAAAACGACAAAACTGATGTAATTAAAATTGTTTTCATAGTATCTGTTTTTTAAATTTAAAATGTTATAACTTTAATATGGTTCAAAGATATAAATTTTATTTTTCTTACAAATAATTTTCGTTTTTTTGAAAAATCGCAAAAAAGTTTTATAGTATAGCGATTGAAGTCAATCTTCGAATGCCTTAGACTGACTGTATTTGGTAATATTGGGTTCTAGGTAATGATGAGGGCTTGTCCTGAGCTTGTCGAAGGGCTCGAAGCATGACATTCATTGCCACTTAAGTAACTTAAAGTGGCGACTAAACCGCTGCCTGCAGTTTTTTAAGTATTATTCTATTTAGTTTGCTTTTGCAATATTCTACCGAAATGTTCAAGTCTTTTATTTTTGATGATGGTGCATCAAACATTGCATCGAGCATTATAGTTTCGCAGATAGAACGTAATCCACGAGCACCAATTTTAAATTCTATTGCTTTATCAACAATATATTCGAGTGCTTCATTATCGAAACTTAATTTTATACCATCTATTTCAAAAAGTTTTTCATATTGTTTTGTAATGGCGTTTTTTGGTTCAGTAAGAATTTGACGAAGTGCATCGCGATCTAATGGTTGCAAATAAGTTAATACTGGCAAACGTCCAATAATTTCGGGAATTAATCCAAATGCTCTTAAATCCTGTGGTGCAATATATTGAAGTAGGTTATCTCTATCAATTTGTTCTTTATCGCGACTTGCATTATACCCAACCACCATTGTATTTAGTCGTTTGCTAATTTTCTTTTGAATACCATCGAAAGCTCCACCACAAATAAAAAGAATATTTTTAGTGTCAACTTCAATAAAACGTTGTTCGGGATGTTTTCTTCCACCTTGTGGCGGAACGTTTACAACCGAACCTTCTAAAAGTTTTAAAAGTCCCTGCTGAACTCCTTCGCCTGATACATCGCGGGTTATAGATGGGTTATCGCCTTTACGGGCGATTTTATCAATTTCGTCAATAAAAACAATTCCAATTTGGGCACGTTTAACATCGTAATCGGCGGCTTGTAGTAAGCGTGACAAAAGGCTTTCGACATCTTCGCCTACATAACCGGCTTCGGTTAATACAGTTGCATCAACAATAGTAAATGGAACGTCGAGCATTTTAGCAATAGTGCGTGCTAAAAGTGTTTTACCTGTACCAGTTTCGCCAACAAGTATGATATTCGATTTTTCAATTTCAATATCATCTTTACTTACGTTTTGATAAACTCTTTTATAATGATTATAAACGGCTACAGATAGAGAGCGTTTAGCATCTTCCTGTCCAATAACATACTGGTTTAAAAACTCAAATATTTGAATTGGTTTAAGAAGTTTTTGTTTTGAATTAGTTTTTTTATTTGTTACAACTTTGCCTTCGTCTAAAATTTGTTGAGCTTGGTCAACACAGTCTTCACAAATAAAACCAGCCATACCCTGAATTAATATTCGGGTTTCTTTTCTCGACCTTCCGCAAAAAGAACATTTATCCATATTAAACTAATATTATTAAGTTTCAAATACCAAGTCACAAATTCCAAACTTCTAACCTCTAACTTCTTACTTCTTCAAAAACCAAGTTCCAAATACCAAGTTCCAAAACATACACAAACCCTGTTTTAAAGTCTTCCCCGAGTTTATCCTGAATTTATCGAAGGAGAGAGGATTTAGGTGAGGTTAAACCCGAAACCAGCAACCCAAAACGAATAATGAATATCGAATAACTATTTTGTTTTATTATTATTTTTTCTTTTTATCACGAACTAGTACTTCATCAATTAAGCCATATTCTTTAGCTTCTATTGCGGTTAGCCAATGGTCGCGGTCGCTGTCTTTTTCTATTTTTTCAAATGGCTGATTAGAGTGTAAAGCAAGAATTTGGTACAATTCTTTTTTAAGTTTTAAAATTTCGCGGGCTGTAATTTCAATATCACTTGCTTGTCCCTCGGCACCACCCATTGGTTGGTGAATCATAACCCGGCTATGAGTTAAAGCCGAACGTTTTCCTTTTGCACCGGCAGTAAGCAAAATTGCTCCCATAGAAGCTGCCATGCCTGTGCAAATTGTTGCAATATCGGAGCCAATGTATTGCATGGTGTCGTAAATTCCTAATCCCGCATAAACAGAGCCACCGGGAGTATTAAAATAAATTTGAATATCTTTATTTGGGTCTGAGCTTTCGAGAAAAAGTAATTGTGCTTGAATTATGTTAGCAACATCATCATCAATAGGAGTTCCTAAAAATATTATTCTGTCCATCATTAAACGCGAAAAAACATCCATTGTAGCAACATTTAACTGACGTTCTTCGATAATAGTAGGAGAAATGTAGCTATTTGTTATAATCTTGTATTTATCTAATACCGAGCTATTTATGCCGATATGTTTTGTTGCATATTTTCTAAATTCATCATTTTCTTTCATATTAATATTATTTAAAGTTTAACAAATTCTTCTTTTGTAATGTTTTTAGGTTCTGTTTTTAAGGTTTCTTTAATAAAATCAATTACTTTATCTTCTAAAAGAACTTCCTTATAACGAATTTTATCTTTCTCGTTTTTTAATATTCTGTCGGCCATTTCGTTAATATATTGTTCAGGAACATCTTTCATCCCATATTGGATAAATTGTGAAACAGCTATTTTTCTTCCTAAATCGCGAATTTCTTCATCAATAACTGTAATGTTATTATCTTTTACATATTTATTTAATACAAGTTGCCATTTGTAAGCTTTTTCAAACGAAGGATATTCTTTTTCAAGAATCTCATCAGTAATTTCTTTTTTGTTGGTTTGTTTCAACCATTTTTTAATAAATTCTTTAGGCAGTTCAAATGTAGCTTTTTCAATCAATTTGTTTTTTATATCATTTTTTAATTTGTACTTGCTATCTTCGTTATTGTGGATAGTAATTTCTTCTTTAATTTTTTCGTTAAACTGTTCTTCTGAAGTTACAATATCTTTTCCATAAATTTTATCCCAAAGTTCCTGATTGTTTTCAGCATCCTTAAATATTTTTATTGCGGAAACTGTAAATTTGAAATTAGATGAAGTTAAATTCAAATCTTCTTTTTTAACATTAAGTAAACTTGCAAGTTCGCTATCGTTAGGAAATGCTTTTTTAATATCGAAACTAACAGCATCGCCAACCTTAATATTAATAAATTTTTGTTTTATTTCGTCGTCTTTAATTATTGAATCTAAAAATTCAGCTTCGTTGTAAATAATCCCATTTTCGGTTTCGGAATTATCATCGTTAAGCTGAACCATTTTTCCATACAACATTGATTTTTCTTCGCTTAATTCAGTATTGATAAGTGAACCATTGTTACGAAGATAATAATTTTTATATTCTTCAATAGTTTTGTCATCAACAGTGACGTTATAGTTGAAAATATTGTCTTTATCATCTATAACGACATTAATTTCGGGTGATATTCCAATTTCAAACGAAAATTCAAAAACCGGGTCATTATCCAAATCAACTTTATCAAGATTATTACTCGAAGGAAGTGGCTCACCTAAAATATTTATTTTATTTTCGATTATATAGTTCCAAAGTTTTTCGGAAAGAATTTTATTAACCTCCTCTATTAAAATGCTTTTGCCATACATTTTTTTAACTAATCCTATTGGAACTTTACCAGGTCTAAAACCTTTAATCGAAACTTTTTTAATAAGTTCGCGAGTAGCTTTTTCAACTTTTTCGGTATAGTCTGTTTTTTCTATTTTTACATTAATTAATGCGTTAAGTACGCCTGTATCTGTTTTCGAAATATCCATTTTATATTTTTATTCGTATTTGATTCCGCAACTATTATTTTATTTAAGCGGAATATTAATTTAAAATATTATTGTGCGGATGAAGGGACTCGAACCCCCACGCCTTACGGCACCAGATCCTAAGTCTGGCTCGGCTACCAATTACGACACATCCGCAAAAATGTGTGCAAAGTTAAAGAAAATTTAGAATATATAAATTATATTTAAAAAAAATATATATTTGTAGTTTGAAAAATTTGCATTATTTTGAACAAAATTTACAATAAAAGGATGACTATGAAATTAACATTTAGTTTTTTGTTTTTTGTTTTTTCAACATTAAGTTTAATTGCTCAAACCGAGGTTGAAGTTATAAACCAGACAAATAAAAATGCACTTGATAGCAATCAGGTAAAATGGGAGGCTGCTTTAATAAAAGATTCTGTTTTGCAGGCTCAAAAAAACAAGGTTACTAATGTTAGATGGGCTTCAAAGGTAGTTGGTTACTCATCGCAATTCTCAAAAAAAGAAAAAGCTGCTTATCAGGTATTAGGAAAACCAAATGTTTATCCTACAGGTGGTAATGCTTATACAGCTTGGGCTGTTAAACAAAAAGATGGTAAAGAAGCCGATGATGCTGCATATATCCGCGTTGGATTTGATAACCCGGCACGAATTGCACAAGTAGCAATAGCCGAAAGTTTTAATCCCGGTGCAATCACAAAAGTTACTGTTTATGGCGATAAAAAAGAAGAGATGGTTGTTTACGAAAAACCTGCTCAAAATCTTGGAATAAAGTGCCGTATTATGAATATTATTTTGTCGCAGCCTACAGAATTTTATGTTTCGGAAGTTGAAGTTAAACTTGACCCTAACGCAGTTATTGGGGTTAATGAATTAGATGCAATTGGCGTTTCGGATGATAAAGATTCTATTAAGTGGAATATAAATTTAATTCCTATGGTTGAATTTCCAAAGGCTTCTGAAAATTTAGGTGATGCAATAAATACTATTTACGATGAGGTTGCCCCAATGATTTCACCTGATGGTAAAACAGTTTATTTCTGTCGTAAATTTCACCCCGATAATTCAGGTGGTTTTAACGATGAAGATGACATTTGGGCATCGCACAAAGATGAAAGCGGAAAATGGTTGCCTGCAAAAAATGTAGGAGCACCGTTAAATAATAAATATCATAATTTTGTACAATCTATTACACCCGATGGAAACTCTTTGTTAACAGCAAATTTATATAACAAAGATGGTACAACCGGAGCAGGCGTTTCGCTAACTTACAAAACAAAACAAGGTTGGGCTTTACCCGAAAAACAATTAATTGATGATTTTGCAAACTTTAACCAATTTGCAAATTATTTCCTTTCGAACGATGGTAAATTTATTATTATGGCTGTTGAAAGAGGTGATTCGTATGGAGAATTAGATTTGTATGTGTGTTTGCGTAAAGGTGATAACAGATGGTCGAAGCCAATAAATTTAGGCCCAACTATTAATTCTTGCGTTAATGATTATAGCCCGTTTTTAGCTGCCGATGGCGTTACTCTCTATTTCTCTACCTCTGGTATTTCAGGTTATGGAAAAGAAGACATTTTTGTTGCTACCAGAAAAGATGACACATGGCAAAACTGGAGCGACCCTCAAAACTTAGGACCAAAACTTAACAGCCCCGAATCGGATACAAAATACAATATTCCAGCTTCGGGAGAATATGCATTTTTTTCATCAACAAATAAATCGCTTGGCAAAAACGATATTTTTCGCATTAAACTTCCAACCAAAATTAAACCTAATCCAGTAGTATTAATTTCGGGAAAGGTTTTGAACGAACGTACAAATCAACCTGTTGATGCACGTATTATTGTTGAAGAATTACCAAGTGGTAAAGAAGCTGCAATTGCCCGCACCGACCCAAATACAGGCGAATTTAAAATTATTCTTCCTGCTGGTAAAAAATACGGATTCAGAGCAATAGGATTAGGATTTTTTGAAGTTAATAAAAACATTGATTTAACTGATGTTCACGAATATACCGAAATTGAAGACGAAATGTTACGCATGTCGCCAATTGAAGTTGGTTCGATAGTTCGTTTAAACAATATTTTCTTCGAATATGCAAAAGCGGTATTATTACCAGAATCTTTTCCAGAGCTTGACCGTACAGCCGATTTCTTAAAAAACAATTCAAGTATAGAAATTGAAGTAGGAGGACATACAGACGATTCGGGTTCTGATATAACAAATCAAAAATTATCTGACAGAAGAGCAAATGCTGTTGCTACTTACATTATTTCTAAAGGTGTTGAAGCTAAACGTGTTACATCTGTGGGTTATGGTGAAAGTCGTCCTATAGCATTTAATACCGATGCCGAAGGCAGGGCAATGAACAGGAGAGTGGAATTTAAAATCTTGAAGAAATAAATTATCGGGACTTCTAAAAATTGCTTTTTCTTTGTTATGCTCATTTTTCAAAATCCTCATTTACAATAGTAAACTCCGGCTTTGAAAAATTCGCAAGCCTCGAAAAATCTAATTTTTAGAACCCCCTCTAAATATCAAAAAATAATTAATTTTAAAATTTATAATTATGAAACATTTCACAAAACATGAAACTGTAAATAACGACTCTTGCACAAGTCTTTATTCCGGAGTTTCAAAAGATGAGTTAGACAAAGAAGTTGATAAACTTTTTAAAACATCGGGTTATAAATTAAAAGAGGGAAACCCTGGTAATGCAACTTACGAAAAAGGAAGCAAAACAATGAGAATATTGTTTGGTGCCTTTGCAAAGCATTTTGTTTTTAAAATTAAAACATACACAAACGAGCCCGATACTGTTAAAGTTACTGTAGTTAAAGGAACTTCAGGAATTGCAGGCGGTTTGGTAGGCATGAAGCAAGTAAAAAATGAGTTGACAAGAATTTCTAATGTTCTTGAAACGATTTAATTTTTTAAGACCTAACGGGTTTTAAAAACCATCAGCCCTAATATCTTATTCGATAAAACGATAGCCAACGCCCTTAATTGTTTGAATATGGCTATCTCCAATTTTTTCGCGTAATTTTCGAATATGAACATCAATTGTTCTATCTCCAACAATTACTTCGCTGCCCCAAATGCTATAATATATTTCATCGCGGGTAAAAACTTTTTCGGGATTTGATGTTAGTAAAACCAATAACTCAAATTCTTTTTTAGGTAAATTAATTTCTTTTCCATTTGCAATAACAATATATTTATCTATATCAATAATTAAATTGTTTGAAATATATCCTTTTTCAGTTGATTTGCTATTAGGAAACTCGAATCTTTTTAAAAGAGCTTTTATTCGTGTAATAAATAATTTAGGTTTTATAGGTTTAGTTATATAATCGTCGGCACCTGCTTCAAATCCTGCTATTTGCGAATAATCTTCGCCACGTGCTGTTAAAAATGTGATTACCGAATGTGAAAGATTTTGATTTTTTCTTAAAATCTCACAAACTTCTATGCCATCTATTTCGGGCATCATTACATCTAAAATTATTAAATGTGGAATTTCTTTTTCAGATATTTTAATTGCTTCCTTTCCGTTATTGGCAGTTAAAACGGTATAACCTTCTTTAATTAAGTTGTAACTTAAAAACTCTAAAATATCGGGCTCGTCGTCAACTAAAAGAATTTTATAATTAATATTTTCCATAATATTATTTAGGATTAAGGATTTTCGATTTAGGATTTAAAATAAATTTAATTTTTATGCTTTATTTAGAGTAAATGAAAAAGCCGAGCCCTCGCCTAACGTGCTTCTCACATGAATTGTTTCGCCATGAACTTCTAATATATGTTTTACAATTGCCAGTCCAAGACCAGTACCGCCTTGGTCGCGCGAGCGACTTTTATCTACTCTAAAAAAACGTTCAAATAAACGAGGAATAAACTTTTCTTCAATTCCAACACCATTATCGCTAACTTCAACAAGTATTTTGTTTTCCATATCGTAAAAATTAATTGTTGTAGTACCGTTTTGTTTACCGTAAATTAATGAATTAACGATTAAATTATTTATTACATCTGAAATACGTGGTCTGTCGGCATTTACCATTATTGATTTTTCGCCTGAATTAACCTGAACTTTTATATTTAATTTGTTTGCACGCATTTCCAGCAAATCAACAATATCTTTGAGCAATTGCACAATGTTAAAATTTTCGCGGTTTAATTCTAATTCACCCGATTCGAGTTTCGAAATTAACTCTAAATCTCTAACAATAGTAATCAGTCTGTTAATACTTTGGTCGGCTTTTTCGAGATATTTTTTATTAATATTTTTATCGTCAATTCCTCCATCAATTAAAGTTGAAATATACCCCTGCGCGTTAAAAATCGGGGTTTTAAGTTCGTGTGATACATTTCCAAGAAATTCGCGTCGATATTTTTCGAGTTTTTTTAACTTTTCTATTTCACGGGTTTTTAATTTAAACCAATTGGTTACGTCTTTGCTTGCTTCTTCAATAAGGTTTTTGTTATCAAAACTATCAATGTTATTTAAGTTCGAATTGCCTGTTTGCTGAATTATTTTGTAAATAGGAGTAATTTTATTTATTAGAATTTTACGTATAGTATAGAATGTTATAACGTAAGCAATAATAAATATTGCTAAAATTTCGACCAACAAATATTTCCAAATATCCGAACTGTTTATAAAAAACATTAATGCCGAAAAAATTCCTGTAACAATTGCAACAAGAATCGAAATGAATAATGATATATTTCGTGGTGATGTAAGCATTTATATGTTGATGGCAGATTGATTATTTTAATTTAAACAAATCTGTTTCGTTGTTTATTTGTGATATGAAATTATCGAAAAGTACAACATCAATATATCCTTGTTCAATTAATCCATTGAATAATGGTTTATCGCGAGTAATTAAAGTGCAATTTAATTCTATTGATAATGCAACATAAACAATATCTTTTATGTCAATATCTTTACATAAGTTATATGCTTTTTGTCGAGATTCGGTAGTTATATAAAATTCTGGTGCTATAATAAGTTTTGAAAAAATAAATAATGTGAACTCCTGTAGTTCTAATTTGCTAAGTTTTGTTTTTTTGATAATTTTTCCCTGATAATTTTTAATCTCATTAAGGGCAAAATCAGGTGTGTAAAAAATAAAATTCTCAAATATTTTACGATATAAATTCTTCCCGCTTAAAAGACTACTGAAAATAATATTAGCACCTAATACATATTCTTTCATTTAATCACATCTTTTAAAAAATCGTTTTTATATTGTTCCCAAGACTTTTGACGAGCAATTTCGAGTTCATTTTCATTGCTAATTCCGCTTTCCTGTAAAGATTTATTAATGTTTTCGGCAGCATCTTCAAAGTATAAATACTCAATTTCTTTAAGTAAACGATCTTTTACGGCAACAATTCCGATTTTTTGAAGAATTTTATCTTGTATTTGAATTTGTATGGTTTGCATAAAAACAATTTTGATTTTTAAATTTATTTAGTCAAAGATAAAGAAATTTTTAACGAGAAAAAAATATTTTATTTTAAAAGCATTTAATGCAAACATCTGTGATATATATATTGAAACGTTATAATCCGATACCTATCGAATTATAACTGCTGTTTTTAGGCGGGGCAGTCTATTTTAATTATTGTTATCTGTTTTGATTGCCCAACATTAATATTATTAATTATGTTTTTGTAATTTCGTACATTATTTATTATTAATAAAACATCAAAATGAGCAGTAAGTTATTTATATTTAACACTATTAGTAGGAAAAAAGAAGAATTTATACCTCTTAATCCTCCATTTGTAGGTATTTATGTTTGCGGACCAACGGTTTATGGCGACCCTCATTTAGGACATGCCCGCCCTGCAATTACTTTCGATGTTTTATTTCGTTATCTTCAATACTCTAAATACAAAGTCCGGTATGTTAGAAACATAACTGATGTCGGGCATCTTGAAAATGATTCCGACTATGGCGAAGATAAAATCGAAAAAAAAGCTCGCTTGGAACAACTTGAACCAATGGAGGTTGTTCAATATTATAGTGACAGGTATCACGATTTTATGGCTCAATTAAATGTAAAAAAACCAAGCATCGAACCTCGTGCATCGGGACATATTATTGAACAAATGCAACTTATCGAAGAAATCGAAAAAAATGGTTTCGCATACACAGTTAATGGTTCGGTATATTTTGATGTAGAAGCGTATTCAAAAAAATATCATTACGGAAAACTTTCGGGCAGAGTTCTCGAAGATTTATACTCTAACACTCGTAACCTTGATGGGCAAGACGAAAAAAGAAATCCGTTCGATTTTGCACTTTGGAAAAAAGCATTACCCGAACATATTATGCGTTGGCAATCGAAATGGAGCGTTGGATTTCCCGGCTGGCATCTCGAATGTTCGGCAATGAGTACAAAATATTTAGGTGATGTTTTCGATATTCATGGCGGCGGGATGGATTTAATTTTTCCACATCACGAATGTGAAATTGCACAAAGCGTTGCTGCACACGGAAAAGAAACTGTCCGCTACTGGATGCACAACAACATGATAACAATTAACGGACAAAAAATGGGTAAATCGTTAGGAAATTTTATTACCCTCGAACAGCTTTTTACCGGTGAGCATGTTGTTTTAACAAAAGCATATAACCCTATGACAATTCGTTTTTTTATATTACAAGCTCATTATCGTAGCACTTTAGATTTTTCTAACGAAGCACTTCTTGCTGCCGAAAAAGGATTCGACAGAATGCTCGAAGCTTATAACAACATAAACAACATTAAACCATCAGAAAATTCAACTGTAAATATTAGCGAAATACGCAATAAATGTGTTGATGCACTTAACGACGACCTTAGCACTCCTATTGTTATTTCATGTTTATTTGATGTTGTTAAAACAATTAATGGTGCTATTGCAGGTAACGAAAAATTCGACAAACAAAATATTGATGATTGCAAGAAACTTTTTGATGATTTTGCTTTTGAAATACTTGGATTAACTCATGAAACAAATATAACAAATAACAACAAAATTCTTTCAGAAGTTGTTAATTTATTATTAAATGAACGTTTATTGGCAAAACAACGTAAAGATTTTGAAGCAAGCGACCGCATTCGCAATCAACTTACATCGTTAGGAATTGAGATAAAAGACACTAAAGACAGTTTTGAATGGAAATTAAAAAAACAATAATTAGTGCTTGCAGGAAAACGTCAATTTTTTCGTTATGCTTGCGACAAAACTTGCTCATTCCGTTTAGACGGAACTCTGCATTTTGCAGCTTCACAAGCCTCAAACTTGATCTTTTCTTTATCAAGCACATAGTTTTATTAAAGTCAATAAATGCAATACAACTTTTCTTTGTATGTGTTTTATTTTTTTCTTGTAATAACAACGATAAGAATGATAACAATTCTGCTAAAGATACATTATCATCTAATGGTGATGTTTCTATAATTAACATTATTAGCCCCAAACCACTTTCATTATATACAATTGGCGATAAAATTGAAATAAAGGCAAATATCTCTAATGATTATATTCCTGATTCATCGTTTATTTTGTTAAACAATAAAGTTGAAATAACAAATTTTAAAACTGCCAAAAACACAATTAATACCGACTCATGTCACACAGGAAATAACAGTGTTCAAATTGTTGTATGGAACAATGGGAAACAGCACGTGTCAAATGTTACAATTTTATTAAAATCGAATGTTATACCCGAAAAATTCACATATAAAGTAATAAAAGCATACTCTCACGACTCAAAATCATATACTCAGGGATTAATTTACGAAAATGGTTTTATATACGAAGGAACAGGACAATATGGTGAATCAACTTTACAAAAATATAAATTACAAAACTCCGAATTAATTCAAAGTTATAATTTACCCGAAGATGTTTTTGGCGAAGGAATTGTGGTTTATAAAAACAAAATTTATCAATTAACATGGCAATCGCAAGTAGCTTTTGAATTTGAGAAATCAACTTTTAAATTAATAAATAAGTTTAACTTTAATACCGAAGGATGGGGAATTACAAATTTAGGCGACAATTTTGTTATGAGCGATGGTTCAAATACTTTGTATGTTTTAAATCCAGAAACTTTTAGCGAAATTAAAAAAATTGAAGTTTACGATAACATTGGACCAGTAAATCAGTTAAACGAACTCGAATTAATTGATGGAAAAATTTATGCAAACGTGTATCAAACTGATAACATAGTTATTATTGAACCACAAACTGGAAAAGTAACAGGAAAAATAAATTGTAGCGGGTTGCTCGATAAAACAAAAGTTACTAAAAAAGTTGATGTGCTTAATGGAATTGCATGGGACCAGCAAAACAACAAACTTTATTTAACAGGAAAATTGTGGCCTCAAATATATGAAGTGCAAATTGTTAAATAATAATTTTGAATTTAAAATTATGTTTTAAAAATGTCATTTAAATTCGGTAAAACAGAACATCTAAAAAGCAGAAAGAGTATTAATTTATTAATTACCGAAGGCAATGCTTTTGTTATTTTTCCAATAAAAACAAGATGGATTATTGTTTCTGAAGCACAGGAAGTTTCGGTTAAATGTGCCTTTAGTGTTCCTAAAAGAAAATTTAAAAAAGCAGTTGACAGAAATTATATTAAGCGAATAATGCGTGAAGCATATCGTTTAAATAAAGAAAATTTATTAACTCTTTTTAATAATAAAGACCAAAAACTGCATTTGTTATTAACATTTATTGGCGACGAAATGCTAAATTATAAAGAAATTGAATCTAAAATAATCTTAACTTTACAGCGTTTAATAAAGATTAATGAAACATCTACTGCCTGCTCCGATTGAGCGGAGACTAAATAAAGACACACGATTTATCCCGATTGAGCGGGAAGGGAATGATTATATAAGACAATATGCCACAGATTGCACAAATTAACAAAGATTTAAAACAATCTTTGATTGTTTTTTGGAAAAAATCTGTGCAAATAATCTGCGATAATCTGTAAATCTGTGGCAAAAAAAATTTTTAAATAAGTCCATATCAAATACATATAAAATTATAAACAGATGAAATTATTAATAGCAATACCAATTCTGTTGGTTAACATTTACAAGTACTCCATTTCGCCTATGTTACCAAATGCTTGTCGCTATTCTCCTACTTGTTCTGTATATACCATTGAAGCACTTAATAAATATGGGCTTTTTAAAGGAACTTATTTATCAGTTAAAAGAATTTTATCGTGTAACCCATGGGGTGGGCATGGATTCGACCCTGTTCCATAGAAAAGTATAAAGTTAAAAAAGTTTAGAGTTTCTGGTTTTTAGTTTCTGGTTTTTAGTTTCTGGTTTTTAGTTTGTGGTTTTTAGTTTGTGGTTTTAGGTTTTTGGAATTTTTAATTTGTGGTTCATTGTTCACTTTTTGTCATTATGAGTGATTAGCGAAGAACTTAGCGAAGTTTACCCTATTGAACTTGTTCTTTAGGGCGATCTCACTAGCAAAGCGAGTAATCTATTTTGGTTGATGGTTTATAGTTTGTGGTTTCTGGTTTTAAGTATAAGCGAATAAAAATTAAAATTTAATAATAGCAATATGATTAGAAATAGTTTTAAAAAAATAAAGTTATGGCTCGTTGCAACAGTTATTATAGTTTCATCTATTACTCTTGTTGCATTTGATGATAGTGTAAATTTCGAAATCGCGAAAAATTTAGATATTTATTATACTCTTTTCAGGGAGCTTAATTTGTATTATGTTGACGAAACCAAACCCGGCGATTTAATCAAAAAAAGTATTGACGCAATGCTCAATTCGCTTGACCCATATACAGTATATATTCCAGAGTCGCAAATGGAAGATTTCAGGTTTATGACTACAGGGCAATATGGTGGAGTTGGTGCACTTATTAGAGAAGATGGCGATTACATTGTAATTACAGAACCTTATGAAGGATTTCCAGCACAAAAAAACGATATTAGAGCAGGTGATGTAATTTTAGCGGTTGATGGTCTCTCAATTAAAGGTAAAAGCACAAGTGAAGTTAGTGAATTACTTAAAGGTCAGCCAAAAACAAAAATAAATTTAAAACTTAAAAGACCCGGAATAACTGAACCTATTGAAAAAACTATTGAACGGGAAGAAATTAAAATTGATGCAGTTCAATATTATGGCGTTGTTAGCGACAGTATTGGTTACATTAATTTATCAAGTTTTACCGAAAGTTCATATATAGAAGTAAAAAATGCTTTAACAAAGCTGAAAGAAAACGCTGCTGTTAAATATCTTATTTTCGATTTACGAAGAAATCCAGGTGGATTGTTAATAGAAGCTGTAAATATTACTAATTTGTTTGTATCAAAATCGGAAACTATTGTCAGCACAAAAGGAAAAGTAAAAGATTGGGATAAAGTTTATACAGGAATGATGACGCCAATTGCTCCCGAAATCCCTATTGTAGTGCTTGTAAACAGTGGATCAGCTTCGGCTTCCGAAATTGTTTCGGGTGCAATTCAAGACCTCGACAGAGGTGTTGTTATTGGACAACGAACTTTCGGGAAGGGATTGGTTCAAACTACTCGCCCTTTAAGCTATAATGCTAAATTAAAAGTAACAACAGCAAAATATTATACCCCAAGTGGCAGGTGTATTCAGGCACTCGATTACACACATAGAAATCCCGATGGCAGCGTTGGCAAGGTTCCCGATTCACTTGTTACTCCTTTTAAAACAAAAAACGGACGTATAGTTTATGACGGTGGTGGAGTAACACCCGACATTAATGTTGAGGTAGAACAATTTAGCAATATTAAAGCAAGCCTATTTGCCAAAAATTTAATTTTCGATTTTGCGACTCAATACACTATACAACATCAATCAATCCCCGAAATAACAAAGTTCACAATTACAGACGAAATTTACGAGCAATTTATTAATTTCTTAAAAGATAAAGATTTCGACTATCAAAGCGAAAGTGAAGAAAACCTAAAAACTTTAATGCAAACAGCAAAAGAAGAAAAATATTACGACCTTGTAAAAAACGAAGTTGAAATATTAAAAACAAAACTCGCACACGATAAAAACAAAGACCTTCAGGTATTTAAAGAAGAAATAAAACAATCTGTTTTTCAAGAAATTGCCAGCCGTTATTATTTTCAGAAAGGAAGAATAAAAGCTTTACTCATTAGCGACCCCGTGATAAAAGAAGCTATTGCAGTGCTACAAGATAAAACAAAGTATAACCTTGTTCTTTCAGGACAATCAACAAATAAATAGTGTCTGTCCATAATGTCCGATTTCTTCGTTATGCTTGTTTTGAAAACAGTCATTTACAAAAGTAAACTCCTTGATTTTCAAAACTACGCAAGCCTCGAACTCGAACATTCTGAACCAGACACTGACTATATTGACAAACACTAAATAGTCGAACCTTAAAAACCCTTTTTAAAAATTAAAGTCATTGGTAATTTTAATTTAGATTTTTTTTATTTTTCTTTTTTCACCACCAAAAAAGAAACAAAAAACCCTCCATCCTTCAACTTCGTTC
>Ga0209211_10003843_pt1 | contig 24017 bp, 20 predicted proteins | sample RifGroA2_FD_183992 | JGI IMG/M metagenome (GOLD analysis project Ga0209211, IMG submission 183992) | Groundwater microbial communities from Rifle, Colorado, USA - Groundwater A2 (SPAdes) (version 2) | ecosystem: Environmental > Aquatic > Deep subsurface > Groundwater | place: Rifle, Colorado...
TGCTAAACGCCGCAACAATCTAACAATTTAACAATTTGTCAATCAGTTTCGTAGTAGAGTATTCTGGATTATACCCGTGAACAATCTTTAGAACCACTCCCGCCTTCCGGCAAATTCTCACCTTATTCTCCATAAACGGGCTGTTTTCCGAAACCGCGTAAACATCCGCCCCCACATCTTTAAGAACTTTTTCATATTGCTCGTCATTATCAAAATCCGCAGGCATTATAAACACTTCGTCAACCATCTTCAGCCCTTGAAGCATTTCCTTTCTATCCTCCTGCCCCATCACCGGCCGCCCCGCCCCTTTCAACTTTTTTACCCGCCAGTCCGCCTCAATCCCAACTATCAAATAACATCCTGTTCCCCCTCTTCCCTCTTCCCTCTTCCCTCTTCCTTGATTCTTAGCCGCCGCCAAAAATCTGACATGCTCCACGTGCACCAAGTCAAAAATTCCGGTCACCAATACTTTCATCGCCCCCAGATTGTACAATAGCTCTTATGACCTTTCGCCTCTGGCCTCTCCATTCAGTATTCAGTATTCAGTATTCAGTATTTATTGCCTTCGCCCTCTTCCTTCTTCCTTTATCCTTCTTCCTTTTGTCTCCCCCCTCCGCCTTCGCTACCTGCTATTGCGCCACCCCAACTGCCGATCAATGCAAGTGTAGCGCCTCGCCGCCATCTGACGTCACCCTTTATGACGGCAACCTAAACGGGGTTGCAGTAAAATGTACCAGTCAGGCCGAAGCAAATAGTATTTTTGAGTTAAAAAACGCTGTTTGCGGCGGGGCATCGGAAACAATTCCCTGGTGCGCTCCCGTTGTTGGCAATTCCTACTTCATCTTCTGCTATGGTAGAGGCTTTATTCCGTCTTCTGCAGTAGACCAAAAGTTACAGGACATTCCTAATATGGATAGCAAGGTTGTTTCTGGATCTTTTACGTTCAACACTGGCACATTTGGAACAGACGGCCCATCACACGAAGTGTACGTCTGCGACTCCGGAAACTTCTGTTGCGGACAACCTCCGGGAACCTGTAGCGAAGACAAATTGCCTTCGAAGGGCACCGCCTGCACCCCGCAGGACGGCCCGGGAAATCCGGCGGTATGCGAAAACATCCCTCCCGGCGGCTCTCCGACTCCGCCGCCGCCCCTGCCCACCCCCGACTATCCGCCGCCGGGAACTCTATGCCAAAACTACGAATATAAAAACGAGCCCCACCCCCTCCGCCCCGCTCCGGCCCTGGTCTGTCAGGAAGACAAAGTTCCCGAACCCTGGGGTCTCTCCTGCGCCAACGATGTTCTGCCAACCTTCACTGTCCAACGCCCTCGCAACACCACCAACGCTACCTGCGGTCAAGGCCAAAATTCCCGCCTTCTTTGCCACCGGGAAGAAACTCTGTCTGAATCCGACATCGGCACCGTCACTATCACCATTGACTTAACCCCCCTGGAACTGCCCATCGCCGGCATCGCCAGCCGCAATTGTGACACCGGCTACTGCGACGTCGATCGCCTTAACCCCGCCACCGGAAATCCGGCTCTCTCCGACGGCTTCAAAATGCGCAATTACACTTCCTGGTATCTTCAGGGCGCCGTCGAACAGTCGGAACAAGAACCCCTCGATTACTCCGACACCGGCGACACCCTCAAGCGAATTCTGGCTTACGCCGGCCCGATTAAAAAACTGGTCCCCCCGGAAGTCTTAAACGACCAGCGCAACGATCTAATCAACATGGTTAAAAATGGCCTATCCTACAACCAAATCGTCGGTTACGTCACCGGCGACCGGGTCATCGGCCGCCGCGAAGCCCGGGAAAAGGGCCTGACTGATGCCGCCCACGTCGTCCGCCTCAAAGACATGGCCGGCCATATCGCTCCCGCCTGGGATCCCAACAGTCGCGACGGCAACAAGTGGTACTACCTGTGGCAGCAAACCCCATTCACCGGAACCGCCGGCCAGGTTGACGTCGCCGGCGAAATCTTCCCCACCGCCTGTCTGCCGTCGCCAGAAGATCCCCGCCGCTGCCGGAGCGACCCTAAAGTTTTGGATGCCAAACTCATTGTTGACCAATCCCAACTCGACGCTTTTCGCGTCTATTTTCCTCATCTGGCGGAAGACGATACCCTATTGTTCAAACTTCTCCAAAGCTCCCTGATTTCTCAAGAAATCACCCAGACGCGGGCCTATCCCAAATTTTCCCAATTGACAGCCAATCTGGACAAAGCCCAACGGGAACCAAATTGGACCAAGTCCGACGACTGGTTATGGACTAACGCCGACGGCTGTATCCGCAATAACGCCCTGTGGAACCCAGGCGATTCCCTGGAAGCCAAACGGAATAAAAAACAAGGCATCATCACCGCCAAACTCCAATTCAAAAAAGAAGTCGAGTATGATTACGAGGTCGAAACCCCCGCCTCGCTTCAACTTATCGCCGAAGGCAAACTCACGCCCCTGCCGCCGCTTACGGTTGAAGTTTCAGCTCCGGTCCCGGTCCACATCCGCTACTCCCACATGGATGAAATCGGCGACCGGACCGTCTTCGGCCAGGGTTCAATTTTTAAAGCCCTGTATCCGGATATTCCCACTACCATCGGCAAAGAACTGATTGAGCGCCCGGCCGAATCTTCAATCGGCTACAGCTGCACCGCCCAAAACGGCGCCTGCCAGGCCGACTCTACCAGTCACAAAGGCCAGCCCATGGCTTTCTTCCCCAAATGGGGGAGTATTCTCGAACTCTTCCACCAAAAAATCCAAGCTATGCTCGACCCTCTCGTCACCGGCCTGTCCGTCCCCGGCCAAAACACCGCCATTCTCGGCACCGATTACCTTGCCGCCAATTACCCGCCCAATCTTCTCCGCCAACTTGTTATTCCTTCGGCTCAAAAAATCGCCGCCCTGCTGGAAAAAATCAAAATCTGGCAGACCCAGCCGGGCAATACCTGGGTCGGCTCCAAGTTTGAAAAAAATTATCAAAAAATTATCGACTTCGGCCTGGCCAATAATCTCAACCCGGCCCTGCTTTTATCCCTGTATCTGGAAGAATCCCATGGAGAGGCCATCGGCGATTTCCCCATGGGCTGCGGCGGCGCTACCACTCTTGACGCCAGCCTCGACTGTATCGCTCATGATCCGGCCATTGACGCCTACCGCGACGCCCCCCTGCCGGAATTTATGTGCCGCTACGCCGACGGTCACTACCCTTGCGACTACCAAAGCCACCCCAACTTTATTCGGAATTTGTTTGAATTTTATAACCAGCTCGCCCCCTAAACCCAGGCCTCTGTCCCGCCCTCGCCGCCGCCCCCGCCCTCGCCGCCGCCCCTCCCGTAATCTCCGTAATATGATATGCTAATCTCATGAAAGACGAGGCCAAACGCTGGCTCGATATCGCTGAAGGAATTATACCAATGGCTAAAAAACCAATTTCCAAATCAATAACCGATTTTGTCAATCTCCTCCGGCCGGAATGCTCGGTGGATAGAGTAATTCTTTTCGGGTCATCAATTACTAAATCTCGTCGGCCCGACAGTGATCTTGACCTCTTGGTAGTGTCAAAAGATTTTCGCCGCCTTGACGAAGACCGCCGTCTCGATCTCCTTTACCGTTATTCCCGTTTCCTTAAGCCGGAAATCCACCCTTGGGGGATTACCCCGGAAGAATTGAAAGCCGCCAGCCGGTTAACAACCATCGGCTTCGCCCGCGACCACGGCCAAATCGTGTATAGTAAACACCAATGAAACTCCCCCGCCCCATCCTATTACTGTTATTCGGTTATTCGGTTATTCGGTTATTCGGTTATTTCTCCCCCACTCCCGCCCTCGCCGCCGAAGCCCAAGAAACTTTCTATACCCAGAAATACCAATCAATCAAAAACAGTCTCACTTCACCCCCGCCAAACGAAGTAAATAACACTCGATTCACTAAAAATTCCTTCGATAACCTCCTCGCTGCCGGCATCGGGTTTGGCTCTCTAGACCAAAACGGCGCCGTTGCCGATTTAGGAAACGCCTTAGCCATGATGACCAAGCGCCCTCCGGTACAAACCAGCGAATACTTAGCTTATATGGCCGGAAAAGCCGGATTTATCAATCAAGCGTATGCTCAACAGCGCGGCGGCTTTGATGTTCTTGGACCGATCCAAAAACTCTGGATCGCCACCCGCAACATCGCCTACCTCATTACCTCTCTAACCTTAGTCATCATCGGTTTTATGATCATGCTCCGCAAAAAAATCGATGCCCAAACCGTCATCGGCGTCCAACAAGCCCTGCCCAAACTCGTTGTCACTCTTTTACTAATCACTTTCAGCTATGCCATCGCCGGCTTTCTCATTGATATGATCTACTGGCTCTCCTTTTTTGGTATCAAACTTTTAGCCCTCAATGGCATTTTCGACGATTCCGGCGTCGCCGCTATTAACACAATTAAAACCAAGTCCATTTTTAGTATCGGCATCCGCGACATTTTTAGACTCGGAGGCACCAGCACCGGCACCGCCGAAACCGCCGCCGACGCCGTCGGCAATCTTGTTGCCGAAATTTTAGGCGGCGGGCAACTCGCCCAAGCCACGCAAATTATCTCTCAACCTATAGCTTACGTTATTTTCGCCGTAGCCATTTTATACGCTGTCTTCAAGCTATTTTTTGCTCTCCTTATGTCCTATATCCAAATCATTCTTCTAGCAATTCTTGGTCCGCTTCAATTAATGCTCAACGCCCTGCCCGGCAGCGACGCCTTCTCCAAATGGTTCCGCAATCTGCTTGCCAACACCTTAGCCTTCCCGGCGGCAATTTTGATGTTGGTTTTTTCCGCGGCCCTAATGGGTCAAACCGGTGAAACCTTCAGAATCGCCCCTGACATCGGATTTACTGATGTTGCCAAAGGCGTCAAGTGGATTCCGCCTCTCCTTTTCGGTGAAGGAACCGGCAGCTCCAATCCCGTTGACGCCGTCGTCGGCCTTCTCGGCATCGGCGTCCTCCTTATGACCCCCAAGGTCGTTGATATGGTCAAAGAATGGGTCCAGGCGCCGGAATTCAAGTACGGCTCCGCCATCGGCGAGGCGGTTGGGTTTGGATGGCAACGAGGCAGGCAGACCGCGGCATTCCCATTTGGAGCTCTGGCTGCTAGAGGAGAACTAGAATATGCCAGAACACATCCTGATATGGCGAGACTTGTTTACCCGGGAGCGGCGGAAGCACAACAAAATTGGTGGAAACGTACGTTCTATTTGCTTAACAGAGGTCTCGGCAGAACCGGAAAGGGATAAAACCTTTCTTAAATAAAAACCCAAAACTATTTACCGCCCCTAATCAAAGAGGCAAGATCATCCATAACGCCCGGACCTTCTGCCGCCCTCAAAGTCTTGTTTTCCTCTTCTGTCATCTTCGTATGTTCAAAACTCTTTCCAGTATCAACAATACTATCTAAATCTCTTAAAGCTTTCTCTACGTCTTCGGCGTCTGTAAAAACAAAATCTCCAAGAACATCACGAATAAATTCCTTAAACACCGTATACCCCAAAACTCTTGACCCATACATTGCCTGTAAAGGAGTTATGAATTCTCGTCTCTTAACCGATTCGGGAGAGATCAACCCCATCTGTTTGGCTTGAGCTTGCCAGGTTATTGGATAACCATTCCGTTGATAAATCTTATCTTTTCCTTGAAATTGCAGTCCTAAATTCTTTAATAATTTGATATCATCATCGTCTAGAAAACTAGAAGATAAATCAAACTCTCGCCAACCCGCGCCGTCTCCCAAAACATTCCTTCGCATCACTGTATGCCATTGATTATTATTCAGTTTGCAAGAGACTCTAGCTAAAACAAGGGCAAACTCTTTACCAACATGTGCCTTAAACGCTCTATCATAAAAGTTGAACGTCTTTCTCATCCCCTGCACCGCTTCCTTCAGTTGAGCCAGAAAATATGCGTCAAGAGTTCCCTCTGTAACAATCCTTGAAAATACCGCCCCTTGCGCTACGCTTGATTTCAGAATATCTTTTATTGTTTCTCTCGCTACCACTGCTTCAGAGGCCGGGATCATAGAACTAGAGGTATTTACCGCAGCAGCAAGATAATCATGCCATTTACGCGGATCTGTATCTTTCCACTGTTGATAATCCATATTGTCAAAACTCATCATCTTTAGAATTATCTTTGCTCCGTTTGCTCCTTTGAAACAGTCGGCTCCGTGCTTTGTTTTATAATTCAACAAATCTGCGGCGGAAAATCCCCAGTGATAAAAGATTCCCTCGAAATCAACATCTTTCATGACCTCTATCTCTGCAGACGTCCAATAGGAGGTAGCCATCTCCGAAAATGACCTCATCTCCCCAGGGCGGGCCATTGCTACATTTCGATCGTAAATCGCCTCCGTGCCCTTTTCTGCTATCCACTTCCTATAACCGTCAGCAGAAGCACCACGGGCTGTCTTCTCATAAACTTGATAACCATAGGGATTAACCTCATTAAGTTGTATTACATATTGCTTGAACCGTCCAACCATTTCTCGCCTCCTTGCCACATCGACCTTTTCACGCAACGATTTTTCGTAAGTTGCTACTGCCTCATCAACATCGCTGACAGCTAAACCTAAAACCATTAACGATTCTCTCCAGGTTTCCGAAGCGGCCATACCTTCTCTTCTCAACTTAGTTTCAAACACTCTTCTCTGAATCTCTGCAAGAGACTCGTAAGAATCCCAACCGGAATACCAAACACCACCCGCAGCTTGTACTTCTCGTTTCGCCACCTCGAGAGATCGATTATCTCCGAGTTGGTTGAACTCAATCCTCTCCCAACAGAAAGCTTTATCCAATTTTTCTGACCAAAGATCACGATACATCACAAGTAAAAACATCGGCCCCCTAGCCTCAGGCGGCAACCCGTAAAGTTGAGCATAATATCGTTCCGGGCTTACACCCTTCCTAAATGCGTCCACAACCCGACCGCCCAAAGTCTTGTCCCACGCCCGATCCCGACCGAATAATCGAAGAAGCGTAAACCCTGCCAAAAAATGGGAATACAAGTTATCAATAACCTCGTCCCGCACGTCTTCTTTTTTAAATCTTCCAGCAGTTATCCTCGTAGACATCAATGGGTGCCATATAGACGTCGATATAATCTTTTCGTCAACGGGAAGATCTATCTGGTCTCTAAGGACTTCGTTGATTAAATCGCCGATTTCGGCAACATAACCTTTAGAGTAAGGTTTCCCCGTCGGCCATCCTTCTGGTTTTTTCTCTTGTCCCGGTCTAGGAATAGCTCTGTTATCCTCCCAATTCTGAACAATAATTTTTTCAATCAATCTTGGATCATCAATCTTGTCCATAATCTTGCTCAGGGGAACATATCCCTTATATTCTTTTCCAGAGGCAGCTTTAACCCAAACGTAGAAACGGGCTTGGCTTCCAACAAATGCCTCTTTTTTATCTGCTCCTGCCAACTGTTGGGCAAACTGTTCCGGCTCTAAATTAGCTTCTGCGCCCACTCCTGAAGCAATAAGTTGGAATAATTTTAAAACTGGAGAATCATGCTTACTACTTCCTTCAGGATTCATTTGTGCTATCTTAAGCATATTTTGGTCCTCGTAGTTCAGTCCTGCCCCAAAAGCCGCCATTGAAAGCGCAACTTCCATCTGGACCTTACGGCCTACCGGGGATAAAGGTAATAACTCTCCAGCTTCTTTGGAATAAACGACCTCATTCACGGTTTCAGCCGGAGCTCCCGCTAATAAAGCTTTCTGTTCTGCATCAGTTAATTCCGCTCTCTGTAGTGCGAGATAATCCTTGCGAAATCGATCCCGTTGAGCACCAAAAATCTCTGCCAGTTTTTCTAAATCTACTCCCATCTCTCCGCTTCCTCCACTAATCGTTGGCATTCCTTCAGGAAATCTCGCTCTTAAACTTTCGGGGAGCTGATCAGGCGGAATCCTGTGTTCCGGCGGTACAAAGGGTCTTTTGGCCACCGCCTCCGCCGTCCGCGCCGCCGCCGCCCCGCTCCCCAAATAGGGAAGTCCGCCCCCACCAATCTCGGCAGGATTTTGTCGTCCTCGTCCTAGTGATAATAATTCTGTTCTCATCTCATCAGGCATTAGAGAGATTATAGCAATATGGAGTTCCGGCTACAAATTGAGAAGCTAAAAGAAAAAGTTTCTCCCTCTTTCTTCGTCTAAGTTTTCCCAAGTCTTTTAATATCTGCAACCGTAAATTTTTTCCCGTCTTTCTCCCAACTGGAAGTATCCGCCCAACCATTCTTTTGTATAGCTTTCAATACACTATCCAATCCGCCTTGTGCATCAATCCATTCTTGCATCGGATCCGTTGGAGCCTCTAGTAATACAGGAACCTCAATAGGTTGGAGGGCCTCAGACATAGATACCATCGATTTTGCATCCTGCGCTACATAACGCCATTCCGATTCCAAATATTTTCTTTCTTCTTCAAGGGGGTTATAACCAGCTCTAAACAAGATATCAAATATTTGTCCTCGGAGCCCCTCCGCTTGTTCTTTAGGAATGTCTCCTAAAACCGCTGATAACTCTAAATATCTTGAAAGCGCTGTTAATCTATGTGCATCAACGTAAACACCCCCCACCAATGGACCTCCGTCTATTGGATTTTTTAGCACAAACCTAGGATCAAATATTGGTTCAAATAACCTTGGCATAAGTGACTACACTATATCAAACGAAGTCAAGTTTTACAAATAAAAACATCCCTCTCCGCCCCCGACCCCGATTTCGGCCGAGTCTTGACCTGGTTGTAACAATTCAGTTTTCATTGCATCGCTCATGGGCAGTCCTTCCTTGACAACAATTATATCTTATGGTACATTATCCTTGCTTGTGACCCGCAAGGGTTATACGGCTAAACCTAAGCTGTAGGCAAGCATTAAAGCCCCGCCGAGCGGGGTTTTATTTTTCTCGCTTTCCAGGAAGGAATCACGCTCCAAAAGTGCTTTTTACCGCTGCCAATTTGTCTGACAATTACTTTAACTCTCCGTTCGTCAACAACTCCTTCGAAAGACCAAAAGCTTAATTTTCTGCCGCCAACCACATAAGAAATCTCGTCTTGGTAAATAGGCATTGCCTGTAACATCTTTATGGCTCGCGGCAATAGTTTAATTCTTATCGCCGACTGCCGGAGTTCGCGCGGTCTTCTGTGGGTTCGATAAAACACATGATTCAACCCTTTGGAATTGAAGGAAATTCTCTCATCCGGGAACGCCGGACATTTAACCGACTTGGTTTTCCGAAAAATCTCTTTAGCCTTTCGTTTCAACGACTTTGCCATGATTAAATCCCCAAATCCCTCGCCCCGCCCTTTGCCTCGCCGGAGCCCAAACGCGAAGGCGGGCCCCCCGCCCCAATCTCGGCCGGCTGTCGCCCTTCCGGTAGCATGCCCGGCGTTCCTCCTTGTTCTATCTTTGACATATTATCCATAGGACAGTTTTACTATTGACAAATTAGAACTGATAAGCTATATTACATCCAATCACGCCCCGCCTTTGGCGGGGTCATTTTTTGTTAACGGCTTTCCATACCACCGCTCCAGCGTCTCGATTGAAACTTTAAAAATTCCTCTCTTCAGTTTAAATATCTCTCTGCCTAAATGACCATACATGTAAACCACAATCACTTACTTCTGTTTATTGATCAGCAGTTTATACAGCGGTTCAAAATCTCCGTCTCCGGTAAAGAAAACAAAACTCTCGACTCCGCCGCCCAGATCCCTATGCACATCAATGCACGTCTCCATATCAAAATCGCACTTGCGAAATTTGAATTTCTTTTTGGCGGTTTCGTCAAAGACCGTAATATATTTCACCGGTTTTGTCGTCACTTGAAAACCGATGTTTTTGGCTTGACGGATAAATGCTTTTGACTTGGGATGTTTATCGGTGCCGAAATAAAGATTGCTTCCTTTAATCTGTGGATAGCTTTTTAGATAAGTGAATAATCTCTCCGGATCAACGTCACGTCTTAAAGACTTACTCCATCCGTAAATATTCGCCCAGTCAAGATAGGCAGCACAATTCCCTCGAAGTTTTAAAGCCCCAGTCATATTTTAATTCCCGCTGGTAACAGTTCTGGTAATCTCATTTCTCCGTCGGGCATTGAGAAGAATTATACCAGCATCTAACAATATTCCCGCCTTGCCTATTTACCATAATTCTCCGCGGCCGCGGCGATTTATTGACAGTCGCGCCGCACCTCTGCCGTTCTCGCCGGATCGGACAACGGATATCTCGCCTCTCCGGTTAACCGTTCACCGCTTAGCGGTTCCTCTCTCCCCAAACGCCGGCTGTCACCCTTCCGGCAACGCCCCCGGTGTTCCTTCTTGTTCTGTCTTTGACATATTATCCATAGGAAAGTAAATATCGCTCGTGACCCGTAAGGGTTCTGCGGATAAGACTTAAGCCGCAAGCGAGCTTTTTATTTCTTCAATCGCAAAAATTCCTCCACCGTTAACCTCGCCCGCTTAATTTGAGATTGAAGCAATCCTGGGGCTAATTCTCTATGATCCGGGGATAGATAAAATCGGATAACCCGGAGTCGGATGTTCCAAAATTATATGGCTGCCGGCTTGGCGAGCTTTACGGTAACCAATCTTTCCAAACCTTTTAGCCGCCTCTCTACCGGAGATATTGCTTAATTGGCCCATGAATCAAATAGCGACTTGAATTCTGGTAAAACCCAGGTCTCCCACCGGAAATGTTCTTTCTGATTTTTTCTCCAAAACCGCCATATAGCCGCCGATCGCCTCTTTGATATTTTTAATCGCCTCCCGCTTGGTTTTTCCTTGGGACATGCAGCCGGGAAGACTGGGTATATCAACTACATATCCGCCATATTCCAAATCGTACTCGATATACGCCTGAAATGATTTTTTCATAATTTAATCATATCATAACTTCAACTATCATCTTCCGCTCCCAACGCCGCTTATCTTCCCGATGATAAAAATTCTGATGATTTCATTCCTCCGTCGGGCATTAACTGGAATTATACCAACATCGAACAATTAGCATCTAACAATTATCCAAATTTACCATAACTCCTCGCGGTCACGCTCGTTTATGGACAATTCTTGTCAATAACTCTCCGCGGCCGCGCAGAGTTATGGACAGTCGCCCCGCCTCTCCCGAAATCAGCTTCAAATTCACCTAACTGTCTTGTTCCAATCGGACCATAATTTTAAACTGACATCCGCCTGCCCGCCTCTGGCGGGATCACCTATCGAAATGAAATGGTAAGGTTAAATGATTTGAATCATTTAACCTTACCCCATAAATTAATCAAAAAAATCTCTCGCCAAAATTGCTATAGTATTCACCATAGCCATTCTAACCATTTAGCCATTTAGCAGTTTTAACCATTTATCTATATATTATGCTCGTCCTTTCCGGCTCCAGTCATCCAAAATTAGCCGCCGCCCTCGCCAAATCTCTATCTGCCCCACTTGCCCGCCGGACCATCTCCCGCTTTCCCGACCAAACCTTTCGCATCAGAATTAATTCCTTTGTTAAAAGAAAAACCGTCGTCATTGTCCAGACCCTCGTCCACCCCGTTCACGATCATCTCATCGAACTTCTACTTCTCGCCGCCGCCGCCAAGTCAGCCGGAGCCAAAAAAATCATCGCCGTCATCCCCTATCTGGCTTATTCCCGCCAAAATAAAATCTTTCTCCCCGGCGAACCCCTGTCCGCCCGCGTCATCGCCCAAATGCTTTCTGCCGCTTCAATAGATGAAATTATCACTTTAGACCTCCACCATTCCCGCATCGCCAAATTTTTCTCCGTTCCCATCCACAATTTATCCTTTCTCCCCACTTTAATAGATAAAACTATCTCCTCACAACTCAATCCCGACTCACAACTCAAAACTCACAACCCACAACACTACATTGTCGTCGCCCCCGACCGCGGCGCCGCCTCCCGCGCCCGACTCGTTGCCGACCGCCTCAAACTTCCACTCCTTGTTATTAATAAACACCGCGATCTTAATACCGGAAAAATTAGTATTGAAAGGCCTGGCCTTGCCAAGCAAGGCCAGGCCTTAAAACAGTCACATTTCCTCCTCGTCGACGATTTAATCGTCACCGGCGATACTTTGGTCGAAGCCGCCAAATTCTTAAAATCCCGCGGCGCTAAATCCATCTCTATCTTCGCCACTCATGGCCTGTTCACAAATGGATTTAAAAAACTCCGCTCCGCCGGCATAAACTCAATCACTATCTCCGACTCCGTCCCCCACAAAAACCTACCCTCGTGGATCAAAACAATTTCTATCGCCCCTCTTCTCTCCGCCACAATTAAAAATCTTACGAAGAACTGGCTCCGGCTTTAATGTATCCTTCGGCGAACCCCTCTTGGACTTTCTGAACCATTTCATCCACCGTCATCCCGGACCGCTCCCGAAACAACTCTTCCATCCGCTTTTTTGCCGCCTCGTCATCGCCAATCGCCTCGACTTCTTTCATATCCTCTTCTGTCAGCGACGTCATCAGCGCCGCGTACACGTCCAACGCCGACAGTTTCGCCACCCCGGCCAGCATCTGCCCGATTTCCTCATCGGTTTTCCCCTCGTCCTTCAATCTTTTCAGCCAATCGGAAAAGATTGTTTCCGCCAGAGGCGGACCAGCCTTTGGCTGGGATTGTTGATTGTTGATTATTGATTGATCCATATTAATGTCCCGTCGCCGCTACATACGCTTTAATCACTTCCGCCAATTGCTCCCACCCCGGTTTAATCCCGACCACTCCCGTCTCCCACAAAGTTTTTTGAATTCCGGTTAAGGTATTTGGGTCTTGACCAATAACTTGATCTAATCGCCCCGCTATCCATGCCGCCACGTCTCGATTGACCAAAAATGCTTTATCCGTCGGCCCAATCTCCGTAAACGCTTGCGGCTGGGCGAAAATTCCGGCAAAATTTTTCAGGGCATTTGCCACCGGCGCGTCATGAGAAATATTCGGCAACTGTTGCACAAACTCTAATTCATTTCCCCACACCGTCCCCCCGGCTAATTCGCTCCCGGTTATCCCAACCGATGTCGCGGCGCTAGCTTCCGCCGCCTGCCTCGCCGCTGACGTATCGGTCACGGTCGGAGTCTCCACAGACGCCGGAGTTTCAGTGCTAACCCCAACCGGCTCTGGAGTCGCCTCCGCCGAGGAAACATCTTGAATTATTGAAGGATGGCCACTCAACGTTTCATAAAACGAATGACCCAAAATCCCCACCGACAAACCTATTACAAACGGTCTTTTTTGTATTCTCCCTGCGGCTCCGCCAATTCCTCTTAAAGCACCGGCCAGCCCCTTATCTCCGGCCAGACTAGCAGATAGTCGGGCAAACCTGTAAAATCTGCCTTCTGCTGCTTCAATCACCCGTGCTCCGCCTTTAGTCAATAACCGGCTTAACCCCAAAGCTGATTGAGCTAAAACTACAATCGATGCTTCCTGACCGGGTCCAAGTTTCAAAATCTCGGCAACAGCGGCTCCCGCCGCCGCCCCGGCTGAAAACTCCGCCATAGTCAATACCGCTTTAGATCGGAGAAATTTACCAATCTTTCCTCCCGCGCCGGAAACACTAGCCGCTAATCCACCCTCCGCCTTCGCCAATTCCTCCTCCTCTTCCTCCGGCGGCTCCGGTTCTGCCGGAGGCGCTGCCTGTTAAACCGACCTCAACCAATCTGGCAACTCTTCTTCTTCGCCGCCGGTCTCTTCTGCTGGCGCCGGAGGCGGCGGTTCAACTGGCGCAACCGGAGCTGTAACCAATTCCGGATGTGCCGCTTCAAAAGTTAAGCTGTTTAATCCCGCTAAAACCCCGCTGAAATCCCAATTCCTAAATTCTCTCAATTCATCGGCAGATAAATCCGCTACCGATGGATCTCTCGATTCCGCTGTTGAAACAAAATCCAAACCTGCTCTTGCTTCCTGAAGATCTAATCCCTCAAGTTGGACTAACGCTTCCACAGATAAGCTCATCTTCCAGCGCCAGTGGCAGACTGGACCTCGCTGACCACCGCTCCGACCGTCTTATCAGTAAAACTCATTCCCAACTCAAGAAGCATAATCAGCAACCCCAAAAGCCCGGCTTCTTCCAGCTTTTTCTTCTTCTCTCCAGCCGGCGCTCCGGTTACTCCCGCCTCATCCATTCGGCTCCTAACCGCTACTTCAGTCAATTTTCGCCCGCCCGCGGTTCCCAAGGCCCCGGCGAAAAATCCTTTTACCACCTCTTTAGCCGCTTCCCCTTCTTCCATAAATTCCATCGCCGCCCCGATCGCCGAATTAAACGCTTCAGCTAACCTGACTTTTTGTTCCCTCTCTGTCCCACTAACATCACCCCTTGCCAGATCCAACTCCGCCAGCGCCACGGCAAAGCCCGCTTTTCTCGCTTCAAATCTTTCTTTCTGCTCCGCTAGTGACATTTCCGCTGCTGGTTGTGCTGCCGCCTCTGCCGAAGCTTCTATTGTCGGCGCTTCCGGCATTGGTACAGAAGACGCTAGCCAGTCTGGCGCTTGATCAATGATTGGTTCAGAAACCGCAGCCGCTCCGGCCGGTTTCGCCACTTCCGCCCGCGCTTGCTCGGCCGCGTCAACTACCACCTGTCCCGGCGTTGTCGCTTCAACCGGCGCTTCCATCGGCTCCGGAGCCACCTCCTCTTCTTCCGCTATCGGCAACGCAGTTACTTCTGCCGGCTGTTCTTCCATCAACACCGGTTCTGCCCCCGCCACTGGTTCCACCGTCTCTGGAGCCGGCTTTGCCGCCTCTATCGACTGAACCACAATTTCTTCCATCAGTGGCTCGGGCGGCAAAACCGGTTCCGAAGTGGGTGACAAATCTGCCGGTTGGGAAATTTCCGGCTGAACTCCCCTTGTATTCAACATTTCAAACAATCTATTGGCCGCGCGGTTATAAGCAAAATTTTCTTCAGAAATATCCAAAGCAACTCCTTCTTTTCTCCTTTTCTCTCTCACCGTCCCTACCATTTCTAGGTATCTCACCGGGAGCTGGCTTTCAATCGCCTGCACCTTCCCTCGCAGTTCACCAATTATCATCTGTCGAACGCTCTTTGGCAACAATTGATTGGCCTCAACTTGAGAAATTTGGTCCCCAAGTCGGTTATAATCAGTTAACAAATTGGAGTTTTCTGCCGCTTGACGCCATTTTTCGGCCTCTGCTCTTAACTCATTAATTCTTCTTATTCTTCTGGCTTCAGCAATCTCATTTTCAGGAGCCGACCTCTCAAGCCTGGTTAATTCTCCTTCCCCACCAGTTAATTCATCTAATCGGGTCTGAATCTCTTCCCTTCTCTTTCTTGCAAATAAAATGTTGTCCCTCTCGGCTCGCGACACAGCATCTTTCAACCGAGAAGCTGGCAACTTCCTGTCGGCAACCTTAGAAGCCGCAGTGAGTTCGCGCCGCAACGCTCCTCGTTCCTCAAACAAATTGGCAAGCTCATCTGCTTCCCGGCTCGCCCCTTTTTCTAAAATATTTAACTTTTCTTCAAATAATTCCAGTGCTTCTTCCGCGGTTTTCGCTTCTGCCAGCCGATCATCAAATTCTTTTGTAACTCCTGACGCCGCGGCTTCCGCCGACTTTTGTTCCGAAACCGCCGCCGGACTCGGCTCTGGCGTCGGTGCTGCCTCCGTCGTTGACGCCGGCTCAACTGGACTCGCCTCCGTCACGGGTTCCACCGGCGGCTCGACTGCCAGCTCCGGCTCCGCCGCCGCGTCTGCTAGTCCGCCAACCGGAGTTTCCGCCGCCGATGCCTCCGCCGACCGCTCAATCCTACCGACCATCGTTTTCTCCGGAGTTTCAATAAATCCTTCTGTATTCGTGGCTCCGATCACGTTTAAACCTTGAGGGATTCGCTCAACTCTGCCCACAAATCTCTTTCCGTCTGGTCCAATTATTCCTCCTAAAAGTTTATTCCCTCTCTGAATCCCGCCTTCGGCATCCGGATCTAATCTGTATCCACCGAAATCTTCTTCTTCACCTTCCCCGCCTGCTTCCTGTTCTGGCAAAGCAGCCAAAGGAGCTGGAGTCTCTACTTCAGCCGCCGGCAATCCCGGTACTCCCACCTCTTTTTCTAATGCTTTATCCTTATCAACCGAACCCCCACTCCCAAACGTAATCCTGCCAACCTCAATACCGCTTTGACGCAATGCCTCTTTTGCTATCTTCTCACGCTGTTCGTCCCCGGCCGCCTCCATCGCCACTGCCGCCGCCGCATCTTCCAATCCAACCGGCATATCCACCCCCGCGGCCGCTATTCCCTCAACGGCAACCTGACCTACTTCCAGAACGACTCCCGCTTTTGGAATCCGGTATTTATCTTCCCCTTTTCCTTCGTGCCTTTCAATTACCCAATGATCACCGTCATCATAAAGCGTTCCGACAAATTTCTGCTGCACGCCGTCTTTTGCTATAAAATTTATAAATCCGGGATATTCCCCTTTACTACCCAACACCTCACCTTCGTCGAGAAAAAACCTGCCCTCGTCTCCCTCAATCGAAAAAGAGGAGGGGTTCGACTCTGGAATAACTGACGACATTGAACTTTCAGCTTCACCCATTTCTATCCTTTCTTTGCTTGACGAAAAACCCTATTCGCCGCCGCCATATCTTCTTGAAAATTCATTCTGTTATATTCACGATTCTCTCCCAACCTCCTTGACGCCAACAATACTCTCAAATAACGCTCCGGCAAACCCCTAATCAAACCATTGGCTTTCGCCACTGCCGCCATCGCCCCCTTTAATTCCTCTCCACTCAAAGTTTGTGTTCCTGCTCTTATAACTGCCAAGGCCTCATCTGCTTTAAGTAATGCTTCTTCAAATTGTTCTATCGCCAGCTGTTCAGGACCTTTTTCCGCTTCTGCCGGAGCTTCCACGGGGGCTTGAACCAGAGAAGGTTCCGGCGCGGCAGGTACTGGCTCAACTGGCGGCATTTCTACTACTGGCGCTGGTGCTACTGGAACTTCAACTATCGGCGTCGAAAGTGCTTCCGGCTCCGGCAACGGAGCTAACACCGACGGCGCCACTTCTCCCCCTCGCAACCAGGCAGGAACTCCTTGTTCTGGCTGTGGCGACGCTGGCATTTCTGCTACCGCCGCTTCTTGACCGTCTTGCAGCCAATCTGGCAGTCTATCGTCTGGACCCGGCGCTGCCGGAGGCGCTTCTAAAACCGGAGTTTCTGCCGCCGCCGGTTCAACCTGCGGCGATTCGGGTAGTGCCGAAATTTCTGTCGCAGCACCCGCCGGAACCGCCGCAGCTTCTGGCGACTTTTTCGGTCCCAAATTAAACGTCCTTTTTAAAGAATCTAATAATCCACCTGCGCTAGTTTTTTCGGGCATTAGTTGAATTAGACCACGGGAGCAGTCCGTCTGTCAACCCCTGAATAAAACCCAAATAGTATATCATGATCGCTTTATATCGCCGGCTGTCACCATTTGTTTAAACCTCTCCCTCGGAAACCGCATCGGTTTCAAAAGTGTATTTCTATCTTCAGATAGTATCACCGATCCGGTTTTCTGATCAATTCCCAGGAATCTCAAATTCCTTGTCACTCCGCCGATTTTTACCTCAACATTACTTCCTTCGCTAAATTCTCTCCTTTCATCCCCTCCCGTCCCCCAAACATCCCCAGCCCATTCAACCGCCAAACTATTGGTATCAATCAAATGCTGATTCCCTTCCGGATCGAAAAACGCCTTGTTCTTCGGCCCCAGCTCTTCGCCTTTCTGCAACACCGGCCGCGGCACCTCCGGCGATAAATACCCGATTTCTTTCGCCGCCAGCACTTGGCTATATGGCTTTACTTTTTTTTCGGGGGCTACCGTTAAATCAAATCCATACGCCGCCGCCAATTTTCTAAACACCCGGCCGTCTTCCGACGCCGTCTTCGGAATCGTCCGCGAAAAGTCCCGTAATCTCTGCCATAATTCGTAATGCAAATCAATTCCGGCTTTATTTCCCAATTCGTTCATCCATGTCATCACTACTCCCAAATCCAACACCGTATATGTCAATTTATCCTGATCCGCAAGCGGCTTGGTTTCGCCGGGAAGAATAATTTTTTTCTCGCTGAATAAATCATTAGTCGCCCGCACCAGCAGTGAAAATCGAAATAATGCCCCATGATTCGGCTCTTTAGACACCTTTCTCTTGGCTCCGCCGCGGCCAACTTCCTCCTCGGTGTAGTCCAAAAAATTAGCCCTGGCCATGTCAACAACCGTCGTGTGGGTTCCCGCCGCTTTATCAACGTCCGCCTTTTCATATACCGGCTGAAGTTGCGACGGCGCCACCAGCAACCTATCGTCTTTGGTCATCAATGCCGAAACCAGCATATCAAACAACTCGCAATTATTTTCCTGCCGGCCGTCTTTGACTTCCCCGATTTTCATTTCCGGATAATCCACCTCTGTCCAGCCGTTCCGAAATAGTCTCGCCAAAGACGGCGGAAATTCATTCCGGTTGTTGTAGCGGGCGTCGGCTTGGTTAATCGCCAACAACATTCCAAAACCCTTCTCCGCTATTCTTAAAGCCACCCCCGGCAAAGCTCCCATTCTAAAACTTTCTCCCGGCCGCAGTCCCACAATCGATTTAATGTATGATTCAAACGCCCCCGGATCAAATAAGTTTGCCTCATCAATAAAAATAATACTTCCCACCGCTTCCACCGATTTCGCTCCGGCTGTCTTTATGCCTTCGGCAAATTGGCTTAAGAAAGCTTTCATTTCCTCCGAACCCTGAAATCCGGTCGCCGCCGCCACTAATTCTCCGAATGTCCATTTCGTTCCCTTTTGAGGATCAATTTCCTGCACCCCGGCCAACTCTGACTTGGCCGGCGAATACGGCGCCCCGGCCACGTACCGCGGATATTCCCCCTGTAACAGTCTAACCGCCGTCCTTGCCAATTGTGTTTTTCCCGACCCGGCTTCTCCCACCAGCATCGTCGGCACCATGTTTGCCAAATGTTTAGTGATTTTATCTAGTAATCGCAGTCTGCTCGGCGCCCAAATAAACTTTTTTGTCTGAAAATCTCTGGCGTACTCCCGCAAATCTTTATGCTTAGCCATTGCCGCCCGATCGGTGTTCTCCCGCGTCCGGTCTTCCGGACGGATTATCCCGTCAACTTTATCTTGGGCCGTCTTCAGTCTGTCTTCCGCCAAGTCAATATCAACCTGAAGCGTCATCGGCGCCGCCCGGCCATTAACATATTTCGTCTGCAACAGGCCAAAAAAATTATCCCTGGCTGTTTTAAGATGCTGTTTCAAAAATCCGTATTCTGCCATCTCTTTTCTTTGCCCCAGCCGCTGTTTTTCCGCCGCCGCGTAAGACTCCCGGAAAGCTTTTTGGGTCTCCGGCCGTCCCCATAAGACTTGAATCTTTCGGATCGTATTTTGAATCTCCGGATCTCTTGCCGCCAACCCCAACAATTGGCCATCAAATTGATTTCTGACTCCCACCGCGGCGCTATAAGCTTTTTTATAAACATCAACGTCAGCATCCGCTGGTTTAACTCCAGCTTTAACAAATAATTTTCCTCCCTGATAAAAATAGCCGCATTTTTCCCTGGCCGCGGCCAGCTTTTTTCGCTCTGCTAAATCCGTCTCCCACTGTTTCCTTAAAACGCCTTGAGGCCCAACCGCCTGCCGCCGGATTTCCGCTTCCTGTCGCCGGTAATCAGTATAAAATCCCCACAAATGCTCCGCCTGTTCCTCCACCGAATACTTTTCGGGATCGTAAACTTCCGCCTCCGGCTTTCCCGGAAGTTTCAATCTCGCCGCCGCCTGAATTTTTTTGACTGGAACCGATTCTTGTGTTTCGGGCATTGATTATTATGATACACGCCCCACCCGCTTGGGAGCAAGTTGTTTCACCGCTTGAATAATTTCATCGCCCACAAATTCCGGATAAGTATCAATATCGCCGCAAGACCCATACGGCGTGTAAGTGTCAACAATTTGCCATACATTTTCTCCCAATCCTCTTCCCTTAACAACAACTCCCATTTCTGTCAATAAATCCAGTTCTCTTCGCACCGCCGCCGGATTCTCACTTCCGCCGTCGGCGTTAACGATCACAATCATCAACAGGTCTTTCTCCTTCAACCGTCTTTTGTCTTCCAGCGTCAATTGCTCCCGTACCCACCTTAGCGCCTCGCCGTCCGGCGTTCCCCCGCCGCTGGTTGACAGCGCCCGGTGCGTCGCCAATCTGTCTTTATTAGTCAATTCTGTCGACAGCGGCTTAATCACTGTTACTGGACTCCAGTTATCTCCGGGAAATCCCAAAATCTGGGTTTCGATATTTAAAGGCGGCGGCGCCATCGTCGACTGCTGCTGCCTCGCCAATTTCCCAAATAACTCCAGCGCCTCCAGCACCAAAAAGTTCACCCGTCGTTCCTCTTTAATCACAGTAGAATATCTTCGCCCGCCCGACTCATTCGAGTCTTTAACAGAAATCGGAGATTCCGTTGATCCACTCCGATCATTCACAATCACCAGCCGAAATCCGCCATAATGCTTTACCTTCTCCTGAATTTCCCGCGTCCGGGAAAATCCGGTTGGATCCAGCGATCCTGCCCTGGAATTCACATACGCTTCCACCGGATTCACCAATTCTTCTCCCATACTCCGCGGCACCGACGGCATCGCCGTTGACCTCGGGATAGTCAACTCCTGAATCAATTGCCGGAACTGATCCAATAGCCGATCCACAATCCGTGAATCCCCGCCGCCGGTCATATCCATCGCTTCCCGAATTTCATCCAGTACCGCCTGCGCCTCCTGCTCCGAACAGCCTGCGTCCCGGGCAAATTCCTCCGCTTCCACCTTTCTCGACGCCGCCTCCCGCTCCGACTTCTCCCTCGCCTCAATCTGCCGCTCCATCTCCTTCAATTCTTTCTCATCCGGAATATCCTCTTCCAGCTCGTCCAGCGCCGCCGGTTCGCTTTCTTCTTCATCCACCGGCTTTCTCTCCCCTCCCGTTCCCGACCCCCCCTCTTCCTTCTTCCCTTCTCCCTCTTCCTTCTGATTCGGATCCGCCGGAGTAGCGTCAAACACCACCAATTGTTTCGTCACCGGATCGTAAATTCTGGACACCGCGTGCAGGTCGTCCGGCGTCAGTTTGGCGTCAGTCCCGTCAAGTTTTTGGACCGCGTATCCGCCGACTAACTCCCCATCAATCCCCATTTGGGCGCACCCCAACAGAAAAAAAGTATTGGCCACATCACAATCCGCCATTCTCCCGCCACCGACCGCGCTGAAATAATCCGCCGCCTGCTGATAAACCCCGTTCCATTTGGAATCATTGGCATACGTCAGCCATTTTTGCACAAATTTTTGCCACATTTCCGCCCGCTCCGAAACTTTATTTGTCGCCGCCGCAATTCTATCTAACTCCTCCCGTACCGCCGCCGGCGCCGCCCCGATATTTGGCTTGACGATTAAATTTTTATACCAGGACGCATATTTAACCGCCTCGCCTCCGGACACTGCCGCCTCAAATTCGGTTCTCTTTCCCGCCGCCACAAACACGTGCCCCGCCGAATCCGTCGTCACCTTAAGTCCCTGCTTTCGCAATTTATCCAATGCTTCTTTGGTAACCACCTCGTTTTCCCGCAATGGAATTGGCGTCTCTTTATCTCCGGCGGTTCCCCTAACCGTCGCCGTCAGTCCGCCTTTTTTCTGTTTTCTTTTATATTCCGCGTCCGTCGCCGCCGACGTCCACTTCTTCCCGTCCCATCTCTGCCAGCTATTGACCTCGTAAAATCCTTTTGTCCCGGGTGACACCGTAAAATCCGCTATTTTTTCTCTGCCCTGCTCCTTTGCCTCCTTTCGGTCATCCATTGACGGCGTATGCTCTTTCGACCTTTGCGGCGGCTGCGCCTCGCCTTCTTCCCTCCCTTCTTCTGGTGATTTTTCCTCGGCTTTTTCTGGGCCCGGTTGTTGTTTATCCAGCCACTGCGCAAAATTTACCGCCGGCGCGATCCTTCGACTCCACCATTCTCCCCGTGTCGTCAACGTAATATTCGGCGACGTTACCGCCTCTACCGGAGACACCGCCCGGTCTTCTACCGTTTCCACCGCCCTCAAAGATTCCAGCAGTTTCGCCACTTTAGGGTCGGCCGCCGCCAGCTCATTCCCCATTAACGCCTGCCCCAGTGAAAACAGCAATTCTCCCGACGGCCCGGACTCTGCCCTCACCGACAACGCCCGCTGCAAGTACGCCCCTGCCTGTTCTTTTATCTCCGGCTTGGAAATTTTCCGCAAGGCCGCCGCCTGTTCCAGTAAATGCTGAAATTTTCTGGCCGTCGGATTAGCCCGCTTCGCCTCCGCCCACTGCCGCAGCGCCGCAAGTTCATCCTTTGATCGCGGTTTTTCAAACAATAATTTTCGCGCTTCTTCCAGTTTTCGCCCGCCAGCGAGTTCATATTCCGAAAACCCCAGCTCCCGCAATCCCGCTTCATTTTTCAAGGTAAATTCCACCGGCCGCTTCTGCGCATCCTTTGGAGCCGCCTGCTGTTCCCGTTCGGGCATACTATTTATATTACATTACTTCTTCGTCCGCCGGTACAGCGGAATAAACACCTGCTTCAGCCACTCGGTGAAAATTCCCTCGTCAGTCTTCCCGGCTTTTCTTAACTTTTCTCCTGTTTCTCCCAATTGCCCCAGCGCGTTTTTCATAATCTCCGCCCGAACTCTGTTATCGGCAGGCAATCTAAGAAAGGCTGATTGAATATTATCAAATGCATTTTTCAGTCCATGTTGATCTAAACCCCCTGCAGGCTTCTCCAGTTCCGCTGCGGACTCCAGGGCAATCACCATAATTTCTTCATCAGTAGACAGCTTAACACCCCGCCTCTCCGCCGCCGCTTTCTCTCTCGCCTCCACGGCGATTTTCTCTCCCCTCGCCGCCGCTTCTTCCCTCTCCAACCTCTGGGCAATCCTCTGGGCAATCGGCAAAATCCGCTGCGCCAAATCCATCGCAATTTCATCAAACTTCAATCTTTTCGACATAATCTCATTAAGAAACCTTGTTAACTCCAAACCCACACTCTGTGGCAACTCGCTGTTATCAATAATCTCCGCAAGAGTTGGCAACCGGTTAGAAAGTTGCCATTTTCTGTCTTCTTTATCCCATTCCGGATTTAAATATCCCTTAACAGCTCTTTCAATTGTGGCGGCGACAGATGCGTCGCTTCGCGCTCACACTCGCAAGCAGCCAACACCACTTTTAGTCTGGCTGCCGGCGTCAAAGAATCCGGCCAAACACCTCCGGGGTTATCTAAATTTCTGGATCTTTTAACGGTTGTCCCGCCGACAAAATCAACAATTTCCCAGTGGTGAGATGCGTCATAATTTCCTTGCCCGACCGCATCATTCTGACTCAATGGCGCATGGGCGTAAACTCTGACAAAATGAGGACCATTAACCCGTTGCAAAAATTGAGTTTCTGGCCTAAAAAATGTGGCAGATTCTCGATATGATGTGGCTTGATCTGAAACATTTTCCCGTAAACAAACTCCTTCTTCAGCCAAAATTCCCCGAATCGGCCGATAAACCCTTTTCACCGATCCGTCATCTCCTATATGTTCCCATTTCTCATCATCCCAACTCCTCTCCAAAACATCCATCCCGCCTTCTTGGGTCAAGTATCGTTTAATTCTCGCCTTTTTCTGCAGAAACTCCTGCTCCGCTGTACCGCGATCTGAAATTTCCTCTGGTGTTCCCGCCATCTTTCCCTCCTGTCCCGGTATTATATTATCCCCTCGCCGCCCCCCGCAATAGACAACAAAAGTCTTCGAAATCAAGGCGCGAACCATTACCCGATTTGCGGCGGCGCCTTCGGCTTCCCCAAGCGGCCGCAAGCAACTGATTATAATTGTCGGCCCGGGGAATGCCGGCGGAGCCTAGTCTAACCGAATTGGATTTCTTGAGATATTAAAGTTTTCAATACGCGATCGCGTATTCTATACTTTAATATCGACCTTGATAAC
>Ga0209211_10003844_pt1 | contig 24015 bp, 25 predicted proteins | sample RifGroA2_FD_183992 | JGI IMG/M metagenome (GOLD analysis project Ga0209211, IMG submission 183992) | Groundwater microbial communities from Rifle, Colorado, USA - Groundwater A2 (SPAdes) (version 2) | ecosystem: Environmental > Aquatic > Deep subsurface > Groundwater | place: Rifle, Colorado...
CGGCCGTCGCTTCTCAAGAACAGATCAATCAATCGCAAGGCGAGGTCGTCGTCGCTTCGCGCAACGGAACAAAATATCATCTGCCGTCCTGTTCCGGCGCCAAGCAAATCAAACCGGAAAATAAGATTACTTTTTCATCCTTCAAGGAAGCCGAAGCGGCCGGCTACGAACCGGCAAGCAATTGTCCCGGACTTAAAGCTCCCTGAACTCGCAGATTTCTTTGAAATCGCAATAACGGCATTTAAAAGGGTCGGGCGCGGGAGCGAAGCCGCCCTTTTTTATTTGCCCGATTTGTTCAAGTATTTCTTTTTCCAGTTTTTGAAAATCTTTTTCATTTCCCGTGAAAGAAATTTTTGAAGCGTTTTCCAGATAATAATAAGTGAGCTTGCTCACGGGTTTTTTAAGGATTTCCTGTGCCGCTTTTTGGTAAAGCAGCAGTTGATTTTTATCAATGCCTTTTTTCGCGTCGGCCGGTTTTCCGGTTTTATAATCAATTATCTCAAACGAACCGTCAGGCAAAACGTCAATCCGGTCAATTTTTCCGGTAATCGGATAAATTTCGCCGGAATCGGGATCGGAAATTTTCCATTTAAAACCCCGTTCAATGTATCTGACTCGCGGCCAGTTTTCTTTGTCCGCTTCATAAAATTCTTTGAGCATTTTTTTGCCGTTTTCTTTGTATTCGTTTTGCCGCTCTTTGCTTTCGTACCACTCGTCAATCCAGGATTGTTCGTAGAATTTCAGCAATTCGTCCAAAGAGGGGGTCGCGGCCGGATTGCTTTTTTGGGAGCCGTTGAAAAGTTCGGTCTGCGTTTTGTTTGCTTGTTCCAAAATCAGCTGAAAGAATTTTTGCAAAGCGGCGTGCACTGATTTGCCGAAACTGAATGAAGCTCTGCCTTTTACCGGTATTTTCAAGACGTGCGCGAAACGGTATTGCCACGGGCACGTCTCAAGCGCCTTGAACTGACTGAAGCTGAATTCCGAAGGAATGACAAATGGTTGTTTTTCCGCCTTTTCGCGCGCCGGCGGTTTTTCTTTCATTCGCTCTTCAAACGCTTCCCGCGCGCCTTTTTTCTTTTCCGCGGACGGCTCTTCCTTTACAAATCCGATTTCGCTCAAAAAGCGCGAGGGTTTCTTTTTCCGCGCGCCGCCGTAGTCCTCGGCGGAGGTCAGGAAAAGGCCTTTTTTCGCCCGGGTGCAGGCGACATAAAAAAGCCGGCGTTCTTCCTCAAGATGGATGTCGCCTTCGGGAATGATTTCTTTGATAAGGGGCTTCGGCAATTCTATCTGTTCTTTTCTTTCTATAGTCGGGAATCTTCGGTCAACCAGATTGACGACAAAAATATAAGAAAATTCGAGTCCTTTCGCGCCGTGAACCGTTAGCACTTTAACGGTCTCGGGTCCGGCTTCAATATCGGTTTCAAGCCCGCCTTCGTCGCCGGCCTCAATGATTAAATCCATTCTTTTAATAAAAGTTCTCAAAGATTTATCCGGGCTTTGGCGTTCAAAATGCTCTATTTTTTTGTAAAATTGATTGAGATAATTCAAAGCGTCGGCCTGCGATTTTTCGGATATCGCGCGGATGACGTGTTTCAGATAACCCAGGTCCTCCAAAAACGCGTAAACCACCGCGCCGACGTTTTTTTCTTTGGCGATAAGCGAGTGTTTGTCCACGCGACCGAGGAGGAATTCGATTTTTTCCAGAAGCTCGGACCGCGTTTTTGCGTCCCCGGCGGCCTTTTTAAGCGTTTCATACAGCGACCACGACTTCACGCGGCTAAGATGCGTCATTTCAACGATCTCGCCCGGAGAAAAATTCAGGCAGGGGAGGTTCAAAACGCGGTATAAACTCGCGCTTTCATGATAATTATCAAGCAGCCGCAGATAAGCTAGGATGTCCAGAACAATCGGCTTGGCGTAAAGGCCTCGCGAGGCGATGAATTGATATGGGACTCCGCGGCGTTCAAGTTCCGCCAGAAACGGCTCGGCGGAATTATTCGCCCGGACCAAGATTGCAAAGTCATCCCATGTCAGCCGTTTTTTCTCCTGAAGTTCAATGATTTTTTCAACGACGTTTCTTGCCTCTTCGATGTCGGTTTTCGCGGCGACATGTTCAATGACCGCCGGTTCGGAATGGGGCGCGATTAGACGCTTGCTGAGTTTTGTTTTTAACGGCGAGCCGGTCGAACCGTGAGCAAGCTGATATTCCAGGCGGTTCGGATCATTGAGCCGGATGAATTTATAGGTCAGGTCAAGCAGATTCTGCGGCGAACGATAGTTGTTCACGAGCATTATTTCTTTTGCCTGAGGGTAATCCTTTTTAAATTCAAGCACGTTGCTTACCGACGCGCCACGGAATTTATAAATACTCTGGTCGTCGTCCGCCACGACCATCACATTATTTTTCGGCGCCGCGAGCAATTTAATCAATTCATACTGCGCCCAGTTGGTATCCTGAAATTCGTCCACCAAAATGTATTTATACCGTCGGCGATGGTATTCCAAAATTTTTGGCCGTTGGCGAAAGAGCCGCAAAGCATAATTGATTAAATCGCCGAAATCAAGAGAATTATTATCCAGCAATAATTTTTGATATACATGATAGGCGCCCGCGACTTCCTCAAGCCGTTTTACCTCGTTTTCAACGTCTCCGTCTTCCGGACTCGCGTCTTTGTTCAATTTCAATTCTTGAACGTATTTTAAATAATCCTCCGGCCAGACCTCTTCATCCTTTGCCCGGCCAAAATGCTTGATCAGCGCGTGAATGAATTTGGTCGGGTTGCCGAGCGGCCTGTAATAATCAAGATTGAATTTATCAAGATTTTCTCTGACCAGAAGCCATCCGTCCGTTCCGCTGAGCACCTTAAAATCGGTTGAAAGCCCGATCTCAATCCCATGCTCGCGTAAAATCTTGTCGCAGAAGGCGTGAAAAGTGGAAATTTCAAGATTTAAATAAGAGTAGGGAAGCAGACGGTCCACCCGTTCTTCCATTTCCTGCGCCGCCTTGTCCGTAAATGTCACGGCCAAAATCTCCTCGGGTTTCGCCTTTCCGGTCTCAATCAGCCAGCCGATTCTTTTCGTTATCACCGTAGTTTTTCCGGTTCCGGCTCCGGCCACTATCAGCGCCGGCCCTTCTTCCAGCGTCACCGCTTCTTTTTGTTCATTGTTCAGATCTTTCAGTAATTCTTCGTTCATACTTGAGATTTTAAAGGAAATTTGAATGTCTGTAAATGGCGCGAAATTTGACCAAAACATTAAAATGTGTTTGTATTTGACATAAGGACATTAACAAATAAGCGAAAAAGGAGAGTTTGATGAAAAAATTTGTCGCGGCAGTAATGATTTTTCTGATTTTTTTGGGCGCCGCGAGTTGGGCGAAGGCGTCCGGGCAAGCAACGGAAAAAAGCGACGAAGAACTCCTTAAAGAAACCGTTTTGCTTTCGTGGACGGTGAAGGAATTTGAAAAAACGCTTGGAATAGAACCGAGCGAAGCGCTTTCTCAAAGCACTCTTGAAAAACCGGCTTCTTCCTTAACCTGGATATGGATACAGGAAACCGGCGCGACCGCTTTAACCAAACCTTTTCGGGCGGTTGTCTATATTAAATTTTCTGTTCCCAAAGAGCGGGTGCCGATAGATTGGATAAACATCGGCTCCAGTGCTTCTCTCAGTTATTACTTCAGGCAGGAAAACATATTTTCTCATCCGGCCGCGGTAATCACGATCGATTTCGCAAAAATGCCGCTCAGTCAAAAAGTTGACATAATTATTCATGAGGATTTGCATCTGAACGATTTTGCCGGCGCCGGTCAGGACGCTCTGGTTACGCCTCTTGCCGACATCGCCGCCGTTAAATACTTTGAAGCGGCGGGGGATGTTCAAAATATTAAAGAGGCGCATACAATGATCGCGCGGCGCCAAGGCGTTTCAAAGGAATTGACGGCTCTCGCGAAAGAGGTTGAAAAAATTTTCAGCGACCCAAATTTGTCGGACGATGAGAAGCGGCAAAAAGCATTGGACTTAATCTTTACATATCCTGAATACGCGGCGATGTTTAAATATCAGACGCAAGATCAATCGGCGCAAGACGCGCTTGAAGCGAAAATCAGCCACGACTTGGGATATTACGGCTGTTACGATTGGGTTTTGCGGCATTATGAAGAAACAGGGAACTTTAAAGCCCTGTTTGAAGAAATCAAAAAAATGACGGCGATGAGTTTAACCGAACTCCTTGCGTGGTGTTCAAACGAACCCGCGAACGCGAAAAAAACGTCCTGTAATACGGGACGTTTTCTTTTTTTTGTTTTTATGTTAAAGTGCTATCCATACATATGCAGAGAACAAAAATCGTGGCCACTATCGGCCCGGCTTCGGACAAAAAAGAAATTATGCGGTCGCTTTTGAAATCCGGATGCGACGTTTTTCGCCTGAATTTTTCGCACGGCAATTATAAGGAATTCTCGAGGATTATTAAGGATATCCGTTCTCTGGAAAAAGAATTCGCAAAACCAATCGCCATCTTGCAGGATTTGCAAGGCCCGAAAATTCGCGTCGGCGAAATAGAAGGAACAATTTTTTTGAAAAAAGATCAAGTGGTAAAAATTGCCGAAACGCAAGAAGATGCCGTGACCATACCGATGGCAAAATCTCTTATTAAAAATCTCCGGGAAGGCAACGAGGTTTTGATTACCGACGGCACAATACGGCTGAAAGTTATGAAAATCAAAAAGGATTCGGCCGGAACGAGCGTTATTTGCCGTGTTTTGGCGCCCGGCGCCGTGACTTCCCACAAAGGAGTCAATTTGCCCGGAGTGAAAATAGAAGCACGGGCCCTGACCGAAAAAGACAAAAAGGACCTGCGATTCGGTTTGGGCAACGGAGTTGATTTCGTCGCTCTTTCTTTTGTCAAGAAAGCCGGTGATTTGCTGGCCGTGCGAGCGATAATGGAAAAAAGAAAAACAAAAACGAAATTAATCGCCAAGATAGAAACTCTGGAGGCGGTTGAGAATTTGGACGGAATCATTGACGCTTCGGACGCGGTAATGGTCGCCCGTGGCGATTTGGGGATTGAGATTTCTTTGGAAAAAATATCGGGAGTGCAGAAAGAAATTATCAAAAAATGCAACGCCAAAGCGAAACCGGTCATCACCGCCACACAGATGCTCGGTTCAATGGTTAAAAATTCTGTGCCGACCCGAGCCGAGGTGAGCGACGTGGCGAACGCCGTGCTTGACGGCACCGATGCCGTGATGCTCTCCGAAGAAACGGCAATCGGCGACTATCCCGCTGAGACCGTCAGAATGATGAATAAAATCATCGGGGAAATCGAGAAAAGTTTTCCTTTCGGCAGACTATTGCCGAACAAAGAAGAGTTTGCCATCGCCGACCGTGTCGCTCTTTCCATCGGTGACGGCATTAATCAAATTGTTAAAGATCTCGATGTAAAGGCGCTTATCGCCTTTACCGAATCCGGCGGAACCGGCCGGATAATTTCCGCTTTTAGGCCTGCTCAGCCGATATTGACCGTTTCGCCTTACGTTGAGGTTTTAAGGCAATTATCTTTGAGCTGGGGCGTAGTACCAATAAAAGCCATCGCTTTAAAAACAGTTGATCAGATGATCCACCAGGCGAAAGATATTGCCTTGAAATCCAAAATCGCCAAAAAGGGCGAGAAAATAATTATCTCGGCCGGTATTCCTTTCGGCCGCTCCGGCAGCACGAATTTAATCTTGGTGCAGGCGGTTTAGCACAATTTTTGACGTCTTGCTTCTGACAGAGTAAAATGAAATATATGATTAAATTCACCCCCGTTTTTAAAATAGATGATTTGCCTCCGGGTAAACGCCGGAAAGTCGACATCGGAGACGAAGAAATTTTAATCGCGAACGTAAAAGGCGAGATTTACGCCGTGAGCGACCGTTGCGGCCACATGGGAGTTTCGCTCTCGGTCGGAGAATTCGTGAATTCCGAAATTGAATGTCCTCTACACGGCACTATTTTTGATATGCAGACGGGAAAAGTGGTAACCGAGGAATCGCGGAAAAATTATTTGCGGAAATTCAGAAAAGACATTAATGAACTATTGTCGGTACTGGGCGTTCCGCCGGTTAAAACTAAAGCGCTTAAAACCTATCCGGTTGAAGTTAAAGACGGCGTTGTCAGCGTCGGGATTGAAGAAGGGGACAAATGTGAGAAGTGTGACTGCCTGCCTGCGCAGGCAGGCAGCAAATAAACAAAGAGAACATTAAAATACCGCTCCGTTTAAAAAACGGGGCGGTATTTTGTTTGTTCAGAGCCGCGGGCTTATAATTCTCCCGCGTCGGCGTCAATTTGTTTGAATTCCTGCTCCAAATCGCCGAGGTCAACGGTTTCCAGGTCTTGCTGAATGGATGTGGTTGTATCCTCCTCGGGCGCGACAGCGGGCGGGGCAGGCGGCGGCGCCGGGGCTTCTACTTCCGGAGCGGCGGCCGGCGGAACTAGCGCTTCCGGAGCCGGAGCTTGGGCAAATTGCCACCAAATCAGCGCGGCGATCACCGCGGCGCCTATAACAGCGGCTACTATAATCCAGATTGTTTTGCCGGCGGTTTGTGGTGTTTGTAATTCCGGCATTTGTTGGTTTTCCATAATATTGCGAGCGCGCGATTATTCCGTCGCGCTTGGTTCAACTTTTAATTCGTCGACCTGCGGGATTTGGGCGAGAGTCGTCGCCGCCTTTTTTACCGCATCGTGAGCGGTTTTAACCGCCTTTCTGGTTTCTGATAAATCATTATGAAGCGTTTGGCGCGCGTCTCCGACAACTTTCCGTAAACCGGCTTCGTCGGTTACGGCAATAGTGTAGGATTTGCCGGCTTGAACCGAGATTGCGGCGCGGCTCGCGGTAATAGCCTCGTTTGCCGCGGTTATTGCCGTTCTGACCGAAGATATGTCACGGCCGTTCGCCTCGGCCTTGTCGGTTCTTGTGCCGACTCTTCCAAGCGCCGTATCCAATTTATCAAGAACCTGGACCAAATGATTCGTCTGCCGTTCGTTGAGTTCGTTGAGCTGTTGGGCAACCCGCTCAACAATTTGTTTTTTCCGCTCGTCTTTAATTGCCGCGAGTTTTTCTTTCAGTTGTTCGCGTTCGGTTTGAACGCGTGTTCGCAATTCCGAGCGATTTTGTTCAACCGTCGCTTTGAATTCCTCTCGCTTTGTTTGATTGGCGGCCTTAAGTTGTTCAAGCCGCTGTTTAAACTCCTGAACCTCGGCCTGTCTGAACTGCTTGAACTCCTGCCTGGTTTCGCGGAGCTGTTCGCCGACTTGCGCCCGAGCCGCGCCGGCATAAAGGGCCGCGAGAACAAACAATAACGCGAAAGACAAAATATATTTTCGCATATGTTTTTTAATTATATTAATAAAAAAGCTTCTGACCTTTATGCTATAAGTATAACATAAATTTCTTTATATCAACAATAATGCGGCTATTTGACAAGAAATTGAAATTATAATATAATATTGTCTGTACTTTAAAAAGGGATAAAAAAAATGGTGCGACAAAATCCAATAATTAGAGTGTTGGGCCTTCTTAAGACCAGAAAAAAAGCGGTCTTATTTTTGTTTCTTCTTGTTTTTTTCTCGCTCATTCTTGACCTTAGCGTTCCTTTTATCACGCAAAATCTGATTGACCGGTTTATGGCCTTTTTCAAAAACGGCGGCGCGGCGCCAGTGAACATTCTTGTTTTTTCCGCGGTCGGGATACTCGCCGTCACGGTTTTCAGCAGGTTCCTCAGATCAACTTATGATTATCGCCTTTTTATGGAGGTAACGCAACGCGAAGACGAGCTAAGGAGGGCGGTACTTGAGAAGTATTATAAGTTGCATGTTATGTTCCATCACGGCGCTTCAAGCGGTCAGATTATCGGAAGGATTGAGCGGGGAGCGAGCGCGATTTACACCATTCTTCACGACATTCTCGGTCAAAATTTCGTTCCGCCGGTTATTATTTTCGTCGGAGTAGCCGCGACCCTGATTTATAAAGACCCGCTCATAGCGCTTACGGTCTTTTGGCCCCTGCCGGTCTATATCGCGAGTATTCAGCGCACAATGAACAGAATCTATGAAATTGAACGGAAAGTGAACGAAGAATTTGAGGCGGTGTCCAAGGAGTCGTATGATATCGCGGCAAACATTTTGACGGTCAAAAAATTCTTTCAGGAAAAACCGGAACTGGACAATCAGATGAAGCTTCTGCGAAAGGCCCGCGTGACGCAATACAGCGCGGAGCGTCTCTGGAAAATTATGGAGAATCTTCAGACCTTTCTCGCGACCGCCGGCAGAATTGGAGTCATTATTGTCGGCGGCATGTTTGTAATAAACGGCAGAAGCACCCTCGGAGAATTCGTGCTTTACATCGCGTTGAATAACATGGTTTACGTCCCGACGGCGAATCTCGCCAACATTCTTCCGCGGCTTCGGAGAAATCTCCCGCGGGTGGAACGGCTCTTCGCGCTTCTTGACGAACCGGTGCTTGTAAGCGATAAACCCGGCGCCGTTCCTTTGCCCTATCACGGCCAAAAAATTGAGTTTAAGCAAGTGACTTTTTGCTATGGAAAAGAAAACCGGCCAGCCTTAAAGGACGTGAGCGTCGCGATTAAAGCGGGAGAGCGCGTGGCGCTTGTTGGAAGAAGCGGAAGCGGCAAGACGACTTTCGTCAATTTGCTCCTTCGTTCTTTTGACCCTGAAAAAGGATCGGTTCTTATTGACGGCCATGATTTGCGCGACGTGACCCGCGAGAGTTTGCTGAACCAAACCGCGGTCGTGCCGCAGGAAGTTGATCTTTTTTCCCGCACAATATTTGAAAACATTGCTTACGGAAAACCGGAAGCGAATAAGGAAGAGGTGATGCTGGCCGCGAAAACCGCCCTCGCGCACGATTTTATCACGCGCGCCGAGCGGGGATACGACACATTGGTCGGGGAGCGGGGAATTAAGCTCTCGGGAGGAGAGCGGCAAAGAATCGGGATCGCCCGCGCCGTTCTTCGCGACCCAAGAATTCTCATTCTTGACGAAGCGACCAGCCATCTTGACACCGAGAGCGAGAAGTTAATCGCGAAGGCGACCGATACGCTGATTCAGAGCCGGACGACCTTCATTATCGCTCATCGCCTTTCAACGGTTCTCGGCGCCGACAGAATCCTCGTGTTTAATAACGGAGAAATAGAGGCGGAAGGAAAGCATGAGGAACTGCTTGAGAAATGCCCCACATATCGCAAATTATATTCATTGCAATTCAGCAAGGAGTGAATAATTTAAAAATATCGCCGTCGCGCCAAACGCGGCGGTGTTTTATATTTCGGAGTATTTGTTTATAATATAGCAAGACACAATTATGAGAATAATCGCACATTTAGACATGGACGCTTTTTTCGCGGCGATTGAAGAGCGGGACAACCCTCAATTCAAGGGACTGCCGATTGTCGTCGGCGCCGATCCAAAAGGCGGCCGGGGCAGGGGAATTGTTTCAACCGCGAACTACAAAGCCCGCGAATACGGCATCCGCTCGGCCTTGCCGATTTCCAAAGCGTGGCTGTTTTCGGAAGAAGCCGCCCGTAAAGGCAAACCGAGAGCCGCGTTTTTGCCGGTTGATTTTGACAAATACAGCCGGGTTTCCGAAGAAATCATGGCAATTATTCACGGATATAGTTCAGTTGTTGAAGAGGCGAGTATTGATGAAGCGTATTTGGATTTAAGCTTAGCCGGCTCTTATGAGCGGGCAAAAGAAGTTTGCGAAAAAATTAAAAAAGAAATCAAAGAAAAAGAACGCATTACCGCCTCCATTGGCATCGGACCCAATAAGTTGATTGCTAAAATCGCCTCGGACAGTCAAAAACCGGATGGCCTAACTATTATCGGTTCTGATGATGAAACAACTTGCCGTGAGCTTGTTGAACGGTTTTTGGAGCCGCTTTCAATTCGGAAAATTCCCGGCATCGGCCCAAAAACCGAGGCGAGATTCCACGCCTTGGAAATCAAAACCGTCAAAGATCTGAAGAAGTTTTCGCGGAAACAGCTGGAAGAAATGCTCGGCAAATGGGGGATTGAACTTTACGAAAAAGTTCGGGGCCGCGACGAATCGCCCCTTCAGGAGGTCTGGATTCCAAAATCAATAGGAGAGCAGGAGACCTTTGAGAAAGACACCCTGAACGCCGACTTCATCTTCAGTCGCCTCAAAGTCATCTGCCAGAACGTCTTCCGCCGTTTTTCCGAAAGCGGCTTTCAGAGTTTTCGCACCATAACCCTTACCGTCCGCTTTGCCGACTTTCAGACATTCACCCGCTCTCAAACCCTGTCCGCGCCGACAAATACAGCCCAAATTCTCCAATTTGAATCCATGAAACTCTTGACGCCGTTTTTAGATAAACGCGAAAACCCCAAAAACAAACCCATCCGGCTCATCGGCATCAGAGTGGAGAAGTTGGTGGGGTAAACAGACACCTTTTATTTTTAAAACGTTTTATGCTACACTTTTTGTATGAACTGTCGATTTTGCAAAAGTGAAATTAATGATGAAGCCAAGAAATGCCCGTATTGCCATGAATGGATAATTCGTCAGTTTTGGCAACATTCAAAATTTTGGTATAATTTTGCCTTTCTTTTTTTAGTTTTATTACCCTTTATATTTATTGGATTTTTGATCTTGTTAGGATTTGTATTGTATAATTTGGGTCATTATTTTCCACCCCCGGTTTTTAAATTTTAAAAGATGATTTTTTAAGTTATCATCCAAATATGCTGCAGATTGATTCTTGGCAACTTATAAAAGGAATTTTTTGGGCGTGGACTCAAGTATGGTATATATGGGTGTTTGCGGCTTTTATTATCGCCGTTCGGATTTTGTTTGATTGGATATTGCCAGTTTTAATGAAGAGATGGCGGAAAAAACGAAAAAAAATTCACTAGCGAATATGATGAAACTCAAAGGCAAAAAAATCACGATTTTTGCGGAGAGATTATTGATGCACTCTCCTAATCTATGAAGAAAACTGTTTATATAATTTTATTTGTTCTCTTGGGAATTGAAGCACAATTTTTAGTTCATGCGTTTGTTGAAATTTGGTATATCAACTTGCTTTTACGCGATTTTTCAATATACGGCCTTGGTTTCACATGGCGCCAGTGGTTTCTTATCCACCATGTTGCCTCGGTAATACTTTTAATTGCCGGCACTGCGCTTGGTTTTTGGCAGGGAAAATATTGGTGGCGGAGAATTTATGAAAAAAATAATTTGAAAAGGTGAAAAATTTTCTGCTGGAGAATAGAGTGATATAAGTCAATTGAGAATGAAGAATTTTAGAAAAGCGAAAGAATTTTTTTGGACCAATCACGCGCAAAGAAAGATGAGATTTTACCGGTTATCGGAGAGTCGGGTCAAGAGAGTGATGCATACGCCCAAACGCGTGGAGCAGGGGATCGCGCCCGATACCGCGGCAATGATGCAGAGAGCTGGCACTTCAAAGCATCCCTATGAAATTTGGGTGATGGTTCAGGATACGGACAAGCGCCGGAAAATTATCAGCGCCTGGAGATATCCGGGAACAACCAAGCCCGGAGAAGCGTTGCCCGAAGAGATTTTAAGAGAGATGGAGCTGAGCATAAAGCAGTGATGAAAAAAGACAAATTTATTAAAGAAATTGGCTGGGTTTTGAAGGAAAAGTACGGCTTCGCGCGTTTAGCCGAGTTTGAGCGCGATATTCAGCGTCTTCAAAAAGGGGAGCCGGTGGCTTACGTCATCGGTTTTGTTGATTTTTTGGGCTGCAAGATAGACCTGTCCTTTCGGCCGCTTATTCCGAGACCCGAGACCGAGTTTTGGACGGAAAAGGCGATAGAGGATATCAAAAAATCAGGCCGGAAACCGGTCAGGTGCCTTGATATTTTTGCTGGCTCCGGATGCATCGGTATTGCCATGTTGAAACACGTGCCAGCCGTGGTTGTTGATTTCGCGGAAAAGGAGAAAAAATTTCTTGAACAAATAAAATTAAACGCACGCTTGAACAATTTATCTCTGAAAAGATGCAAATTTATTCAATCCGACATTTTTTCAAATATTATCGGCATCTATGATTATATCTTTGCTAATCCGCCGTACGTGGCAAAAAGAAAAAACGCGGTAGTCCAAAAATCGGTTTTGGAATGGGAGCCGGCCGGCGCGATTTTCGGAGGGCGCGACGGATTATTTTACATCAGAAAATTTTTAAAGGAAGCGGAAAAACACCTTTCCGCCGGCGGTAAAATTTACATGGAATTTGATTCGCGCCAAAAGAATGAAATTGCCGGAATTTTAAAGCGCCTCGGCTACGGAAATGTTAATTTTTATAAAGATCAGTATGGCAGATGGCGGTACTTGACGGCGGGAAAACAGCCGCTCGTTTAATTTTGACAAGGCGGGATTTTTATTTTAATATTTCATTACAGAACCGAACATTAAAAATTTGACGAAAGGGGAACCGACCTTGGCCATCATATTGTTTTTCGTCGCTTTTGCCCAGCAATTTCTGGTCGCTTTAAACATCAGAAACATCTCAACAGGACGAATTCGCGCCGCCGCCATGACTTCGTTTCTTATCGCGATAACATGGGGAATGGCCGTCGTGATTATCGCCTCAAATGCCAGAACTTTTCTCAGCCTAATCTTTTACGGATTTGGCGCCTCCGCTGGAGTGATAACCAGCATTTTATTTGACAGATACATCCATCCAAAGAAAGAGGAGCGGTAATGAAAATTGTACTGATTGCCGGACCATATTATTCCGGAGGCGATCCTGAAAAGATTGAATATAATATCCGGCACGCGGAAAAATACGCCATCGCGCTGGCAAACAGAAATATCGGATTTTTTTGCCCGCATCTCCACACAAGTCATTTTGAAGCAAAAGCAAACGCATCGGAAGAATTTTACAAAGAACTTGATATGGTGATTTACGACAGGGCGTGCGACGGGGTGGTTTTGATTCCGGGGTGGGAGGACTCGTCGGGAGCGCGCAACGAAGAACGGCGGGCAACGGAGCGCGGCATTCCAAAATTTTTTCCGAAATCGCCGGACGATGAAGAATGTCTTGCGGAAATTGAACATTGGGCTAAAAAGTAAAATATAAAAAAAGCCGAGAGATTACGCATCCCTTAGCGGGGAATAAAGCTAAAACTCGGCTTTTTGTTTATTATCACACGTCGCACAATATATGTTTTACGACGTATAAATAACCGCAAATAATAAAAGGGCTTTTAAGGAGCCCTTTTTGTATTTTTTTGTTCGGTTTGGGACTGAAGTTTAATTTTTTCTAAAGTGCAGAGGCGCGTACGGTTGTTCCGCTTCTCCGACATATTCGGCGCGGGGCCTCATGATTTTATTTTTGTCGTCGCGGCATTGTTCCAGAACGTGGGCCGACCACCCCGCCGCCCGGCTTATCGCGAACATCGGCGTGAAAAGCTCGGTTGGAATTTCAAGGCACCGGTAAACGCAGGCGGAATAAAAATCAACGTTCGGCCTGAGCCCTTTCTGCTCGTAGACCATCTCTTCGGCCGTTTCAAACATCTTGTAAAAATCCATTTTGCCGGTTTTTTCAGCCAATTCTCTTGCCCGGTCTTTGAGAATCAGCGCTCTCGGATCGGTTGTCCGCTGATAAACTCTGTGGCCGAAGCCCGGAATTTTCTTTTTTTGCATCAAAATTTTAACAATGATTTGCGCGATTCCGGTTTCGTCTTCAGCCGCCTGCATCATCAGAGCCACCTGTTCGTTGGCTCCGCCGTGGCGCGGGCCGCTCAAAGCGCCTATCGCGGCCGTCATTGCCGCGTACATATCCGCGTCGGTTGAGGTCACGACTCTCGCGGCGAACGTTGAAGCGTTCAGCTCGTGTTCCGCGTGCAAGATCAGGCACTCGTCGAATATTTTTCGTTCGTAATCGCTCGGCTTGCGGCCTTTCAACATCGTAAAAAGCGCTTCGGCGTGCGAGACGTTCGGGCCCGGCCGAATCATTTCAACGCCTTTCTTACGATTGTAAAATTGCGCGACTATTACCGGAAGCTGGCCGATCAGCCGCATGGCCTGACTCTTTAATCGACAGATTTTATCCGCGTCGTGGTTGCAATCAAACATTGCCGAAGCCGATACCGCCGTTCTTAAAATCGTCATCGCCGGGGCGATATCGGCGAATTCTTTTATCAAATTTTCAATCGGTTTTTCGAGATGCCTTTCGTCCGCGACGCGTCGCGAAAAAATTCCAAGTTCGCAGCGGTTCGGCAGTTTTCCGTATAAAAGCAAATAAGCCGTTTCTTCAAAAGTTGAATATTTTGCAAGATCGCGGATATCGTAGCCGCGATACAAAAGTCGTCCTTTTTCGCCGTCTATGAAGCAGATGCCGGAATGGCAGGCCACGACGTCTTTGAGGCCGTCTTCGGACATTTCTCACTCCCCTTTTTAAATTTTGAAATAACTACGATTGTTTTTAATCTACTATATTTTTATCGTTTTGTCAAAAACAAGCGCGTCCGCGCCGCGGATAAACGCCGCAAAAATTGACATTAATTAGCCGTATTGTATAATATAACGATAAAGATTCTTTTACAAAAGAGGTGAAATAATGCGAGGAAAACTGGTCTCCGAATCGGCTTTGGACAATCAAAGGCAAGCGGTGCGGCCGGAAGATTTGAACGATCAGGGAACGGTATTCGGCGGACATGTCATGAGTTTGACGGACGTAACCGCCGCGATGGCGGCGAGGCGCCATGCCAGCAGGCCGTGCGTTACCGCTTCCATTGACAGCCTTCATTTTATCAGTCCGATTTATTTGAAAGAAGACATCGTGCTTTATGCCACGGTCAATCGTGCCTGGAAAACTTCGCTTGAAGTGGGCGTAAAAATTTTCGCCGAAAATCCTTACAACGGCGAGCGCCGGCACGTCGCTTCGGCTTATCTGACGTTCGTCGCTTTGGACGAGAATAATCGTCCGACGGCCGTTCCCCCGCTGATACCGGATACGTACGCGGAACATCGCCGTTATGAAGAAGCCGATCAACGCAGAGCCATTCGTTTAAAATTAAGGAAACAAAAATAATAAACAAAAAACCGCCTTTTTAAAACAGGCGGTTTTGTTTAAATTAAATTTATTCGTGAGAAAATAAAGAGCCGCGGAACGGCGGATAACCGGTCCCGAAGATCATTGCTATGTCAACGTCGTCCTCCGAAGCGACCCCCGATTCCGTGATTTTTCTCGCCGCTTCTTTCATTATTGAACTCAAAAATTTCACGACGCGCTCTTCGCTCATATTCTGTTTAGAATCCAAAGGCAAAGCGGATAAAATGGAATCGATCGCGGGATTTCGCTTTTTCTCTTTTCCGCTCCAGTCGTAAAATCCTTTGCCGGTTTTTTTGCCGAGCAAATTTGCTTTAATCATTTCCTCAAGCATTCCCGCCGAAAAAACGTCGGAGAGTATGTTTTTCTGAACGTGATAAAGGATGTCGATTCCGACCTGGTCGCCGAGCTCAAACGGCCCCATCGGCATTCCGAATTCAAGCATCGCTCTGTCTATCAGTTCAAAATTGCGGGTTATGGAAAACAGGTGAAAAGCGACCAGAAAATAATGAGCCAAGATGTTGTTGACGATGAATCCGGGCGCGTCTTTCGCGCGAACCGGAACTTTGCCCATCATTTTCACGATTGCTCCGGCTTCCTGAACGACTTTTTCTTCGGTTGACTCGGACGGAATGATTTCAACCAGCGGCATTTTGTCAACCGGATTAAAAAAATGCATTCCAACGAAACGTTCCGGCCGTTGTAAAGCATGGCCGAGTTTTTCAACCGAAAGCGAAGACGTGTTGGTCGCGATAATCGTCCTAGGCGACGCGTTATTTTCAATCGTCCTCAGCACTTCTTCTTTGATTAAGTAATCTTCATAAATCGCTTCTATCACCAGATCGGCCGCGCTCAATGAAAATTCTTTGGTCGGCGAAATCAGTTCAAAGCACCTTTTCGCCTCGTGCTTTTTAAGCCGTCTGCGCTCAACGTCTTTCTTGTAGAGCGCCGAGATTTGGCGTAGGCCTTTCAGAAGATTCTTTTCGTCTTTTTCGACAAGCCGCACGGGAAAGCCGGCTTTGGAGAGCGCGTAAGCAATCCCCGCCCCCATGGCCCCGGCGCCGATGACGGCCGTTCGCTTGATTCTCGTTTCTTTCGGCCACCTTTTTTTTGCGTTTTGTTGAAGCAAAAAAACCCGCAGCAGATTTTGCGCCTGAGAAGAGATCACGAGGCCGCAAAACGTTATCTTTTCCAATTCATAATCGGCACTGAAGGACGTTTTTGCCAGCACTTCAAGCGCCTTGAAAGGCGCCGGATAGTGATTCGGGTTGACGCGTTTGGCCACTTCCTTTTTGACAATTGGCAGAATGTACAATTTTTCAAGCCAGAGTTTGCGGCGTTTCCTCTCCGGTACTTTTCCGTCGCGCGCCAAAGATACGGCGCGTTGAATCAGCGCGTTTTTCGGTGCGATGTCATCGACAAGCCCGAATTTTTTGGCTTTTTTCGCGTCAACGGATTTGCCCGACGCTATCATTTCCGCGGCGTTTCTCAATCCGATCAAGCGCGGAAGCCGTTGAGTTCCTCCGAAGCCCGGGATAATGCCTAATTTGACTTCAGGAAGGCCGAGCTGCGCGTCTTCGGCCGCGACTCGGATTTTGCAGGAGAGCGCGAATTCAAGCCCTCCGCCGAGGCACTGGCCGTTGATTGCCGCGATTGTCGGAACCTTTAAACTTGCGAGCCGATTCAAGACATTCGTGGCTTGGTATATAAAACGCTCCGCTTGTTCCTGACTGATGCCGATCATCAGTTTGACGTCGGCTCCGGCCAAAAAATCTTTTTTGGCGCTGGCAAAAACAATCGGCATTTTATTGCCGTAATGGCGCAAAATCTCTTCAAGCTCCTCAAAAAAATTTTTATCCAGAACGTTTTGCGACGAGTCCTTTTTGTCGAAAACGCAAACAAGAACGCCGTCCTGCTCCGACACTTTTATTAAATCGTTCATCTCCTCACCTCTTTATTATTAGCGTTTTTTCAAAGATCCGATGATTAACAAATACCATATTTCATTAAATTGGTCAACTTCTTAGTTTTGAAAATTAAAAAAGCCCGGCTTTTTATCCGGACTTTGTGTTGCATTATTATGTTAGAAGGACTATAGCATAACATTCATTGGTTGTAGAGTCAACATAAAAATCAACCAATTTCCAACCTGCTTTTTTGTATCGTTTTTTAAGTTCATTTTCGACTTCACGATTCTTCAGCTTTTTGGGCAATTGGACCATAACCCTATCTGTACCGATTAAATCAATTTTCTTTTCACTTTGATTTAATTTTTTATCTATTGCCTGCTCAAAAAGATCAGCCATTTTCTTAACAAAATCTTCTTTTTTTACGGCCATGCTTTATTCCCCCTTTTGTATGTTACTGCCGCATGATTACCATGGCGCCGCCCTGTCCCCCGCCGATGCAGAGCGTTGCCAAAGCCGGACCCGTGAGGTCGTTGAGCCGCAATTCGTTCATTAAAGTCAGGACGAGCCGTGTACCGCTTGAACCGACCGGATGCCCCAAAGCGATGGCTCCGCCGTTCACGTTCAGAATGTCCGGATTTACCGCGCCCATCCCCTCTTCTTCAAAAACCCGCAGACAAGCGAGAACCTGGGCCGCGAACGCCTCGTTGATTTCAACGCGAAGCATCTGATCGAGCCGCCATCCATCGCGATTGAAAAGTTTTTGGGTCGCATAAACCGGACCGAGCCCCATGGTTTTCGGTTCACAGCCGGCGAAAGCGTAGCCGTAAACTCTGACGTCGGTTTCAAATCCCAGCGCTTTTGCGGCGTCTTTCGACATCATCAGCACGGCGGCCGCTCCGTCGGTAATCTGCGAGGAATTTCCGGCCGTAACGGTTCCGTGCGGTTTTTTGAAAACCGGTTTAAGCTTCGTGAGCGCCTCCATTGTCTGACCGAAGCGCGGCCCGATGTCTTCATTTACAACCGCATTTTTATCCGCCAGAAACATCGTCATTATTTCCCGCTTCAATCGTCCTGATTTTATTGCCGCTTCGGCTTTTTGATGGCTTGCCAAAGCGAATTCATCCTGCTCCTTTCGGCTGATGTCGTAAGTTTCCGCCAGGACCTCGGCGGTCTGTCCCATGTTCATGCCGATCAAAGGATCGCTAAGTCCGGCGAGTAATCCGACTACCGGTTTTAAATATTTCAATTTAAGGCCCGCCAGCAGTTTTATTTTTGCCGACATGGTTTTTGCCGACATTATTCCGGCGACAAGCTCTCTCAATTCCTTGCCGTAAAGAAACGGAATATTGGACATTGATTCAACGCCTCCGGCGATGACGATGTCCGCCAAGCCGAGCGCGATTTTGTCGTAGCCGTCGGCGATCGCCTGAAGACCGGACGCGCAATTGCGATGGACGGTGTAAGCCGAAACCGATTTCGGCAAACCGGCCCGCAGGGCGATTACCCTGGCTACGTTCGCCGCCTCGGCCGGCTGGGATACGTTACCGATGATGACCTCATCAATTTCCCTGCCGCCCAAATTGAAACGATTTAGCAGTTCTTTGACAACCGAAGCGCCGAGATCGTCCGCGGTCAAGTCCTTAAACGCATTCCCCATTTTTACGTACGGGGTTCTTATTCCTCCTATCAAAGCCACTTGCGCCATTTTTACCTCGTTTTTAACGTTTTTAAAGAATCTGATGTTATTATTAAATAAAGAGGCGCAGGTGTCAAGTTGTTTCGCTGATTTGACAGGCCGTTTGTCGGGAGTTAAAATTATTGTATGAATAATAAAAATTAATAAATATGAGCGATCAAAATAAGGAAATTAAGATTTCAAAAGTAGTCGTTGACCGCAATTTGTGCATCGGCGCGGCGAGTTGCGTGGCCGTCGCCCCGAGCGTGTTTGAATTAAACGGAGAAAATAAAGCGGTCATGCTTCGCAAAGACGGAACGAAAAATTCCGGCCCCGTGAATAAGGCGGAATTGACCGATCAGCAAATCGCCGACGACATGCTTTTGCTGGCCGCGAAATCCTGTCCGACTAACGCCATCTTTGTCTACGACGAACAGGGAAATCAAATATACCCGTAATTTAAAGAAAACGTCAAACAAAAAAACCGCTCTTAGCGGCTTTTTTGTTTGTGGGAATTTTTGATTTTGCGTATTTTCGATTTAACCGTTTCAACGTATTTTCGGTAGCGGAAAAGCGCCGGCGTTCTATACGCCGGCCTGCCCGGCCTTGCTCCGACTTTCGCGTAATTGCGCATATTATGATTCCTTCCAAATTTTCTCTTTAATGCCGGCGCGGTCGTTGACGAGACGGGCCGTCATAAACAGTAAATCGGACAAGCGGTTAAAATATTTTATAATTGACGGATCAATGGTTTGTTTTTCCGCGAGAGCGACTATCCCCCGCTCCGTCCGGCGACAGACGCTTCGGCCGACGTGGACGCAGGCGGCAATTTCGGAGCCGCCCGGCAGAATGAAATTTGAAAGCGGCGGCAGTTGTTTTTCCATTTCGTCAATTTTCACTTCCATTTCGGAAACGCGCGCGTCAAGATAATCAAGTTTCGATTTTCCTCCCGTCAAAACAGCGCCTATCGCGAACAAATCGTTTTGGAGCGCGGGAAAAAATTCGGTGAGTTTATCGAACCGCGGGAGATTTTCAAATTTGGCGATAATTAAGCCGAGGCAGCCGTTAAACTCGTCAATCTCGCCGACGGCGGCGATTGTCGCGTCCGCTTTTGAAACCCGTTTTCCGCCGAAAAGAGACGTTTGTCCTTTATCGCCGGCTTTGGTGTAGATTGGCATGGAAAAAAATTGAATCCCGACATATTTAAAAATAACATATATGACAATCAAAAACAATAAAAAAACACCCCATTTTATTTCGGGGTGTTGCGAATTTCTTCAATTGCTTGCTTTAACATTTTAACCGACGGCACCGGATCATGATAGTAATCCTCAATAATGATCGGCCCGCGGAAATCAATTTTTTTCAGCGGCAGCAGAATGTCCTCTTTTAGATTTAAAAGTCCGGCGCCCAGCGGTTTGTGGTCTTGTAAAACCAATTCTTTTTCTCCGTTGGGATAAATCGTAGCCGCGATAACGGCGATGTCGTGAAGATGCAGTTGGCCGATTTTATGATTGTATTTTTGTATAAAACGTGGCGCGTCTTTAATTCCGTTCTGAAGCGCGAGGTGTCCCACGTCAAAACAGATTCTGACATTTTTCTTTTTGGTCACCATGTCGGCCATCATCTCAAAATCGCTGTGCTCAAGATTTTCCAGACAAATTTTTTCTAGAGGAATGATTTTTTCGATTTCTTCCAGACTTTCCATGATTGCCGGAACGCTGACAGTATCGTTAACGTGATGTTTAAGCCACCAGATCAAAAGCCGTATGAATTGATATAAAGATTGTTTTTTTGTTTTTCCCCACCAGGATTTCGGAAACATTTTATCGAGTTCCTGGCTTAAAACAGGGCCGATGGAATGCATGCTAAGATAACGGAAAAATCGCTCGCCTCCAAGATGAGTGGCAAAACCGGTCGGTTCAAGCGGCGCGAAAAAATTCGCGGTTCTTTTAATCACGTCAAGCGACGCCTGCTTGATTTCCGGCAAATAAGAATTAATCTGAACGCCGCCGAATTGCGGCAAATGGACGCTGAAGGTTACGTTTTCCTCCTTTCGTAATTTGCTCAAATAAGGCATTTTTTGCCGCCACCATTCGGTAACTTCGGGCCTCAAGAAAATGAGATCCGCCGTAAGCTCGAAATGTTCCGCTCCGGCGTCCCGAAGTTCCTGGATTTGCGCTTCAAGTTCAAACATGGAAAGCAACTGTTCCGGCGATAATTGCCGGCCGGCATTGATGTCGCTTAGCAGTTTTCCGAAAATATAAAGCGTATTGTCGGCTATTTTGCGGCTAACCTTGGGGTGTTTCGGAAACGTTTTTGGAAACTGAATGTCGTGCACTATTTTAGGCACGATCTTGAAAGTGTTTAGGATAGTCCCGACTCGCATCTGCTTCCTTTCTATTTTTAAAGGACTAAATCTCTGACTACAGCATAAACCGAATGGCGATTTTGGTCAACCTGTTCGACAAGCTCAGGGTCGGCAAAAACAAAACCCCTCGTTTTTGAGGGGTTGCGCGTTTTAAAAAAACGGATAGAACGCGTGGATAAAGAAGCGCATAGTCAATTTGGTTAAATCGGTGTAAGGATACCAGAAAAGTTCGCGGTTCTTTAAAAGCGGCAAAGAAAATTTGTGTTTAACGACGGTTTGCGATTCGCAAGTTCTGTCAATGCTCGCCTCGCCGTGCCTGAAGACGTTGCAGCGGGGGCCGGTACTCCATTTCGCCGCGCATTGAGGCGCAGAAATCGCCATCCAATTGAGCATTGCCGTGTTGACATTTGGATTACCCGCCTCCAATCCTTCAAGAATCGTTTTTACGGCCATTTTGTCGTCGCAGAATATCGCGGCATTCAAACTCAAATGAGAATTGTTCGCGGCGTTTATCGCGGCGTTCAAAGTTTTAACCGCCATTATCGGCATCAAAGGCCCGAATGTTTCTTTCGTCATTACGTCCATGTCGTAATTTACGTCAATCAAAACGGTCGGAGGAAACCAACGGCCGTTCCTCTCAAGTCGCTTGCCGCCGCAAAGAATTTTCGCGCCTTTACGAACGGCGTCCGCGACCTGCGCCTCGATGATCTTCAATTGGAATTCCGTGATAACCGGTCCGTAATCGATTTCCGGACGCAGCACCGCCGCTTTTTTTAGGACTCGCTTAATAAAATCGGAGTTGATTGACGACGCAACTATGCCTCTTTCGGCCGCTTTACAATAATGACCGGCGTTCGCGCAGGCGTTCCAGACGAAACAATTGGCCGCCCGTTCAACGTTAGCCGGGGGCCAGACTATGAAAGGCGCTTTGCCGCCCATTTCCAGATGATAAGGGACGCGCCGCTCGCGGCAGATTTCTTCAATCGCGCCGCCGGTTTTGCATGAGCCGGTGAAAAGAACGACGTCGGCGTTTTCCGACACTATCCGGCCGGCTTCTCCTCCGCCCACGGCGACTTGAAGCAGGTTTTCCGGAAAACAACCGAGAGAGTCGAAGACCTCCTTAAATTTAAGAGCGGTCAGGGGTGTATATTCCGACGGCTTCCAGACAACGGCCGAGCCGGCAAAAAGCGCCGGAACGAAATCAGCCGCCGGAATTGCCAAAGGCAGATTCCACGGCGATATTATGCCGACAACGGGCAGAGGCTTGCGCCTAATCGTGAATTCGTTGTTGAAAAGAACCCAATGAGGCCACGGCGCCAGTTTTTGCTTTAGAAGTTTTTCGCTTCTGCCGCACCAAAAGCTGAGTTCGCCGACGGCGGACAAAGGATCAAGCATCGCGTCGGCCCAGACCTTGCCGGTTTCCAGCTGAACCGCGTCAATAAATTCCTGATAATTATTCTGAAGATAACGCTGGAGGCGCCTTAGCGCCTTTTTACGCTCTTTTAAAGGAACCGCCGCCCATTGCTTCTGGGCAATCCTCGCGTTTTCAAACATTTTAAGGAGCTCGTCCGGAGGCGTTATCCGCACCCGCCGCTCTTGACATCCGGTGGCCGGATTGACAATCGTTATTGAGTCCATTCTTTTCTCCCCCGCGGTTTATTCCGATTCAATGACTATACCACATATCTTTAAAAAATCAAAGACCCCGTTTTTTTCGGGGTCTATTTTTAACGCGCGAAGAATTTTTAAAAATTACCGCGCAATCCTTTTTGTTTCGGAGATCGTCCGAATACGAGATACCTGACCTGAATCCAGAATAAAAGCATCAAAGGATAACCGATAAAAATCAGGAACATTCCGGTCAGATTTTTCAATCCCCAAAAATCCTGATAGCTCGGAGCGGCAATGTCGTAAAACGGCGCCGCGTGATTCCATCTCCAGAAATAAATCGTTTCGTCGTATGACCAGCGCGCAAAATTTCTTTCAAAATTCCACATAAAATTATTCGCGTCGCCGAATTGTTTGAACCAATGGCCGGCAACGGGCAGGTCGGAGATTTGAAGGATATTAAAATAAAATCCTCCGGCAATCAGCCAAAAACCAAGCGTAACCAGGACGCAAAAGATGATAATGGTTTCTTTCCGCAGTTTGTACGGCAAACCAAAACTCAAGGCGACAATCAAAAAAGCGAAACCGGGCAAAAGCATTAAACTGTCAATCAGAAAAGTTGCCGTCATATCAGGCCCTCCTTTGCGTACCACTCTATCGTTTTTTTGACCCCTTCTCTGGCGTCCGGATAAGCGAGTTCAAAATTTAGAAGCCGAATTTTCAGGTTGGACATCAGAAATGGCGCGTTCAAGTAATCAACCAAATCGCGCTCGATTTTCGGCCGCAATCCCCGTTTGGTGTAGCGGAAGTCGTTCCACCAGAGCAGCGGTTTTAACCCCCAAAGAGGATAATGGAACGCCCGTCCGGAAATTCTCAGAAATTTGACGTCGTTCCGGCCGGTTTCCCGCAGACACTTTTCCACCCACAGAAACATTTCCTCAGCCGTATAGCGGGAAGAGTCGCAGATATTATAGATTTCGCCGTGAGTCGCCGTGATGCGCGTCGCCAGAAATTCCGCCGCCTGGCAAACGTCCTGCACGTGAACGAAGGACTGGCTGTATTTGCCGGGGCCGATGATGAAAGGAATCTGCCCCGAAGCGACCATCAGAACCGGTATCGCGACTCCGTATTTTGAACGCGGCCCGTAGACCGCCGCCGGCCTGATTACCGCGAGCGGCAGGTCGTTCGCTTTCGCGAAACTTAAGGCAAGCCGTTCCTGTTCCAATTTTGATCTTTCGTAATTGTTTTTCGGCGAAACGGGCGTGGTTTCGTAAGCCGGCATTTCGCCGGTCACTCCATATACCGAACCGGAGCTCCAAACAACGATGGCGGGCTTCTGCCTTGTTTTGCG